>Ga0099828_10002648_pt1 | contig 12358 bp, 9 predicted proteins | sample CZO8metaG_2_FD_79338 | JGI IMG/M metagenome (GOLD analysis project Ga0099828, IMG submission 79338) | Vadose zone soil microbial communities from the Eel River Critical Zone Observatory, Northern California, USA - CZOApr15con2H1.8 metaG | ecosystem: Environmental > Terrestrial > Soil > Vadose...
AGGTAATACTGGCCGGCGCGAAGATGTTCTGTTCGATCTGCACCCAGAGGAAGGCGAGCGCGTCGGGGGAGTGGTTGACGTAGTGAATCCGCTCGCTGCCGGTGAGCACGTTCGTGCCGGTATCGAGCGTGGCGCGGATCATGTAATCGGCGCGTTGCTGCCAGTACCGCGGCCCGGGTGCCCCGCCACTGCTGCGGACCAAGGTGGGCGCTGGCAGCGCGAGCGCGCGGAAGGGCGAGGTGTCCGCGACCGCTGACTGAAGCGCCAGGACAGTGACGACTAGGAAGTTGAGCATCGGTCCTCCCGTCTGATGTTCCAGTGCTTCACAGCGCCGCCCCGATGATCCGTGCCGCCCGGTGCGCGATCGCCATGATAGTGAGCATCGGGTTCACGCCGGACGCGGTGGGGAATGTGCTCGCGTCGGCTACGAACAGCCCGCTGATGCCGTGCACCTGGTTGTCCGGATTCACCACCGACGAGCGTGGATCGCCACCCATCCGGCACGAGGCCATCTGATGAAACGTGACCAGGAGCAGCTCGTTGGGGCGGTACCCGGCCGCATCTACCCGGCCTGCCCAGCGCGCGCGGGCGCCGGGTCCCTCGCCCGGACGGTATGCGACCCACCGGGATTGCGGGGTCCAGATTTCCCGAGCGCCGGCCGCTTCGAGCAGCTCGGCGGCGGCGGTGATCCCCTGCCGCAGGTGCGACGCATCGTAGGGCGACACGCGGTAGGACACGACCGGGTGTCCATCGCGATCCACGGTGACGCGACCGCCGTCCCGGTCGCGGAGCAGGATGCCGGCCACGGCGACGTTCGGCAGCCGCTCCATCAGGGCGCGATGACTCCTGGCGGACTCCCACGGAAAGGCCAGCGCGGCGAGCGAAGGGTGGATAGGGACCGTCTCGAACTTGAATCCGTATCCGCGATCCAGGTCGGCGAATTCGTCGGAGTAGTGCGCTTGCAATGTGCCGGTCCAGGGCCGGGTCTCCTCGTTCATCTCGCCGAAGACCGCCGTCGCGGGATGCAGCGCGAGGTGCCGTCCCAGGGCCGGCCCCTCTACGCCGGAGCGCAGCAAGAGGGCGGGGGAGTGGATCGCGCCACCGGCGACCACGGTCGCCCGCGCCCGCACCCGCAACGCGTACGGGCCCACGCGCGCGTCCACGCCGACGGCGTAACGGCCCTCCAGGATCACCCGCCGGGCTTCGCAATCCACGATGATTCGGGCGCCGCGGTCGGCCGCGTCTTGGAGGTAGGTGACGAGCGTCGACTGCTTGGCGCCACGGCGGCAGCCGTAGCCGCAGTACCCGCACTCATCGTCTTGCGGGCAGCCCCTCGTGTCCCGCGGGAGGAAGCCGTGATCCCACTGCAGCCGATCGAGCCCGCGGATCAGCACCTCGTCGCGCTCGCTGGGCCGGCACTCATCGGTGTTCGCATTGAGGCGTCGCGTCACCGCGTCGAGCGAGGCAGAGAATTCGGGGCCGAGGTAGTGGGGCAGCGCATGATCGCGGGCCCACTGCTCCCGCACGCCCTCGGGAGTGCGGAAGGCCGTGGTGTAGTTCACCACCGTGCCGCCGCCGAGGCAGCTCCCTTGCAGGATCACCAGGCCGAGGTCGTCCGTGGCGCGGAGGCCTCCGGCGTCGTACAGCCGCCGGAACGCATCACCTTCGAGGTGAGTGAAGTCGGCCTCGGCGACGTAGCCTCCCTGCTCGAGGACGATGACGTCCTTGCCGAGAGCGGCGAGCTCGCCGGCGACCACGCCGCCTCCGGCACCCGAGCCAATCACAACCACATCGCAGTCGAGCCTCGTGTCGCGCGTGACGGCGAGGGGCCTGATGCGTTTCGGGGTCGGTGGCGGGGGCCCGAGGGGGCCGGGGTACTTCAAGCCGGCCCAGGCGGGGTTCGCTCCGGTGGCGTCGCTGGCCGTGTAATACAGCACTGTCGCGAGCCGCTTGAGCGCCTGGAACGCTTTGCGGCGCACGGCCAGTTGGCTCGTCGCCCAGCCCGCCAGATAGCGCTCGCGCTGCGCGGGGGTCATGGCGGTGAAGGGGCGGGGGATGCCGGCGAGCACAAGGCTCACGGCGCGGCTCTCCAACATGCCGAGCAGCTGCTCGACCTCGTCCCGCTCGGCGGCGCGCGGCAGCCGGCCGATCGCCTCGGCCAACCGCTCGGCGAGTTGCACGCGCGCGCCCTCCGGGACGAGCGTTTCTGCGACGGCGCCGAGGGTGCGGAGCGACTGAGGTTTCAACGCTCCTGGACGACGCTGAACTTGAAGCCGTCCGGATCGCTGATCGAGAACAGCCGGGCGCCCCAGGGCATGTCTTTGGGCTCCTGGTCGAGCACGCCGCCGCGCCCCTTGATCTCTTTGGCGAGGGCGTCAATGTCCTGGATCGTAGAGAGCCACAGCCGTAGGCCGATGCCTTTCTTCCGGTCGCGGCCCTTGGCGAAGTCGTCCTGGTTCAGCATCACCGAGGCGCTGCCCGCAACGAGCTCGACCCCCATCAACTTCCCCCCATCCTCCCAGCGGTCCTTCACCGTGAACCGCAGCACGTCCCGGTACCAGGCGATGCTGCGCTGGAGGTCGTTCACGGTCAGACCTGTGGACAGGCCGCGGGCGCGAAACGATTCGGGCTGCTGGCGGGGCGTCGGGGCCCGACGGGGGCTGGGGCGGGAGCGCGGGGCGGAACGTTTGACTTTCTTCTTGGTCGCCATGGTGCCTCCATGAATGTTCGCCGGCCTGAAGCGTAGCCGCGGATCGACGCCCTCGCCAGATTACGGGAAACTCATGAGCGAGGTGGATGATGGCCACGACAAGCACGGCGACGGCGGTGTGGGAGGGCAAACTCAGGGATGGCAAAGGCACCTTCAAGGCTGGGAGCGGGGCGTTCGGCGGCAGCTATACGTTCGCGACCCGGTTCGAGGGCGCCAAGGGAGCGACTCCGGAGGAGCTGATCGCGGCGGCGCACGCCGCCTGCTTCAGCATGGCGCTGTCGGCCGGCCTGGAGAAGGCAGGAACGCCGGCGACGCGGATTGAAACCCAGGCGCGGTGCACCATCGATACGGTGGACGGCGCGCCGAAAATCACCACGATCGCCCTCAGCGTGCGGGGCGACGTGCCGCGCCTCGACCAGGCGGGGTTTCAGAAGGCGGCTGAAGCCGCCAAGACTGGTTGCCCGGTGTCGAAGGCACTGCAGGGGAATGTGAGTATCGGGCTGGAGGCGAAGCTGGGGTAGCAGCGTGACCTGGTTCGTGTACATGCTCCGCTGTCGCGGCGGCTCGCTGTACACCGGCATCACGACGGATCTCAGGCGCCGCGTAGCCGCTCACCGCGCGGGGCGGGGAGGCCGCTACACACGGTCGCATCTTCCAGTGCGGCTCGTCTACCGCGAGCGCCGGGCCACGCGTGGCGCCGCGCTGAAGCGCGAGGCGGCGATCAAGCGCATGAGCCCGACCGCCAAGCGTCGGCTCGTGCGACGCTCAGAGCCCGGGTGAGGCTGCGACCGAGGGACTGGGCCTGGGGCGCGGCGGCCCTGGCATGCGCGGCGTTGTTCGTGCGCCTCGGCATCTGGCAGCTGCACCGGCTCGAGCAGCGGCGTGGGCGGAACGCCGTCAGGGCGGCGCGGCGCGCACTGCCGCCGATTCTGCTCGGAGGCGTGGGCGCGGGGGGAGGGGGAGCGGGATGGGGAGCGGGATGGAGGAGCCTCACCCTGGATTCCGTCCAAGACCGTCGCGTCGTAGCACGCGGCACGTACGACTATTCCGCCGAGCGGCTGTGGACTGGTCGCACCTACGAGGGGACTCCCGGTGTGGCAGTGCTCACGCCGCTCCGGCTCGCCGATGTGGGAGGAGAGGGGGGGGGCAGGGGGGGGAGGGGGGAGACCCGAGCGGCGGTGTTTGTGGACCGCGGCTGGGTACCGTCTCCCGACGGCGTGCATATTGACCACGAGGCCGTGCGGGAAGGTGACACCGCGACCGTCGAGGGGCTGGCCTTCGCGGCGCCACGAGCGCGCGGGGACGTAGACATCGCCCGAGTCGGGAACTCCGTTTCGTACCCGTTGCTACCCTTCATCATTCAGCAAACGCCTTCCGTCAGGCAGTCGGACCGGGCGAGCGTCCGGCTCCTATATCGGTGGCCTGCTCCAGCCTTGGAGGACGGGCCGCACCTCTCCTATGCCATCCAGTGGTTCAGTTTCGCGGTCATCACGCTCGTGGGGACGGCGGCTTTGCTACGAAAAATGGCCTCCGAATCGTCACGCCCTACCATTTGAGGGTGCGCCAGGCGATATTTGGGGTTCGTTCGCCTGCGCGTGCGTCTGCGCTGATGCACCAGCGGGCCGTTTCGTCTGCTATCCTCATACATGAGGAGTGCCTGCATGCCCGCTGCCATCCCGCTCAAGCGCCCCGTCAAGGTCGGACAGCTCGTGCGTCGCCGTCTCAAGGAATTGAAGCGGACGCCTCGGGAGCTCGCCGATGCCTTGCAGGTGACGGAGCGTTTCATTGCGGAACTGGTGTCGGGCCGGCGTCTGCCTCCCGCCCCCTCGCGCGCGGATGTGTACGCGCCGATGACCAAGTTCCTGCGGTTGCACCGCAACGATCTGCCCACCTGCGCGAGGGCCGAGCGTGAGGTGGAGGGGCCTAGCCGGCGGCGTCCGTCCCCCCGGGTGCGGGACCTGTTGCTCGAGCTGTGCGAGCCGACTCGCGCACGCGCGTTGGTCCGTCGCGTGACGCAGAAGCGAGTAGGGGGTGGGGGGGGGCTGTCGCTTGATGCTCTGGTGGCGCAGCGACTCCTGGAGGTGGCTCAGGGCTTCGTGCGCCGTCAGCTCGACGACGAGGTCGGCATCCGCGTGGCATCCGGGCGCGAGGGGTGCACGTATCTCGAGCTGCGGATGAGGCTGCTCGAGTTTCTCGACGCCACGCCGGCGTCTCTGACCCCGACGGACGTGGAGGACTTCTTTCGGCCGCGTATCGGGACGTGGGACATCGATTTCGAAACGCAGACGATGCGGATCGTCCTGCGGACGCAGGAACCCGCGCCGCGGCAAAAGCGAGCCTTGGCGATCTGACGCCACAGGTCCCTACATGCAAACGGCGCCGCCCGTGGGGCGGCGCCGTTCGTTTTCGCGGTACCGCGGTCGGTTACAGCTTCACGACGTTCTGAGCGGCGGGGCCCTTCTGGCCCTGAACCACTTCGAACTCGACTTTCTGGCCTTCGGCCAGGGTCTTGAAGCCATCCTGTTGGATCGCGGTGTGATGCACGAAGCAGTCCTTTTCGCCGTTCTCGGGCGTGATGAAGCCGAAGCCCTTAGCGTCGTTGAACCACTTCACGGTACCGGTGATGCGTGCCATACTGGTGATACTCCTGACTTAATGTTCGCGACGGCGCGCGGCTTTCGCTTTGCGGCGGGCCGCGGACTTGTCCTTCCGCCGTCGCTGAGCGGCCCTGCTCTCATAGAAGCGCTTCCGCTTCAGGTCCTGGAACAGTCCGGCCCGGGTGATCTGCCGGCGGAACTTCTTCAGGACCCAGTCCAGTCGGTCGTTCTCGCCCAGCGTGATTTCCATCGGCCGCGCTCCCGGAGAGAGGCTCACCAGAAACGAAAAAGGACCGCGGGCGAAGCCCAGGTCCTCTGACAGTCACTGGTGTTCAGCGCAGCACTGTGCCACGCCATGTCGCTCGCACGGTAGTCTCGCACGAGGGACCGGTTTTGTCAACGGGGCGGGTTGTTGCACGTCGCCTTGGCCACGACACCCGGGGTTTGACCTGTTTCCTGCCCCGTCTTTGGTGGCCGTTTCCCTCGACGTCTTTCCTTGACGACTCTCTCTCTCGACTTCACTATCTGTCTGTTCCCCCACGCCGTCGCTCCCACTCCGGAGACAAGGTATGCGCCGGTTGTTTGTCGCGACGCTCCTCGCCGCCGTGATCCCCGTGTCGCCGCCCCGGGCGCCGTATCAGGCCCGCTGGCAGGCGGCCGCAGCGGACACTGCGAAGAAGAAGGACAGTCTACCCCTCACTCCGACCCGCAAGGTCGAGTTCGACACGCACGAGGGGACCTGGATCTCCCTCGATGTCTCCCCCGATGGGCGGAGCATCGTGTTTGAGTTGCTCGGCGATCTGTACACCATGCCGAGCACTGGTGGCCCGGCTACCCGCATCACCTCGGGCCCCGCGTTTGACACCCAACCCCGCTATGCGCCCGACGGGAAGCACATCGTCTTCCTGTCCGACCGCTCGGGCGCCGAGAACATCTGGGTCTGCGACGCTGACGGCAAGAATCCCCGGCCGCTCACGAAGGGCACCAACCAGCTTTACGCCTCGCCGACGTGGACGCCGGACGGCAACTACATCGTCGCCTCACGCACTAGCGGGGTCCTGGGCAGCGTCTTCGAGCTGTGGCTCTATCACAAGGACGGCGGTGCCGGCACGGCGATGGTGAAGAACCCGCCGCCCCGGCCAGGTGTGCCCCCGATGAACACCTTGGGTGCCGCTTTCGGTCCGGACGCGCGCTACATCTGGGTCAGCCGGCACCGGGGCGGCTTCGGCTACAACCTGCAGTATCCCCTGTGGCAGCTGGCGATGTACGACCGCCAGACGGGGAAGCTCTTCCCGCAGACGGATCTCTACGGCAGCGCCATGCGGCCCATCGTGTCGCCCGATGGGAAGTGGCTCGTGTATGCGACGCGCCACGACGCCGAAACGGGGTTGCGCTTGCGCAACCTTGCTAGCGGCGACGAGCGCTGGCTGCTCTACCCGGTCACGCGGGATGACCAGGAGTCCCGCTTCACCCGCGACCTCATGCCGGGATCGGCGTTTACGCCGGACTCCAAGGCTCTCATCACCTCCTCTGGTGGCAAGATCCTGCACGTCGACATCGCCACTGGGCAGGCGCGCGAGATCCCGTTCACTGCGCACGTGGAACAGAACCTCGGCCCGCTCGTCCGCTTCGACAACCGCGCCGACACCGGCCTCGTGCTCTCGCGCCAAATCCGCAACGCCAGCCTCTCGCCCGACGGCAAGCGAATCGCCTTCAGCGCGCTCGACAAGGTCTATGTGATGGACTTGCCCAGCGGCTCGCCGCGGCGTCTCACGAGTGACACGGTGCACGAGCAGGTGCCTACGTGGTCGCCAGACGGGCAGTGGATCGCCTACGTCACGTGGACGGCGGACGGCGGAGCCGTTGTCAAAGCGCGCGCCGACGGCCGCAGCGCGCCGGTCCGTCTCACGCCCGAGGCCGGCTTCTACGACACCCCCGCTTGGTCGCCTGACGGACAGCGGATTGTCGTTGTCAAAGGCCCGCGCCAGCCCCGTCTCAGTGAGCACTTTGGGCCTGGGTACGAGCTCGCCTGGCTGCCGGTCGCTGGGGGGGCGAGCACTCGGATCACGCCGCTCGGCAACGCCGGTCGGCCGCACTTCGGCCGTGATCCCAGTCGGATCTTCATCTACGACGCTGGCGACGGGCTGGTGTCCATCCGCTATGACGGCACCGACCGGCGGGCGTATCTCAAGGTCACCGGGTATACCTATCCCGGCCCTGGGGCCGAGCCGGACCCCGCCGACGAGATCCTCATCGCGCCTGACACCGACCGCGTGCTCGCCCAGGCGGGCAACAACGTCTACCTCGTGACCTTGCCTCAGGTGGGGGGCGAGACACCCAGCATCAACGTCTCCGATCCGTCCGCGGCGCCCTTCCCGGTCAAGCGCCTGACCCAGATCGGCGGCGACTTCATCGGTTGGGCTGCCGACGGTCATTCTGTTTACTGGTCGATCGGGCGGAGCTTCTTCCGCTATGACCCGGCAGTCGCCGACTCGATGCAGAAGATCAAGGCGGTGGCTGACTCCGCGCGCACGGATTCACTGAAGCCCGACAGCGCGCGTGGTTGGAAGCCCGACTCCGCCTTCAAGGCCCGCGTCGACTCGCTCAACAAGCTTCCTGCCTACGAGCCGCCGCGTGTGGACGTGACAATCCGCGCTGCGCGCGACGTGCCCCGGGGGTCGATCGTGCTGCGCGGCGCTCGCGTCGTGTCGATGAAAGGCGCCGAAGTGATCGAGGGTGGGGACGTGGTGGTCACCGACAACCGCATCGCCTGCGTAGGTGCCAAGGGGAGTTGCCCCGTGCCCGCCGGCGCGCGAGTGATGGACGTTGCGGGGAAGACTATCATCCCCGGGTTTATCGATGTCCATGCCCACCCGTGGCCGCAGTGGGGGATCCACCAGACCCAGGTATGGAAGTACCTGGCGAACCTCGCCTATGGCGTCACGACCACGCGCGACCCCCAGACCGCGACGACCGACGTGCTCACCTACGCGGACCAGGTGGAGACCGGCGAGCTGCTGGGGCCGCGGATCTACCACACGGGCCCTGGCGTCTTCTGGGACGAAAACCTGCAAAGCCTCGACGACGCGCGCCATGTGCTACGCCGCTACAGCGAGTTCTACGGCACCAAGTGGATCAAGGAGTACATGACGGGCACCCGCAAGCAGCGTCAGTGGGTGATCATGGCCGCGAAGGAGCAGGGCCTGATGCCTACGACCGAAGGCGGACTCGACTTCAAGATGAATCTCACCGAGGCGCTGGATGGCTACCCCGGCCACGAGCACAGTTACCCGATCATGCCCCTGTACACCGACGATGTGCAGCTGATCGCCCAGTCGGGGATCACCTACACCCCGACCCTGCTCGTGTCCTATGGCGGTCCGTGGAGCGAGAATTACTTCTACGAGCGCTATGACATCCACGACAACGCCAAGATCCGGCGGTTCATTCCTCACGAGGAGATCGACCGACGGGCCGAGCGGCGGCCCTGGTTCCGCGAGAACCAGTACGTCTTCCCCCGCATCGCCGGCTCGGCGGCTGCCATCCTGCGCGCCGGGGGTAACGTCGGCCTCGGCTGCCACGGCCAGCTCGATGGTCTCGGCTGCCATTGGGAGCTGTGGGCAATGGCGGCGGGCGGGATGACCCCGCACGAGGTCCTCCAAGTGGGGACCAGTGATGGCGCCCATGCCCTCGGCATGGAGCACGACCTCGGCTCACTTGAGCCGGGGAAACTGGCCGATCTCATGGTGCTCGACGCCAATCCGCTCGAAGACGTTCACAACACCGAGAAGATCCGGTACGTGATGAAGAATGGGCGGCTGTACGAAGGCGACACGCTGAACGAAATCTGGCCGAGGTCGCGTGCGCTCCCCGCCATGTGGTGGTGGGGACAGGAACCGAACGGCGTCAAGTAACAAGGCGTCAAGGAGAACGTTGAGGAGCGACGTTCGCGGTTCTCCTCGACGTTTCTCCTTGACCTTTCTCCTCCGCGTCGTTAGCTTTTTGCTCGCAGTCAAGAACCGCGAGCTGGCATCCTTCCGAAGGACGGTCCCGCTCAGGAGCGGGCCTCACATCCGTAGGCTCAATCCCCAGGTTCGCAAAACAGAAGTCGTAGGGACACGCGCGTAGAGCGAGCACGTCCGAGAGGACGTACGACGTTCTCTGTGCGGTGGCACACCGTACGCCGTCGTCCTTGCGCTTCATCAGTTTAGGAGTACCATGCCTTTTGCTTCTCTGGGGCTCGTCCCCGAACTCGTCCGCGCAGTCGCCGAAGAGGGCTACGCGCAGCCCACCCCCATTCAGCAGGAGACGATCCCGCTCGCCCTCCAGGGCCGCGATGTGATCGGCTCCGCCCAGACCGGGACGGGCAAGACGGCGGCATTCATGCTGCCGATCCTGCAGCGCCTGGCGCCTGGGACCCCACACACCCTGCGCGCCCTGGTGCTGGCGCCCACACGCGAGCTCGCCGAGCAGGTGCTACAAAGCGCCCGCACGTACGGGCGCCACACCCGGCTCGGCGCCGTCGCGATCTACGGCGGCGTGGGAATGGAGCCGCAGACCCAAGCGCTGCGCCGCGGCGTGGACATCGTCGTGGCTACGCCCGGCCGTTTGCTCGACCATATGGAGCGCGGGCACGTGGATTTCTCGCGGCTCGAGGTGCTGGTGCTCGACGAAGCCGACCGGATGCTTGACATGGGGTTCGCGCCCGACGTGCGCCGCATCCTGCGGGCGCTGCCGACCAAGCGTCAGACGCTGCTCTTCTCCGCGACGATCTCGCCCGAGGTGGACGCGCTCGCCCGCTCGGCGTTGAACGGCCACGCCTCAGTGGAGATTGGCCGCCGCGCCCAGGCCGCCGACGGCATCGAGCACGTGATCGTCGCGGTGGACAAGCTGCAGAAACGGGCGGCGCTGGCGAAGATCCTGCAGGCCAAGCCGGCCGGGCAAACGCTCGTGTTCACCCGCACCAAGTACGGGGCGGACAAGCTGGCCGGGTACCTGAAGAAGGAAGGCATCCCGGCCCACGCGCTGCATGGTGATAAGGCCCAGAGCCACCGCACGCGTACGCTCAACGCGTTCCGGGAGGGCACGGCGGAGATCCTCGTCGCGACCGACATCGCGGCGCGCGGCATCGATGTGGATGGGATCCGGATGGTGGTGAACTTCGACGTGCCGAACGACCCCGAAACCTACGTGCACCGTGTCGGCCGCACGGCCCGGGCCGGGGCGCGGGGGCTCGCGCTCACGCTGCTCTCGCCCGACGAGTGGCTGGTGATGGCGGACATCGAGAAGTTGATCGGGCAGCTCTTCCCGCGCGAAGTGATCCCCGGGTTCGAGCCGTCTGTCGCCCCGTTGCAGCCGCGTGCGGCCCAAGCCGCTGCCGCGCGTCCCGCGCGATCGGTGCGCGGCCGCTTGACGGTCCGCAACCGCAGATAAGGCCTCGTCTAGCTCGGCGGGCGCACCCCCCGCCGAATGTGCCACCACCACCGCTCTGGCCCTGCGTTGCCACGTGCGAGGACCACGATCCCAGTGCGCTCCTCCACCCACAAGAGCGTTCCGCTCTGGCGCTCGAGCACGATCAGCGGAATCGGTGTGCTCCCGCGGAATAGTGTGTCTCGACGCACGACACGAGTCGTATCCACGCGAAGCTCGACGGGATTCGCGCTGTACAGCGCGCCGGCGGGTGCGAGGAACACGCTCCCGATTGCTGGATTCGCCTTCGTGATCGCTGCCGCCACGATGTCACAGGCGTAGCGCTCGCCGGCCGACGGGGCATCGATGAGGTGTGGCGGTTGTCCCTGCGGCACCACCCAGCCCGTCACGCGATCGCCCGTCACGAGGAGTGATGCCGAGTCGCCAGTCGCGCGCACCGTCTCGAGCTCAGTGGCGAGCGAGCCGCGGGCCGTGCGCACGCTCTGCCGAGCGGTCACGCGCCCAGCGGAGTCGTACCAGATGGTGCTGACTTCCCAGCGCCGCGCTCCCACCGGTCGCGCCGCCTGGATCACCCACGCGCCGTTCCCGCGCTGGAGCTGCTGGCTCCCGCGGGGACTCTCGTACGTGTCGATCGTGTCCGTTGCCTCCGTCAGCCTTGCCGTTCGCAGGTAGCCGAGGGGCCCTGCACCGGCGCCCCCGGTGATGAGGCGTTCCACCCTCGTCGCGACGTCGTAGACATACAAGCCAGCGAATCCGTCCACCGATTTCGTATACGCGAGCGTGCGCGCGTCGGGCGACGGTTTCGCGTCGCTCGGCACCGGCGCTTCGATCGCACGCTCTGGCGGGCGTGTGACCGGGGTGAGCCCGGTCCCGTCGCGCCGGACGGACACGAGGCGCTCGCCCCGCTTCGCGACTTCCATGTCGTCCGGACCCATCTCGGCCCACAGGCGCTTGGGGTATGGCACTTGCCGGAACGTGATCGCCGTTCCGTCGCTCGTCCACCGCGGCTCCTCGGCGCCGTACGACGAATCGCTGAGCTGGCGCAGTCCCGTCCCGTCGCTGGCGATTATGTAGACACGATCGCGCACCTCGCGGTTGTCCGGTCTCCCCTGGAACGCGATCCACTTGCCGTCGGGTGAGAACGACGATTGGTAGTAGCCCCCTCCGCTCGTGGTCGTGAGGCGCGCTACGCCGGAGCCGTCCGCATTCATCAGGTACAAGTCGCCGTGACCCGCGCGGTCCGACGAGAAGACGATCCGCCGACCGTCGGGCGACCACCGCGGCTGTCCGTTGTTCGACGTGTCCGCGGTGAGCCACGCGAGTCCGCTGCCGTCGGCACGGATGGTATAGATGGCGTACCTGCCGTCGAGCGTGGACTCGAACACCAGCGTGCGCCCGTCGGGGGACCAGTCGGGATTCCAGTACTCGATGGAGCGTGAGAGTCGGGCGGCTGGCGACTGGGCGGCGGCGCGCCCGCTCAGGGCGAGAGGAGCGAGGAGGAGGAATGCCTGGGCTTTCACGATCGGCCTCGGGGAGGGGGGGGGGTGGGGGGGGGTACCCCGGTATGATGCCTCCACCGGGGGGAGAGGTTTAAAACGGGGATAGGGAGGTCGGAGGAAAG
>Ga0099828_10002649_pt1 | contig 12354 bp, 12 predicted proteins | sample CZO8metaG_2_FD_79338 | JGI IMG/M metagenome (GOLD analysis project Ga0099828, IMG submission 79338) | Vadose zone soil microbial communities from the Eel River Critical Zone Observatory, Northern California, USA - CZOApr15con2H1.8 metaG | ecosystem: Environmental > Terrestrial > Soil > Vadose...
ACAAAATTCCATACCATCTATTTATTATTACCGTCAAAGATAATTCCGACCACTTCTCCGGCTTTATTCACCGTGGGACTCCCGGAATTGCCGCCGATGATATCTGCGGTAGAGAGGTAATTGAGCGGAGTCGATAGGTTTAGCTTCGACTTCATCTTCATCCAACTCTCGGGCAACTCGTAGGGATCCTTGTTTCCATGTTCGGCGGCATGCTCGAAAGCGCCTCTCACGGTAGTGAAATAGGAAATGTGTTTTCCGTTTTCCGTGTAGCCCTTCACCGCGCCGTAGCTGAGGCGCAGGGTAAAAGTGGCGTCCGGCGGCTGGGTAAATCCGCTCTCTGCGAATCGCGCCTTGGCAATGGCGGCGCCATCGCGGCGTTCGACGGAATCCACCTGGTCATCGAATTGTTTACGGACGGTTCGCGCGTCGGGATCGATGGCTCGCATCGCCACGATGAGAGGATCGTTGCTGGCCTGCACCGCGGCGGCGCCTCCTTGGTAAAGTTGCTTGCGGAGGGCGACATCATCCAGCTTCGTGTTACCGATCAGGTCTTTGGCCGTGTCATCTGCTGTTTTGCCACCGAGGACCTTCTGCACTACGGGATTGTCGCGGCCCAGAGCGTCTTGCATTTGGGCGAGGGAGTCGGCGAGTGTCACCGTTTCGAGTGACTTATAAATTGGGGCAGTCGAGAACAGATCCTGCTCCAGCGACGGGAGATTGGAGTCGCGGTATTCGCGCAGGCGCTTCTCATTTGGTTTGGTTTTTTCTTCGGTAACCCGCACCAGGTTGCGCGCAATCCGGGCCAGATCGGAATTGAAGCCGCGGAGACGCTCGACGTAGGTGAGCGGCAGGAACATGTCCCGTTGTATCTTCATGGCATTGGCGATTTCCTGCCAGGGATCGGGCGCAGCACTGTTTTTTGCCTTGTAATCGGCGCGCAGTTTGTCTTCCTCGGCCTGCTTGCGGGCCATAATCTCCTTATCCTGCAACCCCGATAGGTAGCCTGTAATGGCCTTCTGAGAATTTTCGTAACTGAACAGGTCTTCCTTGGCGATACGCGCGTTTTCCTCGGACTGGGAGCTGAAATTCTTGAGCAGGTTAATGCGGTCTTTGTAAGTCTCGAGGCGGGATGGGTACTCTACGTCGCGCAAGTATTCGAGTTGAGCCATGGTGCGGAGACGCCCGGTGGAACCAGGGTGGCCGGAAACAAAGATCAAATCGTTCTCCGAAACCCCGGTGCGGGACCAGTGCAGGTAGTGATCGAGGTGCGCCGGCTTGTCGTTTTCGTAAACGCGAAAGAACGTGATGTCGAGGTCATACCGCGGATAGGTGAAGTTGTCGGGATCGCCGCCGAAAAAAGCGGCTTCGAATTCGGGAGCAAAGACCAGGCGTACATCGGTGTACTTTTTGTATTTGTATAGGTTATAGACCTGACCGGAGTAGAGCGTGACCACGTCGCAACGCAGACCGGTTGACTTGGCACAGTCCTGCTCGATGGTGGACATTGCCGCGCGCTGTGCCTGCCCGGCATCGGCGGCTGACATATCGGGCTTTGCCGCAGCTTGGACCTTGGCGGTGACATCCTGGATCTCGACGAGTTGGTTCAGTTCGAGGTTAGGGCACCTGGCTTCTTCAGCCCTGGTCTTGGCGGAGAAGCCGGTCTTCATGTAGTCGCGGCCGCCGGTGGAAAGCTGCTGGATGCATTCAGCCCCTACGTGGTGATTGGTGAAAGTAAGGCCGTCAGGAGAGACGAATGATCCGGAGCCGCCATTGTTGAAGCGAACCGATGATAGTCGGACATGGTCGAGCCACTGCTGGGTAGGAGCAAAACCGTATTTGGCTTGGACCTTTTCTTTGGGAAAAGCGTTATACAGCCACATGCCCTCGTCGGCAGACGATGGGGAACTAGCGAATAGAGAGAAGAGCAAACCGCCAAGTAACAGGAAGCGTTTCATAGGATCTCCAGAGCTGGGGCCACCTCGCATCAGGACAGGCAGCGCGATTCAAGCAAACTCTTCACTATACGCCGCAGAGAAAAGATGGCGCAAAGAGTGAAGTGATTCCGGAAGCGCACAGCGACCGCGATCGCGGCTTTATCTGCGCGACCGACCGGTTGGAAAGTTAAAGAGAATGGCGTATAAAAGTTAGTGGCCCGCTTTGCAGCGTTTCTCCCGCGGGTCAACACCAAGATCACTGGCAACGCGAGGAAGCATGTCCAGCTTAACCACGGCGCACGCCACAAAAGGTTTGGAAGGGGTGGTCGCCACCACTTCCAGTATCTGCTATATCGATGGAGATCAGGGTGTCCTGGCGTATCGCGGAATTGATATTCACGAACTGGCTGACAATTCCAGCTTCGAAGAAACCTGCTATTTGCTATGGTTCGGACGTTTGCCGAAGCGAAATGAGCTGGCAGAATTGCGGGATCGCCTGGCCCAAGAGCGTAAGCTCGACGCGGCCATCATTAATTTGCTGCGCTCGGCCCCGAAGCAGGCGCTGCCTATGGATGTGCTGCGGACGGCGGTATCGGCCCTCGGTTTTTACGATCCCGATGAGAAAAGTAACGATCATGAAGCCAATGTGCGCAAGTCAATCCGGCTGACATCGCAGATTGCCATGATTGTGGCGGCTTATGACCGCATCCGAAAAGCAAAGCCGGTTGTAGAACCTGACCGGTCGCTGTCGCATGCGGCAAATTTCCTCCTCATGTTGAATGGCGCAAAGCCTTCCTCTACGGCCGAGCGGGCGCTGGACATTGCTCTCATCCTGCACGCCGACCACGAGTTGAATGCCTCAACCTTTGCGGCTCGCGTTACCGCGGCGACGCTGTCAGATATGCACTCGGCGATTACCTCCGCGATTGGGGCCTTGAAAGGACCCTTGCACGGCGGGGCGAATGAAGCAGTGTTCCAGATCCTGCAGACGATAAATAGTTCCAAGGCCGACCCGGTGGAGTATGTGAAAGGGATGTTAGCGCAGAAGAAAAAGATTCCAGGATTCGGCCATCGCGTGTATCACACCGAGGATCCGCGAGCCACGCACCTGCGGAAGATGTCGCGGGACCTTGGTCAGTCCAGCGGACAGGCGAACTGGTTCGAGATGTCGCGCAGAATTGAAGAGTTCGTCAAGGCAGAAAAGAAGCTGAACGCTAACGTGGATTTCTACTCGGCTTCGACGTATCACACGCTGGGCATCGATGTGGACCTGTTCACCCCCGTATTTGCGGTTTCGCGCATCAGTGGCTGGGCAGCGCACGTGATTGAGCAACTTGATGACAACCGGCTGATTCGTCCACGCGCTGATTACATTGGACCGGCGTATCCGCAGCGCTATGTGGCGGTAGAAAAGCGCTAAGGTTTTCTTTGAATTAGAACCCGTTTAATAAATCGGAACCTGTTCTCCGTAATGCCGATCGAACTGAGCCACGCGATCAATTCCGGTCAAATAGGGAACACCTTTCGGAACAGCGGCAGATACTGCGGTCCGAAGATCGCGATAATAGTCGCGAAATAGCCGATTGCGACTGCTCCACTACCCAATAGAATGCCGACATCGGTCCAGCGTTTGTTGCGCAGGCGCAAATAGGGCCCAGAGACAGCACGCAATCATGCCGAAGTGTCCAAGAGCTGCTGGAACGGCGATGATGGTCCCCGGATTGGCGACCTGCCCACCTGATATGACTACTCCTAGTGTCTCCACACCGTTACGGATAAAAGTGTTCACGAAAAGGTTCACGTAATTCCAGAACGCCGCGATACTGATTCCTACACCGTAGGCCCATTTCTGGTGGCGCAAGGCGCCCACTATGTCCGCAACGTAGATGAGAGCTTGAAGCGTGTGTAGGATGCGAATTGGGGGTTCAAAGTAAGCCGACACGGCCAGGGCAATCATGAACAAGAGACTGCTTGCTACAATCGCCCAATCCAGCTTAGTGCGCGTGCTCTGCGAGCGGATTGGGGCGGCAGCAGTTACGCTCATAACTTCGAAAACATTTCCATTGCCCAAAGCAGAGTTCCGAAAAGCAATTCTAAGTGAAAAGGCGTTCACACGCAGACGGTATGCCCTAGCGCCGCAAGGAGTGCCCGTCTTGCCGTTTCAGTCGCCGATTATGCTCCTTCGCGATGGGTTGCTTCGTTCCGTTTAGCGGGATTGGACCTAGTTGCTACTCCCACCTACCTTAACCATCACGTCAGCTCCAAGATCTGCGTGGGACCGTCCACGGCACGCGACCTGTGCCACTCGTCCGTAGCTCGGCGTAAAATAGAAGGGAAGGCATGCGCCGAGTCTATCTCGACAATAACGCGACCACCCCGGTGCTGCCGGAGGTCTTTGAGGCCATGCGGCCTTACTTCGGCGAGCAGTTTGGGAATGCCTCGTCCATTCACCACCATGGCCAGGAGACACGGGCGGCGGTGGAACGGGCGCGGGAGTCGGTTGCAGCACTGCTGGGGTGTCGGGCATCTGAAATCGTATTCACCAGCGGGGGAACCGAGGCGGACAATCTCGCGATCTTCGGCCTGGCCTCTGCCGGGGATCACGTCATTACCTCGACCATTGAGCATCATGCGGTACTGAATTCCTGTAAGCAGCTTCAGTCACTGGTCTGCGACGTCACCTATGTGCCGGTGGATGGTCAGGGACGAGTCGATCCCGACGATGTTCGCCGCGCCGTGACCTCGAAGACGAAGTTGATCACCATCATGATGGCGAACAACGAAACCGGTGTGCTACAGCCCGTCGATCATATTGGCAGGGTTGCTGCCGAAGCGGATGTCTACTTCCATACCGACGCGGTGCAGGCGGCAGGGAAGGTTCCCATCAACGTGCGTACGATTGGTTGTGATCTTCTGGCAATTTCCGGTCACAAGATTCACGCTCCGCAAGGTGTGGGCGCGCTGTATGTTCGAAAGGGTACGAGGCTTCGAGCACAGCTCTATGGCGGTAGCCACGAGCGGTCGCGGCGTGCCGGAACTGAGAACGTGCCGGGCATTGTGGCGTTAGGCAAAGCCGCCGAGTTAGCGCGCAAGGGTCTTGAGGAGGGCACCGATATAGCCATAAGCGCAATGCGCGATCGTCTGCAGAAAACCTTGCTTGATCAGATAGACGCCACAGGAGTGACAGCCGGGGAAGTGCCGAGGGTGCCCAATACGACCAACATTTATTTCGAACACATCGAGGGCGAGGCGCTGGTCATCGCCCTGGACTTGAAGGGACTCGCGGTTTCAACCGGCGCAGCTTGTTCTTCAGGCGCGATTGAACCATCGCATGTGTTAACCGCCATGGGGCTAACGGCGGATCGCGCGCGTGCCAGTATTCGATTCAGTTTGGGCAAGCAGAACACAAACGACGACGTTGAGTTCGCCCTGAGCCTGATTCCTGCAACAGTGGCCCGCCTCCGAGAGTTGTCACCGGTTTACAATAGAACAGCAGTTAGCCAATAGATTGGCAATCAGTCTCCAAGGGTTTCGAAGGAGGCGTCTTCGTTACGTGCCAAATGCTAACTGCCAAGGGTTAAATGCTGAATAGTCAAACCATTGCCGTCGCCATGTCAGGCGGGGTTGACTCCTCGACCGTTGCGGCCATGCTCCGCGCGGACGGGCACAATGTCATCGGCTTGACCATGCAGCTCTGGAACCAGCGCCGGCTGGCAGGTCATGACGGCATGCCCGAAGCGGTGCAGGGGCGCTGCTGCTCGCTGGACGACGTATACGACGCCCGACGCGTCGCGGAGACGCTTGGCATTCCTTACTACGTAGTCAACCATGAGGATCGCTTCGAGCGGGATGTTGTACGGCCTTTCGTGGAAGAGTATCTATCCGGACGAACGCCGATTCCATGCAGTTTGTGCAACAACCACTTGAAGTTTGACCAGTTGCTTATTGTGGCGCGTCAGATCGGCGCCGACATGCTTGCAACCGGACACTACGCCCGAGTTGTATACGACGCCAGCCGCGGAAGGTGGCTGCTCAAGCGGCCGGCAGACTCGTCCAAGGATCAAACCTATTTTCTTTTCGGACTGACCCAGGAGCAACTCAGCCGAACGTTATTTCCCTTGGGCGAAATGACCAAGCCGGAGGTCCGCGAGTTGGCTCGCCAGCACGGATTGGCGCTTGCAGAAAAGCCCGATTCACAGGAAATCTGCTTTGTTCCCGGGGGCGATTACAAGCGCTTCATCGATGCATACCTGGCAGAAGAGGGCGCAACGCTTCCGGACACGGCCGGTGAACTGGTCACAACGAGCGGAGAAGTAATTGGTGAGCACGGCGGTATTCACAACTTCACGGTCGGGCAGCGCAAGGGTCTGGGTGTCGCTACTGGCTCGCCGCTTTACGTACTGCAGATCAAGGGTGATTCTCGTGAAGTGGTGGTTGGCGCGGGTGAAGATCTCTACTCGCGAAGTTTGCGAGCGCACCGAATCAATCTTATTGCCGTAAGTGAACTACGCGAGCCGATGCGCGTAGCGGTGAAGATTCGCCACCGTCATGAGGGAGCGCCCGCTTTGCTCGAAAAGACTGGGGCTGACGAAGTGCTTGTCACTTTTGACCACCCGCAGCGCGCCATCACCCCTGGTCAGGCGGCGGTGTTCTACGATGGCGATGTTGTCGTGGGAGGCGGCTGGATTAAGTAGAGAACGCTCCGACTACGATTTTTAGAATTGCAGAGCGAGTTCTAAAAATATTTGCGTATTATCAAGCTGATGTAATGCTCTAGACATGTACCGCAAGTAACTAATTCTAAATAGCTAATCGTTTCAAAAATATCGTGGTAGGTCGCCGGCTATGAATATCGCGAGCAACTTTTTCGGTCGGAAATAGCAACAGACTTCAAAGGGAGAACAGCCTCTATGAAGACGATTCTTTTTGCAGTTCTAATGACAGCTTTGTCGACAGCAACTTCGTTGGCGCAAAGCTCGACGGAATCACAGACAAACGCAACAGCTTCGCAGAGCACATCCAGCTCAGCAGCCCAGGCGACAGATTCCTCTCAACTTGCCGCGGGCACAACCATTCGCGCCGAGCTGGCGAAAACAGTCGACGCAAAAAAGGCTAAGCAGGGCGACGAGGTCGTCGCCAAGACCAGCGATGACGTGAAGGCTAACGGGCAAGTCGTCATTCCCAAAGGCTCGAAGCTCATCGGGCACGTAACCGACGCTAAAGCGCGCACCAAGGGCGAGTCGGAATCGATGTTGGGAATTGCCTTCGATAAGGCAATCCTGAAGGGCGGCGGACGAGAGATTCCGCTCAATGCCACCATTCAGGCGCTTGCCGCGCCCGCGCAAAACAATGCCGCCAATGAGGAACTGTCAGCGCCACCATACGGCGGAGGCGGGGCTCCCAGTTCAGCACCGGGGCGTCCCCAGGGTGGAATGAACGGTGGCGTAGCACCGGTTGGTTCGGTGGCTGGGACGGCAACCAAAGCCGCCGGCGACGTCGGCAACACTGCCGCCGGCACGGTAAACAATGCCGCGGGTGGGATAGCTGCTAACGGACAGCTTTCGGGGAATTCGCAGGGCGTGGTTGGAATCTCCGGTCTGTCGCTGAGCGCGGCAGCGGCCAACAATACACAGGGCTCGGTTATCACTTCGCAACAACGCAACGTCAAGCTGGATAGTGGAACTCGGATGATGCTGCGCGTGAACAGCAAGTAGTGTGAAAGGTAAGCGAAAACCACAAAGGCAGCGCATGAGGCGCTGCCTTTGCGTTCGGATGGATTTCTTCGCAGCTAGATGAACATTTCGTCCTGGGGTACACCCATTCCGTCGCCGGGCTGACGGCGGCGTCGTCCAATCAGAAACTCCAAGCCAGCGGTCACTCCGTGCATCACTCCGGAAACACGACGAAGCGGCGAAACCACGGTTTTGTGTACCATGTCGGTAGTTTCTTCCACTCGATCCATGGTCCGATTGACGAGTTCATCGGCGCGAATTATCTGCAAACGGGCGCGGTCGATCACGTCGCTGACAGTGGCGTCCACTCGCTCAAGTTGAGCTCGAAGCATGGCGGTGGAATGGCTGACATTTTCCGCGATTGATTCCACCTTCGGCCGAAGCTCAATTAACAGGGTGTGAGCGGCCTCTACTGTGGGCAGAGCTTTGGTCCTAACCTCGTTCGCGAGAACTTCCATCCGGGCGCTGGTCTTGCGTACTGACAAATAAAGAGCCACTAGTATAAAAGCCTGGATCACTACCGCAAAAGCGGTCAAGGCGATGAACGCGATCAAGAGGTTTACATTTTCCATAAGCTTAAACTCCGCAGGCTGCGCACCGAGTCACGCGCTTTGAATCAGGATCACAGGTTCTTCGGAGTTGCACCTTCGGTTGTCACTTCCTTATAGGCCTGGCGACCGGCTTCGTAAGCTGCGCGAAACTGTTCCTTTTGCTGATTCAGTACATCTTTGCCCTTGTCGACCCACTCAGTAGCGTGCTCTCGTGCCTCGCGGGCGCGGTTTCGCATGAATTCGCGGCTATCGTCGGCCTTAGAGCGCAACGCTTCCCGCATTTCACTGCCTGGACGGGGCGCGTACAATACTCCAACCAGCGCACCTACTCCCAATCCGGCGAGGAACCAAACAAAATTATTGCCATCTCGATCCGACATAACCCTTTTCCTCCTGCAGTCTTCAATCTCGGATGGTAGCACCCGATCTGCGGAAATACAATTCGTTGCAGCCAGTTACAATGCGGTTGCAACGCAAATGGCCATCCTTTGAAAGATCGGCCGGATTCAACCTCGATGGCTTGAATCGCGGTATGCTGATGGAGATGCCAGCGAGATATTCTATGCCTAACCGCGGATTTACCCTGATCGAGTTGTTGATAGTAATCGCGATCATCCTGATCATCGCTGCCATTGCGATTCCCAATCTGTTGCACTCGCGGATCGCCGCTAATGAAGCATCAGCCGTGTCCTCGATTCGTAGCATAAACAGCGCGGAAGTCTCCTATCAAGCGGCATATCCCGCCCATGGTTACGCCGCGAAGCTGGCCGATCTGGGCGGAGGTTCGCCGTGTACGCCGAGCCCGACTTCCGCTTGCCTGGTCGACCGTTTCCTGACGCGGGGAGTGAAAAGCGGGTACAACTTCGCCGCGACTGGGATGGATCGGGCCATCAATGGGATTTTAATGAACTACACTACTGGCGCGGCTCCCGTGGCTTATAACCAGAGCGGAATTCGCTGGTTCTGTTCGATGTCGGACGCGATCATTCGCTACAGCCCCAACGTCAGCCGCAGTACGACGCCTCCGAGTTCGACCGAGTGTCATTCGGCTTCGCCATTGGAATGATGGATCTCTAGTCTTGACTCCTCAGATTTTCAACGGGACTTGTCGCGTGTGCCCACACGCGAGACAATGTCAGCCATCGCTGGAGGGTTCCTTTGTCCGACAGAAAGTACCGGCAGCGTGGCTACCAGGATAGTGGTCGTGAACCGCAAAAGAAAACTGAGAAACTCCCGAAACCGGAGACCTTCGGGCCCAAGGCTTTGCAGATGCCCGGAACCCGCAGCGTCTCACGCTGCAGCCAGTGCGGCACGTTGCTCCAGTCGATTGCGGAACCGGTTGGGCAATGTCCCAAGTGCGGCTTTGAATTGCATTCCTGCAAACAGTGTTCTTTTTTTGATCCTTCCAGCCGCTTCGAATGTACACAGCCCATTCCTGAGCGGATTCCGCGAAAAGATGCTCGCAATGAATGTACGTTTTACGCTATCCGTGTCACTCGGGAAAAAGAGACCTCAGCTGGAGCCGGCCGCGTAACCGATGCGCGCGCCGCTTTCGAAAATCTTTTCAAGAAATAAAATGCGCGTCGCGCTCACGGCTTCAGCGTGGGACGTAGCACGACTTCGCTGGCGAAAGATTGTGGCGCTTGCGTGACCAGCATTTCGACCACGTGCGCGACGTCATCCGGTTGCAGCATCTTTTCGGGGTCCTTGCCTGAGTGAGGACTGAATTCGGTGTGCACCGATCCGGGGCAAACCACCGAGACACGTATCTTGTGCGCGCGTAGCTCCTCGGCGACGGAGTAGCTCAGCCCATTCAATCCCCACTTTGAGGCGGAGTAGGCAGCTCCATTCGGCAGAGCGTTCTTGCCTGCAATAGAAGAAATGTTAACGATGTGCCCGCCACCGGTGCGAATCATCAGCGGAGCGAAGCTGCGAATGCAGTAATACACCCCGCGCAAATTTGTGTTGAGGACCTGGTCCCAGATCTCCGGGGCGAGCTGATGCAGTGGGCCGCTAGCGCCTCCAATTCCTGCATTGTTAACCAGGATGTCTACCCTGGCGAACCTGCTGTCTACGTGCTTTGCCAGCAAGTTCACGGAGGAGAGGTCAGTGAAATCGCATTCGACAATATCGCTCTGGCCGCCTTCCTTAGCAATCGCTGCGGCGGTCGATTCCAAGCCGCCCCGCGTCCTGGCGGAGAGTACCGGGGTAGCGCCAAGGCGGGCCAGTTTACGCGCAATGGCAGCGCCAATGCCGCGTCCGGCGCCGGTTACGACCGCAATTTGTCCCGCAAGTGGTCGGGTTGTATCGGACATTGAAAACTCCATCCTTGGATGATCTCACCGGGCCTCTCGGCAACCATCCTCGCATGTAATTTTCTGCATCTTATATAGCTAGGCACTCAGTGCGGATGCTGGCTTGCCAGAAGGCAGAGCACATCCTTATAATCCGGCACACCGGAATAGCGGATTGGCCGCTTTCACGTTGTTGGGCGGCGTTCAGTTTCCGGGACCTGTCGCATGAGCGTGAGCTGCGCTCGTGTATGAAGGCTTGGGCGCGTGAGTTCGAGTAGGCCTGAGTGAGTCGTCGCAATTTTCCCACAAGCTCAAGGAGCATACTGATGAAGAAGATACTGGTGACGATTGTGCTTGGGTTCGCTGTACTAGCAGCCAGTCAGACCGCAACGCAGCAGCCGGCTGCTCCCCCTCAGCAACCAACCAGCCAAGCGCCTGCTACACAGTCCGGTCAGCAACCCGCCCAGGCGGGGCAACAGCCAGCGCAGCCTGGGCAGACTACTCAGCCAAGCCAAGCTGCCGCGCCCCAGCAGAAAAAAGAGATCAAAGATCCGGCGGAATATAACGCCTACATGGGCGCGGTTCAGCAGTCCGATCCCAACGCCAAGATCAGCGGCTTGGAAGCCTTTGTCACACAGTATCCCAACAGCGTGATGAAGGAAGACGCGCTGGAAGCGCTGATGGGCGCCTACCAACAATCGAACAACGCCGCCAAGATGACAGATGCCGCCCAGCGACTGTTGCAGGTGAATCCATGCAATCTGCGCGCTCTCGCGCTATTGGCATACACCAAGCGGGCGGCGGCGGAGGCGAACCAGAATCCACAGCAGAACCTGACGGAAGGCGCCCAATACGCAGAAAAAGGACTTCAGTGTCTACAGACGGCGGCTAAACCGGAAGGAACTTCGGATGCCGACTTCGAAAAGTTCAAGAAGCAGACGAGCGGAATCTTCAATGGCGTTGCTGGCATCGCTGCATTGCAGTCAAAGGATTATGCGAAAGCGCAAAAATACTTGCGCGCCTCAGTAGAAGCGGATCCCAACAATCTGCGCGACGTTTACCCGCTTGCGCTGGCGTACTTAACGGCAACACCTCCTGACTCTTTGAATGGACTATTTTTCATCGCCCGGGCTGCGAATCTGGCTGCTGGATCACCGGCACAGGCGCAGATCACCACCTACGGTCAAAAGCAGTACACCAAATACCACGGTTCTGATCAGGGCTGGACCGACGTACTGGCGCAAGCGAAGGCCAATCCTTTGCCACCCGCCGGTTTCAGCATCACGCAGTACGTGCCACCTACTCCCGCACAGCAGGCCGCCGATCTGGTAAAAGCCAAGCAGCCCAAGGACATGAGCTTCGGCGAGTGGGAACTGGTACTTTCCGCCGGCAAGCCGGAGGACGCAGCCGCAGTGTGGAACACAATCAAAGGCGTCCCTCTGCAGATGCAAGGTCAGGTTATCAAGGCGAGTCCGACGAAGCTTGAGATTGCCGGCAGCGTGGATGACATCGATCAAAAGCGTGCTGACATCATCCTGACAATGAGCGGTGCCATTCCGGCGCGCATGATGCCGAAAGAGGGATCCAGCCTCGACTTCGAAGGCGTACCTGTCTCTTACGAACCCAGCCCGTTCGTAATGACAATGGAGAAGGGAGCTTTACTTACGAAGAAAGCTCCCGCGCCAGCAAAGAAGCCAGTGCATCGTCGCCGTCCGGCATCACAATAGTTTTGGGCAATGCACAGACAAAGGCAGCCACTCTGGCTGCCTTTTTTGGCATTTTGATCTGGTGGTTTGATCCTATCGCGCAACTTTCCGTTCCAGGAAAGCCGGCCGGGCGCTGC
>Ga0099828_10002651_pt1 | contig 12351 bp, 10 predicted proteins | sample CZO8metaG_2_FD_79338 | JGI IMG/M metagenome (GOLD analysis project Ga0099828, IMG submission 79338) | Vadose zone soil microbial communities from the Eel River Critical Zone Observatory, Northern California, USA - CZOApr15con2H1.8 metaG | ecosystem: Environmental > Terrestrial > Soil > Vadose...
AGACGCATGAAACGCAAGAGCCTGTCTCCTCATAACCCCTTCCGGGGTGTTCGACTTCAGAGGCGGAGTCTTTCCTGTAGGCCTGCAAGCCCCTGAATCTGAAGACTCTGGCTATGCGATTGGGGGCAAGGGAAAGCGTCAGTGGATATGGCGGGTCTTGCGCTGCATGGAGTCCATCAGCAGGTACTGCCCCAGGGTGTAGGGCGTGGTGAAGTAAGCCTTCCCGCAGCATATTTCTGCGACTTTCTGCACGAAGTGCACCAAGCTGTAGTCGGTGGCCAGCATGAAGGTGTTGATCAAGATGCCCGCCCGGCGGCACTTGGCCACTTCTTCCAGGGTTTGCGTGACCACCAGCGGGTCGAGGCCGAAAGCGTTCTTGTAAATGCGCCCATCGGGCAGCGTCAGGGCAGAGGGCTTGCCGTCGGTGATCATCACGATCTGCCGCATGTCTTTTTTCTGGTGCGCCAGGATGCGTTGTGCCAGCCGGAGGCCTTCGCGCGTATTCGTGTAGTAGGGACCCACCTGGACGCGCGCCAGTTCGCCCAGCGGCACTTCCTCGGCGCTGTCGTGGAACAGGACCAGGTGCAGCGAGTCGCCGGGGTATTGCGTGCGGATCAGGTGCGACAGCGCCAGGGCCACCTTTTTCGCCGGGGTAAACCGGTCCTCGCCGTAGAGGATCATGCTGTGGCTGCAATCCAGCATCAACACGGTCGCGCAAGAGCTCTGATATTCACACTGGTGGACCATCAGGTCAGGGTAGTCCAATTCGATGGGGACGTGAGCGCCGTCACGGCGGACGGCGTTGAACAGCGTGGCGCTGATGTCCAGGTTGAGCGTGTCGCCGAACTCATAAGGTTTCGCGACCCCACCGGACTCGATGCCCGTGGCCAGGTCGCGCGTGTCGTGCCGCCCGAAGCTGCTTTTGCCCAGTGAGGCCAGCAGGTCCTTCAGGGTCTTGAAGCCGAGAAAGTCCAGCGTCTTGTCGGTGATCTCAAACCGCGCCTGCGCTTGGTAGTCCTGCTCGGCGCCGACGTGGCCGCGCGGCGTTTTTTCCGGCGGCGGGGTCACCTGGGGCGGCTGCGTCGAGATGTATCCCTGTTCGGCGAGCCGTTCGATCAATTGGTCGATCAACTCGCGAAGCCGCTCGTTCTGGCTGAGGTCGGCATTCTCGAGCAGCTCCTGCATCAAATCTTGCGGCAGCAGGTCGCCTTCCTGCAAGGCGCGTAGGATGGCCTGGCGGAGCTGCTCCATCGAGCGCGCCGGGTCCATTTCCGAGATGCCGTAGTACTGCGATTCGAAGCCGCTCTGAAGGAAAAAGTCGGAGAGGCGCTTAACCAACCCCTCCAGATCCACCGCATCCCACGGCTCGCCTGTATAACGCGACCAGCGGATGAATTTCATGTCGCCACCCAGTGCCGTTCCAGCTTAATAGGCCAAGGCCCCCCTCGGCTTCTGCGCGCCCGCTACGGCGGGCTTTTCGTGCCCAGCCACCGCGCAGGGCGTCGAAACGGTTGCAACAGCGCCAAACTTAGTTGAACTGGCGGCGCGGCGGCCGGCCGTAGGGCTCGCGCGGCTCGGGCGCCTTGGGGCGCTCGGCGTGGAACCCGCGCTCTTCGTTCCGGCTGATGCGCCGGTGCGCCCACAGGCCTTCCAGGATGAACTCGGCTGCAGAGGCCTTCAGCGCCGCAGGGGCCTTGCTGCTCACGCCGACCCGCTCGATGTGGTCTAGCAGCCCCTGGATGCGCTTCAACTGCGCCAGGCTTTCCCCCGCCGGGGCCATTTCAGAGAGCTTCAGCTCGCCGCCCATCTCAAACCATTGCACGACGGGTTGCAGGTTCGCCTCGCCCAAGTACTTGCTGAAAACTTTGCCCACCGCCGCGCGGATCAAATCGCGCGCAATGTTTTCGGCGCCGCGCAGCTCTCCCTCATACTCCAGCTCCATCTTGCCGGTCATCGAGGGGATCGCGGCATACACGTCCGCCACCCGTGCCGCGACAATCGTCTCCCGGTTGCGCGCGGCGCGCTGCTCGGCGCTGCTCACTACGTTTTCCAGGCCCGCGATGGGCAAACGCTGACTCACGCCCGACCGACGGTCGATTTTCTTGTCCTCGCGTGCCTGGAAGGCGATTTCCTCGATCACCTCGCGGATGTAGTTCGGCACCTCGAGTTGCCGGTTGCCGTCGCGGTTGACCCAGGCCTCCTGCGCGGTGATGGCCAAGCCGTCCTGGATGGTGCTGGGGTAGTGCGTGCGGATCTCCGAGCCAAGGCGGTCCTTGAGCGGCGTGATGATCTTGCCGCGCGCCGTGTAGTCCTCCGGATTCGCCGTGAACACCAGCAAAACATCGAGCGGCAGCCGGATGGGATAACCCTTGATCTGAATGTCGCCCTCCTGCATGATGTTGAACAGGCCCACCTGAATCTTCCCCGCGAGGTCCGGCAGTTCGTTGACGGCGAAGATGCCGCGGTTGGCGCGCGGCAGCAGCCCGTAGTGCACGGTGAGTTCGTCGGAGAGGTGGCGGCCGCCGCGCGCGGCCTTGATGGGGTCCACGTCGCCGATGATGTCGGCAATGGTTACGTCCGGCGTGGCCAGCTTCTCGACAAAGCGGCGGTCGCGCGGCAGCCAGGCAATCGGGGTTTCGTCGCCGCGGGCGGCGAGCAGGTCGCGGCAGGCGCGGCAGATGGGGCGAAAGGGATTGTCGTTGATCTCGCAACCCGCAACGAAGGGGATTTCTGGGTCCAGCAGCCGCACCAGACCGCGAAGGATGCGGCTCTTCGCCTGCCCGCGCAGACCTAAGAGGATGAAATTGTGCCGCGCCAGAATGGCATTGATGATCTGCGGGATTACGGTATCTTCGTAGCCGTGAATGCCGGGGAAGAGGTTCTCCCCGCGGTCCATCCCGCCCAGCAGGTTCTCGCGCATCTCGTCTTTCACCGTGCGCCCCGCCAGGGCCGGCTCGGCCCACCGGCTGCGCCGGAGCTGCCCAAGGGTTTCAGGTTGCGTGGTCATGGGTCCCTAAATCCTTCCGCCGCGATCCGACGTCTGGAGCGTTCCTCTCCATTATAGATGAACCCGAGCCGCGCCGGGGTTACGCTCCTCCCGTGAAATCAATTTGCCAATGCCGCTACCGCAGCGCGTGGCCGTTGCCGCCGGCTTTTCCGCGTGCGCGTTCGAGGTAGGTCAACTGCGGCAGCCACTGGGTCAAGCGCTCGAGCAGGCTGTTCTGGCGTTCGGACTCGGCGCGCATCTCCAGCAGTTCCTGCTTGAAGTCGAGGTCGAGGGGCAGCTCGCTGGCGATGCGATACGTAAACGAAACCGCGGCCTGCGCCTCGGAGGAGGTGGGCGCGCGGCCGTAGATGATCGTGTGGCACTGCTCGTAGAGCGACAATAGCTGGCGCTGCGTTTCAGCGTTGCCCGCGCTGGGTTCATCCTCCAGATACTCGACCGCGCCCTCCAGGTACGGCTGCTCGTCAAACACCTCGCTGACGCGATAAGCGCTTTGCCCGACGGTGAGGATGTCCATCCGGCCGTCCTCGTACTTCTTCACGATCTGGACGACTTCAGCCGCGCAACCCACCGGAGCAATCCCCTCCGAGCGGGTCAGGATAACTCCGAAGACTTCGTGGTTCTCCAGGCAGCGGCGAACCATGAGCTTGTAGCGCGGCTCGAAAATATGCAGCGGCAGCGGCGTGCCGGGAAACAGCACCACCTCGAGCGGGAACAGCGGAATGCGCGCGGCACTCATTATCCGCGGAAGCCATCATGATAGCAGAATCGCAATTGCGATTCCCCGCAGAGGAGAGCACCGATCCCTGTCACCCTGAGTCCTGGTCGGAGTGAAGCATCTCAAAGTTGAAATCCTTCGCGCCGGGTCCGTGGGCCAGCTTCAAACCGTACGTTAACCCAGTTCGGTGAGCGCAGCCTGCATTTCCATCCCGGCGTGCTGATTGCCGACCTTTTGCGCCACAGCAATGCCGGCGCTGAGGATTTGTTTGGCTTCTTCGCTGCGCGCCAGTTTCACCAGGAGCTGCCCGTAGTGGAAATAGCCGGCCACGTAGTCGGGGTGGTCGGCCAGAAGCTGGCGGAAGTGCTCGATGGCCGCGTCGTGGTCGCCGTCCTTGGCGCACTCGAGCGCCAGCCCGTAGCGCCCAAAAGCGTCACCGGGATGCGTCTGGGTGAACTCCTCGAGCGTCTGGCGGCGTGTTTTCTGCTGTTGGGTCATGGTGGCAGGGCGTATTATATCTGCCTGCTGTTGCCGCGCAAAGTCATTGTGGGAGAGCGAATCGCATCGTGGCGCGCAAAGACACGCAGCGCAGAGCGCAAAAAGCGGCGGCCGCGCTTCCCGGGAAGCACGTCAGGGCCTCGCGGGTGGAAATGGTGGAGGTCGTTCTTCCGCAGGACGCCAACGTGCTCGGGAACATCCTCGGCGGGCGCGTGATGCATCTGGTGGACATTGCTGCGGCCATCGCGGCGCACCGTCACAGCAACAGCCACGTCGTCACTGCCTCGGTGGACTACGTGGACTTCCGCAATCCCATTCGCGTGGGGGAGCTGATCATTCTCCGCGCGCATGTCAACCGCGTCTTCCACACGTCGATGGAAATCGGCGTGAAAGTGTTTTCCGAAAATGTGCTGACTGGCGAGCGCAAGCACACCACCACCGCTTACGTCACTTTCGTGGCCATTGACGAAACGGGCCGGCCCAAGCCGGTGCGCCCACTCATCCTCGAAACCGCCGAAGATCGCCGCCGCTTCCGCGAGGCACTGGCTCGCCGCCGCATCCGCCTCGCCCATCGCTTCAAGCACCCCAGGCTCGCCGATCGCGATACGTAAGCGACTTGATGGATTGGATCCGCGGAGCGGGTTTCCCGGTTCAAGGCCCTGAGATGCCGTTTTGTCGACACTTTGTTTGCCCACTTGTTGCCAAAAGTTGGGCTCATGACTGGTTTTCTGATCGGCGTTGCGGTTGAAACTGGCGCGCAAAGGATTTGGACGCAACCTAAGGCCTTGGAAATGATGGGGTAGCGGGGAATCCCCTGGCCTTGTCTCGGGTTTCGTTTGGCATCCAAACTGCTCTCCGGGACGCAAGCACAAGCGCGACCGAACCAGGGTGACCGCCCATGCGGGGAATCTCGGCTACTGACTCGCAACGAAACATCGAGTGGACGCCTGTCGCGCCTCCCCCAGCCAAGGACGCATCGCCCCGGCGCCAACTCCTGCTACTGTTTCTGGCGAGTTTCGTTGCGCTCTATTTTGAGCTGGTTATCATCCGGTACCTTTCCACAGAGGTTCGCGTATTCGCCTATCTCAAGAACTTGCCGCTGGTGGCCAGCTTCTTCGGTTTGGGCCTGGGAATGGCTCTGGGCAAGCTGTCGAAAGCCCTGAGACGCGGCTTTGTATTCATCGCGGTCGCGCTGTTTATTGTGATTGCTCATGCGCCCGCGCTTCGTCTCACGCACCTTCCTTTTCCCAACGCGGTGCTGGATCGAGCCGACTACTTTGTCTGGGGACTCGAGGCCGCAACTGGGTCGCCCCTTTTGGGGGTTTTGCGATATCTGGCCGCTGTTTGTGCGATTCTGGCGCTCGTCGTGGCCTTTTTTGTCGTGCTGGGCAGAATGGTCGGCGAGTATCTGGCGCTGACGCCGGCCCTTCGCGGCTATGGCGTGAATCTGGCCGGCAGCCTTGCGGGTATCGTCGTGTTTACCCTGCTTTCGTTCTCGACCCTGCCGCCGGTTATCTGGGTTCTGATCGGCTTCCTGGCAATGGCTCCTTTTTTCCTTCGCGACCGCCTGGCTATGGTCGTCTTCTCTTTTTGCCTTCTGGCGATCGCTGTGCCTCAACCGAACGTCTTCTGGTCGCCGTACTACCGCATTGGGTTGAACAAGTTGGTTTCTCCTGTCGGCTGGCCCCGGCCCTCGGCGTATTCTCTTAATGTCAACTACGACTACCACCAGAAGATCGTCGATCTTTCGCCCGCCTTTATAGCGCGTTATCCGGGCTGCGAGCCCAACCGCTCGGCGTTCTCTACCTACGAGCTCCCCTATCGGCTGGTGGGGAAGCCTGGCGAGGTGCTCGTTGTTGGCGCGGGCACCGGAAACGACGTCGCCGCGGCCCTGCGGCACGGAGCAACGCACGTGGACGCGGTGGAAATCGACCCGGTCATCAGCCGGCTCGGAATGAGATACCACCCCGAGCGTCCCTACGACTCGCCCCGGGTGAGCTTGCACGTGGATGATGCCCGGGCCTTTTTCAAGAAAGCGAGGAAGCTGGCCAAGAGCTACGACCTGATTGTTTTTGGGTACCTCGACTCCCATACCTTGTTGACGAGCTTTTCTTCAGTGCGGCTGGATAATTATGTGTATACGCTCGAGAGCTTTCAGGAAGCCAGAAGCCTGCTAAAGGAGAACGGCAGCCTGATCCTGGGATTTGCCAGCGGCAGATCCTTTGTCACCGACCGGCTTTTTGCCACTCTCATGCGCGCTTTTAGCGTTCCGCCGCGCGCGTATTTCACGGGGTATGATGGCGACGGCGTGGTTTTCCTGGAGGGCGCTGCGGCCAAGGCCCCATCTCTGCCGGATTTTCCGGAGCGGACCGAGGAGCTGAAATCGGCCAGCAGCGCTGCATTGCTCGCCACCGACCATTGGCCCTTTTTATACCTGGCCGGGCGGACTGTCCCCGTATCCATTCTCCTGGTGCTGGTCGCCTTTCTGTGGGGATCGTTAAAGCTGCTTCGTCGAACCCTGGGGCTGCCGATCCTTCGAAAGCGCGAAAACCTGCACCTGTTCCTGCTGGGTGCGGGTTTCTTGCTCCTGGAAACCAAGGGAGTCACCGAGCTCTCCCTGCTTTTTGGCTCCACCTGGATCGTCAATGCTGTTGTGATTGGAGCCTTTCTCGTGATGGCACTGCTTGCAAACAGCCTGGTCATGCGCACCCCGGTTCGTCGCGGTGTAGCTTATGGTGGCCTTTTTCTCTTCTTGGGCCTGGGAATGATTTTTCCGTACGCCAGCCTGGATAGTCTTCCTGGCGCAGGGAAGGTGCTTGCCGCAGGCATTCTGGTGGGACTCCCGGTATTCTGCTCGGGGATGATCTTCTCCGGGAGTTTCCGCGGCGCGGTCCGGCCGTCGGAGGCGCTTGGTGTGAACCTCCTGGGGGCTGTGGTTGGCGGGATTCTGGAAAACACCGTGATGCTGGGAGGCGTCCCGCTGCTCGGTTATCTTGCACTCCTCATCTACGGTCTCTCGGCCGTCGTCGCGAGCAAGGGAACCTCCTAGCGATCCTGGTAAGGGTTGCGAGAGCGCGGGGCCAGCGTTAGCTCAGAGGCCCCACCCACAGCGGCTTGGTAGTGGGTTGTGGCCGGCCGCCTGCAGGTTCTTCGCTGATGGCCAGCGCCGCGGTTTGCGCAATCTGCGCCTCAGGGACAGTGACCAGCAGCACCGTTCCGCGTGCATCGGGACGGAAAATCCCCGCGCTGATGGGGTTTCCTTTCTTCGGCACCACCCAGAGCTGGAACGTCCGGTCGGCGGGCGGCGCGGGCATTCGCTGGCCGGCCAGGACGAGGCCGAGTTGTGCGTTCCAGTAGGCGCGGACCTCCGGCAGCGAGCCCGAATCGGGCGAGCCCGAATCGGGCGAACCCGCCGAGGCTTTCAAGTTTGCCTCTCTTGTGCCCGGTGCGGAAAGAATGGCCAGCGCGTTCCGATAGACTTGCCTGTCGGCCTGCAGCGCCTGGTTCTGTCTCCGCTCGGTTTGCGTCTGCCGCTGGAGTTCGCTGAGTTCTCGCTCTAACCGTCGAGCCTCCCAGAGAGAGTACACCGTGAAGAGCACAAGCGCGGCGGCGCCGGCCCACGCCCAGACCGGAATCCACGCCCGGCGCTCGTCTGGCTTTGGCCCGCTCACCGCCTCCATCACCTTTTCGCGCAACGCCGCGGACGGCTCCGCTTGGGGCGCGAGATGCGCAAGCTGCGCCACCAGCCAGCGCGCTCGTTCGACCTCTGGCGTGCAGGTGGGGCACCGCCGCGCGAGGTGCGCCTCGAGTTCAGTTCGCTCTTCACCCTCGAGCGCGCCCAGCGCGTAGGATTCGTAGTGTTCTTTCAAGCTTTCGCAGTCGCTCACGTGGCCCCTTCCAAAGCTTCCCGCAGCCGCAGCAAGCCGGTGCGGATCCAGCTCTTCACCGTGCCCAGGGGTTCGCGCAGCGCCGCAGCGATCTCGCTGTGCGTCATTCCCTCGAAGAAGGCCAGTTCGATGGCGCGCCGCTGCGTTTCAGGCAACGAGCGCATCAGCGCGCGCACGCGTTCGGCGCGCTGCTGGCGGTCTACCACGTACTCGGGATTCGGTGTGGCCACCGCTGCCGGCTGCAGCTCGAGAGTCTCCTCACGGCGGCGCTGCTTCTCGCGTTTGAGCCGCAGATGGTCCAGGGCGCGGTTGCGCGCCAGGGTGAACAGCCAGGGTTCGAGCGGCCCGCGCGTGGGTTGGTAGAGATGCGCGTTCCGCCAGAGTTGAAGAAAGACGTCTTGAACGATCTCTTCGGCCGACGCGGCCTGCTGCGCGATCCGCAGCACCAGGGAGTACACCGCGCGGGCGTAGCGGTCATAGAGAAGCTCGAGCGCCCGCGGTTCTCTTCGGGCAAGCTGCTCCATCAGCGCCGCGTCGGACGGCTGTTCGTCTTCGCACAGGGTTTCGAGGCCCGCCAGAAACACAGCCGCCAGCGCTGTTCCAGCCAAGCGAGCCAATACGTCGCTCCAGGCCATCGGCAGGGAATGAGCCGGACGCATAAGCTCATCAAGTTGGAACAGCACTAGTGTTCTTTCTTCCGCACCAGTATTACGGCCCGGCCGGTGGCCTGGATGAGAAAGCTCCGAAGCCAGCCGCGCGCGGGGCACGGCGGAGAGGCATTGGTCTGGGTGCGCAACATTACGTGGACTCGAGAACCGCGTGCCCCCGAGCGTTCTGCGCGCCGCCGAGTTCCTCGCCTGAGGTGCAGTACTGCCGCACGGATTCAGCAACGCGAAATGCCTGCTCCACGCACGCGCCGATGGCCGGACCCTCGAGGTAGTTGCCGGCCAAAAACAGTCCGGGAACGCGGGCGCATGCCTCGCGCAGGGCCGCCACGCGGCTCCCGTGGCCCAGATTGTATTGCGGCAATGCGCGGCGATGGCGCGAGATCAGGCGCGTGACCGGCGGCCCGCTAATTTTCAGCACCTCGGCCACCTCGCGGCCCACTGTCTCGCCGATGCGTTCCTCGCTCCATTCGCAGATTTCGGCGTCGGTGGCGCCACCGGCAAAGGACGTCAAGTTGACCATGCCCTTCGGCGCACGCCCGGGAAACAGCGAGGAATTCCACACGCAGCCCAGCACGCGCAGCCCCTCTTGGCGCGCGACCAGAAAGCCGAACCCGTCGGCCGGATGGCTCACCTGCTCGCGGCGGTAGCCGACGGCCACGACGGCCACGGGCGCGTATTCGATTCGCTCGAAGCAGACGGGAAACTCCGCGGAGACCCCGGCCAGGAGCTGCCCGGCAGCCGGGGTTTCGGTGGCCACGACGACGGCATTGGCGGTCAGAAGCTGCGCGCCCTCGGGGCCGTTGACCTGCAAGGTGAATTGCCCTTTCCCGTTTGCTTTGCTGCGCGTGACCGAGGCGACGCTGGCGCCGCAGCGCACAGCCTCGCCCAGCCTTTCGCCCAGCGCGCGGACGAGTGTCGCCACGCCGTGGGAGAACGAGCAAAGCGCGGATCGCGCTTTGCGCTCGCGTGGCCGCGACTTCATGGTCCCTCGGAGCACGCTCCCGTACTGTTTTTCCCATGCGTAGACCGAGGGAAATGCGCTCCGCAAGCTCAGTTTTTCCGGGTCGCCGGCGTACACGCCGGAGACAAACGGCCCGGCCAAACGGTCCAGCAGCTCGGCGCCAAACTTCCGGCGGACGAAGCCAGCCACGGACTCATCCTCCTCGGGCGGCTGCGATCTGCGGAATGGTTCGCTGGCCAGGCGCCACTTGGTGCTCCGGCTGAGCAGCGAACTGGTCAGAAGCTCCGGCGGGGACATCGGCACGCGCTCAAGCCGTCCCTTGGCCAGGACGAACCGGGGTGCGTGGGGACTTGCGCGCAACAGCTCGGGACCCAACCCCAGCGCGCCGATGACTTCCAAGAGTTTGTCCGTGGATAAGAAGCTCTGCGGCCCCAGCTCGAACAGGAACCCGTTCTGTTCGACCGATTCGATGACCCCGCCGACGCGCCGGGCTCGTTCGAGCAGGAGAACGGGAATGTCCATCTGGCGCAGGCGGTACGCGCACGCCAGGCCGGAGATGCCGCCTCCGATGATGATTGTTTGAACTGTGTTCTGCACGGGCTCAGTGACGGGCGCGCATGGTCAGAGGGTTTTCGAGAACAGCGGCCGGGTGTCGAGTTTCTGCCGCTCCAAATAGGGGTCGAACACCATGGCCACGTTGCGAATGAAAATCCGGCCCAACATGGTGACGCGGATGTCCTCGGCACGGCTGGCCACCAGGCCGTCGGCGCCGAATTCCCGCAGGCGGTCGAGCTCCTGGGCAAAGTAATCGTCGAAGGCAAGCGAGAACTCCTTCTCGATCTCGGCCTTGCGGATGACGGTGTGGCAGAGCAAGCGGCTGATGACGGCGCGGCGGACCTCGTCGTCGCGGGTCAAGCGGTAGCCGCGCATGGTGGCCACGCCGCGGCGCGCGACCATGGCCTCGTAGTTGGCCAGGTCGCGGTAATTCTGGGCATAAGCCTTCCCGATGCCGCTGATCGCGCTGACCCCCATCCCGTAGAGATCGGCGCCCGCCTTTGTCGTGTAGCCCTGAAAATTGCGGTGCAGCGTGCGGTCTTGCTGCGCCACGGCCAACTCGTCACCAGGCCGCGCGAAGTGGTCCATGCCGATGTAGATGTACCCCGCGCGGAGAAACTCTTGCAGCCCCGTCCGGAAGATGCGGAATTTTTCCATCCCTTCGGGCAGGTGCTCCTGGAAAGAGCCTTGCTGCTTTTTCAGCCAGGGCACATGGGCGTAGCTGAACATGGCCACGCGGTCCGGCTGCAAAGTGAGCACCTGCTCGACCGTGTCCGAAAAGCGCTCGGCGGTTTGATAAGGCAAGCCGTAGATGAGATCCACGTTGATGCTCTCAAAGCCGAGCTGCCGCGCGCTGTGGATCAGGTCGCGCGTCAGCTCGTACGGCTGGATGCGGTGGATGGCCTTTTGCACCTCCGGGTGGAAGTCCTGGATGCCCATACTCAGGCGGTTGAAACCCAGCCGGTGCGCCGTTTCAAGGTGCTCGGGCGAGGTGACGCGCGGGTCCACTTCAATGCCTATCTCCGCGCCCGGCGCAAACGTGAACCGCTCCCGGGCGCAGCCGAACAGATCCTCCATCTGCGCGGGGCTCAGATAGGTGGGCGTGCCTCCGCCCCAGTGAAATTGGATCACCGGCCGGCGGCGCGAGACGCACCGGCTGACGTGCTCCACTTCGCGCTTCAGCACTTCCAGGTAGGGCGGCGCGACTTCCTTGTTCTTTTGGATGACCACATTGCACGCGCAGAACAGGCACAGGCTCTCGCAGAACGGGATGTGCATGTAAAGCGAAACCGGCGCGCCCGCAGCGTCCGCCGCCACGCAGACCTGTTCCAGATCGTCCGGGCCGAAATTCTCCTGCCACACGGGCGCGGTGGGATAGCTGGTGTAGCGCGGGCCGGGACGGTTGTACTTGTTCAGAAAATCTTCGGAGACGCTGAACTGCTCCTGCTCGAGATGCAATTGCACGTTGGACTCGGACATGGCCGTTTTTTTCCTTACCGCTCCCGGCGCACTGGTCAAGCCCGGCCGAGCGGGAGCCGCGCGGCCAGCGAGGCCGTTTGACCCGCTTGCACAAAGGTCCGCGCGGCCTCCACAGGGGTCGAGGGAAGAATCCCATGGCCCAGGTTCAGGATATGCCCCACTCCGCTGGTTTTCTCAATCACTTCGCGCACGGCCGCGCGAATGCCTTCCTCCGGCCCGAGGAGCACGCAGGGGTCCACATTTCCCTGCAGGGCGATGCGGTCGCCGAGTTGCAGGCGCAACTCGGCCAAATCCGCGCGCCAGTCCACGCTCAGCACATCCGCGCCAGCCTGCGCCACGCTGTGCAGCAGGTGCGTAGAGGCCTTGGTGTAGAGGATCACCGGCACCGGCCCGGCGTCGAGTTCTGCAATCAGGCGTTGCGTGGCCGGCAGAGCAAAGCTCTCGTAATCCCGCCGGCTGAGCTCTCCCGCCCAGGTATCGAACAACTGCACGGCCGCCGCCCCGGCGGCAATCTGCGCCCGCAGATAGCCGGCGGTAGTCGCAGCGATCTTCTCCAGCAGCGTGCGAAACACGCGCGGCTC
>Ga0099828_10002653_pt1 | contig 12348 bp, 10 predicted proteins | sample CZO8metaG_2_FD_79338 | JGI IMG/M metagenome (GOLD analysis project Ga0099828, IMG submission 79338) | Vadose zone soil microbial communities from the Eel River Critical Zone Observatory, Northern California, USA - CZOApr15con2H1.8 metaG | ecosystem: Environmental > Terrestrial > Soil > Vadose...
CCGCATATCCCAGTCGTCCCCAGAATTCCTCGGTTGCACGGTCGAGCGCCGCGCCGCCCGAGATGAAGGCCCAGAACTTCCATCCGAACTGGCGATGCACGCGCCGGAAGATCCACCAGCGGTGTAGGAAATGCTTTCCTTCGGCAGCTCGAAATCGCCGCCGAAATTCTTCCCGCCAGCCTTCGTCTTCGAGATCTCTTTCGACCTTTTCCTTCAACGATTGCAGCATTCGCGGTACGGCCACCAGCACTGAGACGCGTTCGCGCCGGATGGCGCCGATGACCTCGCCTGGCTTGAGCACATCCTGAAAAATCACCGTGCCACCCATCAGTTGCGGCAGAAAAATTCCCAGAAACTGCCCGAAAACGTGGCTCAGCGGCAGCAAATTCAGGAAGCGGACAGGATGCACGAAGCGTTCATACTTGAGATAGTTGTGAATTTCGGTTTCAAGGGGCGCGATATTGCCGAGAACGTTGCCGTGAGTGATCACCACGCCCTTGGGCTCGGCCGTGGTCCCGGAAGTGAAGACGATCTCCAGAGTGTCTTTGGGCTCGATTGCTGCTGCATCGTAGGATGCGCGGGAGTGACCCGCCAAGGTTTCCGGCAGATCCTCCAAGACTAGTGTCGGAATCGCGCGCTGGGCGTGTTCGCGGGAGCACACCAGGAGCTTGCCGCTGACCTGTTCATGCACACGCAGGGCGAAGTCCGGCGCGGCGGCATCATCCATCGGAACTACGATCGTGCCACGCAGCGCGCAGCCGAAGAATGCTGCCACCCACTCCGCCGAGTTCGGCCCCCAGATCAGGACCCGATCGCTTTTCCCGATGCCACGCTTTCCCAGTTCGCGGGCAAACTGGAATGCAGTTTCCGCCACCTGCCGGTACGTCCAGCGTAGGGTGCGGTATCCGCGGCGTTGGACGTAGGCGCACTCTCGCCCTCTTTGCAGGAAGTTATCGAGGTACTCGACAAGGGAGCGGCGCTCCATGGATAAAGCTTACCGCCTCAGTGCCTGCGCGCGCCCGCACCTTTGACCGCGAAGAACACGAAGCTGACCAGAAACACGACGGGAAAGCTCCATGCAGCCAGGGGAAAAGCTGCAGCGGTTGGGACATTCACTTCTTCGTGAACGGTGAAGAAACCGACGGCAATCACGTAGATGGCAATCGAAACCGATAGTGAGACCCAGACGCTCCGGAGAATGCTTCGTTTGAGCAGCGGTTCCATGCGGACCTCCCGTGGCACCCAAGGCCGCACCAGTAAGTTTACAGGCCAGAACTCGATTATCAGTCCTTGAGGGGGTAGGGTAGTGGGTCAGTTTGATTTCCCCAGCAAGCAAAAGCAGCTTTAACCAAGACTCACGTATCCCCTGGTTTTTTGGGCCAGTATCCTGCACGCTTTCGAGGGGACAAGACAATGGCCAATACGATCAGGACGGCAAACAGGGCCACATAGACAAGAATGCCTCTGCCCGTCGTGGGCGTCCACCTGAACAAAACCAACGCAAGAATGCCGCAAGCGAACCTGATCGCTGCCAGAAGCGCCTTTCGCAGCCCCTCCATGTTATTAACTCGCTTTTTCTCCTAGCGCTTTCAGGATAAGCCCTTTGTGTCAATGCGACTATAGTTGGTACTTGAGCACGCTTATGCTCCGCTGACAACGACTCACTCCCGCCCCACACCCAACGCATCGGCCACGCGGTTGATGTAGTTGAACCAGGACGCGATCAGCGTGATCTGCAGGATTGCCTTATCATCGAACCCGGCCGACCGTAGCCGCTCATGGTCATCCTTCCAGACCTTGGTCGCATCCTTGGTGAGCTTCACCACATAGTCGAGCATCACCCGCTCCTGCTGGGTAATCGGTGCGGTGGTGTAATCCTTCTCCAGCGCTTCGACTAGATTCTTGTCCAAAGTCACCCGACGCAGAAACTCTGCGTGCGACTCGATTCAATACACGCACCGGTTGGTTACCGAGACCACGGTGGTGATCATCTCGTGCTGCCGCCGGCTCAGTGGCAGCTCAGGCGACATCAGCACGCCGAAGGTGGCAAACGCATGGTAAAGCGCCTCCGGAATCAGACTGTGGGAAGCGACGATCTGCGCTCCTCCCCCTTCCGAGGGGTGGACTGGGGTGGCGTACTCCTTGGGGTAGAGAACCATTTGACTTTCCATGGCCTTACGGAGTTTTTCATCGGCTTCGGGCAGGGAGACAGTGTGGATCCAGGTCATAAAAAGAGCTTGCTTCCTGTAGCAGTTTTTGCCCTAAAATTCTACCGGTCAACCTACACGGAAACCACTCGGTATGCCAACCTCTGAATTTTAGCCCATGCGGGCGGAAGCTTGGCTGGCCGATTCATTGGCGGACTCCCCCGCGCGGAGGATCGAGGCGATGAGCATCATGGCATGAAAGTCCTGCGCACGCTGCCCAAGCCTTTCTTGCTGGCGTTGTTCTTCCTGCTGGCAGCCGTGGCGCGCGCCTAATCACAACCCTGGACGTAGCCGCGAGTCTTTGCTGGGCGGTGGCTGCGCACAGATGTGTGTGACACCCCTCACTGCCGAACGTTGCCGGGGACAACCACAATCGGTTATGGTTGATCTTTGTTTCCCGCCGGCGCTTGCCAACAGTACTGCTAGCGGCACAAGGAGGGATCTGACATGGCACAAGATACCCTGACGATTACCGACAGTCGCACCAAACAAACCTACACCCTTCCCGTGGAGAACGGGACCATCCGGGCCATGGATCTGCGGCAGATCAAAACCGGTCCCGACGATTTCGGGCTCATGACTTATGACCCGGCTTTCATGAATACCGCTTCCTGCCGCAGCAGCATCACTTTCATTGATGGCGAGCGCGGCATTCTTCGCTACCGGGGATATCCCATCGAGGTTCTGGCCGAGCACTGCACCTTTTTGGAAGTGGCCTATTTGCTGCTTTTCGGAGACCTCCCCACCGAACGCGAACTGAAGGCTTGGATAGGCGAGATCACGTATCACACCATGCTGCACGAGAGCACCAAGAAGTTCATGGAGAACTTCCGCTACAACGCCCACCCCATGGGCATGTTGGTCAGCACAGTGGCGGCACTTTCCACCATCTATCCTGAAGCCAAGAACATCCACGATGCTGCCAACCGCCTGTTGCAGATCAAGCGGCTCATCGCCAAGACGCCCTCCATCGCAGCCATGACGTACCGGCATAGCCTCGGGTTTCCCTACGTCTATCCGGATAATGACGTGAGTTATCCCGAAAACTTCATGAACATGCTGTGGAAGAAGGTGGAGCCCAAGTACGTGGCCAATCCGGTGATCGCCCACGCGCTGGACATCCTTTTTATCCTGCATGCCGACCACGAGCAGAATTGCAGTACCAACACTATGCGCTCGGTGGGCAGTGCCCACACCGATCCGTATTTGACCACGGCGGCAGCGGCGGCAGCCCTGGCCGGACCGCTGCACGGTGGTGCCAACGAGGAAGTTCTCAAGATGCTCGACCAGATCGGCTCAAAAGAGCAGGTGCCCGCTTACGTCAAGAAGATCAAGGACGGACACGGCAAGCTGATGGGCTTTGGGCACCGTGTCTACAAAAACTACGATCCACGTGCCAAGATCATCAAGTGGGCGGCGGAGCGGGTGTTTGAGGTCACGGGCCGCAATCCCAAACTGGACATCGCTCTCGAACTGGAGCGGATCGCACTCGAGGATGAGTATTTCGTCAAGCGCCGACTCTATCCCAATGTGGATTTCTACTCCGGGATTATTTACCAGGCCATGGGCTTCGAGCCTGAGATGTTTACCGTGCTCTTCGCGATTCCCCGCACCGCGGGCTGGCTGGCTCAGTGGCAGGAGATGTTGACCGATAGCGAGCAGAAGATCGCGCGTCCGCGGCAGGTGTGGACTGGACCCGAGGTGAGGCAATTCGTTCCCCTCGCCAAGCGAGGCCCGGTAACAGCGACCACGACGCGTTGACTGAGCGGGTCCATCTTCCATTCACCCAACAGCGGCAATTCCTGGGGACTGCTGGCCGATCAGCTGCCGCCAATCATGTTGCTGGAGGCGTTTGGTTTGAGTCCTCGCCACAAATGATTGTTAGTTGCTGAGGTCCTTCGCTTCGCTCAGGACTCAGCAGCAGGCTCCCGCGTCCCTGAGGGAGGCTCACGGCTGCCAAATCGCCTCAAGTTCCGGTGGTAACCTTTCGTACACTCCCTTTTGGTAACCCTTGGTAACCATACGATTCTTGGTAACCAGCCTTACAATTGCCCTTGTCCGAAAGACCATCTCTAGAGTGATCGATCGGTATCCTCGATAAGATGGTCAACCGTCGGTGAATCTTCCCAAAAGAAGATGTTTTCTGGTGGGAGGAGAACCGGAGCCGGAGTCCGCACTTCTATGGCGTTTGGTTTTGGCTTCAACAAGCAGAAGGCTCTCAGTGCTGCGGAGAAGTTCGTCCAGCAGGGCAAGCTTCAGAACGCCATCACTGAGTATGAGAAGGTTCTCAAAGCTGATCCCAAAGACCTCACGGTTGCAAATACCGTTGGGGACCTGTACGCCCGTTTGGGGCACAGCGACAAGGCCGTGGAATGCTTCAAGAGCGTTGGCGATGCTTATGCTAACCAGGGCTTCACCGTCAAAGCCATCGCCATGTACAAGAAGCTGACTAAGACCAAACCTACCCTCGAGAGCGTGCTTCGGCTGGCTGAACTGTACACTCAGCAGGGTCTGTTCAATGATGCCCGTGCTCAGTACCTGCACGTGGCGGAGGAATTCTTACGCGCCGGTGAACTGGAACAGGCGGTCCGGATTTTCCAGAAGACCTTGGAAATGGATCCGGAAAACGTCCCCATGCGGATGCGCCTGGCCGAGGTTTATATCCGGCTGGGGAAGAAGACGGAGGCGTGGCAGATCTTCGCTGCCGCAGCCGACAGTCTGCGCGCACGGGGCCAACTGGGCCCCGCCGAGGACATCCTGCAACGCATGCTCACTCTCGATCCCGGCAACAGCTACGCCCTGCTGCTGCGTGGTCGCAATGCGCTCGAGTCGGGGGACACTGCCGGCACCATTGAGAACCTGGAAAAAGTCGCCGATCTCGATACCCACCCCGACGGATTGCGCGCCTTGTTGCAAGCCTACCTGCAAAGCGGGCGTTTGCCCGAAGCAGCAACGCTAGCCGCGAAGCTGTTTACCGTCCACAACGACACGGGCGCAATTACTGGCTATGCCGACGCCCTCGCCGCCGCTGGCCGCTACCAGGACGTGCTGCAGGTGTATAACCAGTACGCCGATCGCCTGCTGGCGACTGACTCGGCCAAGGTCCTGGAAAGCCTGCATTCCATCATCGGGCATGTGCGCGAGAGCGTGCCCGCCCTCGAAACCCTGCTCGAACTCTTCCAAAAGGGGGGAGACAATTCCCACCTCACTGAGGTCTACGAACTGCTGGCGCACGCCTGCGTGCAGTCGGGAGAACTGGAGAAGGCGCGCGATTACTACCTGAAACTCACTCAACTGGAGCCGCAAAACCAGTTACACACGCGCAATTATCAGCAGGTGATTGCCCGGCTGGGAGGCAGCAGCTCCGGTTCACGCCTGATCACCGCGGAAGAGGGTGCAGTCCTGGTGGACGAGCTGGAAGCCACTGCTCCTTTCATCGACCAGCGCTGTACCGATGAGATTGCGCTTGCTGTTCGCGCCGCCTTGACCGATGCCGAGCTCTTCATTTCCTACAACATGCCGGCCAAGGCACTGGGGCCGTTATTGTCGGCGCTGCCCAAGGCTCCGCGGGATTTGCGCCTGAACCAGCGTCTGGTCGCCCTGCACACACGGGCGAGCCGCTTCGCTGAGGCTGCCGTTTGCTGCCGTAATCTGGAACAGATCTATCACGATGCGGGACATCCCGATGAGGCCACGCGTTATGGCCAACTCGCCGGCCAATACGAGGAACGTGCTTCCACCGGCTCGGGTGAATTGAAGACAGACATAGCCGTGTCCGTCGCGCCGGAAGCTGCTACTCCAGCCGCTCCGGTTGCCACCGCTTCTGCGACCGGCGCTTCTGCCGGGTCGGGGCTGTTCTGGCACACTCCAGCCGCTTCCTCGGTGGCGCCACCGGCACAACCATCGGCCGAATTTGAAGTGCATTCAGCGCCGCCGGCCGCTGAGAATGAAATTGACATCTCCGATGAGTGGGAGGGCGATCTTTCCGGTCAGGCCCCACCGCCTTCGGCTCCGGAAAAGGAAGCAGTAGGAGTCCCTGGGGACACAGAAGCAGCGCATACCCATGCGGCGGCCATTGACGAATCCATTGAAGAGATTCGCTTTTATCTAGCGCACTCCATGGTCGAACAAGCCCGCACGGTACTGGCTAAGCTGGAACGACTAAAACCGGCTGCTGCCAAGCTTGCGGCAGTGCAGCAGGAGATTGCGGCTGCCACCGCGCACGCCGCGCCCGAGGAAGTTTCCGTCGAGGAGATCGACGCTGTTCCTGCAGAGAAAGTGGAAATGCCTTCCGCTGCCCAGACGAAGGCTGGCGTGCTGGATGAATTTGTCGCTGACCTCGAGTCCTCGCTGGGCGAAAACTTCCTGCCCCAAAGCACAACTGCCCCGCCCGAGCCCGCGATGGCGGAATATGCCAAGGCGGCGGAGCCCGAGCACGCGGGCGCTCTGGGCGAGTTTGTCGCAGACCTGGAAACTTCGCTGGGCGACGGTTCACTGCCGCAAGGGCCGGTGCCGCAGACACCAGCCGAACCCCAACCTATGTCAGTGGAATCCGGAGTTGGCCTTGCGGCCAGCGCCGCGCCGGCCCATTCCGCCGCGTCCCCGGCCGCCATGGCGGCAGCACCAGCGCCAGCCCTACAACCGGCAGCCGCACCCCCGTCTTTCACCTATCAGCCTACGCGGATCAGGCCTCTGGCTCCCGCAACCGGGATGGCGGCTCCGAAGTTCGATTCCGGCGCCGGAGTGGACCTCGCCGATATGTTCGGGGAGTTGAAGCACGAACTGGAAGAGGGCGCGGGAAGCACGGACGAGGATCCCGAAACTCATTACAACCTCGGCGTTGCCTTCCGCGAGATGGGCTTGCTGGACGAGGCTATCGGCGAGTTGCAGAAAGTATGCCAGGCCGTGGATCACGGCCATCCCTTCCCGCAGCTCATGCAGACTTACACCTGGCTCGCGCAATGCTTCCTCGACAAGGGTGTCCCCGAAGCCGCCATCCGCTGGTACGAACAGGCACTCAAGCTTCCCACTATCGACGGGGATACCCGTACCGCCCTGCACTACGAGTTGGCTTCCTCCTATGAGGCCGCGGGAAATAAGGCTGCGGCTCTCAACCATTTCATGGAGGTATACGGGAGCAACATCGACTACCGGGATGTGGCTGAGCGGATTAAGGCCCTGAAGTCGTAAAATGCCTGGATGGATCTTTTTCTGAACCTGTGGGTATGCGTGCGGCAGGCCCGACGGTTCGCGCCGCTGGCGCTGGGGAGCGCGACGTGACAGCGGATTCCAATCCCCCCTTGCAGCAGGTTCCTCCCAGCTCGCTGGGAGCACAGCCGGATGGCACCGCCAGTTCCGCTACTGCCCTGCAATCCCCGCCGCAAGATCCCGCAGCAGCCCGTTATACCCGCACCGAGCTCTGGCTTCATCGCATCCTCGTATTGCTGTTTGTATTTCTGTGCGCGGTCGCTGGAGTGCTTCTGGTGATCCTGCCCTGGAGACCGGAATGGACGGACAACCACTTGTTGTTTGCTTATCCTGGACTGCGGGCATTCGTGGCGAACGGTTTTGTCCGCGGTTTGTGCAGCGGCCTGGGAATACTCGATGTCTGGATCGGATTCTGGGAAGCGGTCCACTACCACGAGGAGAAGCGGCCCTGAAGTAACCACCTGTTGTGCCGATTGCGATTCCCTCCCGTCTTGCGCTTGAGTATGCTGGAGCCGTTGACGGCCCCGGGAACTAGTCACAGAAAGAAAGCGTCATCATGAGTGAAAGTAAAACTAGACCTGCGCCTCTCGCATACAAGAACGAACCTTTTCTCAGCAGCCCGGACGGGCGAATTCTCCGCATCCTGTCCGAATACAGTGAGCCGCTGTCGCGCTTTCGTCGCGAGCAGATCCAGGACACGGTTGTGTTCTTCGGCTCAGCCCGCTTTCAGAGCCGCTCGCAGGCGCAGGGCACTTTGACCCAATTGGAGAGAATCGAGTCTCCGCTCTCCACTTCGCAGCGGGAGGCAGAGCGGAAGCGGGCGCTCGCGGCCGTGAACATGGCGCGCTACTACGAAGACGCCCGCCGTCTGGCCTTCCTGCTCACCCAGTGGTCCGTCCAGATTCCCGCCCGGCGCCGGCGTTTCGTCGTCACCACCGGGGGTGGCCCCGGCATCATGGAAGCGGCCAACCTGGGCGCCCAAGAAGCTGGGGGCAAGACCATCGGTTTCAACATCAACCTGCCTCTCGAGCAGAACCCGAATCCCTATATCACGCCCTCGTTGAACTTCGAGTTCCATTACTTCTTCATGCGTAAGTTCTGGTTCGCCTACCTGGCCAAGGCGCTGGTGATCTTTCCCGGCGGCTTCGGGACGCTGGACGAGCTTTTCGAGATCCTAACCTTGGCACAGACCGAAAAGCTGGCCAAAAAGATCCTGGTCGTCATCTACGGCAGTGAGTACTGGAACCGTGTGATCAACTTCCAGGCCATGGTGGATGCGGGCACGGTTGCGCCACAGGACGTGGATCTTTTCCGGATGGTGGATTCGCCCGAGGAGGGCTTTGAATATCTGCGCGATGGCCTGACCAAGTACCATCTCGGCCCGCAACCGAAGCACATCGCGGAAGCCATGCCGGAAATCGCCAAGACGAACCCGTAATTCGGTCGTCAGTCGTCAGTCGTCGGTCGTCAGTCTTCAGATCTCGGCGACGAACTGACGGCTGAAGACTGACGACTGAGATTTCTTGCTTCTCTACTACATCACTGACCGTACCCAGTTTCCCGGCGATGAGCCAGCTCGCCGGCGCCGTCTGCTGGAGAAGATCGCAGATGCCGCCCGCAGTGGCGTGAATTACCTCCAACTGCGTGAGAAAGATATGCCCGCCCGCGAACTGGAATTGCTTGCCCGCGAGGCTATGGACATGCTGCGTGACGCGAGGAAGGCGCGATCGGAAACTGGAAACCAGAAACTAGAAACTCGCTTGCTCATCAATTCGCGCACGGATATTGCTCTTGCCGTTGGCGCCGACGGAGTCCATCTGCGCTCCAACGATATCTCGCCGTCCGAAGTGCAAGAGATTTGGAATCATTTTGGGATCGGGCGGCTCGCCCGCGCGGTCATTGGAGTGTCTTGTCATTCGGTGGTTCAGGTTGCCCGAGCCGCGTCCGACGGCGCGGACTTCGCCGTCTTTGCTCCCGTTTTTCAAAAGAGGGACGCCCCGGACGCCCGTCCCGCCAGTCTTGAAGCTTTGCGCCAAGTCTGCCGGGAAAAAATCCCCGTCCTCGCCCTGGGCGGCATCACACTGGGAAACGCCCGCTCTTGCCTCGAAGCGGGTGCGGCCGGCCTCGCCGGCATCCGGCTGTTCCAGGAAAATGAGATCCGCAGAGTGGTTGAGGTTCTGCGAAACTCCGGCCCACACTAGGCGCACGGCAATGCTTCAGCCCCGGAGAGCGGGATGTGGTAGATTGAAAATCCGTAAGAGTTTTCAGTATTCCACGCCCACGGGCTGCCCGAGTGCGTGAGTCTCGAGCGGCGACGTTCCATTTCGATGGAAGAGCGGTAAGGTTTGCTCCGGTGACGGCCCTGGCGACGTCAGAGAAGAGCATTCAGGAGAGAAGGGTCTTGGCACTGCCGCAGGACTTGCTCTGGTACAAGGACGCGGTTATCTATCAGGTCCACGTCCGGGCCTTTTGCGACAGCAACGGCGACGGCATCGGAGATTTTCGCGGCCTCGCCCAGAAGCTGGACTACCTGCAGGACCTCGGCATCACCGCCCTGTGGATGATGCCGTTCTTTCCCTCGCCCCTGCGCGATGATGGCTACGACATCGCCGATTACCGCTCCGTCCACCCTAACTACGGAACGCTCGAGGACTTCAAACTATTTCTGGAAGCAGCCCACCAGCGCGGCATCCGCGTCATCATCGAGATGGTGCTGAACCACACTTCCGACCAGCACCTCTGGTTCCAGGAGTCACGCAGCTCGCCCGCCAATCCGCGGCGGGACTGGTATGTGTGGAGTGAAACCGATACCCGCTATCGCGGCGCGCGCATCATTTTCGTCGACACGGAACTGTCCAACTGGGCCTGGGACCCGGTTTCGAAAGCCTATTACTGGCACCGCTTCTTCAGCCATCAGCCGGACCTGAATTACGACAATCCAGCGGTCCGGGAAGAGATGTGGAACGTAATGAAGTTCTGGCTGGATATGGGTGTCGATGCCTTCCGGTTGGATGCCGTTCCTTATCTGGTCGAGCGCGAAGGTACGAATTGCGAGAATCTTCCCGAGACGCACGCCATCATGAAAGATTTCCGCGCCAGGCTCGAGCAGCAGTTTCCCGGTAGGATGATCCTGGCCGAGGCCAATCAGTGGCCTGCCGACCTTCGCCAATACTTCGGCGATGGCGATGAGTTTCACATGGCATTTCACTTCCCCCTCATGCCCAGGATGTTCATGGGCCTAAAGCTCGAGGACCGCAAACCGATCACGGAAATCCTGCAGCAGACGCCGACGATCCCAGAGTCCTGCCAGTGGTGCCTGTTCCTCCGCAATCACGATGAGCTCACCCTGGAAATGGTCACGGATATGGAACGGGACTACATGTACGACGAATACGCCCGGGACAAGAGCATGCGCCTGAATCTCGGTATCCGGCGGCGGCTGGCACCCCTGCTCGATAACGACCGCAGGCGTGTTGAACTGATGAACGGCATGCTGATGTCGCTGCCGGGCACTCCCATCATCTACTATGGCGATGAAATCGGCATGGGAGACAACGTCAACCTCGGTGACCGAAACGGGGTGAGGACGCCCATGCAGTGGAGCGGAGGCTGGAACGGCGGATTTTCCTCGGCCGACCCGGAGAGCCTCTACTCGCCTCTCATGCTCAATCCCGTCTACGGGTACCAGTCGGTGAATGTGCAATCGCAAAAGCGCTTCGAGCATTCACTTCTCTCCTGGATGAAACACCTCATAGAGGCACGGAAGTCAACGCCGCTCTTTGGCCGGGGATCGATCGAGTTCCTTTATCCGGCGAACCACCGGGTGCTGGCTTATGTGCGACAGCTCGGGAAAGACACCGTCCTGGTGGTAAACAATTTGTCCAGTTCCGCGCAGGCCGTGGAGCTTGATCTGCGCCCCTATAAAGGCAATATTCTGATCGAGATGTTTGGCAGGAATATTTTCCCGCGCATCGGCGATCTGCCCTATCTGTTGACCATGGGCCCCTACCAGTTCTACTGGTTCCGCCTGCGAAGGATCTGAGCCGGAGCGAGGCCGTGCCCCGAGACTGCGCCACGTCGAATGGAGGATTGGTTTGACCGAAGGAAGCATTCTTACGGATGATTTTCTTCGCGAGCTGATCAACGTCGGAGAAGTGGACATCCTGATCGGGGTGCCTACCTACAATCACGCCGGGACAGTTGGCCAGGTAGTGCAGGCCATCCGCACCGGCCTCTTGAAATATTTTCCCCGGCAACGCTCCGTCATCATCAATGCCGACGGAGGCTCGAAGGACGCCACCCAGGAACTGGTTCGGGCCGCGTCGATCAGCGATTTGCAGCATGGACCAAGCCTTCACGCCTTGCGCACTCTACACTCCATCAGCACCCAGTATCCCGGCGGGCCTGCGAACGGTGCTGCCCTGCACACCGTTCTCGCCGCCGCGGAACTGCTGCGCGCCACCACCTGTGTGGTGATTTCGCCTGATTCCACCAACATCGAACCGGAGTGGTTGGAATCTCTGCTTCGGCCCGTGAGCCGCGACGGCATCGACCTGGTCCTCCCGCTTTACCGGCGGAACAAGTTTGACGGGCTGCTGGTCCGCAATCTGGTCTATCCCATGACCCGCGCCCTCTACTGCAAGCGCGTGCGCGAACCCTACCCCGCGGAATTCGCATTCTCTGGCCGCCTCGGTGGCTATTTCCTGGGGCAGGAAATCTGGTCGCAAGAGGTGGCCCGTGCCGGCGCAGAGATCTACATGACCATTTCGGCGATCGCCGGAAATTTTCGTCTGGCCCAGAGCTTTTTGGGGACCAAAACGCGCGTCGATCACGTTCCCGCCGACCTCGTGCCGGCCATGCGGCAGACCGTAGGCGTTCTGTTCTGGTCGCTCGAGCAGAATTTTTCGATTTGGAGTGCCCACCCGGACTCACA
>Ga0099828_10002654_pt1 | contig 12346 bp, 10 predicted proteins | sample CZO8metaG_2_FD_79338 | JGI IMG/M metagenome (GOLD analysis project Ga0099828, IMG submission 79338) | Vadose zone soil microbial communities from the Eel River Critical Zone Observatory, Northern California, USA - CZOApr15con2H1.8 metaG | ecosystem: Environmental > Terrestrial > Soil > Vadose...
GCGATGGGTTGTATCGTCACGTAGCGATCGAGATCGTGAACCCCGAAACCCGCAAAGAGAACCTCCGGCTTAACTACCGACCCGGCTATTTCGCCAAGTCCCCCGACTCTGCGCAGCCAAAAGGCTCAAAAAAGCCCTAATTTGCGCCCGTTTCTGGTAATGACAAACAGTTTTTAGCTCTGCTATACTGGGTTAGCCAGCGCGAATCCCTTCGCGTCGGTTTTGTTCGCTCCTGCCGCACCGTCAGCGGCAAACCCAAATCGTCCTGCTCTGATGAAGAACTCAGAGCCTTCCCTTAACCGAAAAGTGAATCGTCAGGCCTCGCTGCTGTGATGACCAAGCAACAGGAAAATCCGGCCACTGTTCTGATCGTTAATGACGATCAGAACGCGCTCGATCTCTTTGTCGACCTGCTCGAGCCGGAAGGCTACAAAGTCTTCGCGGCGCAAAGCGCGCGGCGCGCGCTCGAGATTACTTCCGCCGTCAGAACCGACATCATCATATGCGACGTCGTCATGCCGGAGATGAACGGTCTGGAACTATGCCGGCGGCTGAAGAAAGATCCACTCACGGCGACGACTCCGGTACTGCTGGCCAGCGCTGTGCGCAAGGAAGATGCGGCGCACCTCGAAGGATTTGCGGCCGGCGCTGATGACTACATCGAGATTCCTTTTCGTCACGAACAGCTCCTGGTCAAGGTCGCGCGCCTGATTGAGCGTCAACGCGTAGAGCGTCGTTATCGCGACATCGTCGAATTCGCGGCGGACATTATTTACACGCGCGATATGGACGGGCGCATCACCAGCATTAATGAAGCCGGTGCGCGGTTTTTCGGCCGGCCGGCTTTCGATTTGATTGGGGAACAACTGAGCACGCTGATCGGCGAAGACACTGCTGCCCGCGACCTTGCCGAGATGCAGGACGTAAAGTCTTTTGAACCAGTTCGGTTCACTCACTGTTTGAAGAACGCGCTCGGCGAGCAGCGCTACCTCGAAGGAATCGTCACCCTGGAACGGGATTCCGCCGGCCAGTGTCTGGGCGTCCGCGGCGTCGTTCGCGACGTAACCGACCGCGAGCTGGTGGAAGCTGCACTGCAAAAGCAAAGCGAAGAGTATCTGATTCTGTTTGAGTCAAATCCTTGTCCCATGTATCTCTGCGATCAACACACGCTGCAGTTTCTCGCAGTCAACGATGCCGCGGTCAAGCACTACGGATACTCGCGCAAAGAGTTTCTTAGCATGAACGCCCGGGACATCCGGCCCAACGAGGAAGTGGCTGCGCTGATCTCTTACATCGCGAAGAATACAGGCAGCCAGGACGACGCCGGCGTTTGGAAGCATCGGAAGAAGGACGGCACGATCATCGATGTTGAGGTGAATTGGCACAAGGTGGATTTTGCCGGCCGGCCAGCCTACCTGGTGTTGGCGAATGACATCACGGAGCAAAAGCAGGCCGAAGTTGCCGTGCGTGAGAGCGAAGAGCGTTATCGCGAGCTATTTGAGAATGCCAACGACATAATCTATACGCATGATCTTAACGGGAAATTTACTTCGCTGAACAAATCGGGTGAGCGCGTGACCGGCTATACCCCCGATGAAGCGCTGCAGATGAATATCGCTGACGTGCTCGCTCCAGATTCCGTCGACACCGCCAGAGAGATGCTGGCCCGCAAAGCAAAGGACAAGGTCGCCACGGTTTATGATCTCGAAATCTTTGCCAAGGATGGCCGTCGAGTTGCCCTCGGAGTCAGCACCCGGCTGATCTATGCGGATGGAGTACCAGTCGGTGTTCAGGGCATCGCGCGCGATATCACCGAGCGCAAGCGAGCCGAGGAGGAGCTGCTTCAACGCAACCAGGAATTGTCGGCGCTTGGCGAGATTGGTCAGGAGTTGAGCAAGCTGGTCGAACCGACGGAGATTGCCAAACTGATTCACACTGTGATCGGAAAGGTCATGGACAATCGCAATCTTTATGTCGCGCTCTACGATGAGCAAACGCAAGACGTTTCGTTTCCGGCGTACACGATTGATGGCGAGCCTTATAGCTCGCCCACCCGCAAGTTCGGGCGTGGTTTGACTGAGCGGGTTATCAGCACTCGACAGCCATTGCTGATAGCCCGCGATGTTGAGGAGACTCTTCAGCAGCTCGGCCTGGTCTCGAGCGGGCGACATGCGCAGTGCTGGCTGGCAGTACCGATGCTGGTGGGAGAGAAGGTGGTTGGAGTCATCGCGATTCAGGATTACGAGACCCAGGATGCATATACCAGCAGCCACGTGGAACTGCTTTCCACGATTGCTTCCCATGCCGCCATTGTCGTAGAGAACGCGCGCCTGTATGCCGAGATGAAACAGCAGGCCCAGCGCGCCGCCCTGACCAACCGAATTTCCCAAGCCGTGCGGCGCACGCTCGATGTTTCAGACGTATTTGAGACAGCCGTGCACGAACTGGGCCAGCACCTCGAAGTGGAGCGCTGTTCGCTGTACATGAAAGATGAAAAGGCCGGACGGGTGACGAATGCCGCGGAATACCACGTCTCTGACGTAGAGCCGGCGGGTACGGACTTTGATTTACCGCGAGTCAAAGGCCTAACTGAGGCAATGGAGAAGCATGGCGTAATGGCGTTCGACGACGTTGCAGGTGATGAAAGCAGTCGAGAGCTGTATCAGGGAATCGTGAAGCGAGACGTCAAATCGATCATGTACGTTGGCGTTACAGTCGGTGATGAACTGCTCGGAGCGTTCGCGTTGTCGACAACGAAGCAGATACGTCATTGGAGCAAGGCTGATATCGAAGTGGCCAAGGCGGCCGCCGACCAAACTGGCATTGCCATTCGCCAGGCGAGGCTTTACCAGAAGGCCGAGGCGACCTCGATGCGTGAGGCACTGGCAAACAAATTGAGCGTAGCCATTCGCGCTTCGCTTAGTCTTGCCGACGTCCTCGATACTACTACCCGCGAGCTGGGACAGGCGCTTTCCGCCTCGCTGGTTCGCGTTCGGCTTTATGACCGGAGCGGCGATCAATCGTCGGTCGAACACCAGTATCTGGCGCCTGGGTCTGCAAGTACCGGCGAGCATAACAATAGTTATGACGATCTGCTCCGGCAGCATTTCCTGAAAACGCGAACACCTCTGGTAATTACCGACAGTCAGAAATACGTGGATGGCTCTCCGGAATTCAGTGCCAGTGTCCGCGCGCGCGCGGCTCGTGCCGGGCTTCGATCGCAGATCGATTATCCACTGACAGTGAACGAAAAGTTTCGTGGGGTGATTTCTATTCATCAGATCGGCTCGCTGCGTCGTTGGACCGAGGATGAAGTCATGCTGGTTGAATCGGTAGCGGCGCAACTGGCCACCGGCATCGCGCAGGCCGAGCTTTTCGAAATGGTCGCGCGCGCGAAAAAAGAGTGGGAGTCGACCTTTGACGCGATGTCTGACGGCATTTTTATCTTTGACCGGGCCGGGCGCTTGATCCGCGTCAATCGAGCCGGCGCGGCCATGGAGCACGCATCGGCGGAATCGCTGCTGGGCCGAAAATGCTGCGACATCCTGCGCGTGAGTCATGACGGCGAAGCGTGCATTGTCGAGCAAGCTCTTCAGCACCTGGGCCGGATCAACGTCGAAATAGCCCCCCAACATCTGAATCGTCCTGTGCTCGTAACCGTCGAACCGGTCCTGGACGAGCGTAGTAAGACTGTGGGCGCCGTCTGCACCGCGCGCGACCTTTCTGAGTTGCGTAAAGCCGAGGCAGTGGCCCGTGAGGGGCAGTCCTTACTCAAGAATATTCTTGAGAGCGCGCGCGAAGCGATCTATGCGCTCGATAGCGAGGGCCGTTACAAGTGGTGCAACCAGGCGATGCTGGAGATGACCGGCTATCACCTTGAAGAAATTATTGGACATCATTTTATTGAGCGAACTCACGAAGACGATCGCGAGATGCGCAGGGATAGTTTTGCCGCAGCCCTGGGCGGCGAGCCGCAGACATATGAATCGCGTTACATCGCGAGCGACGGCGGCGTGCGCTACGCGGCGGTGAACAGCGCGCCGATTATCGTGGATGGTCAAACTACCGGCGTACTGGGAATTGCACATGACATCACGGAACAGAAACAGGAGCGCGAGCGGGCCGCGCGCGCCGACAAGTTGCGGGCTTTGGGTCAACTGGCTTCGGGCGTCGCGCACGATTTCAATAACTCGCTGGCGGCAATCCTCGGTCGCGCGCAACTCATTCTTCGTCGCGTACAAGACGAAGAGCTAATCCGCAGCCTCGGCATCATCGTTACTGCGGCCGAGGACGCCGCCGCAACGGTGCGACGCATTCAGACTTTCGCGCGGAAATCGGTGGACGCTGAACTCGAGTTCCTGAACATCGGCAGCCTGCTGCGCGATGCGATCGAAATCACCCGCACGCGCTGGGAGAATGAAGCGCGCGCCAACGGCCTCAACGTCGACGTGACCCTCAACGCCGAAAGTGACTTGTTCGTCCGCGGCAACGCGTCCGAGCTGCGCGAAGTCTTTGTGAACTTGATCGTTAACGCCGTCGACGCCATGCCCGGCGGCGGCAAGCTGATTATTTGTTCCCAACTCAAGGGAGGGCGATTGCGTCTGCGCTTTGCCGACACTGGAACCGGGATGAAAGAAGAAGTGCGCGAGCGGGTCTTCGAGCCTTTCTACACGACCAAGGGCGTTCTGGGAACCGGCCTGGGTTTGGCAGTGAGTTATGGAATTATCGAACGCCACAAAGGTTCGATCAGTGTCGAGTCAAAGCCGGGCAAGGGAACGGCCTTCTACATCGATCTGCCCCTGGCGGAATCCGGCGAGTCCGCCGCGAACGAAAGTCGTCCCGAAGCCCGGAGTTCTTCGCTTTCAGTGCTGGTGGTTGACGATGAGCCCTTCGTGCGCGAGACGCTCGCCGACATGTTAGTGGATTTGGATCATAAGGTAGTGACCGCCGATTGCGGCCGCGATGCGCTCGCGAAAGTATGCAGCGATGATTTCGATTTGGTGTTTACGGACCTGGCCATGCCGGAAATGGATGGATGGGAGACGGCCCGAGAGATACACAAGCACCGTCCCGATTTGCCAATTGTGCTGGTAACCGGCTATGGCGCGACGGCCCAGCCGCCTGCGGGCGAACTCGATCTAGTGGCCTGCATTATTAGCAAGCCGTTCGATTTTGATCAGGTAACGGGAACGATCGGGAAAGTTTGCAACGGTTCGGGCTCACCAGTGCGAACTGTTTTTCCCGCTTAAGGAAAACCCAGGTCGCCTTTGTCGCCGCCGCCATCCCAGCGCAACCTGCCATTGAGTTCGCTGTTGAGGTTGTTCAGCCTGGCAGCAATTAGAATCATCGCCGATTGCAGCGCCTGTATAGAGTCGCGACCGTGGGCCAACTGCGTCTTCTGACTTCCGATTCCAATCACTTGAAACGGACAATGATAGCCGGCTGGAGTGGGTTGAGGCGTTCCCACAAACACACTGACGGTTCGCTGGTTATCGCCATCATCGACAAAATGGAATTGGCGAGTTGCTATTATTTCTCCAATGACTTCAAGATCCATGCCGCTCTCAGCTCGAAAAGTTCTCTGAATTTCCAGAGAGTCATTGCGTGGGCGTTGTACGGCCTCAATTGTCATCGCGCCGGCGCGTTTATGCGAGTGCGGACAATCCAGCTGGGCGCAGTAGCTCTGGGCTCGCCCATGTCGATCCAGCCTGACAGACGCGTGATGATCATTGGAGCTTCATCCGATTGTCTCGTTGCCGTGTGCGCGTAGCCTCGAGTCGTATCGGTCGTTGAAGTTGTTACGGAGTTTGTCATGGCTCTAGTCCTTTCTCTTGTCAGTACCACACCCGATTGTATCGGGATTAGCGGGTGGGTAAACACAGATTCAGTTCACGCTCATCAAGCCCGCGCTCGCCGTAAAGCCGACGCCGAAGCCCACCACCATCGCCGGGCCAGCCCATTCCTTCTTGTCGGCCAGCATGAATCCCGTCGAAGCGCTCGAGAGATTGCCATAGTTTTCCAGCACGTCGTAAGACTTGTGGACCTTGGTTGAGTCCGTGTCGAGATGCAGCTGCGAGCAGACGCCGTCGAGAATTTTTTTGCTGCCAGTGTGAATCAGGCAATCGTCAACCTGGCTCAGATCGGAAACCGGCGACATCGGATCGTGCAGCACGTCGTTTACGGTCGTGACTGCATAGTGCGCACCGCGCGCAGGCACTTGCGGACGCATGAAGTACTGCGGCTTGCCGTAGAGCGCCGGGTGCGTGCTGTTGCTGGTCATCGACAAAAGGTTCACGTCGTTGGGGTCGTCATTCGTCAAGTGCGAAATCGGACCGAACGTCGGCTTGCCGGCCTGGTCAGTGCCGAGCAGCAACGCGACCGCGCCGTCGCCGAACAGCATCGACTGAATCACCAGAGTTGTTTCTATGCGCTGTTGCTCGAAGGCAACGTCGTCAATCTGATCATGCTTGCGCATCCGCGCGATCTCGCGAAAACCGTAGTACTCATCGCGGAGCAGCGGCGCGACAAAAGGTGTGTGCGCTTCGGACATCAGCACGACGGCCATCTTTCCGGGGTTGGCGGCCAGATACCATTGCGCGACTTCGACCGACTTCAGCATTACCGAACAACCCTGCGACTGCATGCTGACAGTGCTCAGCGAGCGCGGCAACAAACCGTGCGTCCGGGCCATGACTTCAGAAGCGAGGCAGGGAAGCATCTGGTCCGGGGTGTTGGTGGCCGCGATTAGCAAACCAATCTGCGAAGGGTCGCCGCCCCACTCTTCGATACACTTGCGAGTGGCATTCACGCCCATGTCAGTGGTCGAGCTGGTCGCATTCATCGGCGCGCCGCTCAGGAAGTCCGCGTAATTGTCCATTGCCGAGTAGCGGTTCTCAACGCCGAGCGTGCAAATCGTGTTGATAAGCTCCGGCGAGAGTTTGTGCATCATCGACGCAACCAATTCAGTGGTGCTGATTCGGCTTTGTGGAGTCGCGGTGCTTGCTGAAATCATGCTAATCATTTTCTGGCTCCTTACGGCCTCAACTGCTTTTTCAATTCCAACCTGAATATTTTGTTATCGTTCGCGCTCATTACATTACAAAGCCTGTGCCATTTCAGATTTCAGAGCTGGCGCGAGAAGTAAGTAGAGAAATAATGAGACTTAGGAGACTGAGTCGATCATCGCGAGCAGAATTTGGGGAAGTCGTCGCTGGTGAGTACTGAGTATGCAGAAGATCGACTAGCGAGCTTCCTGCCGAGTTCTATTTGGGGCAAATCCGCGCGCAATCGCGAAATACCCCGCAAAAGCGAACTCCCGATGGCTAGTGCAGTCTCAAGAAGGGAGCGCTGACCTACTGGAAACTAGATATACACTGAGAACTAAGTATGCAGACCCTCAGACCCTCGGCTTTGCCCCAGAAGTCGGAAAGCGAGGGGACTTATGAGTCAGGACGCTAAACGCGACCCGACTTATGGGTCAAGTCAGAATGTAGACACCTTCTCGGTTAAGGGTGACAATGCGCCGGAGAATCTAATCCCAGACGGTCGCAGTCTCATTCAGTTCTTGTGCGACTCGCTGGCTATTCTCTGGAAGGATTGGTCTAGAGATATGCGGGTAAACGTCTTAGATGCAGATAGCAGCAGATTCAGCCTCAGAGGAAAGTGTCCACACTGCGCCGAGAACTCTGTCTTTATTTTAGTCACGAATGTTCACCTTGACGCTATAGGTGGCAGTCAATATCGGGTCACAGGGGCCATGCAGTGCCAGGGTTGCGACAAATACATTTTAGGGATGGTACTGAGGCAGAACGGGCCTTGGAATTACATCGAACACTATCCAATAGGAACGCCAGACGCCTCAGTTAATGAGCATGTTCCGCCGAATATTGCCTCGGATTTTTCCGAGGCGCTTCGCTGTTTGTGGATTGGCTCGTACAAGGCCACGGTAGCAATGTGTAGGAGATCGGTTGAAGCAAGTTGTCATGAACGTGGGGCGGTAGGCGCAAACCTTTACGCACGAATTGACGACTTGGCTGGAAAAGGAATAATCACCGATCCTCTTAGACGCATGGCACACAGAGTAAGACTAGCAGCGAATCAGGAGTTACACGGCGAACCTGATGATCTCAATACGTTCGGCGAACCAGACGCCAAAGCTATGACAGATTTTGTGCGTGAGTATTTTCACCATGTTTACGTGATGCCAGCGTTGCTAGAGGCTTTTGATAACCCGCAGGGTGAGGCTGCGGGCGTAGATGAACTGTAAGTATTATGCGGCCTCTTCCCAAAAAGTCGGTTCGATGCCTAGTTCATAGATGGACTGAATGAGACAGCACAGGTTATGCGCCAATACTTTACACATTGCTTCGTTGATTTGAGCCGTGCGGGCCTTGCTGCGGAGTCGGTCGCCAAACTTGGACTTGATCATGTGAAAGGTCGTTTCGACGTTTGAACGCTTGTGGTAGCTCTGCATGAAGCGGGCCTGATTGAAGGAATAGAAGTGAAACATTCGCTTCCAGATCGCCGAATGATTCTTGCTCGTAACACTGTTCGCTTTGAACGCGATATAAAGCATCGCGTTTCAGTACACGAGATGCCAGAGCAGCTTCTTGCTCCGAGACTGACGGGCCTTTGCGTTTCGGCTTCAGAAATTGCGACAGTGGCCTGGTCTTCCGATGGCCAGGTTCAGTGGGCAATCGCCAACCGCACAGCCAAGACCAAGCCGTGAGTGAGAAGGAACTTATTAGGTGGCCTTAGCGAGTGCGTTTCGCAGTCAGCAAGGCGACAACAGCAGACAAGATCGCTCCCGCGCCCGCCGCCGCGAACAAACCCGGAAGTGGATCCATCGAGGCGGAGCCGCCGCGCACCAGGTAGCCTCCGGCGATACCGCCGACGACTCCGGCGATAAGTGTCGTTAAGAAGCGACCGGCAATATCAGGCGGTGGGTCGGGCAGCCAGATAAGCATCATTACGGTGCTTGAGAGACCTCCTCCAGTTAACGCCCAAAGTAGCAAAAGTGTAGCCATATTTCCTCCTCGGGGTTGACGAAGTGGAACAACGCCGAGGCTTATATCACCGATCCCAGCGGCAGGCAAAAGAAAAGCGGCGAGCCTGAGAATCCCGCCGCACCGCTTTCCTTGTTCGTTCTTTAAGCCATCAAGAGTCCAGCCCCTGCGTTGCTATCTGGAGATAGTCAACGGCATGCGTCCAATCGCGCTTTCGCCGATGCTGCCAAAGTAGAGTGTGCCTTTGTGCTCGACGACGTTGGCGATCTGAGCGAAGCACTGCGGTGAAGGATCCTGGAGGTTGCGCACGACGCGGCCGTTAGAGTCGAGACCGAGCACGAACGCGTAACGCTTGATGTTCGGTTGCAGAAAGTTCGGCAGCCGCCAGACGACTTTCTTCAGAAACGGATGAGGTTGCAAGGCATCCAACGCAGCGTCGCGCCGGTTGACCAGCGAGAGCCAGAAAGTGTCGCGGCCGTTTGAAGAGATACCGTCCGGGAAGCCCGGCAGATTGTCTATGAAGATGTCCGATTGACCTTTCTTTGGCCCGGCCAACCAATAGCGGCGCACGCGGTAGGCTCCAGTTTCGTTGATGAGAACAAAAGATTGACCCTTATCCGGACTCAGCGCGACGCCGTTGGCGAAATAGAGATCACGTAAGAGCATGCGCGTTTGTTTGGTGCGCGGATCATAAGCGAGGAACCGGCCATTCGGTTGATGCTCAAGCAGGTCGGCTTTGAGTTGGGTCAGCGGAAACTTGTCAGACGCGTCCGTGAAATAGATTGTTCCGTCGGCGGCGACATCAAGGTCGTTGGTGCAGCGGAAGGGAACTCCGTCAGCTTCGGTGCTGAGCACGGTGCTGGTCCCATCAGGAGCGATCGACATCAGACCGATCATGGCGTCGGCCACGATCAGGTTTCCATCGTGATCGAATATTAATCCCAGCGGGCGGCCCTTCGTGCTCGCAAAAACCTCCGGCTTCGTTCCGTCCGCCTGAAAACGAAAGATGCGGCCATCGGCGGCGCCACAATAGATTCGATCCTGTTCGTCGATGGCGACGTCTTCCGGCGCGAACGCATCGATCTTTAATCTTTCAATCCTGGCGAGTTCAGAGTTCTGCGCATAGACGCCGGTTAGTTCCGGTGCGACCGGCGGGGTCCAGGCTGCCGGATTGATCGGCACCGGCCATAGGATGAGATAACCGACGACCAGGACAATGATGGCTATAGCCGCGCGAAGAATTGTCCGTTTCATAAGCTAATAGATTGACTGAGTGACGTCGATCCTTTGAGGATTGCAACGGAGCCCTCCCTCACGGTCGGGCTTCTGACACTATCTTTCGCCGCGCGCCGCTTCAACCTGGCTTTCGAGCACCACTCCCAGCTTGCTCATGCCGGGTTGGTCCATCGGCTCAATCCAGCGCAGCGCTTCATCAAGAACTCGTCGTTGATGCTCGGGCCAATTCGGCTGGCCCACAACGCTGCCGAGCTGTCCCTGATAAAACCCGGCGCGGGGCGGATGCGCGCGTTCGACCACGTCGCGCTCAACTGCCAGCGTCATCGTCGGAATCCCAGCGCTTTCGACCGCGCGCGCGGCCAACGCGATTGATTGGTGACAGAGACGCGACGCGGGAATCAGGAGCGCGGCCTGGACCTCGTAACGCTTAAGGCGCTCGACAAGTTGCGGCAGAGTTTCCCTGACCAAACGCGCGGCGTCAGGCATGAATCCGCAGAAACTCCAGAAGACTTGATTCAATTGACCAATGACGCGATTGGATTCGAACTCGAACAAACGCGCGAGTGGAACCTGAACATTTCCGTCCTGCTGAACGAATGTCGAATCATAGCCGCGCGCGGAAAAGCGCAAGTCGCTGAGATCGATCTCGGTGGGCAGCTCGCGAAAAGTGAAATCGCCCTCCGGCGCTTTCGTATCGAACGGATCAGTTCCGTCGAGGTACGCGCCCGCCGAAGAGATCAACGCGAGGTTCAGCATCGGCAGAGACCGTCGCGCCGGGGTGAAGGGCGCGCGCGCGTTCTCGACAAACGGATAGTCGCTAATATTTTCGGTTGAGCCGGGAGGTCGCTTCGATCTCCAGGCTCCATATCGCTCCTGCCAGCGATCAAGTTGTTCGATGACTTCCAAAGCTTAGTCTTCCTCAGATGAAATGGAGCCCTCCCTTACGGTCGGGCTACTGCCCCGAGCGATGATCACGAACGCCACCAAACCGGCAACCATCGCCACGCCCATTGCGGTGACTGAGTAGCCATGCAAACTGTCGAACGCGCCGCGCCGCGGATCGTTGAGCGCGATTTGATCTATCTGACCTTGCATCGCCGCGCGCAGCGCAACCATCCGCGCCGTGATTACCCAATGTCCGACGCCGGTCATGATAGCCATAATCGCCAGCGAAATCATCTCCGCGAATCGTCTGAGCCGGCTTTCATTCCTGGACATGAAATATGCGGTCACGATCAGGAAGAGGCTGATTTCGAAACCGCCGCGATTAATTATCGACAACAGCCGCGACACGATCGTGCCGGCGAGTTCGTTCGCGTTGGCCAAATTGGCGCCGCGCAAAACGGCAAACAGCGCCGGCGCGACCGCCGCCCCGAAGAAAATCGCGGCGCCCAGCCACAGGCCGAGCAAAAGCAACCTCAATACTCTAACGATTTCAGTCATCTTGATTATTCAATCCCGGCAACAAGCTAATCATCGGCGGATCGATTTCCGGCTGCGCGATCTCGCGCGGATCGGGAACACTCAACAGCCAGGACAGCGAGCGATCAAGTTGCGCCTGATATTCTTCGAGATCGAGCGACATAAAAACCCGGCAATTAAGGCGCGCGAACTTTTCTTTGGCTGCCAGGTACATTTGCCGCGCGGCGCCGGGCCGGCCAATCTGTAGATGATGAAATGCCACGGCGGACTGAATCATCGCCTGTAGGAATAGTTTTTCGTCCCGGTCAACGGGACCCATCCAGCGTTCTTCCCAGGCATCGTGCGCGGCGTGATACTCACCGGCATTGTAGAGATCGATGCCCGCTATGTACTCGATCGGATAAGCGATGATGTGCTCTTCAGTGTAAGGCGGCGCGACGGTTGGCATCGCGTTCATTGTAACCGATGAAGTGATTGCGGCGCAGCGAAGTGCCGGCAGGATGCCGGCGAACCGCACGCAAGGATGCGTGCGCTCCTCTTATTTTGCTTTCGGGTAGTACCCTTCGCGGGCGCGCACGTGCACCTGCGGCTGCGCCGGCGTGCTGACGGCAATGCGGCGAAAGACGCGGCCGGCAGATTCGTTGTTTGAGTAGTACTGCAGCAAGTATTGCGAGCGAATCTCA
>Ga0099828_10002655_pt1 | contig 12346 bp, 8 predicted proteins | sample CZO8metaG_2_FD_79338 | JGI IMG/M metagenome (GOLD analysis project Ga0099828, IMG submission 79338) | Vadose zone soil microbial communities from the Eel River Critical Zone Observatory, Northern California, USA - CZOApr15con2H1.8 metaG | ecosystem: Environmental > Terrestrial > Soil > Vadose...
TCCTCCGCCGAGCGCGTCCAGAAGACGCTCGAAGCCCTGGCGGGCGGAATCAGAGAGACCTCATCGGCTGCGCTGATTCCGCCCGCCAGGGCTTCGAGCGTCTTCTGGACGCGCTCGGCGGAGGACTGCTTCAAATCGTTGTCCACCAGCACGGCCACGGACAGCGGAAACGCATCCGTCGAGAAAAGGGAGATCTGTTGCTCAATGCCATCCTCGAATACGCGAAATTCGCTTTGCCGGAGATCGGTCACCAACTCTCCCCCATCACCTTTCACAGTAACCGGCACAACGACGAGGGACACCGTAGTCCGAATGCGCGCGCGGGGGTCCTGCTCTTGCAAAGGCGGCGCTTGTTGCGAGGGGGACGCCGGGGAGTGCGGCAGCGCCCGAAGCGTCGCGGTGACTGATGCCGCCAGGACAATGGCCAGCAATTTCTGTGGACAAGTCATGAGCAATCCTTCAATATTCTATGGCGGCTGGCTCCCCGCCCTTGCACATCTTAAAAGTTGCTCCCCGCATCCAACTGGTTCGAACCAGGATGAAGGAGAATTATACAATGCCCATCCGCGCGGGACTGGTCGTTCTAATGATCCTGGCGCTGGCAGCCGGGCTGCTTTGGGCGGCTCCGCCGGCGCAGATTCGAGTGCAAGTCAGCCTGGTCAATTTGTTCGCGACCGTGCGCGACAAACATAGGGGCATTGTAACCGGCCTTACTAAAGATGATTTCCAAATCTTAGAGGATGGCCAGTCCCAGGAAATTTCCTACTTTGCTGCCGAGTCCAACCTCCCCATCACACTGGGCCTGCTGATTGACACCAGCGGCAGCGAGACGTACATGCTGCCCTCCGAGAAGGAAGCGGCCTCTCGCTTCCTGGGCCGCGTCATGCGCAAGGGAGACCTGGCCATGGTGATCTCCTTCGACCTCGACGTGGACCTGCTCGCGGATTTCAGCGACGACCGCAGCCGGCTGGACCGCGCCATCAATCGGGCTCAGATCAACGCCCCCACCGGATCCATCATGAACACGGGGCCGCTCCCGCCGAGCCGCAACGGCGGGACGGATTTCTATGACGCCGTCTACCTCGCCGCCCACGACAAGCTCGCCGATGAAGCTGGGCGAAAGGCCCTGGTGATCCTGACGGATGCCGAAGACACGGGGAGCAAGCTGAAATTGCAGGATGCTATTGAAGCCGCCCAGCGCACTGATACGGTCGTGCATATTCTCTTGATAGCCGCCGACGGCGGCGACCAAGGGGTCGCGAGGAAGCTCACCGAGGAAACCGGCGGGCGGATGATCGTGGTGCGCAATGAGAAGAACCTGGAACAAGCCTTCGATCAAATCTCCGAAGAGCTTCGTAGCCAGTACACCTTGGGCTATATCTCCACGAATAAAGCGCGCGACGGAGGCTACCGGAAAATTCGCGTCGAAACGAAGAACAGGGATTTGAATGTACTCACCCGCCGCGGCTACTACGCGCCCGCCAATTGAAGTCAAGGAGTCGCGGACGCAGGGGCCGTCGAGGGCAGAGGAGTCTGCAAAGCGAAGTATCCCTTACGGGCACGGACAGCCACGTCCTTCCGGCTGACCTGGATGCGAATCGTGTGGAATTTTCCGTCGGGGGTACGCCCCGGCAGGTTGTAGGCCAGCGCATATTGGTGGCGGAGCTCGTCCCCAATATCTAAGAAGGCTTGTCCCAAATCGTCCACGCGATAGGGAAAGAAGGCTCGTCCGCCGGTTTCCCCCGCCATCTGCTCGAGGACGTGATCTCCCTCGGTCTTCTCGAACTTTCGCTGAATGCGCTTTTCCGGATCGCGCTCGTCGCTGGTGTCCAGCCACTGCGTGCTGGAGCTGATCGAGTAAACGATCACCCCGGCGCGCTGCGCCATCTCGACGGCCTGACCGCGGGAACGATTGCTGCTGTTGTCTTCGCCGTCGGAGATAACCACGAGCACACGGCGGAGGTCAGGATTGGGGCCGGAGGGCAGCGGCGACTTGGTCAACAGAATCTCCGACGCCGTGTAAACCGCATCGTACAGCGAAGTGCCGCCGCCGGCGCGCTGCTTCAAAATCACGTCGCGGAGAGCGTTTGTGTCCCCGGTGAACGGCTCGATCATCTGCGGGCCGTCGTCAAAAGTCATCAGGAAGGCCTGGTCAATGTTGCGCCGCAGGGCGCTGAACAGGAACTCGATGGCGGCATCCTGTTCGAACTGCAAGCGCCCCCGGATGCTGTTCGAAGTATCCAGAACCATCCCGATGCGGAGCGGGAGGTCGGTGGGCTGGCTGAAGGAGGCAATCACTTGCTCGGCGCCATCGTCGAAGACCCGGAAGTCCTCCTTGTTCAGGTCAGTGACCAGCTTTTGGCGCTTGTTCACCACCGTGTACAACACGTCCACCAGGTTGACGTTGCGCACAATCGTCGCGGGGCGGGGGGCTTGGTCCGCAGGTTGGGGTTGGGTGGCCTGGCCGGATTGCGCAGGAGCGGGCGGGGCAGCTTGCTGTGCGTGCACACCCGCAAGAACCGGCAGCAGGAGGCAAAGTCCAATCAGCAAGCGGCGCTTCATCATAGCGGATTATATATAAGGCGCGAGAGTGGCGCCGATATCCTCCCGGCGCCAGCCCTGGGATGCTGCAGCCTGCTGAAAGTATACCCGCAAATCCTCCGGAAGCGGAGCGCGAACTTCGACCCAGGCTCCGGTCCTCGGATGAGGGAAACCGATGCGAGCGGCGTGCAGGAAGTTGCGCGGCAACAACGGGAGGGTGCGAGCTCCAGCGCGGAGCGCGCACGGCGCACCGTAGAGCGTGTCGCCGACGATGGGATGGCCGAGGGCGGCGAAATGCGCGCGAATCTGGTGCGTGCGGCCCGTGTGGAGTACGGCTTCTACCAGAGTGCAGCGGTCGAGCCGCGCAATCGCCCTCCAGTCGGTGCGGGCGAAGCGGCCCGTGCGCCCGCGCGCGGTCATGCGGGTGCGGTGATGCGGGTCGCGCGAAATGGGCAGACTAATTGTGCCGGAGTCCTTCAGCATCTTGCCGTGCACCAGAGCCAAATAAATCTTGCGGACGCTCCGCGACTTGAACTGACCGGCAAGATTTTCGTGGGCTGCGTCGGTCCGCGCCACTACCAATGCGCCGGATGTCTCGCGGTCCAGGCGGTGCACAATCCCCGGCCGCAGGGCGCCGCCCGCGCCGGAAAGTTTTCCCAGCCGATGAAGCAAGGCGTTGACCAGCGTCCCGCGCGCGTGGCCCGCTCCGGCGTGCACCACCATCCCCGCGGGCTTATTTACCACGACGAAATCGTCATCCACGAACAGCAATTCGAGTGGCAGGTCTTCCGGCTCGGCTAACAACGCGGGCCGAGGGAGAACCTCCACCTCGATGGCCTCCCCGGCCGCAACCCGGTGCGCGACCCGGGCCATGCGCCCTTCGACGCGCACGCGTCCCTCGCGAATCAACTCCTGGATCCGCGTGCGGCTCAGCGAGGGAATGCGCTCGGCGATAAATAGATCGAGCCGGCGGCCGGCGTCACCCGCCGACACTATCAGGTTTTGTGTTGCCGTGGATTTCTCCGGCATGGCGTGTGCATTCTAGCCGGAAAATGGAAGGGGTCGTAGAATTCCGCGGCGTCTCACCCACGCTCCCGCTGGCCCGAACCGGAATGATCCCGCCCGGCGAAGAGCAATTCGATCAGCACCAGCACAGCACCGATGGAGATGGCCGAATCGGCGACGTTGAATGCGGGCCAGTGATATGCTCCCAGCCGCGCTTCGAGGAAATCCGTTACGCCGCCGTGGATCAGGCGGTCGGAGGCGTTCCCGGCGGCGCCGCCGAGGATCAAGGCGATGCCGCATTGCGCGAGACGCGCGCCCGCGTGTCCGGTCAGCAGCAGCCAGACGAGTAAGGCGATCACCGCCGCAGAACTCAGCAGCAAGAGAGGCGAAAGCCACGGGGCATTCGATTCCGAGAAAAGGCCGAACGCAATGCCGGGGTTCTGGTTGTGCACGAGCACGATGATGTCGGAAAGAACCGGGCGGCGGAAGGTTTCCGTGGTGTAGCGCTCAATCGCAAACTTCGTGGCGCGGTCCGCGACGATCACGGCGAGAGACATCCAAAGCCAGCTCGCGCCCGGCCGGCGTTCCATCAGGACGCGGCCCCCTCTTCGTACACCACGCCATCGCGTTTATTTTCGGTCAGCGCCGCAACGCAACGTTCGCAGATCGTTGGATACTCAGCGTTTTCACCGACATGCGTCGAGTAATTCCAGCAGCGTTCACATTTCGTACCTTTTGCGCGCTCCACTCGGACAATCCAAGGAGAACCTTTTGGGGCAGTTTCCGTGACGGCTCCGGATTTTTCCTCCCCGGCGAGGCCCGATTGGAATTGAGAAACAATGAAGAGCGCAGGTAGCCGGTTCTGATACGCATGGAGCAGCGAAACGAGAGCAGCACGCCCTGCGGCTGCCACGTCCGTCCGTGGCTCAACTGAAATCTTTGCCTCCAGAGAGCCCGCAACTCGTTTTTCGTTCCGAGCTGTCTCCAGCGCGCTCAACACATCATTTCTGAGTTCAAGCAACGGGTCCCAGTTTCGCGTGATTACCGGATCGAGGGGCATACCAAGCTCCTCGGTAGTAGGAAACAGCGCCATGTGCACGCTCTCCGGTTCGCCGGGCTTGTGGGGGAAATGCTTCCAGATCTCCTCGGCGGTGAAGGAAATGATGGGCGCGGCGAGGCGCAGCAGCGCGCTCGCGATGCGATAGACAGCCGTCTGGGCGGAGCGCCGCGCTCGTCCTCGGCGCGCAAACGTGTAGAGGCGATCCTTCAGCACATCGAAATAGAACGCGCTGAGCTCTACAATGGCGAAATCGTGCAAGGCGTGGAAGACGCGGTGGAACTCGAAATTCTCGTACCATTTGCGGCAATCACGCACCAGCTCCGCGGTGCGCGCGAGCATCCAGCGGTCGAACTCTTCCATCTGGTCGTCGGGAACGGCGTCGCGCGCCGGGTCGAAATCGGCGAGGTTCCCCAGCGCGAAGCGGAACGTGTTCCGCAGCTTGCGGTACGCCTCGGAGAGCTGCGTCATCACATTGTCGGACATGCGCACGTCAGCCGTGAAGTCCTGGGAGGCCACCCAAAGCCGCAGCAGGTCCGCGCCCCATTTCTCACAGATTTCCGCGGGCAGCACGACATTTCCCAGCGACTTCGACATCGGCTGGCCCTTGGCGTCGAGCGTCCATCCGTGCGTGAGCACGTGGCGATAGGGCGAGCCGTTGCGAACCGCGACGCCCACCAACAGCGAGCTTTGAAACCAGCCGCGATATTGGTCTGGACCTTCGAGGTACATGTCTGCGGGCCAAGGGAGTTTCGCGTTGGGCGTGTCTGGGGAGTCGAGCACGGCCAGGTGCGACGAGCCCGAATCGAACCAGACGTCGAGGATGTCGTTTTCCTTGCGCCAGCTCGATGCGCCGCACACGCATTTCGTTCCTGGCGGCAGCAGCTCCTCGATTGGATGTGTGAACCACGCGTCAGCGCCCTCGCGCGTGAACCAGTTGCGCACCAGGGCGCGCAGCGCCGCGTAGTCTCTGAATTGCTCCCCGCACTTTGTGCAGTACAAGATCACGAGCGGCACGCCCCAGAACCGCTGCCGCGAGACACACCAGTCGGGCCGCTCGGCGACCATCGAATGAATCCGCTCCGCGCCCCACCCCGGCGTCCACTTCACCTTGGCAATTTCGGCGAGAGCCCGCGGCCGCAGCGCGCCGGCGTCGCGGCCCGCGCGGTCGAGGTCAATGAACCACTGCTCGGTGGCGCGAAAAATCACCGGATTGTGGCATCGCCAACAATGGGGGTAACTGTGCATGAGTTTCGATTCGCCGAGCAGTGCGCCCCGCTCGCGAAGCAGCTCGACGATGACCGGATTCGCCTGGAATACGGTCTTGCCTTTATATTCGGGCAAACCTTCGAGGTACCGCCCTTTCCCGTCGAGCGGCGCATACGCTTCGAGGCCGTACTTCTGCCCGGTCTGGAAATCTTCCGCGCCGTGCCCCGGCGCCGTGTGCACAATGCCGGTGCCCTGATCGAGCGTGACGTAGTCGGCCAGCACTGCGGGAACGCGCAAGTCCAAAAACGGGTGCCGGAACTTCAGCCCTGCGAGATCCTTCCCGTTCCACGGGCCGCGCACATGTTTCGCTTCGAGTTTCACGGCATCGAGCGCCGGGCCAACCAAATCCTCCGCCAGCAGCAGCGCACCCTCCGACGTTTCCGCTACCACATACTCGTAGTCCGGATGGAACGCGAGCGCGCGATTGTGAGGTAAGGTCCAGGGAGTCGTTGTCCAGGTGACGGCACTCACGCCGCTGCCGAGTGTCTCCGCCGCCGCGCCTGGCTCGACCGCAAACTTCACCCAGATCGATGGACTCGTGTGATCCTCGTACTCGACCTCCGCTTCGGCCAACGCCGTGGAATCCACGATGCACCAGTACACGGGCTTGAGACCGCGGTACACGTAACCCTTCTCGAGAAATGTAATGAAGGCGTCGGCGATGCTGGCCTCATACTGCGGGCTCATCGTCAGGTATGGGTCTTCCCATTGCCCAAGCACGCCGAGGCGCTTGAAATCTCGCCGGTGTTGGTCCACGTACCGCGTGGCGAATTCCCGGCACATCCGCCGGAACTCACCCGGAGGGACACTGCCCTTCTTCCCGCCCAATTCCTTTTCCACCTGCGTCTCAATCGGTAAGCCGTGGCAATCCCAACCGGGGACGTACGGCGCGCGATAGCCAGCCATACTCTTGGACTTCACCACCATGTCCTTCAGGATTTTGTTTAGACCGGTGCCGAGGTGGATCGTGCCAGTCGGGTACGGCGGCCCGTCGTGCAAAATGTAGGTAGGCGCGTCCGCGCGGGCCTGCTGGATCCGCTGGTAAAGTTTCCTTTCCTCCCATTCGGCGAGTTGGCGCGGCTCGTTTTGCGGTAAGCTAGCCTTCATCGGGAAGGTTGTGCGCGGCAGGTTTAATGTGCTTTTGAGGTCGGCAGTTTTGGGCATAAGTGGGTTAACGGCAGGCGCCGACGGGGCGTCTCGCTTGCCCGTATCTTTGCGCGCACTGCTTGATCTGTAACCGTCTTCCGCGAAGTTGCGTCCTAATGTTACAATGGATTGTGCGGCATGTCAGCCGAATGCCGCCGGACATCCATTCGCGCCGCGGGAGAATCTATTTGTCTTGAACCCCCGCCAGGACAACGCGGCGGAGTCAGGCTAGGGATCATCGAGCATGCTGGCGCCCAAGTGGAACGTACCAACTAAGCCGGGAAATAAGGTTACTCTAGCCGCGACGGGTTCTACCCCGCGCCTGGGGGGATATCAGAGGCCGTTGTCCACCGGCTTTCTTTCCAACTTGAAAGAGTTTCTGACGGAGCGCCCCGTCAAAGTGATTGGCAACGCCAAGGGCGCGTTCACCCAAGAGGAATACGGCGGAGGGTTCGTCGAGAACCTCAAAGAGATGTTCCGGGCGGCCCCGCGTGCCGCTGGACCAGACCCCACCGGCCTGAGCGTCAACTGGCAAGCGAACCGCAGTTCCGTGTGGAAGAACCTGCGGGATCTGATCGCGCCGCCGAAGCTCCCACCGCTCAAGGTAACCAGCAAACCGGTCAAAGTCCGGGACATCTGGAGCAAGGATGAGGCCTTCCGCCCCTCGCAGGCCATTGCGCTGGCGGTCCACCTCGGTGTCCTCGTACTGATCTTCGTTCCGTTTATTCACAAGATCAGGACCCCGGTCGTCGAAGCAAAAAAAATCGACATCACCCAGTTGGTTGACATTTCCCCGTATGCCCAAAAGCTGCCCCCCGGAAAAGACAAAGCGGGAGGAGGTGGCGGCGGTGGCGAACGGATGAACGTCGAGCCGACGAGGGGCAAGCTGCCGAAGTGGAGCATGACTCAGTTCACTCCTCCGATGGCGACGCCCCGGAATCCGAATCCGAAGCTGGCAATAGACCCCTCACTGTTGGGTCCGCCGGACCTGAAAGTGCCCAGCCCGAACCTGGATAACTTTGGCGACCCGCTGGCGAAGTTGCTCACGCTTTCGGGTGGTCCTGGAGGTGGCGGCGGAATTGGCACCGGCACGGGCGGAGGCATCGGCAGCGGCAAGGGCGGCGGTTTAGGACCGGGCGAAGGGGGCGGGACAGGCGGCGGCGTGTTTCGGCCGGGTACCGGCGGAGTGGGTGAACCAACCTGCGCCTATTGTCCGCAGCCCACCTACTCAGAAGAAGCCCGCAAGGCCAAGTATATGGGTGTGGTGGTTCTCCAAGTCATTGTCACCGCAGACGGCCGTGCTACTCAGATTGAAGTCGTTAAGGGCCCGGGGCTCGGGCTCGAAGAGAAAGCCGTTGACGCTGTGAAGCAGTGGCGGTTCAAACCCGCTCTGGGACCTAACGGCAAGCCTGTAGCCACGCTCGTGACCATCGAAGTCAACTTCCGTTTGCTGTAGTTATACGCGGTAGTTCCTGTTGGACGACGCAATTCTGAATTCCCTCATCCGTACACCGGAAACACTTTGCGAGGAAATGTTTCCAATTGCATCGTGCCGGAGTACACTTCGCTGGGATCCCATGAAAACGAAACATCTCAAGAGGTGGGCCGCATATGAGCTTGCGCTCGCGGTCCTGACTGGGGTCATCGCCGCGCCGCTGGCAGCGCAATCCCCGGGGACCATCGAATTCACCGCGCAGGTGACGCCATCGGGAGGCCGGCCTGAGCCGGTGCGTCAGATGACGTTCTACGCGTTGCGCACAAATCTCGCGGACATCCGTCTGGAAGCTCTGCGAATCCATCCTGCTCCCGATCTCGATTCCTTCGTGGATGGTCTTTCCTGTTCCGCGGAACTGAAGATGTGGATGAAAACCAATCGCACGGTGCAGCTTGCCGGGCCGGAATTCACGCGCAACCTCAAGCCTGGCGACATCGTGGAGGTGCCTGAATTTTTCGACGCCTACATGGCGCGGAACGCGGGATTCGAGGGCGTGGGCTTCCCTAAACCGAAATTCCGGGAAAAGGACCGCGCCGCCAACCCGGAAAAATACAAACAGCAAAAGGAAGAATACAGAGAGGCGCTGCGGAAATTCGTCGCGGCGTCGCCGAATACGGTCCAGGGCATCGACGCGGACTTAATTGCGATCAACCCGTATGAAAAGTGGGGACGCATGCTCAATGAGCATGCTGGGCTCGCGGAAAAGCTAACCCTGGAGATGGCGCAGACGCGGTATCTGGCAGGGCAGGCAGAAACCAACCTGGACGGCCGCGGTTCCTTTGCGGGCCTCGCCCCCGGCGACTACTGGATCAGTATGCTCGGCGTGCCGGCTGCCGCGGGCGATGTGCGCCTTCACTGGGACCTGCGCGTCACGGTGCGCCCCGGCGAAACCACCCATGTGGACCTGACCAACTTCAACGCCACGGAATCGAGCGACGCCGTGCCGCATCCCAATCCATAAGGCATCTCCTGCGCGAAAGTGACCTTCCTTCTCCCAAGGAGCGGCGCGTAGATGGGCACCTGGACTCTTTGGATCGCGTTCAATGTTGGCGTGGCGCTGGTTCTGTTGCTCGATCTGGGGCTGTTCCACCGGCGCGCCCATGCGATTTCGATTCGCGAGGCGGCGCTCGAAAGCGCGGCATGGGTGGCGCTGTCGGTAGGATTTGGAATCTGGATTCTCTTCTCGCACGGGCGCGGACCCGGCCTCGAATTTTTCACCGGCTACCTGATTGAAAAATCCCTCAGCGTAGACAACGTCTTCGTTTTTCTGCTGGTCTTCTCGTATTTCCATGTCGACGCCCGATACCAGCACCGGATGCTCTTTTGGGGCGTACTGGGGGCGCTGGTTCTGCGCGGCGCCATGATTGGCGCGGGCGTAATCCTGATCCAGCGTTTTTCGTGGATCCTGTACCTGTTTGGCGCGTTTCTGATTTACGCGGGCGCGAAGTTGTTCCGCGCGGAACATTCCGTCCATCCCGAGAAGAATTCAGTCGTGCAATGGGTGCACAAAGTTCTGCCCATGTCGCTTGCCGACGCCGGCCCCCGTTTGTTCACCCGTGAAAATGGCAGATGGGCTGCGACGCCCTTGCTGCTCGTCGTCGTCGTGCTGGAAACGACCGACCTCGTGTTTGCGGCCGACTCGATTCCCGCCGTATTCGGCGTTACGCGGGATCCCTTCGTTGTGTACACCTCCAACGTGTGCGCGATTCTGGGCCTGCGCGCTTTGTATTTCCTTCTTGCGGGCGTGCTGCCCTATTTCGGCCACCTGGACGAAGGGCTGGCCGTGGTCCTGATGTTCATCGGCGCGAAAATGCTGGCCGAGCCGTGGGTCCACATTTCCACCGGGGCTTCGCTCGCGATCGTGGCCGGTGTGATCGGGGTTGCTATCCTCAGTTCCATCATCGCCAGAAGATGGCCACGGCGGGCGAAGAACGGTTTCCGGCGTGTTGCAGTGCTCAGAACGGCCCCCACACCAGCGGAGTCTATTCAAGCGCTCGCAAGTCTAGACCTGGCCCAGCGGGCCGAGGCCGCCCGGAATCTTTCCACATCCGGGAACACCAAGACCTTGAATTGGCTTGCCCTTTGGCGAACGGACGCGGATCTCGAATCCCTTATGCTCGGGCAAAATTTGGCTCCCTCGGGGAAGAAGGAGATTTGGTATCCACGGATCACGACAGGAATCGCCGTTTTGCCGGAAACATTTGAGAGGATTCGCGCGGCCAACGGTTCCCCTCCCCTCGCGAACGCCCCGTCAGACCAGGATGCGTTGGAATTCGAGTTGCACTTTACTGGACAGGCGCGACCCGCCGCCTATCTCGACATCCTCACCACGAAAGAGCCGGACGGCGACGGCGCGATTGCCCGCTACTTGAAGAAGTTCGGCGAGGGAATTCAGCAACTGGAGATTGACGTGACGGACGTAGACCGCGCCACCAAAATCCTGCGCACGCGCTTCCAGCTTGAGCCCATTTATCCCACGACCCGGCCCGGCGCCAATAGCACACGCGTGAATTTTTTCCTCGTGAATACCTGGAACAACCAGAAGGTCTTGGTCGAACTGGTAGAGCAGCCGAAACCGAAAACCTGAACCTCCGCGGCTATTCTCCGCTTTGCTCGAGAAGTTTGGCCACCAGAGCCGTCCACCCGGTCTGGTGGCTGGCCCCCAGACCCGCGCCGGTGTCGCCATGGAAGTATTCGTAGAAGAGGATGTGGTCGCGCCACCACGGATCAGTTTGGAATTTCCCCAGCGAGCCATAAAGCGGGCGGCGCCCTTCACAATCGCGCAGAAAAATCCGCGTCAGCGACCGCGAAATTTCTGAGGCCACTTCCCACAGCGAACGAAACTGCCCCGAACCGTGAGGACACTCCACGCGAAAGTGGTCGCCGTAGTAGTGGTGAAACTTCTGGAGCGATTCAATCATCAGGAAGTTGGTCGGAAACCACACGGGACCGCGCCAGTTGGAGTTGCCGCCGAAGCTTCCGGTCTGGGATTCCGCCGGCTCGTAATCCACGCGGTGCTCGCTGCCGTTGGCCGCAAGAACGTACGGATGCGACGCGTGATATTTCGAGAGCGCGCGAATCCCGTGCGGCGAGAAGAACTCCTCGGAATCAAGCATGTAACGCAGGATGCGCACCATTTGGTTGCGGTCCACGAGCGATAGCAGCCGGCGCACGCCGTGCGGCGAGCTGTGGCTCGAATCCACGCGCGAGGCGAAGTCCGGCATATTGTCCAGGAACCACTGCATCCTGCGCTGAAAGCCTGGCAGGCGCGCAATAATCTCCGGCTCAAGCGTTTCCACGGCGAACAGTGGAATGAGCCCCACCATGGAGCGCACCTTGAGGTAATGTTGCTCCCCACTTGGCAAGTGGATCGCGTCGTAGAAGAAGCCGTCCTCGTCATCCCAGAGCGCGAAGCCGTCACTTCCGTGGACGTTGATGGCGTGCGCGATGTACACGAAGTGCTCGAAGAACTTGCTCGCCACGTCTTCGTACGAGGATTCTTCGCGCGCCAGCTCCAGCGCGATGGCCAGCATGTTTAGGCAAAACATCCCCATCCAACTGGTGCCGTCGGATTGCTCCAGGTGCCCGCCTGTGGGCAGCGGCTGCGATCGATCGAACACTCCAATGTTGTCAAGACCCAGGAAGCCGCCCTGGAAAACGTTCATCCCTTCCGGATCTTTGCGGTTGACCCACCAAGTGAAATTGAGCAGCAGTTTGTGGAAGACGCGTTCGAGGAAGGCCCGGTCCGCGCGACCGCGGATGCGCTTCTCGATTTTATACACGCGCCACGCGGCCCAGGCGTGCACCGGAGGATTGACGTCCCCGAACGCCCA
>Ga0099828_10002658_pt1 | contig 12338 bp, 10 predicted proteins | sample CZO8metaG_2_FD_79338 | JGI IMG/M metagenome (GOLD analysis project Ga0099828, IMG submission 79338) | Vadose zone soil microbial communities from the Eel River Critical Zone Observatory, Northern California, USA - CZOApr15con2H1.8 metaG | ecosystem: Environmental > Terrestrial > Soil > Vadose...
CGCCCGAAGCGCGGCTTCGAGATCCCGGTGGACCGGTGGTTCCGCGAGAAGGCGACCGCGGACCTTCGCAATGGACTCTCTTGTGGGGCGCTCGTGCGTTCGCTCGGCTTTTCCCGTGAGGGCATCTATGCCCTGGTGACCCGTCACATGCAGGGCGAGGATCTGGGAAGGAAGCTGTTCTCCCTGCTAACACTCGATCTGTGGGCCAGACAGTACTGCCCCTGACATGCGAGTCCTTTACCTAAACCCTTTTTCTCAGCAGGTGAGCGGCCCGGACGAGAGCTTGCTTACGCTGCTGGAGAAGCTCATTCCGATGGGCATCGAGGCCCATGTTGTCCTGCCACGGCCGGGGCCACATGTGCCGCGGTACCAGCAACTCGGGGCCAAGGTTCACTTCGCGCCGCTTTCGACCTTGAAGCGCAAGCTCGGAGCCTCGGACATCGCGCTCTTCCTCCCTCGCCTGATCAGGGGGATGCTCTCGGTCGCGCGCATCGTGCGAAGAGAACAAATCGATCTCATCCACACCAACATGGAGGTGGTGCTCGATGGCGCTATCGTGTCGCGGATCATGGGCCTGCCACACGTCCTCCACTATCGCGGAAACACACTCGATCGACCTCGACTGGTATTCGCTGTCCTCACGCGCTTCTGGACGTCAACCGCAGAACGGGTCTTCTGCATTTCGAACGCAACGGCTGAGCTCTTCCGGAAGCGCAAGCTTGGGGCAAGGGTGGATGTGCTCTATAACCCGGTGGACGTGAAGACGTTTGCCTCCGCCGCGCGCTCCAGCGAAGTTCGTCAGTCGCTCGGCGCCGGGCCTAGCGACTGCTTGGTAGGCACCGTCGGTCGCATCCATCCGCGAAAGGACGTCGCCACTTTCCTTCGCGCGGGGGCGCTCGTGGCGAGGGATTGCCCTCACGTCCGGCTCGTCGTGGTGGGATCGACCGAGGCATCGGAGGAGATCACCTACGCGGAGGAGCTTCATGCACTCGCTAGGGAGCTTGGCATCGCTGACCGGGTCTGTTGGGCGGGGGTCCGGCGAGACATACCACGCGTGTTGAAGGCGCTCGATGTCTTTGTGCTCTCCTCGCGCAGCGAGGGGTTTGGCCGCGTTGTCGCGGAGGCGATGGCGGCCGGGACGCCTATGGTCGTGAGTCGCGAGGGAGCCTTGCCAGAGTTGGTCGGGGAGGAGACACTCCTCGCAACGCCGGCGGACCCGGAGAGTTTCGCCCGGCACATCGCGAAGCTGGCTCGTAATTCGATCCGGCCACCGTCGGACCGAGCGGCGTTGTTCGAGGCTGGGCCGATCGCGGCCCTGGTCCACACGGCTTACCGCAGGATCCTTTCAAAGGAGACCTGAGAAGATGAGCAACCACCCTCGACCCTCTCCGCCTTCTAGTGTCTACGACCGCGACTACTATCTGCGATCGTGCGAGGGGTCGGCCGAGTACCAGGAAACAGCCGGAGCCCTGCTCACAGAGCCCCGACGCCGCACGCTGGAGGCCGCCGGAGAGCGGGTTCAGGGAGCGCGAGTGCTCGATCTTGGTTGCGGCCGCGGGGAGCTTTTGATGGCCACCGCCAGACTCGGGGCCGCATCGGTGGTGGGCGTCGACTTCTCGCCGGACGCGCTCGGCCTTAGCGCCTCGGTCCTGCAGCGTCCGGAGAACCGGGAGGTGTCACGCTGCGTGGCACTCATCCGGGCCGATGCCCGGTGCCTGCCGCTCGCATCGAACTCCTTCGATCTCATCCTCTCCACCGATTTGATCGAGCATCTCATCCCGCCCGAAGTGGATCGCATGCTCGCCGAGCTCCACCGGGTTCTGCGTCCCGGCGGCACACTCGTGCTGCACACTTTTCCAAACCGGTGGTGGCAACGCTACGGCTACTACATCTTCTACGCGCTCTCCCCAACTCACCGGCACCACTACGGCACCCTCGACGCCAGGACGGCCACCGCTGACCCGACCCACGTCAACGAGCAGTCGCCCATTTCTCTCGCTCGCGTTCTGCGCCAAGCCGGCTTCCGGGCGACGGTACGCACGGATGATTTCAACTTGGCGCCCCTTAGTCCGGTGAAGCGGGTAGCGCTGAAACTTCTTACCGGGACCTGGCCCTTGCGGCTTTTCTGTGCGAACCACCTGTTCGCACAAGCCGTGCGCACCGAGGCGAGGTCGACATCTCGCTAGGTGAGCGACCTAGCCACGGCGCAGAGTAGACCGCAGGGCAACTGCAATCTCGTCACGCTCGCGCGGGAGGGCGGCGACCACGGCCAACGTAAGCGCCCCAGCAAATGTAGCGGCCCCCACGATGAGCATCGGAATGGTACCCAGCCCCCCCACGGCAAGGAGGACGGTCCGCGCGGCCCATGTCATTCCGCCTGCGATAGCAACTGCTGCTGCCGGGCCCCCCGCAGCGCGAATGAGCGTAGAGCGCCCGAGGCCCGTCCGCAAACCTGCCCAGGCGAGGCCCCCAAGTACGGAGCAGGCCGTCGCGACGGCAAAGGCAACCGCGACGCCCTTGAGTCCCCAACGCGCGCCAACGAGAACGAACATGGCGGTCGCGGTGAGTTTTACCGTGTGAAAGCGAAACAGATCGCCCGCAAGGCCGCGGCTGATGAGGATGCCGCCAATCGTTGTCCCCACACTGAGAAGTGCTGCCGAGACAGACATGATCGAGACCAGGGAAGGCGCCTCTGGCCACCGGCGGCCCAGCAGCACCGCGCAGACCTCGGGCGCGAGTACGCCAACTGCGACAGCAAGGGCTGCGGGCACGAGTACCTGGTAGCGGACGTAGCGGGTGCAGGCGGCTGCGAACGACGTCCCCGCCTCTGCCCGAGCCAAGACGGGATTCGCAACCCCCGCTACAGTGAAGGCCACATACTTCTGCGGCAGCGCGGCCGTGTTATAGGAAACTGCGTACAGACCGAGTGAAGACGACCCAAAAAACCTGCCGACGGCGATGTTATCGAAGTTCTCGTCGAGCTGCCCGAGGACCCCGGTCGCGGTCACGGCGCCGCCGAAGCGCATGAGCCCGCGGAGATCGCGCCACGGCACCCGGCGCGGCGGGAGGTCGCTCCAGTGCGACACGAGCAGCGACAACGATGCCGCCGCCGCCACAATCCGACCGAGCACAAGCGACCAATACCCCTCCCCTATCCAGGCGAGGCCGCAGGCGGCGACCAGGTACGCGACACTTCCCGCAAGCTCGGCCGCGGCGAGCCGTCGGAACCGAAGCGCGCGTGTGATCATGGCTATGTGGATCGACGCGGCGTTCACGAGGAGGTAAACCACCGCTTGCACGGCAAGGACAGGCGCGAGTCGCGGCTCGTGGTAGAAACGCGAGAGGGGCACGGCGGCAAGGACCGCCGCCAAGAAAATCGCGGCGCCGAGCAGCCAGCCGAGGAGTGAGGCCGCTCCACGGTCCCGCTCGGAGAAGTCTTTCCTCTGGACAACGTATGCCTTGATGCCAAAGTCAGCGAGCGCATTGGCGACGTTCAGGAAGACGGCAGACATGTTGACGATGCCGAAGTCTGCCGGCGAGAGGAGCCGCGCGAGAACCGCGGCGCTCAGGAGCTGTACTGCGAGCTGCGATACGCGGGAAACGGCGCCCCATGCCAGTCCGGAGCGCACGCGGTCCGCGAGTGAGGAAGCTATAGCAACGGTCGGTCCACCTTCTGGACCGGCTCCGCCGCCACCGCCGCTCGTCGCGCCTGCGCCATGGTGTACCACTAGAGAGTGTGCAAGGTGCCACGCAGTCCCCTCGAAGTCCAGCGGCCGCCCAGGATCGTGCTATCTTGCCCTTCGCCGATCATGAACCCAGAGGTGCAGGTCCTGACGGACACTGCCGGGTCGGACCGGGCATGGCGTGTGAGCGTGGTGGTGCCCGCCTATGAGCGTGTGGGACCACTTCGTGCTCTTCTTGATAGCCTGTTGGAGCAACGGCTATCGGTAGGGGCATTCGAAGTGATCGTCGCCAACGACGGTTCGGGGCCTGAACTGGCCGACGCGGTCCGGTCGTACGCCGCCGCCTTCGAGCGACTCGTGCTCGTCACCGCACCCAACGCGGGGCCAGGCATCGCACGCAACCGGGGGGCAAGGGTCGCCCGGAGCGAGATACTGACCTTCATCGACAGCGACTGTCTCGCGACGCCGGGATGGCTCGACCATCTGGCGGCGGCGGTGGAGAACGGCTCAGGCATGGCGCATGGTTCGGTCCGTAGCTCTGTCCCTCGCATGGAGCCGTTCATCCACTCTTTCCAGCTCGAGGGGCCGGGAACGCCAACCGGCATTTTCGCGATTCGGCGGACACTCTTCGAGCGACTTGGTGGCTTCGACCCGAAACTCAGCCGCGCGGGTGAGGACCACGCTTTCTTCGCGCGCGCGAAGGCGGCGGGGATCTTGCCCGACTTCGTCGCGGACGCGTCGGTCTTGCATCCCCCCCGACTGAAGCGGGTTGCCATCCGCGGGGTTGCCGGGTCGGATCAGCTTGACTGGGGCGAGACTGTCCGCGCTGTTTGCGGACTTGCACCCGAGTGGCGAGCCCGCTACGCTGGGGAGAATCGACGACTACTCCTCAAGGCCGCAGTCAAAGCAGGCCTGTTATTTGTGCCCTTTGTCCTGCCCTTCGGACGCCCATGGATCTGGACAAGTGGGTTTGCGCTGCTCTTCACCCTCGCCTTCGGCAAGTGGCTGCGGGCCAACAGGGCCCTGGCCGCGGCGAAGGAACCCATTCGCGTGCCGTTCGGCGACGCCGTCCGGTACGCCCTTCTGTTTGCATTCGCGGACGCTCTTGCCCTCCTCGAGCGCGCTCGGTATCGCATTCTTTTCTTCAAGTAGGAGTCTGCGGAGCGCTCCATCGCACATGGCCACACTGGTCCAGGCCGCGGGAACCATTGGATCGAGAGTACGAACCTTCTTGGACGCCCTCCGTGGTTGTGAAGGTCGGCGCGTTTCCGCGGCGAACCTACGCGACTTCTATCAGCAGGACTACACCCGGCAGAACCCGGACCTGGACAGACTTGACGCCACAAGAAAGGCAGCGGCCCTGGTGGAAGCCTGCCGCTTCGCCGGCCTATCGCGCACTCGCCGCCTCTTGGAAGTTGGGTGCGGGTCCGGTGCGGTCTTGGCGAAGATGCATGCAGCTCTGCAAGCAGAATGGAGCCTGGGGGTGGATTACGGTTATCCGCAGGCCCGTATAGCAGCTACGGCTTCAGGCGTTGTCACACTAGTCGCCGACGGCGCTCACCTTCCTTTCGGAGCGAAGCCCTTCGATTTCGCGTATGTCACTGACGTGCTCGAGCACGTCATCGATCCTGTGGGGCTTCTTGTGGAGCTCGGCCGCGTCGCACAGCACGTAGGGTTTCTCGTTCCACTCGAGTCCGGCCTAATTGCGAACCCACTTTATGCGTACAGGAGAGTTCGCGGCAAGCCCACGAACCTCGAGTACTACGGTCACATCTGGCGCTGGTTTAGGCCAGAAGTACACGCCCTCCTCCGCAAGTCTGACCTCACCGTTCTCGCGGCTCTGTCTCGCGACCCTGGGCCCACTGAGGGCACTTTGAGCCAGGCAGGGCGCGCCCTTGCCGCCACCCGCTCCGTCGTCCGGCGCTGGTCTCCGGGCGTTTCGGAGCTCTTGTTTGGTGGCGTGGTCCTTGTTGGAGTAGCCTGTACTGCCACTCTGCTCCGCGAGCGCGGGAACGACGCCCCAGACGCCTCGTGAGCGACTGCGGGACGCCGAATGCTCGATCTCATGGTTCGATTCCTGGCCCGCGGTTCCCGCAGGCTGCCCTCTGTGCGGGGTAGAGGCTCGGTGGCACAGTGTCTCTACCGCACGATTTCGGGCCACGTCTCCGGCGAGTGGAACATCCCGATGAAGCGCGGCCACGTGATGCGCGTGCCCTGCTCTGCCGCGCAGACATGGATGCCCGCATTCACCGGGCGCTATGACGACGAGGAGCTCGACTGCATCCTTCCTCTGATCAGGCCGGACTCATTCGCACTTGACGTCGGGGCCTGCTTCGGCTTCTACACGGTGCCCCTGGGCGTGGCCGCGCGGCGTGTCCACGCGCGAGTCCTGGCATTCGAACCAGTCTCGTCGAACAGGAACTACCTTCTTCACAACCTCGCCGCGAACGCGTTGGGGAACGTTGTGGATGTCATGCCCCTCGCGCTCGGTAATTCTTCGGGTCGCGCAATCGTTCGCCTCGAGCCGCATGGAGTAGGGAATGCGGCAGTCGTGGCCGTCGACCTCCTCAACGAAGCCGGTTTCACGTGCCAAGAGGTCCTGGTCGAGAGACTTGACGACCTGCAGTTGCCTGACGGCTGCACAGGACGACCATGCTCCCTCGTCAAGATGGACATTGAAGGATTCGAACTCGAGGCTCTTCGGGGAGCGGAGCGGTTTGTGTTGACGCACCGTCCTGTGATTCTTGGTGAGTTCAATCCGTGGTTCCTCGACCGCTATCGTGTCGACCCGCAGGCCCCTCGAATCTGGGCGGAGTCCCACGGGTACGTATGCTGCGAACTTGTATACTCACGCCGTGGTCCGTTGAGCGACCGCCGCCGAATTGTGCTGCGCGCAGCTGCTGACGCCTCGGCCCGCACGGGTACCCCCCTGCTCCTACTTCCAGCGGAGCGCCTAAATGAGGCGGAGGCAAAGATCTCACTTTGTGGACAAGCATACCCACACTAAGCGTTGTAATACCCACGTATCAACGCCCTGAATGGTTTCGGCGTGCCATCCTCTCGCTCGCGGCGCAGCGCCCTGCGCCGCATGAAATTATCGCGGTCGTACGCGACACCGACCTTCCGACGCATCTTGCCGTCGCCGCGTTGCAAGCGGAGGTGGTTGCCTTCCCCATTCGAAAGGCGGTCGTTGCCGAGCCCGGATTCATACCGCCGGTGAGACTCGGGCTTGCCTCGGCCCATTACGACATCGTTGCAGTAATGGACGACGATGCCGAGGCCACTGAGGGTTGGACCTCGGGCCTCCTTAGGCACTATCGAGACCCCCATGTGGGCGGCGTGGGTGGACGTTACATAAACATGGCGGGCGATCGCGTTGCGGATGTGCCTGAGACCAGCCGTGTTGGATACGTGAGCCCCCTGGGTCGTTTCGTCGGCAACATGTATAAGCGGCCAACTTTCTCAGAGCCGGTCGACGTGGATTTCCTCATGGGCGGATGCATGAGCTTCCGGCGGACGGTTGCCCAAGAGATCGAGTTCGACTTGGGCCTCAACAACAACGTCGCCTTCGGCTACGAAGTCGATGTGGGCCTACAGGTGCGCGCCCGCGGTTGGCGCCTCGTCTTCGATCCCGCCGTCGCCATCAGGCACTACTCGGCCCCACGGGAACTCACGGGCATGCGGGTGCTTGACGACGGAGACTCCGTCCGCTGGTGCTCTTACAACGAGACCCGTATCGCATTGCGCCGATTGCGGCCCCACACATCGGCCGTGGCGCTGCTTTGGTCGGTGATCGTGGGCACGCGCCGGGCGCCAGGTCTCCTCCCCTGGTTGCTTTCGCCCCTCGGCAAGCTAGCGGGTTACCACTTGAGCCTTGCACAGCCCGCTATCGCCGGTCGCATAGCGGGGATGCGAAGTGTTTGGCGCGACGCACGTAGTGGCAACGCGACCGGGCGAGCGGCTCCGATAGACTGACTCGCTCAGATTAGGTTGCTTGGACAAAATGCTGAGGCGAGAGCTTCGCCGGCCTGACCCCATCTCCACCGCTCTGCCCGGCGCCGGGCTTCCTGGCCCATCTGGAATGCGCGTTCCCGATTCGCTGCCGCCCAGCGGAGGACTTCCACCAGCGCGTCCACGCTTCTGTCTGGAACAAGCCAGCCGTTTTCGCCATCATTGATACACTCAGGGCCGCCGCCACAACGCGTCGTCACTACCGGAGTTCCGCAACACATTGCCTCCTGCATGACCAACCCGAAACCGTCGCACAGCGTCGGGAAGGCCACGAGATCTGCCGCCTGGTATTCCGACGTGAGGTTGCGTCGGGGTAAGTGTGGGACGTGCTCGTAAAGGCCCTCATAGCGCCCAAGGAACGATGGCGCCAACTGCAGCGTACCGACCAGCCGCAGCCTGGCGTCCTTCAGACCGGCCTGCTTCCAGGCGTGCAGGAGGTAGTGAGTGCCTTTCCGGATGCTCTGGGAACCAACTGACAACACCGTGAAACGTCCATCGCCCAAACTGGCTTTCGGCAGAAAATCATCGATAGGGAAGCCGTAGGGAGTAACCGTGACCGGCACTTGCAAACCCACCCCGTCCAGCGAGGAACGCGTGAATGCCGACGCCACCGAAACAGTGGTCGCAAGTGCTAGTTCAGAGTCCTTCCGCTTCTTCTTCCAGTCTGGCTCGATGCGTGGACCACTCGACACCGCTTGAGGCCACCGTCTATACTCCTCTCGCCACATGGCTTCCACCGTAGAGTAGTGGGGCGAAGGCAAATCCCAGATGCGAACCAGCCCCAGTCGCGCGGCCCGCCGGAAGGTCTGTAGAGCGCCGTCCTCGTATGCGTAGACCGCATTGGCTCGTGGCCAGGGTAGAGCAGCGACGGCCCGGTCGTGGAGCGTGAACATCGCGTCATAAGGAGAGGGCGCCTTCATGCCTAACGCCATTGCGACCCACGACACCGCGCGGGCAGCGCTCTCGACCCAGGAGAGTGAGCGCAGCTTCGACGCGGGGACCCCTTCGATCACCCGATTGCACAAGGAGGGTGTTCTGTCCTGGGGCAATCTGAGCAGCCAAGCCGACTTCGTACCATTCGCCGCTGCGAGGCCCGTGAAATAGGCAGCAAGGCAGCCCTTGCATTCCAGCGCGGCGGCGGTTGCGTTCGCTACCGCAGCAGCGTGGGGGTGGCTGACTAGGACTGATCCCACCGAGACACGACCCCCGCAGTAGGGCCGACAGGGCGTACCACTCCCGCCTGCACTCGAGCGGCTGCTTCGCGTTGTACGCCGATCACCTCAGCGAGGAGGAACCCGGCACCGACGAAAAACAGCGCCTGGAAGACGTGATCGAAGGTCAGGTTCCCTTGAACTGCGAAGAAGGCGTAGGCAGCCGCAGCTCCGGCTATAGCTCCGAGCTTGGCGCGCCGGAGTCCGGCTGCCGCGCGTAGCAGCGCAACCGCCAGCCCCAGACGCGCAAACCAGACGAGAAGGTATCCCAGGGTGCCCAACTCGACGAGATATCGTCCGGGCTCGCCCTCGCTTTCCCAATCCGAGCCTATTTTTAGGCCAACCCGTGCGTTTTGCTGCATCCCAGTCCCGATTCCCCACCGCGGATGCTCGTTTCGCGAGATGGCGAAAGGCGGAAGCAGTTCCAGGATCTCTCCAAACCGATTGTGCGTGTCATCCATTCCGAACCGGTCCTGGATCCCTTCGATCGCTTCGGGCCCAATTACATACGCCAGCGCTGCCGCAAGCAGGGCGACGACAATCGCCCGTCGGGCGGCTCGCGACATCAGCCCGCCACTCCAGATCACGAGCGCCATTGTGCCGATAGCGAGGACGACGGGGCTGCGTGATCCAGTTGTGGGAATCACCGTGACGGTCACCGCGGTGCTCGCCATCGCGAGGACCCGGACTTTCCTGAGGCTCGCGTTCAGCCCGAACGACAGGAGCAACGCCGGAACCAGGACGGCGAAATCGGCGAAACCGGAAATGTACGAAAAGGTGGACGATACTCGCGCGCGCCCCGTCGTGGCGACCGTCGCAACCGGGACAATCTCTTCCCCGTTATACAGAGCGTAGCTCTGGGTGCCGGCCGGCTCGGCAAACTGGATGCCTGCGTTTACCGCGACGACCACCCCCACCAAAGCTAGAACTATCACCGCGCGCTCTCGATCTCTCTTGTCTCGTAACACGCCAGCCACGACGATCGGCGCGATCCACCATAGCCAATAGGAGCGGAAGCCGAGCACCGCCAGGGCCGGCGCGCGTTGGCCCGAGTTGAGAGTCTGGAGTAGCGTCCAGAAAAACGCCGCTGCAAGAGCAGCGCCGAAGCCGCGATAGAGAAACCGCGCCGCCTTCATTTCCGCTCGTGGGAGACCGAACTTCAGGAGCCCGACCAAGAGCAGCGCATCCTTCAGGAAGTAGAAGAAGATTGCCGGGACGTCCGTTAGAAGCTTCCGCCCCAGCCCTTCGAAGCAAATGGCACTCACGAGCAATAGGGTCCAAACAAGCTGCGGCCGCAACCAACCACCTGGTGCACCGACGTCACGCCGCCCACTCACGTCGGAGCGATGCAGGGAGCTGTCCGTCACGGCCGAAGACGGCCTCACCGTAGCTCCTCGAGGTAGGTCAGTAGCCGTTCAGACATCAGCGAACTGCTGAAAGCATCTCTCGCCTTGGCGCGACCTGCGTCACCCATCCTTCGTCGAAGCGACGGATCGCGACCCAGCTCACCCATCGCCCGGGCCAGATGCTCCGGACTTCCCGGGGGCACAAGTCTCCCTTCGATGCCGTCCTCGATGATTTCGCTGGGCCCGCCGCCCTCCGTGGCTATGACTGGGCGGCCCTGCGCCATAGCCTCCACGATCACCATCCCGAACGGCTCCGAGACCCGGCTTGTGTGACACAGAACGTCGCATGCCGCCATCAGTTCCGGGATGTCCGACCTGAAGCCCGTGAGCACGAATCTCGGTTCGAGACCAAGATGACCGATGCGCGCTCGGAGCTCAGCATCGAAGTCCGGTTCCAGTCCGAACACCGACCCGCCGACGATCACGAAGCGCGCCTGTTCCAGTCGTTGCGCGACCTGGGCCGCGGCCTCGACGAAGACGTCTTGACCCTTCCACCGTTGCAGGCGGCCGAATACCCCGAATAACACCTCATCGCGGCCCGCGCCGAGCTCCGCTCTTCGCTGTTGCGCGGCGGCCAGGCTGACCTCCGGGAGCGGCACGCCAGGGTACAAAAGCTTCACTCGCACTCGTGATCGTAGCCGTGAAACCGCGGCCATTGATGCCCGGGAATTTGCCAGGAGTAGATCGCATGGAGCTAGGAGCGCCAGGATATCGATGGTGCCGTTCCTCCACAACGGCTCTCGGTAGATCGCGTGGAGGATGTAGACCGCCCGCATGGCGGTCCCCATCGACAGGAGGGAAACGTATACCTGCGGGTGCGTTCCGTTGCCGATTGCAATCCGGACGCCGCGTTCCCGTGCCAGGTTTCTCAGGCGACGCACGGTAGAGGCTACCTTGAGCGGCCGTCGAAGCCGCCCGCCGTCGACCTCTACGACTTCGACACCCGCGCGGCGCAGCCGCAGGGGAAGATCCCCGCGCCCGAAGCCGAGCGTCACGACAAGACTTCGTCTCCTGAGCTCCTCGCTGGCTGAAAGAGCGTTCATCAGTACTGTCTCGGCTCCCCCGATCTCTGTCGTCGACTGTACGAACATGAACTCTCGATGATCCATCACTCTTCGAGAGTAGAGGTGGTGTCCAACCCACGAGCGCTGAGCCAGCCCCGCTTGAAGGCCACAAAGTTCGGGGCCTCGTAGGAAGAGAAGGGATTCTCACGCTCGCCGTCGATTCCGGGGAACTGGATTCCCTTCGCTCGGGAGTAATGCAGGCACCTGACCTCATACCCGTGCCTCCCAAGCAGGCCCGCGGGAGGACCGATGTCAAAGGCCTCGAAGATCAGGGCAGGAGCCTCGGCAGAGTGCAGCAGCCGTGGGCCCCCTTGAAAGACGGCCAACTCGCTCCCTTCGACGTCAATCTTGATGAGATCGATCCGTCTGCTGATCCGTCGCGCGAGCTCATCGAGCGTGGTGGCCCCTACCTTCCCCGGCATTTCAACACGAGCGGGCCCCGGAAACGCGGAGGAGATCCCGGAGTTCTCGGCCGAGCTGGTCTCGTAGAAGGCGATCTCGCCTTCCTGGCTCCACACCGCGCTTTCGTGCGCGGTCACGTTGTGAAGTCCGTTCATCTCGATGTTGCGCTGCAGCTGGCACCTGAGACGCGGCACTGGCTCGAAGGCATGGACCTTCCCGGCAGAGCCCACGCGCGTGCCCGCCAAGACGCTGTAGTAGCCGACGTTGGCGCCGACGTCGACGAAGCAGTCGCCCGGCTGCAGGGCCGCCGTCACGAACTTGGTCGTGGCGATTTCGTAGACGCCGTAGAGGAAGATCGCGCGGCCTATGGCATCGCGGGGCACCACCGCCAGGCGGGAGCTGCCGTCCGACATTCGCACGACGTGCGACTCGTCGATCCAGCGCGGTGAGAGCCGCCGACGGCTCGCGAAGATGAGCCGTCTCGCCACCGAGCGCAAGAGATGCTCCCAGAGCTGCGGCTTTCGTGACGGAAGGTTTCGCCAAATCAGATTCGCGAGGCCC
>Ga0099828_10002659_pt1 | contig 12338 bp, 11 predicted proteins | sample CZO8metaG_2_FD_79338 | JGI IMG/M metagenome (GOLD analysis project Ga0099828, IMG submission 79338) | Vadose zone soil microbial communities from the Eel River Critical Zone Observatory, Northern California, USA - CZOApr15con2H1.8 metaG | ecosystem: Environmental > Terrestrial > Soil > Vadose...
TTCGACAAAGCCGTGCGCAAACTGGCCGAGGGAGCCGACGTCCTCATCTACGACTCCCAGTACCTGCCCGAGGAATACGAAGCCCGCCGCCGCGGCTGGGGACACAGCCACTGGCGCGAGGCCGTCAACGTCGTCATGGAAAGCGGCGCCAAAGAACTAATCCTCTTCCACCACGATCCCGACCACGATGACGCCTGCATCGACAAAGTCGTCATCGAAGCCCGCAATCACTACCCCAAAGTCCGCGCCGCCGCTGAAGGCATGGAAATCCAGCTGTAGTCAACCTTGGGCCCTTCGTCTCTATCAGAGCGGCTTTCTTCGTGTTAATCTCTGCCACGCCTTTCCCCAGGGCCCACGGAACCGAAAAAAGAAGATAGGTATTTCGGCTGAGGAGAAGAAGCCATGAAACTCTGGGCCAAGAGTTTATTCCTCGCAAGCTGTTTTGCGTCCATCTGCTTCGTAACCACGCTCGCACCGGCGCAAATTTCCAGTTTTCAGCACATTATTGTGGTCGTGCAGGAGAACCGAACCCCAGACAATCTTTTTCAGGGACTCTGCAGTCCACCCTACGGTACGTCTAGTTCCTGCAGCACCACGCCGACCGGAGCGCAGTACAACATCCAAACCAGCAACTGGCTGGACAAAACGTCTTCCACAGGCACGACCCAGCCGACCTCGGTTCCACTGGCAAACGCCTACGATCTAGGTCATAAGCACAGTTCGTTCACCGCGATGTGCGACGTGAGTACCTCGGGAACCTGCAAGATGGACGGAGCCGCCACCAACATCTGCGTGGGCACGTGCCCCACCCACTCCTGGTTCAAGTATGTGGACAATTCCACCGGGCTCGTGAACCCGTATCTGGATATAGCGACGCAATACGGCTGGGCAAACTACATGTTCCAGACCAACCAGGGGCCCAGCTTTCCCGCGCATCAGTACCTGTTTGGAGGAACTTCGGCCCCCAGCGCGACCGACGATGCTGCCGGCAAATTTGCCGCCGAGAACGTGGCTCCGGACGTGAAAGGGACGGTCGCCGGATGTATCGCGATTTCAACCACGACCGTCGCATTGATCACGCCCAAATCCGAAAGGCAGAGAATCTATCCGTGCTTCGAACATCAGACGCTGGCAGATTTGCTCGACTCCGGCGCAATCAGCTGGAAGTATTACACTCCCGGCCGCGGCTCCATCTGGACGGCGCCGAATGCGATTCAGCATATCTGCGTGCCCAGCGCGCCCTCGGGCGGGCAATGCACCGGCACCGACTGGACCAACGACGTGGTGATCAGTTCGAAGCAGGTATTGACGGATATCAGCAACTGTAAGCTGGCCGCAGTTTCATGGGTGATCCCGAGCGGGCAGAATTCTGACCACCCGCAAACCACCACCGGCGGAGGGCCTGCCTGGGTAGCGTCGATCGTCAACGCCATCGGCAACAACGCCAAGTGCAAGAACGGAGAAGTCTACTGGGATAACACAGCGATTCTGATTACCTGGGACGACTGGGGCGGCTGGTACGACCACGAGCCTCCGACGATCCTGGCTCAGCCCCAGGGTGACTACCAGTACGGATTTCGCGTCCCGCTCATGGTGGTCTCTGCCTACACATCGGCAGCTTATGTGGACAACAACCGCTACGATTTCGGCAGCATTCTGCGGTTCATCGAACAGAATTTCGGGATTCAGCAAGGTGCTCTCAACTTTGCCGACGCACGCGCTACGGCAAATCTCACTGGGTTCTTCAACCTGAGCCTGCCGCCACGCGTATTCACGACGATTTCGGCGCCACTGGACGCAACCTACTTTTTGAACGACCCCACACCGCCCTCAGATCCGGATGACGATTGATGTTGTCGCTGATCGCCAACGCGATGGTCCGCCCACGGTGGTAGGGCTTCAGTTTGAGCCGCATGTCTCCGCGCACTCTGCGGCCCTTCTCCGCGTCCTCTGCGCTTCAAGCTTTTGATCCGTTTTTGAAACTGAGGCACGATTCCTACCTTAGCTAGCTTGCTTCCCTCCCACCCCCACTCATATACTCGTGAACGTTTGCCCACGCCGGGCTCCTTCCCGGTGCCGGCCCGCATCTTACTTAGCAATCATTCCGGAGACTATATTTATGACCACGACGGCCGCCCCGCTGCATACCGACAAAGAAACTAATGCGTGGGAGTCGCAGCGGGCGCGCTTTGACCTGGCTGCCGAAAAGCTCAATCTCGACGAAGGCCTGTGGCGCGTGCTCCGCTATCCCACCCGCGAAGTCACCGTCTACATCCCCGTCCAGATGGACGACGGTCATCTCGAAGTCTTCACCGGATTCCGCGTCCAGCACTCGATAGCCCGCGGTCCCGCCAAAGGCGGCATCCGCTACGCTCCCGACGTCACCCTCGATGAAGTACGCGCCCTGGCCAGCTGGATGACCTGGAAGTGCGCCGTGGTCAACATTCCCTTCGGAGGCGCGAAGGGTGGCGTAATCTGCGACCCCCACAAAATGTCGATGGGCGAAGTCGAACGCATGACGCGACGCTACACCGCCGAACTGATCGAATTCATCGGCCCCGAGAAAGACGTTCCTGCTCCCGACGTCAATACCAACGAACAAATCATGGCCTGGATGATGGACACATATTCCATGCACATGCGCCAGACCGTCACCGCCGTAGTCACCGGGAAGCCCATTAACATTGGCGGCTCCCGTGGACGCCGCGAAGCCACCGGACGCGGCGTGATGATCGTCTGCGACGACGCCTGCAAGAAACTCGGCCTCGATCGCGAACGCAGCCGCGTCATCGTGCAAGGCTTCGGCAACGTAGGGTCAAATGCCGCGCTGCTCATGCACGAAGCCGGCTACAAAGTGATCGGCATCGCCGAAGTCGGTGGCGGTCTCTACAACAAGAACGGCATTGACCTGAAGGCTCTCGTCGAATATCGCCAGAAGAACGGAACAATTCACGGATTTCCCGGCGCCGAGAAATACGATCCCGCCGAGCTGCTGACCACGGAATGCGAAATCCTGATTCCCGCCGCCACCGAGAACGTCATCACCAGCCGCAATGTCGATCGCGTGAAGTGCCGCATCCTCGCCGAAGGCGCCAACGGCCCGACCACTTCCGCAGCCGACGATGTTCTAACCGACAAGGGCGTCTTCGTGATCCCCGACATTCTCGCCAATGCCGGCGGCGTCACGACTTCCTACTTCGAGTGGGTGCAGGACCGCCAGGGCTATTTCTGGAAAGAATCCGTCGTCAACGAGCAGCTGGAAACCATCATGAGATCCTCGTTTGAGGATGTGGTCCGCTACGCCGAAACTCACCACGTCAACAACCGCATCGCGGCATACATGTTGGCCATCGATCGTGTGGCGTATACAATTCGTCAGCGCGGCATTTACGCCTGAGGAGGGGCCGATGATTACAGTCCGCAAAAATTCACTCGCCAGGTTCGCGTCAATCGCGGTTGCATTGTTCGTGCTGGCGACATTCGCCGCAGCGCAGTCTTCCTCAGGTGCGGGTGGCGCCGTGTCACCCGCTTCCAAGCCGTCGTCCAGGCCCACTGCGGCCGCCGACAAACTCGATATCAACACCGCCACCATAGATCAGCTGAAGGAAACCCCCGGCATCGAAGCCTACGCTCAGAAGATCATCGACGGTCGCCCCTATCGCACCAAGCGCGATCTCCTGCACAAGAAGATCATTCCGCGCTCCACCTACGAAAAGATCAAAGACCAGATCATCGCCAAACAGCCCAAGTCGAACGGGATGACCCCAGCCAAACCAAAGTAAATCGTTCCCCAGCGCGCTACTCCAATTCGTGTGCGGAATCGCGCCGGACCGCGATTGCTGCCACTGCGAAGGCTTGTCGAAGCATCGGCTTTGTGCGACTATTGGTCGCCTCTCCGAAGAGCAGTTCTCGCCAGAGAAGTGCACACCCCCAAGGCGCACGCAAGCGTGAATTGCGTCCATCCGCAAGTAGGTCTATGAGTCGGGAGACTAAGGCGTTCTCCCAGTTACTTACTATCCTCCGAGGATTCTGCAAAGGAGCTGGCACAATGATCACGCATCCACTCACTTTCGCCCAAATTGTTGCGCGGCCTCGACAGAACCTAGCCCTTTGCCTGGTGTCGCTCTGCGCCTTGGGGCTGAGCCTTTCCGCAAATGCCCAGAACGCCACGTTCATCACCTTCGATCCTCCGGGCGCGATCGGTACCGCACCCACAAGCATCAACTCGGCGGGGGCGATCACAGGAAATTACTCTGACGGGATTCTTTCTCGCGGCTTCGTGCGCTCCAGCGACGGCACCTTCACGACCTTCGATGTTCCAGGCGCGATCCTCATGAACCCGCTGAGCATCAACCCGGCGGGGGTGATTACCGGGACCTACCTTGACGCGAGCAGTGTGTCGCACGGCTTCCTGCGCGCTCGCGACGGCACCATCAAGACGCTGTATGGTCCGGGCTTGGCCGACACCTATCCCGTAGCTATTAACCAGGCGGGAATGATCACGGGATATTACTATGACGCGAGCGGTCAGCACGCCTTCGTGCGCTCTCGCGACGGCATCTTCACGACCGCCGATGTTCCGGGCGCGCTCTTCACCACCCCTATGGGCATTAATCCTGCGGCGGTGATCACGGGATGGTACTACGATGCGAGCGGTGTCGGGCACGGCTTCCTGCGCTCTCGCCTCGGTACCTTCAAGAGCTTCGATGTTCCGGGTGCGATCACCACTACTCCCCTGCCTGCGGGCACGTACTACACCACCCCCGTGGGCATAAACCCGGCCGGGGAGATCACGGGATATTACAGTGACTCGGGCGGTAATAACTCGACGCACGGATTTGTGCGCGCTCGCGGCGATGCCTTCACCATCATTGATCTTCCGGGGTCCGCAGGCTTCACTAAGGCCCTGGGCATCAATCCAGCGCGGACGATCATGGGAATCTACGATGACGACAGTGGAACGACGCACGCCTTTGTACGCTCTCGCACCGGTGCCTTCACTACCTTTGATCCTCCGGGCTCTTACACATTCCCCACAAGCATCAACCCTGCAGGGGCGATTACGGGAAGCTCCGACGGGCACGGCTTTCTGCGCACCCCCGACTAAAACCAAAGAGCAACTCAGCAAAGAGCCGAGCACCAAGACCCGGCGTCATCCTGAGAGCAGCCGTTCTTCAGGCGGAGCGAAGAGCCTGCCCTGAGCGAAGTCGAAGGGATCTCGCGCGTATCACCTCCGCACTCGAAAGACGAGGCGCCCCTGACTACGCCGGCACTTGGTAGTTGCCTCAGTTTGGCTTGAGCGCATGTCTCTGCGGACTCTGCGGCCCTTCTCCGCCTCCTCTGCGCTTCAAGGTTTTGATCCGTTTTTGAAACTGAGGCGCTACCCGGCACTTCCTTCCATTGCGTTCCCCTCAGCGCTGGAGGATAATCAAGCAGGTATTCCGGTTTGCCCGCCGGAACTCACTCTGAGCTGTGAATCTGCCCAATTCCATCACGCTGATCCGTATCTTCAGCATCCCTCTGTTGATCTGGATTCTCTCCAGCAGCCGCTTCAGCAGCCAGACCGGCGAGAAAGAACTGCTGGCCTCCGCTCTGTTCATCGCCGCTTCCATGACCGACGGCATCGACGGCTATCTGGCCCGCAAACGCGGACAGATTACGACGATGGGCATCCTGCTTGATCCGCTCGCCGATAAACTCCTGATCGCCGCCGCCTTCGTGGTGCTCGTGCAACTCAATCCCAGCCTGGTTCCGGCCTGGGTTGCGATCGTCGTGATCGGACGCGAATTCCTGGTCAATGGCCTGCGTTCCATCGCCGCCTCCGAGGGTTTTACCATCGAAGCCAGTGATCTCGGCAAGTTCAAGATGGTCATCCAGATCGTTTCCGTAGTCGCCGTGATTCTCGACCACCGCTGGAAAGTATTCCCCATCTACAGCTACTACATCTTTCCCATTCACTGGATCGCGTATCTGGCCATCTGGTTCATGGTGTTCGTCTCGCTGGTCTCGGCCATCGATTATTTCGTGGCTTTCTGGTCAAAGATCGACCGGCGTGTCGTGAAACGCCGTCGTCGCGCCTTCATTCTCAGCCGGCGCTCCAAACCGGTGCCGGCCACTCCTCAGGCTGACCGCGATGTCGCCACCACAACCTAGCCCGATTCCTTCCGAAGGTGCTCCCAACCAGACTGGACCCGAGGCACCACAAACCTCCTACGCGCCAACCAGCTCCGCGACCGCTGAATTTTCCAAAGAGGAACGCGCCCTGCTCCTGCAGGTGGCCCACGACGCGATTCGCTCTGCCCTCGAACAATCCGAAATTCCGCTGGAGCCGCCCACGCCCCACCTTGCCGAGCCACGCGGAGCCTTCACTTCACTCTATTTGCACGGCGAGCTGCGTGGCTGCGTGGGATACGTGCTCCCCGTAAGTCCCATCTACCGCGCCGTCCTCGAAACCGCCCGCGCCGCGGCCTTTGAAGACACTCGCTTTTATCCTGTTACCCGCGAGGAAGAGCCCAATCTGCAGGTGGAACTGAGTATCCTCTCTCCGCCCCAACCGATTTCTCCCGAAGACATCGAAATCGGTCGCCACGGCCTGCTCATCAGCCTGCACGGCAGCCGCGGCCTCCTCTTGCCCCAAGTCCCCGTGGAACACAACTGGGACCGCACCACATTCCTCGAACAAACCTGCCGCAAAGCCGGCCTACCCCTCGACGCCTGGCAAAAGGGCGCGACGATTGAGGTATTTACCGCCGAAGTATTCGGAGAGAAGAACCTGTAACGACTCGTCTGGGGACAGCCGCCCTCGGCTGTCCGGCGCCCCAGGGTTATCGGGCCGCTCGGGTTTGCTATCGCCAAAAAACAAAACCGGGAACGGTTTCCCGTCCCCGGCCTCCGACTGCGTCTACCTTGCTAAAACTTATTGCACCTGGTCCAGTTCCACGCCATCGCCCGCGTGTACATCTTCCAACGAGAACACGATCATGCCCGTTGCCGTGGTCGGCGTTACGCTAATGATCACCATCTCGCCCACAGACCGCCGCGGCAGGTCGCGAACGTGAATCACAGGTCCGTTCGACTTCGTGAACATGTGCGGATCGACCGACGGCGTCTTTTTCTGTGTATCTTCAGCGATCGCAGCCTTGAACGACAGTGAGTCCACCGGATCGTTCAGATCGGCATCGTAGCCGCGGACTGCCCGGAAGAAGTCGCCCACCTTCACTCCCTGGTTCGCGCCCACGTTGATGTAGAGTTTGTGTCCGGTTCCCAGCACTGAATCGAAGTCCTTCCCCATGACGACCCGTCCCGAGAGCCTGTTGCTGGCGGGCAGGAAGCGATCGAAGCGCACCGGCGAATGGAAGGTCACCGCCGTCTTCTCGGCAAAAGGAATAGCCGTATCCCCAGGGTTCACGCCATCACAGGCATACTCAATCTGGGCAATGGCTGTGCCCTTGTTCCGCGTGTCAATGATCTTCACTCGCCCCACGTTTTCGTAGGGCTGTCCGGTTTCCTTAAGCACCTTTTTCTCGCCCGGATACACTTCGTATTCGTTGATGTCGCGCAACGCTCGCACGATCTCGTACTCAGCGCCCGCGCTGTACCCTGATCCTTTAAGGTAGATCATGTCCCCACGTATGAATTTGGTCGTAGTGGGAGTCTGCAACCCACCGGCAACGAAATTCGCATCCGGCAGGATCTGTTTGCTGATAAACCCTGCACAATACAAATCCGCATAAGTTGGAGTCTGCACTCGCTGCGTCGGGAAGCTCGCGGTAGTCGGCGCGAGTCCCTCCGAAACCTCGGCGGTCGCATTGGCGGCGTCTTGCGCCCACGCCCCGGCTGCAAGCAACAACACTAACAGTCCTTTTTTCTTCATGTTACCTCCGGAAGGGCCCGCCCCAGGCGCGCTCTCCCTCATTGAATTCCTCAGTTAAATGCCTCAAAACAAAGCCTTCCATCGCAAGGTAACAAGGGGGTAAGGGAGGGTCAAGGTTACGAGGGTGTTAGCCGACCCGCGGCCAAAGTTTTTCGACAGGATCGTTAATCCACTGTTGCATCTGGAGTTAAGCCCCTGTAATAATTCGCCGTCATTCTGGCGACAAGATGAACGCAGCCCCAATCAGCTACATTCCGAGGTTGCTCCCCCTGCGTTTGCCGCGTCTTTGTGTCGCCATAATCGGCTCCGACCCCACCGAAATGGTCGACAAGGCCGAGTTACTGGTCCGCGATAACTCCTTCATGGAGTTCAGGTTGGACTACCTTTCCAAGCCCGGACTGGCCCTGCCCCGGATCAAGCGTTTCCTCGAGTCCCATCCCGGTACGGTCGTGATTGCTACCTGCCGCAGAGCCGCCAACGGAGGAAAGTTCCGCGGCTCGATCGCCTCCCAGCTTGATGTCCTCAGCAAAGCCGTCGCCGCTGGATGCCAGCTGGTCGACGTCGAACTTCAGACTGCCACCAAGGTCAAGCCCGCCCAGTTACAGAAGCTCCGCACCCGAGCCGCTCTGATCCTTTCGTACCACGACTTCCGCGCTACCAAAAAGCTCGACGAAACGCTCGAGAAGATGCTCGCCTTCCCCGCCGACTTCTACAAGGTAGTGAGCACCGCCACTACGCTCTCCGACAACGTCACCATGATCAAGTTCCTGGCCCGCGAGAGCGACAAGCATTCCCTCGTCGGCATGTGCATGGGAGAGCAGGGCATCATCAGCCGCGTTCTGGGCGTCCGCGCCGGAAGCGTCTTCACCTTTGCATCCGCCGGAGCCGGCGAAGAGACCGCCCCTGGCCAGGTCACCGCGCAAGAGCTGCGCAACGTCTATCGCATCGAGCAAGTCGACGCCGCCACCCGCGTCTACGGCGTCGCCGGAGACCCCGTCTCCCACTCCCTCTCCCCCGCGATCATGAACGCCGCCTTCCGCCGCGAGAACGTCAACGGCGTCTATCTCGCCCTGCACGCCAAAACGTTGAAGGATCTTCTCACCTGCGTCCGCGAGATTCCCATTCACGGCATCAGCGTCACCATGCCCTACAAGGAATCAATCCTCAAACACCTGGACAACACCGACTCCCATACTACGAAGATCGGAGCCTGCAACACCGTAGTCCGCGCGCAAGACGGCAAACTCTACGGCTTCAACACCGACGCCGCCGGCATAGTCCGCCCTCTAGAGCGCCGTCTGAATACGCTTGAAGCAGCTAGGATTCTAGTGCTGGGCGCCGGAGGCGCAGCCCGCGCCGCCGTCTTCGGATTGAAAGAGCGCGGGTCCGAGGTCTACATCCTCAATCGCAGCCTGACCGCAGCCAAGAAGCTGGCCCGCCAAGCCCGAGCCCGCACCATCAAGCGCGCCGACCTGAAAAAGCTGGCCTTCGACGTAATCATCAACGCCACGCCAGTCGGTATGGGCAACACCCGCGAAACGCCGCTGCAGGATAAAGAAATCAACGCCCGTTTCGTCTTCGACATGGTCTACGACCCACCCGAAACCCGCCTCCTCAAACTAGCCAAAGAGCGCGGAGCCCAAATCATCCCCGGCATAGAAATGTTCGTCCACCAGGCCGCCCGCCAGTTCGAAATCTGGACCGGAAAGCCCGCCCCCTGGGACGAAATGCTGAAAGTAGTCCTGCTAGCCCTGCAAGACCGAGCCACCCGCAACGCCGCCGCGAAGTAATCTCTCCTTGAATTTTTGCGATGAAGCGCTCGGCCGAGCGGCGTCAGATATATATCTCGAAAAATAAAAGATACCTTTTAGCTAAAGTCTTTGCTTCTGCGGAGTTGCGGGGATGAGATATCTCCAATCCGGGCAAAATCTTGAGGCGCAAGTAGTTACAGGTAAAATATTGCGGAATAAGGAGTTAGAAGCGCGGCCCAAGCCTGGCCGGGACTGACCTTCCTTGTATTGCTTGTAGCTAATCATGTTAACTACCATTGTATCATTCGCGTCCGAAGACTGGCGCGCGGGCGGACTTGTATGAGCTTGGGGCTAAAGGGGATAAAAATATTTTGAAGGGGCTTGACAAGGCACCTGGAAAGAGCAGAGGCCCTCAGCGCCGCGTCAAGCGGACTCCCTGAAGCCGGGCCTTAGCCCCAGTACCCTGTCGTCCACCTTGAAAGATGGGTTCGCCGAAGAATAGGGATACTGCCTCGCGTCAACCACTAACCTCGCTCGCACCGGATTAAGACGTATGTAGTCCCTGTGTCGCTCGTAATCCTCCGCGCCCCGGATTCTGTGATTGCTGAAACTCTGTTGCCAGACTTCCACCTTTTCTACTTTGCGGAGTCGATAAGAGAACCCGCCCTTGATGAACTGGACCGCCCGCTCCAAGGGAATCTCCGGCGCTGGCGTTATCAATGTGTGAATGTGATCCGGCATAACCACAAACTCATGCAGCAGATATTTCCCCTGTTCGCGATAGTCGAACATCACGTCGAGCAGCAATCGCGCCCTCGCCTCGTTGCGAAAGATCGGGAGCCGCTTCCAGGTAACGGTCGTGATAAAGAACGTGCGTAGGCCATCCATGTTTCGGATCGTAGCTCCGTGGAGAAAGAATCAAGTGTGATGTTTGTCACGTGAAGAAGATTTCGATTTCAGATTGGGAACGAAGTAAGAGGGGAAAGAGCGGAGGCCGACGTGGAACGTACGGGAGTCGACGCGCGCAAGAGGGGCGGACGTGTAGCGCAGGAAGTGACGTGGAAAGCGGCGGGGGCGTTGGAACGGAGGGAGTGACGTGGAAGAGCGGCGCTTCGAGCGCCGCGTTAGATGTTCTGAGGAGGAAGGGCTTTAGCCCAGGTGGATAGTTCTTCTTGGCACCACAACGAAGACGACCACCACGGCTAAAGCCGCCCCAACGCGACTCGCTTACGCGGCCCTGGAAGGGCCGCTCTTCCACGGTTATGCAAGCGGCGTGGACGGGACGCAGATCTATGATTCACCCAACTTGCAAGAGCGCGAACTCGCGGCATCGGCACGAACGCACGCAGAACCTGGAACGTAAGCACCACCGTGGAAGAGCGGACGCTTCAGCGCCGCGTCAAACGCGCGCTATGCGACGGGCTTCAGCCCCGGTGGATGGTTTTCCCGAAGCCACAACGGAAGTCGCCCACCAACGCCGCTCCAAGCCCAAAGCGCGTAATCAGAACCACCACACTCCAGTCGCGGAGCGACAGCATAAAATAGCCAGGACGTAAGACCTGGGTAAGCCCCAACGAATGGGACCGAGTCCCGCAGGGACTGCACGGCGGCGGATTCGGGGTGCGAACTCCGACCCTTGCAGGGAACGCAAGGGTGTGACAACCTCAGCAGTGGAAATTCCAGAAACAGCGCTCGCAAAGGGTGGGCCAAACCGCCCTATACCTTCCCGCTAGCCCTCCTTCCGTCACGCCGGGGCCCTGATCAGCAGACGGCGGCGAGCCGGAGTCGCTAAAAACGACGGTCGTATTCGCGGGAAAGTCTCGTCAGAAGTGCGGAGTATTCGAGTAACGTCTGCCTCTCATCCACCCACGAAAAGGGATGCGGCTGTGTGTTCGAGGCTTCAAAGTTAAGAATCAAGAACTCATTAAAGCTAGGCGCAGCGCGTTGCCGCAGCCGGGCAATCGCATCCTCGGCCTCCTGAATCGGATTCTTGTACTTGCGACCGTCAGTCGGGAACGCCCGCTCCCCTTCGTAAGACGTATATTGCTGGGCGAAATTTACACCCACAATTCCAACGCAAATTGCCTGCCCGCCTCTTCTCTTAAACTCCTCGGTTTGCCTGATCAGATCTGCAATTACCCGGTCGATCTGTTTAATCATTGCCTTAGCCAGTATCTTAGTTTCTACCCCGATCTCAATTGTGGCAACAGGACCGCGAGCCACTGCGAATTCGCCGTCGGTGATTGCTTCGGCCACGGGAACGCGTTCTCCAAATGTCCCGTCGCCGCGCCTTCGTGGAATGCCGACTGTTAGATTCTGGGCGTTCAATACCCAACTGCGGGTCTCAATACGTTCACGGAGCTTTGCGGATTTACCGAGGCTGTATAGATCTTCGTACAGATAGCTGGCGACTCGATCCCCGAGACTGGAGTCTCGGTGGAGATAAGGCCGACCTTGAAAAAGGCTACGGAATATCCGTAACACCGCGTAGTTCGAGTCGGTCATTTATGGCGATTGTATATCCAACCTTGCCTTAAACAACTGCGGCTCTGACCTCGACAGAACAGCCAACTCCAGCCTTTCTTTCGCCATTCTGATAAAGCCTGCGTCACAGTCGGTTCCAATACTGTTTCGGCCCACGTTCATTGCGGCTAACGTGGTCGTCCCTGTTCCGACAAAAGGATCGAGGACTATGTCGCCGGCAAAAGAAAAAA
>Ga0099828_10002662_pt1 | contig 12335 bp, 9 predicted proteins | sample CZO8metaG_2_FD_79338 | JGI IMG/M metagenome (GOLD analysis project Ga0099828, IMG submission 79338) | Vadose zone soil microbial communities from the Eel River Critical Zone Observatory, Northern California, USA - CZOApr15con2H1.8 metaG | ecosystem: Environmental > Terrestrial > Soil > Vadose...
CGCCCGCCGCCGCCTCGCCGCCCGCCGCCTCGCCGCCCGCCGCGCCACCGCCCGCTGCCGCGCCCCCGGGGGCCGGTCGCCGGGACGGCGGGGCCGCGCAGGGGCGTCAGGGTGCGGGCGCCGCTCCGGCATACCGGGATGCCGGGATGCCCGCCAGCCCCGGCCTGAGCTACGCGGGCTCCCTGTCAAGCCGCCAGCCGAGCGCCGTCATGCGCCTGCCAGCGAAAGTGCTGCGGATCGGCCGGGCCGCCGACAACGAGGTGGTGGTCTCCGACCTGAGCGTCTCCCGCTATCACGCCGAACTGCGGCGGGAGCGCACCGGATTCGAGATAGCCGACCTCGGCAGCCACAACGGCACGTTCGTCAACGGCCAGCGGATCTCCGCGGCACCGGTGACCGAGCTGGACATCATCGGCATCGGGCCCGCCACGTTCCGGCTGGTCGGCGAGGAACTGCAGGAGTTCATCGACACAGGCGACATCTCACTCGCCGCCCAGGATCTCACGGTCCGGCTGTCCAGCGGCAAGGTGCTGCTCGACCACGTCAGCTTCCCGCTGGGCGAGCGCTGCCTGCTCGGCGTGATCGGCCCGAGCGGGGCGGGCAAGTCGACGCTGCTCGGCGCGCTGACCGGCGTGCGTCCGGCCACCGACGGCAGCGTGCTGTACGACCAGCGCGATCTCTACACGCACTACGCCGAACTGCGGCACCGGATCGGGCTGGTGCCGCAGGAGAACATCCTGCACACGCAGCTGTCGGCCCGCCGGGCCCTCGGCTACGCGGCGGAACTGCGCTTCCCGCGCGATACGAGCAAGGCAGAGCGGCAGCGCCGGATCACCGAGGTTCTCGGCGAGCTTTCCCTGACGGCGCACGCGGAGACCAGGACCGCCTCGCTCTCCGGTGGCCAGCAAAAACGCGTTAACGTCGCGCTAGAGCTGCTGACCAAGCCCTCGCTGCTGTTCCTGGACGAGCCGACGTCCGGCCTCGATCCCGGACTGGACAAGTCCGTCATGGAGATGATGGCCGACCTCGCGCACGACGGCCGCACGGTCATCGTGGTCACGCACAGTGTCGCGAACCTGGACCTGTGCGACCGCCTGCTCGTCCTCGTGCCCGGCGGCAAGGTCGCCTACTTCGGCCCGCCGGCCGACGGCCTGAAGCATTTCGGCAAGCCCGGCTGGGCCGAGGTGTTCCAGGCCTTCGATGCCGAGCCAGCCCGGGACTGGGCCGCCGAGTACCGGAACTCCGCGTACCACCACCGCTATGTCGTCTCGGAGATGAACGGCCAGGTACTCGCGGCCGGCCGGCCGGTACGGGCAGCCACCGCGCCGCCTGCCACTCGCAACCGCTTCGCGCAGCTCAGCACCCTGTGCAGGCGGTACATGGCGGTCATCGCCTCGGACCGGGTGTACCTGGCCTTCCTGGCCGGGATGCCTATCGTCCTCGGCGCGCTGATACGGGTGGTCCCGGCAGCAAAGGGCCTGGCCGGGCGCGACAACACCGGCGCCGGGTCACTGCTGCTCATCCTCGTCATCAGCGCCTGCTTCACCGGGGCCGCGAACGCCGTGCGCGAACTGGTCAAGGAACGGCCCATCTACAGCCGCGAGCGAGCCGCCGGGCTGTCGTCCGGGGCGTACCTGATCTCGAAGCTGGTGATCCTGGGCCTGATCAGCGGCCTGCAGGCGGCGGTGATCGTGGTCATCGGGCTGATCGGCCGTCCGCTCCCGCCGCAAGGGTCCGTGCTCAAGCACCTGCCGCTGATTGAGCTGCTGCTGGCCATGGGCGTGCTCGCGGTCGCCTCGATGGCCCTGGGACTGCTGATCTCCGCGCTGGTCAACACATCAGAGAAGACCATGCCGCTGCTGATCGTGGCGGTGATCTTCCAGGTCATCCTCACCGGCGGCGTGTTCCCGCTGCACGGTCAGGCAGGTGTCGAGCAGATCGCCTGGCTGTCGCCGTCGCGCTGGGGCTTCGCCGCGACCGCGTCCACGGCCAACCTCAACGTGATCCAGACGCCAGTCTTGCCGAAGGCGCCCGCAGTCAAGAAACCGGCCGCGGGCAAGTCACACCGGCCCGGCTCCAAGCCAGCGGCCGGGCACACTCCCGGGCCGAGCGCGTCTCCCGGCGCTGCGAAGGCACCAGGAACGGGGAAGAAGCACGGCGCGGGCAAAGCCCATGCCACGGCGAGCGCCGCCGCCAGGGCCGCGGCCCCGGCGGCCAGCACGCTCAAGCCCGACCCGCTGTGGAAGCACAGTCCGCACACCTGGCTGCTGGACATGGCCATGATGGTGCTGCTCGGGCTGACGTTCACGCTGATCGCCTGGCGGCGGCTGGTCAAGCTCAGCCCGGGCCGGCGGAAGTAGGGCCCGCCGCAAACGCCGAGAGCCGGCCTGGTCCGGGCGTCCGGCTCTCGGTGACGGTTGTGCTAGCTCGTCAATGGGCCGGCTTGCGGATGAAGATCGGGGTGCCAGGGATCGTGAACAGGGTATGGAAGAAGTTGGCGATATTGTCCGGGATGCGCACGCAGCCGTGCGAGACTGGCTGCCGCGGCACGTAGCTGTCGCCGTGGATCGCGAACGCCCTGCCGATGAAGAACACCGGGTTGAACATCTCGCCGAGCGGCACCTTGACCTGCCCGGGCGCGAAGGACAGGGCAGTGAAATTGCCGGTCGGCGTAATGGCATAACCACAGCTGCCCTGGTTGGGCGGGGGATCGCAGAAGTAGTAGCCGCCGCCACTGGAGATGTGGCTGATCAGCCGTACCTTGCCGTGCCGGTAGAGCACGAGGTACTCGTGCCTCAGGTTCACGTCGATCCGGTTGTTCGGGGTATGGCGGGTGAGCGCCATCGGCGCGCGAGGGCTGGCGAGCCGCCGCTCCATGGCGGCGCCGATGTCATCGGGGTTCTTGCGGGTCTTCAGGCCCTGCACTTCCTTGAACGCCCAGACGGCCTCCAGCGTGTTCGGCCCGAACTGGCCGTCTGGCCTCCCGGGGTAGTACTTCAACGCCTTGAGCCTGCGCTGGACCTTCAGGACGTCGGCGCCGTGCATGCCCGGCTTGAGCGTCCTGCTGACCGGCGTCCAGGCCGGCGCCGCTGCCACCATCGCATGAGCCCCGCCCGCCGCGCCCGCCCTGGCGGCACCGCGAGCCGCCGTGGCCGTCCCGGCCGCCGCGATTCCGCCCTGGGCCAGCATCGACGCGCCGACCGCGGTCACCGCGCCGACGCTCAACAGCCACCGCCACGCTTGCCTCATGCACTGCTCCTCGGCGAACCGGGCCTGCCCCGGCCGGAGTGGGCAGAATCGCCGCTCTCGCCCCGTACAGGCCGATATTTGGAAGGGTGTCGCACTCTAGACGTTTTACTCGCGTCTCCGGTTGCTCTGCCGGGCAGATGGATGCGCGCCGGCCGGGAGGCTACGACCCATGGCCCCCCGGCCGGCGCGCTGACCGGCAGGTTACTCCGGGCTAGGGTGAACTGGTGTCCTTGCTAGCCGCGCGCGGCGTGTCGTGGCGGACAAGTTCATCCGGCATGCCAGGGCGGAGGGGGCACAGCAGCTCGGCGCGGCGGCGGCCGCCGCGATGCGCAAGGCCGACCGGCTTGATGCGGTGCAGGAGCCGCGCAAGGAGTGGGAACTGCGACTGCGCTTCGGCGCCGCCAGGCGCAGCGGGGACGTGGTAGCGACGCTCGCGGGAGCGGTCGTCGAGCGGGGCTCGTTCCGGCTCGGCCCGGTCGACCTTCAGCTGGCCTGGGCCGACCGGATGGTCGTGCAGGGCGCGAACGGCTCGGGCAAGACGACGCTGATCGAGGCGATGCTCGGCCGGGTCCCGCTCACCGCGGGCCGCAGGTCGCTCGGCCCGTCGGTGGTGATCGGCGAGATCGATCAGGCTCGGCGGACCTTCGATCCGGCCAGCCCGCTGCTTGACGCCTTCTGTGCGCACACCGGGCAGGGCCCTGGCGAGGCAAGGACGCTGCTGGCGAAGTTCGGCCTCGGGGCTGGTGACGTCCTGCGGCCGGCCGGCTCCCTGTCACCAGGCGAGCGCACTCGCGCCGATCTCGCGCTGCTCGTCCAGGCCGAGGCGAACCTGCTGGTTCTCGATGAGCCAACCAACCATCTCGACCTTCCGGCCATCGAGCAGCTGGAGCAGGCACTCGAAAGCTATGACGGAACGCTGCTGCTGGTAACGCATGACCGTCGGCTGCTTGAGCGCATTACGGTTACCCGGCGCATCACCGTCACAGCGGGCAAGCTGAGCGAGAAGATGAGCGGGGAGGGGTGAAATGCTTATTGACGGCCAGCGCTGAACCGTTCCGGCCGCTGGGCCGTTCCGACGGTGACGACATTGAGATACGCCGCGGCACATGGGGCCGGGGCCGCCAACGGCGGCACGCCCTGCGGCGCTGAGGTCCTGTGGCGCTGAAGTCCTGTGGCGCTGGAGTGGGCACTGTCCGTAGCAGCGGGCCCGGGCAGCTAACGGCGCCCGGGTCGCTGGATTCCAGCGGCCGCGGCCGCTGAGAAGAGGCGGTCATGATGAGGGGCCTGCTGGTTGGCCTGGGCGTGCTTGTCGCGCTCGCAGGAGTCATATTCACGCTGCAGGGCGTTGGCGCCATCGGCGGGAGCACCATGTCCAACAACTCCTTCTGGGCGGTGGCCGGACCGATCATCGCGCTGGCCGGGCTCGCCCTGGCCGCCATCGGCATCCGCCGCCGCTCCGCGTAGGTTTCCCTGATCACGGACTAGCGGGGCGGCCGGGCGGGACAGCACGCCCGGCCGGGACGCGCGATGGCTGCCGCCCGGCGAGTTAAACAGAACGTAACCAGTTGTTTGCTGAGTGTGCACGATGGCACACCTGGGTATCTACGCCGAGTCGTCCGGCGCGGGTGCTGAATGGCAGTGGAACAGGGGAAATCGGGTGGTGTCGTGAATTTTGTCACGCTATTTTTTGGTTCGCCCACGGCGGGCAACGACAGCGTGAAAGAGGCACCCTGATGCTGCTCAGGCGTCCCGAGCAGGATGTCGGCGAACTGCTCGAGGCCCTCGCGGACGAGCTCGGCCTGCGCGTGCGGCACCGCGATCGCGGCCGGCCCGACCTGGTAACGCCGGACGGCAGGCCCGCGGAGACATGGCGGGAGGGCTTCCCGTACTCCGAGCGGCTCGGCAAGAGGAATTACGCGGCCATCAAGCGCGGTCTCCAGATCGAGCTGCTCAAGCTGCAGCGGTCGGTGAAGGCATCGCAGCAGCGCGTGGCCATTATCTTCGAGGGCCGCGATGCGGCCGGCAAGGGCGGCACGATCAGGCGCTTCACCGAGAACCTGAATCCCCGCGGCACGCGGGTCGTGGCCCTGGAGAAGCCGACGGAGAAAGAACGCGACGAGTGGTACCTGCAGCGCTACATCCCGCAGCTGCCGGCCCCGGGCGAGATCGTGCTGTTCGACCGCTCCTGGTATAACCGCGCCGGGGTCGAGCGGGTCATGCATTTTTGCACGCCGCAGGAGTACAGCGACTTCCTCGCCGAGGCGCCCGAGTTCGAGCGCATGCTGGTCAGCGACGGCATCACCCTGGTCAAGTTCTGGTTCTCGGTATCCAGGCGCGAGCAACTCAGCCGGTTCGTCCGCCGCCAGGTGGATCCGGTGAAGCAGTGGAAGCTGAGCCCGATCGACCTTGCCTCCCTGGACAGGTGGGATGAGTACACCCAGGCGAAGGAGGCCATGTTCTGCCACACCGATCTGCCGGACGTTCCATGGACCGTGGTGAAGAGCAACGACAAGCGGCGGGCCAGGCTCGGGGCGCTGCGTAATGTACTGTCCTTGATCCCCCATGAGGACAGGGATGCCCGCATCGTCGCCTGGCCCGATCCGCTGATCGTGGGACCTGCACCGCTGCTTTCCGGCGGCGGCAGGCAGGCCCGGTGGCCGGGCGGGCTGGCCAGCCGCGCGCGGAACGTGCGTCAGGAGCCGGCGCCCGCCCTTAGCCGGGCGACCTCGTAGAGCGCGATGCCCGCCGCGACGCCCGCGTTCAATGACTCGGCAGGCCCGCTGATCGGGATGCGGGCCATCGCATCGCATCGCTCGGCAACCAGCCGGGACAGGCCCCTGCCCTCCGAGCCGATCACGAGCACCAGCGGCACGTCGGCGAGATTGAGCTGGTCAACCGGCATATCCGCGCCGGTGTCAAGCCCGGCCACGAACAGGCCGGCCTCCTGGTAGCCGGCCAGCGTCCTGACCAGGTTGGGCGCCTGGGCAACCGGCACCCTGGCGAGCGTGCCGGCCGATGCCTTCCATGCCCCGGCGGTTACCCCGGCGGACCGGCGGACCGGAACAACCACCCCGTGCGCGCCGAACGCTGCCGCCGAGCGGACTATCGCGCCCAGGTTCCTCGGGTCGGTGACGCCGTCGAGGGCGACGATGAGCGGCTGCTGCGCGGCCTCATGCGCGCGGGTGATCAGGTCATCGGGGTGGGCGTAGGAGTACGGGCGGACCCGGAGCGCGAGTCCCTGATGGACGGCGCCGCCGGTGAGCCTGTCAAGCTCGGCCCGGCCGGCCTCGACAACGGCGATCCCCTTGCCAGCGGCCAGCGCGATTGCCTCGCTGATCCGCTGGTCGGCGTCCAGCCGGGGGCCGACGTGCAGCGCGATCACTGGCACCGCGGCGCGCAGCGATTCGAGCACCGCGTTCCGCCCGGCGATCACCTCCGGGGCGTTCCCGCCGCCGCGCGGCCGCGCGGGCGAGCGGCTGTCCGGCCTCGGTGCCTGCGGCTCGCTGCGGGCTTCGGTCCTGCTGGTGCCCGGAGCCGCGGCCGCCGCGGCGCGGCGCTGCGCCGGGTGACCAGGCCGCATATGGGCAGGCGGGGTCGGTCCCTTGCCCTCAAGCCGCCGCTTGCCGTAGCCGCCGGTGCCTGGCCGGGGCTTGCCCGACTTGGCCCGCCCGGCCGGGCCCGGCCGGGGATGTCCGCCGCGCCCGCTCACCGGCTGAGTTCCCATCTGGGACCGCGGGGGGTGTCCTCGACCATGATTCCGGCGGCGAGCAGCTGGTCCCTGATGTCGTCAGCGGCCGCATAGTCCTTGCGCTCCCGCGCGGCCTGCCGCTGATCAAGCGCAACCCCGGCCAGCACTTCGATCACGGCCCGCAGGCAGTCATTGCCACCGCCTGCCGACCACGGAGGGGTCAGCGGGTCCAGCCCCAGCACGGCGAGCATTGCCCTGACCTCGGCGAGGTGCTTCATCGCTCCGGCGCCGTCGCCGGCTGCCAGGGCGCTGTTGCCGTCCCTTACCGCCTCGTGCACGATCGCAAGCGCCTGCGGAACCCCGAGATCGTCGTCGAGCGCGGCGGCGAACGGCGCGGGGAGTGGCCCTGGCACCGGCCCGGCGTCCTGGCCGGGCGGGATCATCGGGCTACGCTGACTGGGGCCCTGGCCACTGCCACGGCCGTGGCTGCTGCCACCGCTATCGCTGCCTCGACTGCCATGACTGCTGCCGCCGGCCTGGCCGGCCGCCGGGGCGGCGGTCTCCGCGGCGCGGATGACGAAGCCCTCGATCCGCCGGTAGGCGGCGGACGCCTCGGCCAGCGCGTCGGCGGAGTACTCGATCTCCGACCGGTAGTGCGCCTGGCCCAGGTAGTACCGCAGTTCAACCGGCCGGACCTGGGCAATCATCGCGTCCACGAGCAGCGAGTTGCCGAGCGACTTGCTCATCTTCTCGCCCGCCACCCCCACCATGCCGTTGTGCATCCAGTAGCGGGCGAACCCGTCGCCGGCCGCATGCGACTGCGCAAGCTCGTTCTCGTGATGCGGGAACACCAGGTCCAGGCCGCCGCCATGGATGTCGAAGGTGCTGCCGAGATACTTGGTCGCCATCGCCGAGCACTCAAGGTGCCAGCCGGGGCGCCCTGGTCCCCAGGGCGTTTCCCATGCTGGCTCGGCCGGCTTGGCGCCTTTCCACAGCGCGAAATCACGCGGATCCCGCTTCGCGCCGCCGCTGTCGGTGTCCCCGGCCGGCCGCATGTGCTCAAGCCGCTGGCCAGACAGGGCGCCGTAGCCTTCCGCGGACCGGACATCGAAGTAGACATCCCCGCCTGCCGGGTAGGCATGGCCGCGCTCGATCAGCCGGCGGATGAGGACGATCATTTCCGGCACGTGCCCTGTCGCCCGGGGCTCGACGTCCGGCGGCAGGCAGCCCAGCGCCTCGTAGGCGCGGGTGAATGCCCGCTGATTCCGCTCGGCCACCGCCCACCAGGGGACGCCCTCGCGCTGGGCGGCGGCCAGGATCTTGTCGTCGATGTCAGTGACATTCCGGCAGAACGTCACCGCGTAGCCGCTCGCCCGCAGCCAGCGGACGAGTATGTCGAAGGCGACGCCCGACCTGACGTGGCCGATGTGCGGCGGCGCCTGGACCGTCGCGCCACACAGGTACAGCGTGACATTCCCTGGGGTGACCGGGGAAAAGTCACGAGTGCTACGGGTGGCTGTATCGTGCAAACGGAGCGTCACGCAGCACAGGCTACGGGATAACGGTCACTCGTAAAGTACGACGTGGTCTGGCCGCACCCGGACGATCACCCGGCGCTCACCCGGGCGGTCGCCGAACGGCTTGCCGGTGTATTTTCGCGAAAGCTCCTCGATGAGCTCGGCGCCAGGATCATCGGTGATCTCCGCGGTTCCCCGTACCTCGGCGTAGCTGTACGGATCCGCCGCATCGAAGACAAGCACGCTCACCCGCGGGTCCGCGGTCAGGTTCGCGTGCTTGCGGCGTCCCTTGATGGTCGAGAACAGCACGTCATCGCCGTCCGACCGCACCCATACGACGCTCGTCTGCGGCTGGCCGCCCGGTTGCAGGGTCGCCACCGTGGCGAAGTTCCTGCCGTCGAACATCTCTCGCGCACGCTGCGGCAACGGCTGCATAGGTCCTCCGCGCTGTCGTGTTATCTGCAGCGGCCGGATCAGCCGCCGGCCGCCCTGCCCCAGCTCCAGGCATATTCCGGATCCTCGGCGCGCTGGCCCGCCGGGCCCAGCAGCAGCGGCCTGAACGTATCGATCATGACTGCGGTCTCGTCCGTGGTGTTCCTGCCCTCATCCAGGCCGCGAATCGCGCCCTCGACCGCGCCGGGCTGCGGACCGTGCGTGAATCCGGACGGGTGCAGGGTGATCGACCCGATGCCGACCCCCGAGCCCTTGCGCGCCGAGTAATCGCCCCCGGCGTAGAACATCATCTCGTCCGAGTCGACATTGTGGTGGTTGTAAGGGATCGGCACGGCTTCGGTGTCAAAGTCGAGCGGGCGGGGGCAGAACGAGCAGATCACGAAGTTCGGCCCCTCGAAGGTCTGGTGCACCGGCGGCGGGGCGTGGGTGCGCTTCACGATCGGCTCGAAGTCGGCGATGTTGAAGGCGTACGGATACAGGCAACCGTCCCAGCCGACGACGTCGAACGGGTGATGGGCATAGGTCAGCCGGGTCAGGCCGCCGCGGTTGCGCACGATCACCGGCACGTCCTCGCCGCTGGCAATCAGCGGGCCGTCCGGGCCGCGCAGGTCGCGCTCGGAGTACGGGGCGTGCTCAAGGAACTGGCCATACTGCGACAGGTAGCGCCGGGGCGGGCGGATGTGGCCGCGTGCCTCGATTACCAGGGCTTCGGCTTGCGGCGCGGCGCGGCTGCCGGCCCCGGCGTCCTCGCCGCCAGCCCCGCCGTCGTCGCTGCCGTTGCCCCCGTCCTTGCTCGCGGCCGCATGGGCGTTGCCGCCGTTGCCGCCGGCCGGTGGAATCCACCGGTGAATGGTGCCTCTAGGCACCACGACGTAGTCGCCCGGGCCAGCCTCGATACAGCCGTAGACGGACTCGAACCTGGCCGATCCGCTGCGCAGGTAAATGGCCTCGTCTCCGGTTGAATTCCGGTACAGCCCCGATGCCACGTCCGCGGCAGCGAACGATATCCGGACGTCATCGTTGGCCATCAGGAGCTGCCTGCCCAGCACCAGGTCACCGCCCCTGGGCAGGTCTCCGGTACGGAAATGGCGCGGCAGCAGGGGGTGGTTAGGGACGATCCTGGCGTCCGCGGCGGCATCCGCCATGCCCTCGCTCTTCACGATCGCGGTCGGCAGATGGGCATGGTAGAGCAGGGAGGAGTCCGAGGTGAAACCTTCCTCGCCCATCAACTCCTCGGCGTACAGGCCCCCGTCAGGCTTGCGGAAGCGCACATGGCGCTTTCTTGGGATTTCCCCAGTCACCCGGTAATACGGCATAATGATTCCCCTAACGCCGAGATTGCGTGGATGAACGCGGTCGGCTGGCCGTTCGCCATTCGCGCTCCCGTTCCTCCCGAGGGATGCCATGCGGACCACAGCTGCCCGCCTGGCGCCCAGCGGCGCAACGGCCGCCCGTCGCCCAGCGGCCGGGGCCGCTCCCGTTCCCGACTATAGGGTGACGGAGCAGGCGCCAGCATCGCGCCAGGAAGGAAGGCTGCGGCCCGATGAGTGACCTGTCCCCTGCGCGCGCATCCCATCCCGCGGACATTGGCGGCTCCCTGCGGCTGCTGGCCCTGATCGCCGTCATCATCGGCGTCCTGGGACTAGCCGCCGCCGCGTTCGTGCTCTCGTATGCCGGAATCCACGCTATCGCGCTGACGGCTGGGGTCTCCAAAACGCTGGCCCGGCTCTACCCGCTGATCTTCGATGCGATGCTGATCGTTGCCTCGGCCGCTGTCCTGTCGCTGCGCGGCGCTGGCCTGCTGATGCGCTGCTACGCATGGCTTTCCATGCTGCTCCTGCTCTGCGCGGCGGCCGGCGCGGACGCGCTGCACGCAACTGCCATCCGGCTTCCGCACCGCACGTCGGCCGCGACGGTCGCGATCATTCCCTGGGCACTTGTCCTGCTCGGCTTCGGCCTGCTGCTTGCCATGCTGCGGCACGCCAGGCAGCGCCGCGCGCGGGCCGCCCAGGCGCTGGCGGGCGCTGCTGCCGCGACCGGGACGCTGACGACCGGGATGCAGGCGCCCAGGGTTCAGGCCGCCATCGGCGCGAGGACCGATCTCGGCGCGCGGCCCAGTCCGCCCGCCGGGCGCCACGGCGGCACCGATCTCGCTGCTGCTACCAGGACCGACGCGCTGCTCCCGCCCGAGACCGATGCGCCGGCGACCGGTCAGCCCGGCCCAGCGACGCCTTCCTGGCCCAGCGGGCCAGACACGCCCGACGTACCGGGCACGTCCGGCCCGGTCGGCATGAGCAGGCACGGAGACAGTCAGGCGGCCGAACTCGCCCTCGACGCTGAGCCGGGCAACGATGATCCCACCAGCGACGAGGCTCATTCGGCCAGGCACGCGCCGGCCCGCTGGGTGCCGCGTGCCCGCGGGGAAATGCAGCCGGACGACAGCCGCTATACCGGCGACTATCCGGCGCCGGTCATGTCGCCCGCGCCGGTCATGTCGCCCGCGCCGGTCATGTCGGCGGCGCCAGTCATGTCGCCCGCGCCGGTCGCCGAGATCATCGACGACCGGGCGGCGGCGCAGCAGCGGGCCAGGCACGCCGCGCCGGACCCTGAGCAGGGCGCTGAAACGCCGCGTGCACCTAGCACCCGGCCAGGACCCGACCGTGATGGCGAGGCCCGCCTGGAGCACGAAGCTGACGATCAGCCATCCGCCGAGGCCGAGGCCGAAGCCGGGCTCGTGTATGAAGGCGAGTCCGGCGCAGTGGCCGAGCTAAGGGCAGCAGCGCGCCAGCCGGACATCGAAGACGGGCCCGAAGCGGCAGTCCTGCCCGGTGCGGACGACGAGCCCCGCGCGGAAGACGGACCCGGCATGGCGGCGGCGGCCGGCCCGCACGACGGGCCAGGAGCGGACGACGAGCCCCGCGCGGAAGACGGACCCGGCATGGCAGCGGCGGCCGGCCCGCACGACGGGCCAGGAGCGGACGACGAGCCCCGCGCGGAAGTCGGGCTCGGTCCGGCAGCGGCGGCCGGACCGCACGACGAGCCCGGACCGCACGACGAGCCCCGCGCGGAAGTCGGGCTCGGTCCGGCAGGCGAGGCCGGCCCGCACGACGAGGCCGGCCGGCCGCCGCGGGTAGACCGGCCGGGCATCGACGGGCGGCCGCGGCGGCTGCCGGTGCGGCGGCCCGCACGACCACGACCCGGCGCACGAAACGGGCACGGAGCACGCGCGGAGCGTGACGAGCGCCCTCGACCGCCCGGAGGCGCTCGACCGGTTCCTGACCGCGCTCGATGCGCGTGACGCTTCTCCGAACACCCGCCGGGCGTATGCGACTGCCGTCGGGGCGTATCTGGCCTGGCTCGGCGAGCGCGGGATCGACTGGCGAGCGCCGGACCGGCTCCAGTTGCGCTCCTATCTCGCGACCCTGAGC
>Ga0099828_10002664_pt1 | contig 12334 bp, 8 predicted proteins | sample CZO8metaG_2_FD_79338 | JGI IMG/M metagenome (GOLD analysis project Ga0099828, IMG submission 79338) | Vadose zone soil microbial communities from the Eel River Critical Zone Observatory, Northern California, USA - CZOApr15con2H1.8 metaG | ecosystem: Environmental > Terrestrial > Soil > Vadose...
CCGCCAAGCATGAAGACGTCCGCATATCGGTCAAACACATGGTCGAGGAAGTCGCCGCGAGCGGACGCCCTGCCGGCCAGTCTCGCAATCTTCCCGTCGAGGGCGTCCAGATAGGAGTTGACCAAGAGCAGGAGTAGGCCGAGGCCAAGGAACCAACCTCCTCCGACGAAGAACGAGATCCCCGCGCCAACCGCGGCGAAGAATGCGGTCCACGACACGGCGTTCGGATTGACGTGCAACATCCGAGAGGCCACTGGGACGAGGAACCGGTCCGCGGCCAGACGATACCGATCTAATACCATGACAGCACCTCGGAGGTCCAATCGACCGAACCGGGTTCGTGGCCTTCCGTCTTCCCCCGCAGAATCGCGAGGATCGCCTCGGCGGTCTCGTTCGGGGTCGCCTGGGTCGTATCCACCTCGAAGACGAAGGGAAGGCGACCCGCAGCCTCCTGAACAATCACGTCGATAGCCTCCGCCTCCACGTTCTCGCGGACCTTCGCGGCAGACCATCCACGAGCCTCGAGTCGCTTCCGCAGGACGGACGGCCGGCACCGCAGGACTACCGCGAGGTTCACGTCCATCCGGTGGCTGTAATGGCTCTTAAGAAACGCAATCTTCGCAGGGACCCGGAGATGTCTCCGCAGCCGATCGATGTCGACCTCGTCGGCCCCACGGGTCTCGTCCCGGCCAACGATGAACCCGGCGTCACGGGCTTCTTGGTCAAGATCCACGACGCAATAGCCGCGTTGTCCGAGCATCGCGCAAACGACGGACTTGCCGGTGCCGGGCGTGCCCGTGATCGCGATAATCACAGTGCTGCAGAGGAATGCGCCGCATTAATAGGATTGCGGCGGGACAACGTTGATAAAGACCTGGGCGGTCGTGATGGCGGATGACCGGGGGAGAGCGACCCCGCCCGTCGCACACTACCCACGCCCCCTCCAAGCTGCGAGAGCTGCTCCCTTTCCTCCTCCCGCTCGGAATCCTGTTCCTCGGCCTCGCCATCCTGGTCGCATCCCTCGGAACCGAGGCCGAAACCGTGTACGCGACATCGTATTCGGGGACCATCGGGCCAGGAAATCAGACGCTGCCGATCGGCCCATGGCGCGCGCAGTATCTTCAAGTCGACATGCCGGTCGGCGGTTGCAACCTACACCTCTACGTCGCCACGACCGCGGAGTCCCTCACGTACAATTCGACGGGGGGGCGACCGTCCCGATTCATCGGCTGCACGAACCGCTCAACAACGACGACCGGCGCCGCGGACGACCTGATCCTTGCCAACGATGGCGCCACGCAAGAGGCGTACAATCTGGCGGTCCGGGCGTACTCAATCCGGAGTCCCTACGGATGGCTTGCCCTTCCGGGCATGTTCCTTTCGATTACCGGCCTGATCGTGCTTGTGCCGCGACTCGTCCTTGAACAAACAATCAAGATTCGAGACGAATTCGAGGGTAAGAAACAAAAATGAAAGATAGGGGCCCGGACGGGCCCCTCTTCGGACCTCTAGAGCTCCTCGGGTCCCCTCTCCTCGCCTTCCCCGCCCGACGTTCCGCCTCCGCCACGACTCTTCGGGATGCGGCGGGTGAGGACGATGACGCTCACGGCCGCGACGGCAACTGCCAGGACCGCGACCCCGATCGAAACGTACAGGAGGGTGGTCAGCGAGTTAATCGTGGACTGCGCCGTCGCCAGTTGAGCGTTCGTCGTGTTCACCGTACCCTGCAGGCTCGTGATCCTCTGGTTGGCCTCTGCCAGAGCAATCGCGATGATTTGCTTGATGTACGCTACCTGCGAGATCGCGATGAACGATGCCGTTGCAAAGGATGGCACCGCCGCCTCCGCACCCACCGTGATCGTCTCGAGGGTGAAAGCCCCTGGCCCTAGCGACCCGGCGGTCTGTGCGCCGCTCAGGTTGACCTGGAACTGCCCTGACGCGATCCGGGTGGGTTGGCCGGAAGCGACCACGCTGTTGGTCGCGGGATTCAACACGATGAACTGCGAGCTCACGGAGTCGTACGCAGCCCCCTGGAGCGTGCTCGTCATGTTGAAGGTCACGGCCTCACCGGTAATGATCAGGCTTGGACCTGACAGAGCGGTCGCGGGAACCTTCGGCACAATCAAGCTATCCCAGTGGTCGGCGAAGTACGGGTAGTTGCCCTTGGCCGACGGAGTGCTGGTGGTGTCGAAATTCCAGAGCTCGATCGAGTTGGCGGTCGTGTCGATCTTGTGGATGAAGTACGGTCCGTTGCTCGAGTAGTACGTCCCGGAATCAAACCGCCAGCCCGTAGTCGGGTTCCCCAGCGCGGTCCATCGCGCGGTGGCATTCGTCACCGAAATCGCGAACGGAGAGGTCGCGCCGAACCCGGCCGGCACCGTCACAAGAGGGCCGGACGTGGTCACGTTGTTCGCCAACTCACGGTCCATGAACCCAATTGTCTTGCCTTTCGACAAGTCGAGGCCCGGTATGCCCTTTGCATTACCCGTGGACTTGTCGACGGCCGTCCAATTGGTCAGGACGGTCCTCATCGCCAGCTCGCTTTCGTCCCAGGAGGCGCTCGGGAACAGGACTCCCGGGCCATCGCCGGTCGCCGCAATCACAGTCGGGTCAACATGCCAGTAGTCCAGATAGACCGCGAGATGGGTCGCGTCAACCTTCTGCAATCCCCGGAACGTCAGCTCGAACAACTGTGCGGCGGAGCTGGCGGCCAGCGAGTCCTTTGCGAAGAGATCCCCATGGTCCAGCCGTGCCGTTAGAGCCACCGCATACAGGACGTCGTCCATGGTCATCGGGGCGCCATCATGCCACGGGCCGAAGGTGAAGTCGTATACCACCTTCGAGGTCGCCCTCTTGCCGGCGCCGACCTGCTGCCACGTGTTAAGGTAGCTTGCCCCCACCTTGGTCGCGTTGAACACGTACGCAGTTGAGGGAATGTCCAGTTTATCCGTCGGACCCGCCGTCGTCACGGCGAACTTGGCGCGGATTGGGAGGTACAGCCCCGTATGCGGATCCGGGAAGGTCCCTAAGTCCGCGAAGGCGTAGAACGGCAGGATATCGTAGAGGAAGCTGAATCCGTTCTGCGACCATGGCTCCCAGTTCGACGAGAACTGGCGCCGGTTTCCGATGTTCAACGTCCCGCCGGTGAGCTTGGTCCCGGATGCGTCCATGAGCTGGGCGCTCCTCGTGGTGTACATGGACCAGGGCCCTCCGGCCAAGTCGTACACGAAGGGAGCCGTTGTCTTCTTGTTGTACGGGAACGTCGCGCCAGCCGCGAGCCACACCCGGACGCTTTCCTTGATCCCTTCACTCGTCGCCGTCTGGAAGAGGGACTGCCGGTCCGCGACACTTACGTAGAGTCCTCTCCGAAGTCGGTCGCACGCATCGTTCAGGACTATCGGGGGGCTGTACAAGCCGCCGTTCGCCTTGAAGAACAGGTCTCCCTGCCCTCCACAATAGAAATAGAAGGGATCGGTATCGGGCCACGCCGTGAGACCCGTCGTGCCAAATCCTTCCGTGTAGGCCATCCATGCGCCGCTCGTCGGATCCCCATTGTAGACGGTGTTGATCGCGAAGTTCACATCGATGACCTGTTCGTTGACCTGGAAGCCGAGGGTCCGGAGCTGGGCCGCCACATAATCCCCGATCTGGTGCCTCTGGTCTTCAACACGGGCGAGGAGCTGGATGACGATTGGAGCCCCCTTGTAGGTCCACTGTCCGCCCGAGAACGCGATATTCGGCTGACCCGTTAGGGCGTCCGTCACCAGGGCCTTCGCCTTCGCCGGATTATACGCGTACTGCGCCTCGACCGATGCGAAGAACACGGGGTTCCGCGCGTACTCCGGGGATTGTGAACTCTCCACCGCGGTCTGCGGGAACGCTGCGCCTCCGTAAATTTGGCTTGCGATATAGCCTCGATCAATCGCGAAGTTCACCGCGGTCCGCACGCCAACGACCGAGAATGGATTGAAGAGCGTCGCCGCCGCCGTCGCGTTCAAGGGCGACGGGTTAATCAGCATGTCCTCAAAGCTCCCCGCGACAGTGATGAGTCCGAGGTTCGGGTCGGACTGCGCGGCCAGCAACTGGGCTTGAGTCGAATAGTAATACAGCCACATATTCAACTGATTAGCGTCCAGCTGTTGCGTAGCTAATGCTCCATTACCCTGCAAGGACCATACCATCTTGTCTGCCCAACCGCCGTGACGGGTCGTCGCTGCAGCCACATGAGTGGGCATCAGGACAATCAGTCCGGCGACGAGCAGTCCCAAGATTACCAGAACTGCGAACAATCGCCTCATCGATTTCACTCCAAACTGCCGAAGTTGGAGAAACCTCTCCTCCCCCGACGACGCGGCATCCCGTCATCCGTATTTATGCGTATCTCCAAAAACGAAAACAGACGGATGACGTAGGTTCGACAAGCGTCTCAAGAATACCCCCTCGTTTCGAACCGTGTTCTAGTTCACACGTCGAATATCGATGCCGCGGGACCTTTGGTGTGCGAAATGCGGTGCCGAAGCTCGGGTGAGGTGAATCTTAATTCGGCGCCCGAGTTCTCGATGGTCCATGACCTCAATGCGTGTCGGCAGGCGAGTCTTCGCGATTGCGGCACACTCGTTTGCGTTCCTCCTGATCATGGCCGCATTGGGCACACTATTCGGAATGCGAACGACGGTCATAGACGCGGCGCCCGCAGTCGCCCCGTTCGCCTGGTCGATCGAGACGGCGGATCGCGCGACAGGAAGCGGCTTCCACACCGCGATTGTGCTCGACGGTTCGGGCGTTCCACGGATATCCTACATCAACCCCGCGGAAGGGACCGTGCGAATTGCAACCCGATCGAACGGGAACTGGAATTCCGAAATCGTCGCGGGACCGGGGACGTTCTCCGGAGACACAAACCTGATGATCGCCGCGAACGGCACCATTGAGGCTTCCTACTTTAACCAAGGGACGCGCGCGATCGAATTCGCGCTGAAAAGCCCCGGCGGTTGGCGAGCCGTGAGAATTGACTCCGGGTTTCCGGAGGGATACAATCGACTCGCCTTGAACTCGCTCGGATGGCCCGCAATCGCGTACACCGCCTTCGATGGCTCTCTCCGCTATGCGGCCTGGAATGGGACCCGTTGGTCCGTGGAGACAATCGACCGGGCAACCATCACGTCTCGCTACCCCGACCTCGCCTTCGACCCGCTGGACCGGCCCAACATTGCGTACTACGGGAACGGCACGCTGCTCTACGCGCGCAAGTCGAACGGTGAATGGACCCATGTCGTTGTGGACCCGACGCCCAACGCCGGATTGTTTTCTCGGATCCGGATCGATTCTCGGGGAATAACGCATATTGCGTACTTCGCGAGCTCGAATGGCAGCCTCATGTACGCGACGTCTGCCGTGGATGGATGGGGGCGTCAGGTGATCGACCGCGACAACGAGGCGGGCTTCGACTTGAGCCTCGCTCTCGCGCCCGACGACCGAGCCCACATCGCATACTACGCGCGTCAGGTGGGAGTTCTCCGGTATGTTGCCGAAACAAGTCAGGGTTGGATTCGAGAAACGGTCGATGACACGGGCGTCGCCGGCTGGTACACGGGGATTGCGGTCGACCCAATCGGGTTTCCTCACATCTCCTACTTCGATTGGACCGATGACGACCTCCGATATGCCGAAGGAGCCATCGGACTCCAGGTTCGCAGCCTCGCGGCCTCCGCGATCAATTCCACATCGGCCGTCCTTCGTGGGGAGCTGGTTGCTCTTGGAAATCATGCGCTGGCTTCCGCGCAGTTCGCGCTCCGAGTTGCCGGAGGCCTCGACTGGACCTACTTGGACGCCGGCAACCTGACAGGCGCGGGGACCTTCCTCCATGTTGTGACCGGTCTCGGCACGGATGCGGGGTACGATTTCTTCGCAACCGCGCGCGCCGGAAATGAAAGCTCGCACGGCGCGATCCGGTCATTCCGACTCTCCTCGCCCGCGTCACCCTCCCCTCCGTACGGCGTCCTCGCTGCTGCGGGCGCGGGCGGAGCCATCGCGGTGGTCCTCGGCTATGGGCTGTACCGGCGCCGCAAGCGACGCCTCAAGATCCCTCCGAGGCGACCGTTTTTCTAGGTTGCGAGGTGGCACGCCACGTGATGGTTTGGCCTCAGTTCGCGCCACTCGGGATCCTTCACGTCACAAAGGCCAATCTGCGCGATCGGACACCGCGGATGGAAATGGCATCCGGTCGGCGGAGAAATCAGCATGGGCGGTTCGCCCGGAAGGGCGTGGCGGACCGTCAGGCGATTCGCAGGATCCGGGTCGGGGATCGCGTTCATCAGGGCTTGCGTGTAGGGGTGCAAAGGCTCGCCTAGGACCGCGCCCACAGGTCCCTCTTCGGCCAGCTTTCCCGCATACATGATGCCGATGCGGTCGGAGAAGTGCTTCGCCGTCGCGAGATCGTGGGTGATGTACAGGAAAGCGATCCCGAACTGATGCTGGATCTGGCGCAAGAGACGTAGGATCGAAATCCGGACCGAGGCGTCGAGCATCGACACGGGCTCATCGGCGAGGATGAACTCCGGATTGAGCATCAGCGCGCGAGCGATCGCGACCCGTTGTCGCTGACCGCCGCTCAGCATGTGCGGATACTTGTTGGCAAAGAACTCGGGCGGATTCAGCTTCACGGACTGCAAGGCTTTCATGACGGCCGACTCTCGTTGCGCATGGTCGCCTTCCTTGTGGATGATGAGGGGTTCTTCAAGAATACGGTACACAGGGAACGCGGCGTTGACGCTCGAATACGGGTCCTGCGGAATCATTTGGGCCTTGCGGCGAAGCCACCTCAGTTCCTTCTCCTTCGTGTGGGTGATGTCTTGGCCGTCATACAGGAGCTTGCCTCCCGTTGGCTCCAGGAGCCGAATGAGGGTACGACCGAGCGTAGTCTTTCCTGACCCGCTCTCGCCAACGACCGCCATGGTCTCGCCTCGCGCAATCGAAAACGACACGTCGTCGATGGCCTTGAGGTGGACCGACCCTCGGAACAGACCCCGTCCGATGTCGAAGTACTTCTTGAGGCCTTCGACTTCGATGACCTTGGCGGATGGAGGGCTCGCATCCGCGGGTGCCGGCGCATCTGCAACGGAGGCCGTCATGCGCCGCCTCCTGCGAGCAGCCAGCACGACGCTTTCCATTCCTCGCCGAAGAGAGGCGGCGGCGTCCCCTCGTGCAGCTTCACCTCGACCGACTTGGTTCTTGGGTGCACCGATTCGACCGACTTGAGGAAGCGGTAAACCTCTTTGTTCCCGGCGATGAGGGAGTTGAGCCTCTCGGCGAAGTCTGCCGCGGTCCCATTGGGCTGGGGTTTGATGAGCAGATTCAGATCGCCCTTGACAGTCATCTCCGCGATCGCGGGAAGCTTGTTCTTCGTCTCTTCCGCTATCTGTAGAAGACGCACCTGCTCGACGAACTCCGCCGCCGACCACCCGCACTTTTCGAAGGAAACAGGACAGCGAAGGTGGAACCGACATCCCGGCGGGGGATCCGTCAGGTCCGGCGGAGCGCCTGGGATGAAGTCGGGGGCCTCCTCGCTCCTCAACCGCGGGACGCTGGCGAGTAGCTTTCCCGTGTAGGGATGCTTGGGTCGGACGAACACGCCCTCCGACGGGCCGACTTCGACCAGCTGACCCGCATACACGATTCCGACCAAATCCGCAAGCTCGCTGGCCAAGCCGAGATCGTGGGTGATGAAGATGTACGACAGGCCCTCCGCGTTCTTGAGGTCCTTTAGGAGGTTGATGATGTTCGTCTGCGTCATCACATCGAGGGCGGACGTGGGCTCGTCGAGGATGACGACTTTCGGCTTGAGAATGAGTGACATCGCGATGATGACTCGCTGCTTCATACCTCCGCTCAGTTCATGCGGATATCGACGTACGATGTCGGCCGAGAGTCCGACCTTTCGAAGCGCCTCGACGGCTTGATCAGCGGCCTCCTCCCGATCGACATCATAGTGGACCATGAGGGGCTCCGCCACTTGAGCGCCGACACGGATCGTTGGGTTGAGGGCATTCATGGCTCCTTGAAATACCATCGAGATGCCGCGCCATCGCACGGTTTTCCGAAAGGTTTCGTCGTCGTATTCCATGACATCCTGGCCGTCGAACCGGACCTCCCCCTCAAAGCGCGAGACGTTCTTGGGCAGCAACCTGAGGATCGCATTCGCCGTGGAGGTCTTCCCGGACCCGCTCTCGCCGACGAGGGCAATCGTCTGCCCCGGTTCGAGGGCGAAGGAAATGTCGTCGACCGCATGAACGGGGCCTTTGCGGGTCCGGTACCAAAGGACCAGGTTCCGGACGTCGAGGACCGGCAAGGCGTTCGCTCCTACTGCTCGCGCAACCGCGGGTTCAGGACCTTGTCGAAAGCATACCCGAGGAGGGCAAACGCCACGGTCGTGAAGATGATTCCGGCCGCCGGGAAAGAGACCCACCACCAAAGTCCGCTCGGAAATGCCCGCGAGGCGAACAGCGCGTCGTTGGAGTACGCATCCCCGATGATGTGCCCCCAGGTGGGTAGCTGCGGATCCCCGAGGCCCAAGAAGCTCAGGGAAGCCTCGAGGAAGATGAAAGCCGGGACATTCAAGGCGATGAGCGCGAAGGTGTAGGGCATCACCCGCGGCAGGATATACCGGAAGAGAATCCGCCCGCGGCTCGCACCGTATGACTTCGCCGCCTCGATGAACTGCTCCTCTTTGACGGACAGAACGATGCTGCGGACGACCTTCGTGGTGGCCCCGACGAGCCCGAAGATGACCAGCACGAAGAGGATCCCATAGATGCTCGGGCGGTAGAGGATGCCGAGGAGGATGAGAATCGGCAAGGTCGGGATGATGAGATAGAAATCGGCGGCGCGTTGGAGGAACTCGTCGATCACTCCGCCGTACCAACCCGAAATGGCCCCGAGGATGGTTTGGATCAGGACGGAGGCGAGGGCGCCCGCGAGTCCGAACGCGAGCGCGACGGGTGCCCCCCACAGCAAGGCCACCAGGAGGTCCCTCCGACTGCCATCGGTCCCCGCTATTCCGTAGACCCTGCCGTAGATGACCGCCCGGGCGTTCGCATCGTCGGTCCGAGCGAACCCTTGGAACTCGATTCGGAAGGCATAGGTGCCCTTCAGGACCTGGGCGCTGTAGGGATCTAGCATGTTATGATTCAGCTGCGCCATGAGGAGGACCTCAGCCTTCGGAGGGCTGTCATAGATTCCGCCGCGACTGGGATACAGCTGATCCCATTCCGTCTGAGTCGTGATGTTTTTGCGAATCAGCCAATTCCGAATGTTCGCATAGACGGAGTAGGCCGGGTCCCCTTTGATGGCTGGAGTCGTGAGGGAAAAGGTGTTCTCGAAGGGCGCACGAACGGTCGGAGTGGCATCGAACAAGTTGATCTCTTCGCCATCGGGGCGATCCCAAAACATCCGAATCTGGGTCCCGGACTGGTTCCCGAAAACGGTGGTCATGTAGAGAGCGATCTCGGAGGGAAAGGCATCCGCTTGGAACGAGAAGGAACTCCTCAGCACGACGGTGACATACGTTTGGCCGGCTTCGTCGACCACAACCCGGGCCTTGGTGAAGCCGCCGGTTTCGCCATTATACGGGAGAAGAATTGTGCGGGGGAGCTTCTTGCCCGCGAAGATCTCGGACCATTCAGGAGCTGCCAGTTTCGGATTGTTGGTCCACGCACTCGGATCATTCCAGGCTTGCACGACGCTGTAGGGGGCGAACAGGGGGACAAGGAGCGCGACGAGGATCAGGAAACCGAGCATCGCCCCCGCCGCGATCCCGCTTTTCGTCTTCAGGGCCTCCAGGAACGCGGCCCGGATGCCAAGGGGCGCGGAGCCGAGCGTCGCGCTACCTCCTCAAAGCCCTGATGCGCGGATCCAGGAGGCTGTAGCTCATGTCCAAAAGGAACACGGTCAGCACGAGCAGGAGAGCGTAAACGGTCGTCAGGCCGATGATTACGGGGGCGTCGTTCAACTGGATGGCATCGAAGAATAACCGGCCGAGGCCGGGGAAGTTGAACACCGTCTCAGTGATGATCGCCCCCGTCCACGCGGCCGCGAGGGTCAACGCGAGGGACGTGACGATCGGTGGAGAGGCGGCACGGAGCACGTACCGACTCAGAACGTCTCGTTCCTTCAGACCTCGAGCCCGTGCGGCGAAGACGAAATCCTCGTCCATCACCTGGAGGACCAGGTTGCGAGTCGTGTACGACCATGACCCGAATACGGAGAAAGCAACCGCCGCGGCGGGCAGGATCATGTGAACCTCCATGTCCTTGAAATAATCGTAGGGAGCCAGTCCCCACGCGATCAGTACGGCTATTCCGGCGACAATCACCCCATAGCCGATCACGCGCTGCTTCGCCCGTAGGTGCCTGCTGGCGAACCAACCGCCGGAAATCATGCCAAGAGCTACGAGAGGCGGGAAGGCCCAGATGAGCGGCGCCTGCGGCAATGGCGGGATCGTCGTCAGACCGCCGGAGGGAAGGACCTTCAATCCAAAGCCGAAGACGAGGATGAACAGGATGCCGTAGACCCAAGGCGGAACGACGAACGTCGTCACGGAAAGCACGGTCAGCCCCCGATCAAATGGCGAGAGGGCTTTTTTCGCCATCCACAGGCCCAGCCAGATTCCGGTTGCCGCGGCGATGAGATTCGCGGTCGTGAACAGAACGAGGCTCCTTGGAAGTCTCTCGAAAATGATTGCGGCCACCGACGTGGATCCGTCGGATGAAAAGAGCTGGGTCGCCCTTCCGAGGTTCAACTGAATCGCATTGGTTGTGTAACGAATCGTCTTTGGTAAGAACGGCTCATTCAGTCCCTGGGCTTCGACCGCCGTATTGTAGGTGTCGTTGAATATCCGCGCCTGGTCTGCTGGCGGAAGTCGGTTGTAGGCTGGGTTTCTCGCGAATTGCTGTTTGAGATCCTGGTAGATTTGTTTCTTGAGGATGTCGTCGATTCGGCCGAAACCGTTGGCAATGACGACGGTCACGTAAACGGCGATGACGAAGGTAATGGCAAGGAAGAGCGCTCGCTTCGTAAGATGGCGCACGACCCCCATGACATCCAAGTACCACTCGCCACCGATTTAACGTTTATGAAAAATGTCTGGAAGGGCCTCGATGGGTTCCCAACCGATGCGAGGATTGGGCGGGTCATCGCGGGATCAATCGAACCTTGGGCGGTTCACGGTCCGAATGTCGCGCCTGTTGCCTCGCCGAGAAACTCCAAATGGGCGAGCTGCAACGAGGCTTCCCGCGCCCGACGATGAAGTTCCTCTGCGACGCCCGGTTTCAACACGGTGTGGAACGGGATGTCGTATAGGACATCCATCAAAGTGAGCGGCAGGGGGGAGACTGAACCGAAGTCGCGCGTTCCGCCGTCGAGTACATCCTTGAGATCGCTCATTTCGGCATCGCGGCGCATGGCCGCAAGCATGCCAGCGATCATCCGTCGAACCATGCCACGCCGGAAGCTCCGAGCGCGCACGTCGATAAATGTCGCGCTCTCTTTGCGCTCGACCGCTATCGACTCGACCGTGAAGGGACCGCTCAGCGCCTCGGAACAGAATGCCTGGAAATCGTGGGTGCCAACGAACAACCGTGCGGCCGCACGAAGCGCGGGCTCGTCGACCTCATCGAAGAGCACATAGCGGTACCAACGTTCGATCGCATGGCGTGGATGGAACGTGTCCGGCACCACGGCGAACGCCCACGCCCAGACATCCCTGGCCTTGTCGTTGAAGGCCCCGATCACGGCTTCGGGCCCCAGGGAAGCGTCGAATGCGATCGCGTTTCCGACGGCGCTTACGCCGCGATCCGTCCGACTCGCGCTTCGGAAGAAATCCTGAGCCGGATCCCGTATGATCTTCGTCAACCGAAGGGCCCGGATGCATTCTCCTTCCACGGTTCGTCGGTCGGGTTGCCTTTGATGGCCGTAGAATGCACGACCGTCGTAAGCGATCTTCAGCGCCACGCGCATGCCTAAAGGGATATCTTGCGTATGATATATCGAGCGCGCGTGGAACGGACGCACGTACCGCGTATTCGAATCGTCCTCGTCGAGCCGAAAAACGAGGGGAATGTTGGTGCCGTCGCGCGGGCGATGAAGAACTTCGACGTCCACGAGTTGACGCTCGTCAATCCGTGTCCCCTCGGGGCAGAGGCTCGGCAACGAGCTATGCACGGAAGCGACATTCTCGAATCCGCCGCCCTTGTCGCGGACTTCGCCACGGCGATCCACGGTGCGGATCTCGTCGTCGGCACGTCGGGCGTTGATACGGACAGCGAGAAACGGTTCACAC
>Ga0099828_10002665_pt1 | contig 12332 bp, 10 predicted proteins | sample CZO8metaG_2_FD_79338 | JGI IMG/M metagenome (GOLD analysis project Ga0099828, IMG submission 79338) | Vadose zone soil microbial communities from the Eel River Critical Zone Observatory, Northern California, USA - CZOApr15con2H1.8 metaG | ecosystem: Environmental > Terrestrial > Soil > Vadose...
CCAGCGCACCCACAGGAAGCACGTTCGATGAAGCTATCTTCACTGTAAAAGGTGGATTGAGTGTCGCCGGGAGCACCAACCAGGCGAGTGATCAAACCGACGCCAGCTCGAACGAGACGCTCACGGGGAGTTCACTCACCGCCCAATAGGATGAGTGTATCCTCAGCGGTACCACTTCTAACTTGACTGAAGGCCCTTGCATGAAACAGTTGCAAGGGCCTCAGCCTTTTGCTTTGCGTCGCTTTGCACGTTTCAGACGCGGCCCATAAATACGCTCTGCCATCGCCTCCACCGTCTCCATCACCTCTTTCAGCACCGGTTTTTGCTGAAAAAAGATCACCTCGCTCGCCGCATCATCAAACACATCCTACGTAATCTACAACCCCTTGTAAACGAGCAGGAGCAGATGAGCACAATTAGCCGCGCGAACCTTCTCTATCTTTCGTCGCAGGTACTGTGGATGCCAAAAGCCGACCAGCTCGATCATAATTTTGCGGTTCTCATCTTGCTCGTCAACGAGAAGGAAGTCTGGGATCATCACTGTATCGCCGAGCAAGAGGACTTCGCTTTCACGAGTGAGGCGCCAATGCCCGCGTTTCCCGCCCATCTTTTGCTCGAATTCGCTGGCAAAGTCCGCCTCAAGACGACTATCGAACAGGCCACTCTGCTTAAAATGCGTCTGTAAGGATGAGGTGTGGTCCAGCCGGTAGCTTGCTATCACCCCTGTTTGAGGTGGATGTACTGCCGCGACCATGCGCCAGCGCTCGCACAGCAGCAACGCGGGCAAGAACGCCGCAAATTGCCGGCCATAGCGGGTGGTTGCCTGGACGAAGGGCGAAATTGGGCCGTCGAGGTCGATGACATAGCCATCCCGTTGTGACTGCGCCCAGAACATCAGCTTAAAGAGTTTCAGATACTTCCACAGGTCTTTATAACCGGCATGCACCTCAATCCGCACATGGCTGGCCCAGTAGAGCACGCCGCGTGCCAGTTCCAGGTTATAACGGGCAAGCAGGCCTTCGGGTGTCCACTGCGGCCCTGCATCGCTGAGGATATAGGTGGCAGGTCGGTCCGCAAAAAGCGTTGCTTCCACCTGTTCGGAGGAGATAGTGAGTTCATCCGCCACGTTCCTCAGCACCTCGTAGCGCGTACGCGGCTGAAATAATTGGGGCGTTGGGAACACCGGACCATAGGCGAAGAGCCGCTCACGCAACTGAACTGGAGGAAGGGCAGTCGGCAGGTGCGTAAAAGTTGCTGCATCCGTGAGCACTTTCGCCAAGCCACGCACCACAAAATAGTCTATACGCTCGCCTACATAGGTCTCCAGCGCTCTGTCCCAGGCCCCTTGTGACTGGCCTACTTGCCTCTGCAATAAGGCGATCAGGTCCGTTGCAGTTTGCAGCCAGGATGGGTCGTGTTCATCAAGCATGTTGATGGACAGCTCTGCTCCACGCAGACGCAATCTTGGTCTGACGAGGTCAGCCGTGAGCACTAGTCGGCCTCCTGTCCAGTACGCCGCCGTTGCGCCTTGCCTTCTTCGATGGTCTTGCGCGCAATAATTTCAAAGAGCACCGCTTGCCGGTTCTCGACCTTGCGCAACACCCGCCCCAGACGCTGGATATATTCGCGTGCCCCAGATGTGCCGCCCAGCACAATGGCAACCTTGGCCTCCGGCACATCTACGCCCTCGTTAAGCACTCGAGATGTGACGATCACACGGTAGTGACCTTCTTGAAACCCATCGAGGATATGCTTGCGTTCGGCTGCATGGGTTTCATGGGTGATAGCCGGAACGAGATGGCGACAGGCAACGTCGTACACGATCGCATTGTGTTCGGTGAAGACCAGCACACGTTCGGTGGAGTATTCACGCAGCAGCGCATCGAGTGCCGTGAATTTCCCCTCACAACTGCCAAGCAACTGCAATAGACGTTGACGGGCAAGCAAGGCACGGCGTGCCTGCGTATCAATGGCAGAGAGGCGCATCAATTCCATCAGCCAGTCTGGACCATGACTGCGTTGTAACTGCCGCGAACGCACGAATCCCATGTAGATCGCGTAGCCGGCATCATAGCGAGCGCGCTCTTCAGCCGAGAGATCAATACGTAAGCGCTGCGTGCGATAGTGCGCGAGTTGTTGTCCGACGAGTTCCTCAATACGTTTGGTGTACACGATTGGCCCGATCAGGTCGTCTACGCGCCAGCGCCCATTTGCCTGTTCGTGCTCTTCAGGGTAGGTAGCCGTTAGCCCTAAGCGGAAGGGGGCAGGAGCCATGAGGGCAGCTTCCCCCCAGCTTGGCGCGGGCAGGTGATGCACTTCGTCAAAAATGATGAGCTTGAAGGCGTTGCCAGACTCTGCCATCAAGTCTCCTGCCGAGTGATAGGTGGTGACGGTAAGAGGCAAGACCTTCTTCTCACCACCGTAATAGACGCCCACATCGCATGCGAACGCGTTGACCAATCGTGCATACCACTGGTGCAGCAGGTCTATGGTGGGTGCGACCACGACAGTCGAGCGGTTCACACGATTGATGGCCTGGATGGCGACAAAGGTTTTGCCTGCCCCCGTAGGGAGCACGATGCTTCCGCGCCGCCCGGCACGATCCCAGGCTGCCAGGGCAGCTACCTGGTAGTCGTGCGGCTCACGCATCTCCTGCAGCTTCAGGTTGAGTGGCTGCCAGCGTGGCACGCTGTCGTGAACGTCCTGCTCCTGCAAGTAGGGTTGGAGCGTGCCATAGTGGTAGCCTTCGCAGCGCCACCGTTCCTTGATGAGCTTAAAAGGTGCGGGTGGCTGCTCTTGTGTGCTCACGTCGCGTAGGACGAGGGTGCCGCCTTGAAAGATGACGTATTTGCCCATGTGTATATGATAGCAGGGTTTGGCCTGCTACACAATAAACTTTACAAGCAAATTTGAAAAAATGTTCTTTTGACATAGGGCAGCGGGTCTTCGCGGAGATGGAAAGAGGCCTAATGTTCATCCACCGGTAGAAGGAGATGAAGATGCTGTTCGACCCATTGGGCAAATACTGGTACGGCAAACCGATAGATATTTTGTTCGTAGGTCACGATATCGCGAATCTGCAACTTTTCTAAAGCATGCATAGTTCTCTGCTTGCTGAGACCACTTCGCTGCACGACATAGCCAGCATCGACACCCTTTAGAGAAAGTAGTGGTGGTAAGCATGCGCGCTGGTCAGGGTCACAACGGTTCCATAAATCCCAGAAATAGCCCGGCCATGCCTCAAACACCTCTTTTATGGCGCTCGATACATCCTGGAGGGTAGCTTGCTCTCGCGAATTATCGTTGAGCAGCTCAATGATTTGCTTACACACTGCTTGAACAAGAAATGGTTGACCGCGTGTGAGACGCATAATTTCTTGTGCGACCTCTGCGGTGAAGACCTGTGGAACGGGGTGCATGATCAAATCAAGCGCATCTCGATCGCGTAAAAAACTGACCTTGATTCTCTCAACATTGACAAAGTAGCCTGCCCAACTGCGACCCATATCGCCGACCATCTTCGCCCCGCTAAAGAGCAACGCCAGGGTTGAACGGTTTTGAATAATGCTACGGAACCAATCGAAGAGTAGTTTGAGGTTGAGATTTTCTCTCTCCTCTGCATCTTCAAGTTTCTCGAACTCATCGAATTCAAGAATGATTACACATTCTGCCCGTTGGAGGGTCTGCTCTACCTCTACAAACCACTGTTCAAACAGATCGTACACGATAACCTCGCTTTGTTGTTGCGCCGCATTGAGCTGACCGCGCTCCAGTTTGTGTACGAACATTCCTCTCTCTTCGAGTTGCTTCTCTATGCCGGCAGCTATAGCAGCAAAGAATGCAGCGGTGCTGGCAAGTATGCCAGTCGTCTGCAGATCACAGAAAACAGGCAGGAAATGCGGACCTAGAAGAACGGGCAGTTGCTTGAGAATACTGCTCTTGCCCATACGCCTCTCACCTGTGAGAAGAAAGGTGGGGCGAGGTTTTTTTTGTAACGCCTGTGCTAATTTCTGTACTACATCAACTCTACCGACGAATAAGGGATTACCTAATTCCAATGGGTTACCGGGAGCATAGGGATTGTCTATGTACAAGCTTGCTGATATACTGCCTAATGTTTCTTTTCCCTGTTCCGCCAGCATACTCCACTGATTGACTACGGAACGGAGATGCTGGTTGAGTTCAATACTTCTAAAGGCTGTATTGGCATGGATCTGCTTTAAGCAACGAATCATGCGCTCGAGGGCCTCTTGTCGATCTTTTTTGTTTGTCTGTACAAGATAACTGGCGGCCTCCCTGCTCGCATCATTGAGGTGACGAAACACTTTTTTTGCACTTGAGCTTAACGTCCAGACCTGTCGTGGGATGAGTACTGCAAGCCGCTGGTGAGCCAGGCCAATGTCACGCAAAATAGTGCGCTGCTCTAAATCGCGTAGGGCCAGTTCGTATACTGTCGCTTGCGCAGCCCGGCGTTGTTGCGGCCTCTGCTGTAGAATGAAATTGATCTCGTTAAGCGTGTCATCCACGTTTTGTTCTGAGGCCAGCAGCAACAAGCTTTTAAGATACGGCAACGGGAGAAACACACACTCGTCCCAGTGTAGCGATGAATTACGCAGGCAATACAAGGCTGGTTGGAGCTTGCTCCGACTGACGAGGTATGCCTGGATGGTGGAATAGGCACTGAATGGATACAACGGCAGTCGATAGTAGCTCAGCAGGTAAAAAAGCAGGAATGGTACCACTACAATGAACTCTCCCATAATCCCTGCGATAATCCCATTTATAAGTGTATCCTGGGTTCCTCCCACATTACCGGTTGGAATGCCGACAGCCACCCCAAAGGCTGCTGCTACTACCATAGCAATTCTGGTGACAATAGATAGGGCTGCATCTTTGCCTTTGATAATCCTACTGGCAATCAATCCAAGTAGGGCAGCGATCAAACAACCTGATAATCCTCCCACAGTCAGTCCAGCAATGCTGCTCCCAATATTGTTTTCGTCTTGAAACACCGGATAAAGCTTGCCAAGGACAAAACCTGCCCAATAGCCCCCAATCGTGCCTGTAAAAAAGCCAACAATGAGTCCTACGCTGATACCTATAGTACTGGCACGGATGATCCTCGCGGACCCTTCCTGCTTAAGAGCATGGGAGCTGTTGAACGTGATCCCTACTATCAGCCCAATCGCAACGCCAAAAATGATACCCAGGAACGTATCATCGCCAGTATGCACAATAATGCCATTGGCCAAGCTCAATGCTAAGGCTAAAGCAATCCCGAGCCGGGTGCTGAACAGCCCTCCGACAAGGCCAGCGATCAAACAACTTAAAGCCGCGGCCCACGTGGCATCAAACAAGAACCACGCAACCATTGGGTTCAGTGGCATCAGAACTCCATAGTTCGAGTAGAGATCAGGGCGCAGAGCGTAGATAATGATACGTATAACAAGTGCAGGAGTGTAAGCATAGAGAAATAGCAGAGGCATTAATCTCAGCATTACGACAAGACGCTGAGACAGCAGCTTCGACTCAAAGTCTTGCTTGAACTTCAGGGGTTGAAAGAAGCAGCACTGCAGCCAGAGATAGGGGGTAGAGATAAGAAATCGCCGCATTCCTTTGGATCTCCCTTCGTCTAGTACACCACTGCTGCGTAGATCTCTTGAAATCGCTCTGCAAAGCTTCGCTCGTAATCCGGCTCTCTCCTGGCCCGATGCAAATCTTCTGAAAGTATTTTTCCTGTCAGTTGCAGACGAAGTGGCAGCCATGCTTGCTCATCCTCGCTCTCCCGACCATATTTCCAAAGATAGTCGCGCTCCTGCGGCGTAAAGCCCGCGGCATTGCTTTTCTCCCGAATAAACTGTTCTGCATCGGTATAGGTGAATGGTTTGAGCAATAGCCGCTCAAATATGTTGAAAAAAGGACTTCCCTGAGCATTTTTAGTAACAACGAGATGGAGTGGATTTTTGCTGGCAATTACTAGAACGAGATCCAATGTAGTGGTCATGGCTCGTAACCCCTCATAAAAATCCAGGGAAAACTCTTGTCTGTCACTGATGCGCTCAAATTCATCAATACAAAGGACAGGAACCAGTTTCTTCGCTACAAGCTCTTGTAGGCCTCGTTCGAGACTGGCCAGTCCTGCGTTTCCTTCAGAAACAGGAAGTACAAGTTTACTTAATGCCTGGGCTGCAAACCCTGCCACAGTTCTACATTGTGACGACATCCCATCAAGGTAACCAATACGGAAGCGTGCACCCAGCCGCCCCGGCGCTATAAGACGCAGATAATGCATGAGCCAGGTTTTGCCAATTCTGCGCGGACCCGTAATGGATGTTGAGGCCTTGCGTGCAGTACGGGTAATGAGGGTTTCTCTTTCTCGTCTTCGCCCATACATTTCTGCTGCCCTTGAAAGGGGTTCATTAAATAGAAAAACAGGGACAGCCAGATCAGAAATATCCACCTCTTCACAATTCTGGATCAGGCCCAGTTCGCGTGGACTCTTACCATAAAGTGCACATAATTTTTGGCGATAATGACGACTCGGAAAGGTGATGCCATTCTCCCAGCGACTGATGTTGACGCTATTGGGGCAACCTATCTCTTCTGCAACCTCTGCTTGCGTCAAACCTTGCCGTTCGCGAGCTGTCCTCAATAGCTCATTCGGCTTTCCCACGACGGAAGTACCCCTTTGATGAAAGCATGCAAAGAATGCAAAGAATGCTTTTAATAACTGAACTGTGAGCGAGACGTTTGTTTGGTTCGTCTCAAGCTGATATACGAACCAAACCGTCAAAAATGATAAGCGGGATGATAACAATGGTATTTTAACATCCCATCCTTCAAATGTACACTTGTTACAACGCATATTCAGGATTTTTGGGCAGGATTTTTGGAATTTTTTCGATTTTTATTCAAGCCTCCCTCTCCAAGTTTGGAAGCGAGTGTGAAAGCAGGAGGACTCCGCACTGGAATGAAGTGCCGTAAGAAAGCGAAGGCAGAACCATACCGGCTGTCCACGAGTCCGGGACCACTAGCAGGCTTTTATTTTTCCTGTGGTCCTCTGGCAGCGCTTGGCTTTTTTATTGGCGGATTGCAAGGTTTCGTACTTGCTATTATCGGTAATGCAGTCTTGTGGTTCCTGATAGCCTGGCGTCGAGATAAAAAATTGATCCGTCTAACGCCATCTCTCGACTGCATTTTCTACACGTTATCCCATTCAAAAAATGTTAAAAGAAAATGATACATGTAAGGAGGGATTCCTAGAATGTCACTCTGTCCGAAATGCCAAAACTCTGTACGAAAGGGAGCAAAATTTTGTCGCTGGAGTGAGGAAGAGCGCAAGCGGGTGGGAGTATTCGTGGACTATGAGAACTTCACGAATATTGTTTGGCTTTGTCGCAGTGGAATGAGCGTAAAAGAAATGGGCGAGGTACTGAGCGATTATGCAGAGCTTTATGGAGACGTTGTTTGCCGTTGGATCTGTGTTCATCCGCATAACGTACCGCATTGGTACCGTGTTCACAAGCCCGACTTGACACAGGTAGGCTTCAGCATAAAATATCCCGATGGGGTAGGGGTATTAACGGGGGAACTTAATCGCTCACACCCTCAGCAGGTGGACCATGCGTTGATCCAACTGATAGATGAGGAAAGTCGACTTTCTCAGCCTGAAATCTACGTTATTGTTAGTGGGGACGTTGACTACTATACGCGTATCGAAGAGTTGATCAATCAGGGTCATAGCGTACATCTCTGGGCGTCAAAGAGTGACAGACATCTGGCAGGGAAATATTACGAACTCGAGAAGAACTATCGCCCAGGTCTGTGTGCAGAAGCAGGTCAAGGAAATTTCATTATTGATGATCTGGATATGATCTTTCGTTCACAGGAGGTCTGCCCTTTTAGAAGGCTCATCAAATATGATAAAGGGCTACCCGGGCTCGCAGCTTCTTAGGTTGAAAGTCAAAGGGTTCAAGAGTTCAGAATTTACCTTCTCAGCTGCTAGAGTTTATATCACAAATGAAGCTTGACTGTGATACAATCTATCAAAATGAGGAGAAGTAATGCGAACAAACCACGTAAAAGAAAAACTCAAACGAGGCAAGCCAGCACTGGGTGCATGGTTGAGTCTTCCCAGTATTTCATCGGCCCGACTGATGGCGCGACTGGGCTTCGATTGGCTTGTGGTGGACATGGAACATAGCGCACAGAATGCTGCGCTCATGGCCGATATGGTTGGCACCATCGTCGACGCCGGAAACTGCGCCCCCATTGTACGCGTTCCTGCCAATAGCGTCGAGTGGTTCAAATGGGCGTTGGATGCTGGCGCATGGGGCGTGCTTGTCCCTATGGTCAATACGCGCGAAGAAGCCCAACGTGCGGTAGAATACGCGAAATATCCTCCTCTTGGTACGCGTAGTCTTGGCGGCGCATTCGCCCCATATGCGTTCGGCATCACCGACTGGCCCACGTATGCGCGCATAGCCAACGACGAAACCCTCGTTATTATCCAGATTGAGAGTGCACCGGCACTACAGAATCTTGATGAAATCCTCTCAATCCCAGGCATAGATGTGGTATTCGTGGGGCCAAACGATCTGCACGCGCAACTTGGCCTCCGACCAAGCACTGAGGGTGCTGAACCTAAGTTTATGGAAGCGCTGGAGCACGTCAAAGCGGCAGCAAGGAAGTACCAGGTCGCACTCGGTATCTTTAGTCGTGACGGGGAAGCTGCGGCTGAGCGTGTGCGCCAGGGCTTCCAGATGATCAGTGTGACCACTGATATCAGTAGCATGGCTGCTGCGGCAAGCCAGAATCTGCGGATGGCGTGGGGAGAAAAAGACAAGGGGGTACCTCAACAGGAAGAGATAGCTTGAAATATTCTTGAAAAGGATGAAGGGCGCAGGCAGAAAAGGATGAAGGGCGCAGGCAAGCTGACGCCCCTACCAGGAAGCCATAAAGATGCTGTTAATGCACGCGCGTTGGCGTGATGCGAATGGGCTGACTATACTCTGCCGCCATTTGCTCCGGGGTAAAGCCGATCTGCTTTATGGCTTCACCGTACTTCTCGAGATAGGCGTGGTTCGTTGTATCCACCTCGCCTGGCGCAAGCAGCCTGGCTATGCCTTCAATAGTAATCGGATCTTCACCTTTGTGCGTGTCGTCTACTGCCAGAAGCACATTTGAGTTGTGTTGCAGATTGCGTATGTGCTGGGTATGAGGTTGGCTAAAAATCAAGAACGATTCGCCGTCCCAGAGGAACCAGACCGCTACCGCATGTGGGCGTCCGTCGGGGCGGACTGTGTTTAGCCAGACAATGATATCGTTGCGCAGACGCCGGTCAATATGCGCGTCTCGCTCTTTTGTCAAATCCAGTATGGATGCCATTCTTTGTTTCCTTTCATACCTGGTACCCGCAAGGGGATACCTGTCCCCCAGACAGGGTTCCAGTACATTCTCCTCAGCGTGGTGAAATACTGACACTCCCCCGCATGAATGACGGGGCTTTCAAGCGATCTTAGTTGTAAACGTAATGCCGGCTTCTTATCTCCGTAATTTCTTTAACGTTTCTTCCATTCCTTTTCATCCCTTACAGACGCCGATTTTCGAGTGAGAACCTGGCGGGGGCAAGCCCCGCCACTACACTCATGGTCAACGGCTGGCTTCGGACTGGCGTAGTGGCGGGGGCAAGCCCCCGCCAGGCTAACCCATACGCGCAAAAAAATGAAACGCACCCAACTTGCACCTCTTTGGAAGCATTTGCTAGAATCAAAAACGTAGGTTAGGATATTATGCGTTAATCGGGAGGAATATACTTGTGTTAAAGCGCAAACTCGGTCGTACAGATCTCTCTGTTACTCCCCTCTGCTTCGGAGGGAACGTGTTTGGGTGGACGGTCGACGAAAAAAGCGCGTTTGGTGTACTGGACGCGTACGTAGATGGCGGAGGGAACTTTATTGACACGGCTGATACTTACTCTGTAGGTGGGTCCGAGAGCATTCTTGGGCAATGGATGAGGACACGCAACAACCGGGATCGCATCATTCTCGCGACGAAAGTAGGGAGCCAAATGGGCACAGATCCCCATGCGCAGGGCCTCTCTCGGCAGTACATCCTGCAAGAAGTGGAGGCGTCTTTGAAACGCCTCCAGACCGATTACATCGACCTCTATCAATCGCATCGTGATGACCCCAATACGCCACTCGATGAGACCCTGGCCGCCTTTCATGACCTCGTGCAGCAGGGCAAAGTGCGCTACATAGGCGCCTCCAACTACAGCGCTGCCCGCCTTCGAGAAGCGCTCCAGGTCAGTGATCAGCACGGCTACGTCCGCTACGAATGCTTGCAGCCAGCATATAGCCTGGTCAACCGTGCAAACTACGAGCGTGAACTTGAACCTCTTTGCCTTGAACAAGGGCTCGGCGTCATTTCCTACTCATCGCTGGCAAGCGGTTTTCTTACGGGGAAGTACCGCCCAGGCCAGAATCTGCCTTCCAGCCCGCGTGCAAAAAGGATACAGGAGCGTTACATGAACGAGAAAGGCTTCAAGATCTTAGAGCAGCTTGACCGTGTAGCAGAAGCTCACCATGCAACGGTAGCGCAGGTGGCACTCGCCTGGGTTATGGCCAGGCCAGGTATTACCTCGGCCATTGCCAGCGCTACCTCTGTAGGGCAGGTGCGCGAGCTCCTCGGCTCGGTCGACCTCAAGCTCAATGATGAAGAAGGGCGGACGCGATAAATCGGGTCCCTACACGCCCCTACGGACAGGGGTCAGCGCGTGGAATAGAGGTTGAAAAGACGAAGGGCGCAGGCGACCCACGATGAATCGGGGTCCTACAACGCCCCTACTGCACGAAGGAGGAAAAGCATGACAATTGCTACCCAACTCTTTGGCCGGAGCGGTCATATGAGCACACGCACTATTTTCGGAGCCGCATCGCTCAGTCATGTCACACAGCAGGAGGCCGACCGCACGTTGGAGATCTTGCTTCAATACGGGGTCAATCACCTTGACCTGGCGTCGAGCTATGGCGATGCTGAGTTGCGCGTCGCTCCCTGGCTGGCCCGCTATCGCTCGCAGTTCTACGTGGCGACGAAGGCTGATTCTCGAACAGCGCAAGAGGCAAAAGAGGAACTGCATCGCTCTCTAGAACGCATGCACATCGATTACGTAGACCTGTGGCAGTTGCATAGCCTGGCGGATCCTATTGAATGGGATACAGCATTGAGCCCCGGAGGTGCTATCGATGCTGCCATCGAGGCCAGGAAGCAGGGATTGATACGAGCAATCGGCGTTACCGGGCACGGCCTACAGATTGCGGCCACACATCGCCGCAGTCTCGAACGCTTCGACTTTGATACGGTGCTGCTTCCTTACAACTATATCACGATGCAGAACTCCTACTATGCCGAAAACTTCAATGCCTTGCTCTCGACCTGCCAGCAGCGCAATGTCGCTGTACAGACGATCAAATCCATTGCTTACAAACCCTGGATGGGTCGGCAGCACACGCGCGACACATGGTACGAGCCATTGGAGGATCAGCAGGATATCGATCTAGCGGTACACTGGGTTCTCAAACGACCAGGTATTTTCCTGAACACGGTTGGCGATATCCACCTGCTGCCCAAAGTACTGAATGCCGCCAGCCGTTTCGTGGAAGGTTCACCGGTTCCGACGGACGAGCAGATGCAGGCACTGGTTGCGCGGCTCGGTATGGTGCCTTTATTTGTATAACCAAGGAGATACAGCACCCAGGGCGGGGACAAACCCCGCCCCATAGGCGTCAAGATAAGGAACACCGAAATGGGATCGATGGCCGCGCCCCGCGTCGCGCCCAGGGCGGGGGCAAGCCCCGCCCCTACCATACACGACCTTCGGTGATCGATCTGTATATGGTAGGGGCGACCCTTGCGGTCGCCCTGGAGACGCGGGCAAGCCCCGCACCGCTACGATAATCCTAAAAGGCTCAAGAGCGCAGTTCTACATCCCTGGCGCTCGGCGCCTTCCTGTACCGCCATAGCATTGTAGAGTGCCGATTTATCGAGCACTGCCGTAGGCACGCTGGAGGACACTGGCATCAAGCTCACTCGTAAATGCCGTTTCGGGCGCAGGGTGATCACCGGCTGGAGCCCAGGGGTATAGCCAGGAGCGGGCTGCGGCGTGTAGTGCTGGAGAATACTCGCGAGAATAATCCTGGCCTCCAACTGAGCGAGCGGCATCCCGATGCAGGTGCGCGGGCCGCCTCCGAAAGGGAAGTACGCTCCAGGCGGGATCTGCTGCTCATTTGCGGGATCCCAGCGCTCAGGTTTGAACACTTCCGCGTCCTGCC
>Ga0099828_10002673_pt1 | contig 12307 bp, 9 predicted proteins | sample CZO8metaG_2_FD_79338 | JGI IMG/M metagenome (GOLD analysis project Ga0099828, IMG submission 79338) | Vadose zone soil microbial communities from the Eel River Critical Zone Observatory, Northern California, USA - CZOApr15con2H1.8 metaG | ecosystem: Environmental > Terrestrial > Soil > Vadose...
ATGTGGACATCCACTCTCTATCGGCCCAGCAACTGCGAATAGTCATCGACGCCCAGCCGGTCAGCCAGGCAGCGCTCTCGGTTACGTCCACCGGCCTGTCCCTTACCACCACACCGGGAAGCGGGCTGCCGGACTTCGTGCGCCGGAAGTTGGCCGATCTGGAGCTCCCGGTCGAAGTCGCCACCGGACTGTTGGCGCTGGGCAGCGCTGGCGTTTTGGTGAGAGCCATCGGCAGAGGTCGGCCGCCGATCCGCTATGGGAAATTGGCGGTCGGCGCCGCGGTGTCGGTGATGTACGCCGCGCCCTACCTCGTCGAGTGGGTGAGCCAGCACGCCTCTCTTGTGTTCATGCTTCCGGGAGACGATTGGCGTACTTACGAAGGGTACGCACGAGATATTCGTGAGCACTCCCTTCTCATGCTTCAGGGAGCGACCCCAGGACATGCCGTCCCCTTTTACTTCCAACCGCTGTACCCCTACTGGCTGGCGCTGCTGCACACACTGACGGGAGAGTCGGTGCAAGCTGCGGTTCTGGCGCAGCAGGTCGCCGTCGTAGTGGCGATCGTGCTGATTGCCACGACCCTCCCGGACCACCGCGGCTACTTGGCCGGCATGCTCTTTGTCTTTGCCACGGGAATCGTTGTCGAATGGTTTAGGCTGGGCACCTTTCTGCTTTCGGAAAACCTGCTGCTGCTGGTGTTCGCCGCCCTTTTGGCAGGGGTCGGCCAGCTGGAGCGAAGACCTGCCTATCTGCTGCTGGTGCTGATTGGCGCTCTTCTCGGCGTAGGAATCCTGACTCGCACAACAACGTGGCTGGCTGTTCCCGTGGTGCTGTGGATCGTATGCCGCGCCGCAAAGCCTTCGGTCACCATGCGGCGCGCCGCGGTCGCGGCCGTCCCCCTGATCCTGGTGATTACGTTCGTCCCAATCAGGAACTACTTTGCCGCGGGCTCGGCGACACCCGTGCCAACCTCGACGACACCTTACCTGTACGTCGCTCTCGTGCCCGAAAGTCACTACGATACCGCGCCCACGTCCGGTGAAGCTGGCATCGGAGGAGTTGTCCGGGCAGTTCTCAAGCAGCCAGGCGCAGTTGCGCGGCAGCGGCTCTTGAACTTAGCTTACGTGTTGGGCTTCCCCAGGTCGTTGAGCCACGATGACGTGCCCCTCATCTTCGCGCCGCTATTCCTACTGTGGCTGCTTGCGCCGCTGGGGTTGCTCTGGCGCCCCCGGTCGAAAGTCGCCCTTGTGAGTCTTGCTCTGGCCCTGACGCATTGCCTGGCGCTGGTGATCATTTGGCCAAACAGCTACTACTATCGGATGGTCATCCCTGCAACTCTGCCGCTGGCGGTGTGGGATATCTTCGTCGTCGCTCAGCTGTTCGCGGGCCTACCAGAACCGAGCTGGTTGGGCTCGCGCCTTAGACAGCGGTGGCCCGGGCCACCAAGTCAAGTTGCCGCCCAGCTTGACGGCTAGGCGACGGCGACGGGCTCTGGCGTAACCGGCTCGCGCTGCTGCTCCGCGGCCGCGGCGGCCAGCTCCGAGGCATCCGCGCGGTAGTCGCCGTTGACGCACTCCACGCGGTTCTCGCGGCCTTGCGTGAGCAGGCCACCGCAGACGGGGCAGGGCGTGGGCAGCGGCCGGTTCCAGACGGTGAAGTCGCACTCCGGATAGCGGTTGCAGCCGTAGAACACCCGGCCCTTCTTGGAGCGGCGCTCCACCAGCTCGCCCTGCTTGCACTTGGGGCAGCGCACGCCGGTCTTGTTCTGGATCTTCTCCGTGTGCTTGCATTCGGGGAAGCCCGAGCAGGCCAGGAAGCGCCCGAAGCGGCCCAGCTTGATGACCATGTTGCGCCCGCACAGCGGGCACTTCTGATCGGTGGGCTCATCCGCCACCCGAACCCGCTCGACCGTCTCGCCGGCTTCCTTCAGCCGCCGGTCGAAGGGGTCGTAGAAGTCCTTGATGACCGGCACCCACGGCCGCTCGCCTGAGGCGACGTCGTCCAGCTCCTCCTCCATCTTGGAGGTGAACTCCGGATCGACGATGTTCGGGAACTCGGCCACCAGCAAGCTGTTGACGGCTTTGCCCAGCTCGGTGGGCTTGAGCTGTCGGGTGCCCTGCACGCGCTCCACGTAGCGTCGGTCCTGGATGGTCGCCAGGGTGGGCGCATATGTGCTCGGCCGGCCGATGCCCAGCTCCTCGAGTGTCTTGATGAGGCTGGCCTCGGTGTAGCGCGCCGGAGGCTGGGTGAAGTGCTGATTGGGCAGAAGCTCGATCAGGTCCAGGGGCTCGCCTTTGCTGAGCTCCGGCAGCTGCCCTTCCTTCTCCTCCTGATCGTCGCGACCCTCGGTGTACAGCACCATGCAGCCAGAGAACACCAGGACTGATCCGTTGGCCCGGAACAGGAACTCGCCGGCGATGACGTCGACCGCTGTCTGATCAAGCTCGGCCGAAGCCATCTGGCTGGCCACGAAGCGCTCCCAGATCAGCTTGTACAGCCGGAACTGCTCCGACGGCAGTCGGTCTTTCAGGCTTGCCGGATCGCGCCGCGTGGCGGTCGGCCGGATGGCCTCGTGGGCCTCCTGCGCGCCCCGAGCGCGAGTCTTGTAGAAGCGGGGCTTGTCGGGCACGTAGTCCTTGCCCCAGCGCTGCCGAATGTAGTCTCGGGCCTCACTCTGGGCCACCGTCGCCACGTTCAGCGAGTCGGTTCGCATGTAGGTGATGAGCCCTACCGGGCCTTCCCGGGCGATGTCCACGCCTTCGTACAGCTGCTGGGCCACGGCCATGGTGCGCTTGGCGGTGAAGCCAAGCTTGCGGGCAGCCTCTTGCTGGAGAGTGCTGGTGGTGAAGGGGGGAGCCGGCGCGCGCGAGGTGCGCTTGACGCGCACGTCGGAGACGGCGTAGGTGGCACCCTTGAGCGCATCGACGATGCCGGTGGCGTCAGCCTGGTTCTTGAGGCCGATCTTCTTGCCGGCGCGCTGCAGCAGCGCAGCCCGGAACTGGTCCTTCTTGGTGTGCCGCCCGGCCTTGGCCAGGTCGGCCTCGATGGTCCAGTACTCCTCCGGCTTGAAGGCCTCGACCTGGGCCTCGCGATCGCACACCAGCCGCACAGTCACCGATTGCACGCGCCCGGCGCTGAGACCGCGGCGGACCTTGCGCCACAGCAGCGGCGACAGCTTGTAGCCGACCAGCCGGTCGAGCACGCGCCGCGCCTGCTGCGCGTTCACCAGGTCCATATCGATCTGGCGCGGCTGAGCGATGGCCGCTTTCACGGCGCTCTCAGTGATCTCGTGAAAAGCCACACGCCGGACCTTCTTCTCGTCCAGGTCCATGGCATTGACCAGATGCCAGGCGATGGCCTCGCCCTCGCGGTCAGGGTCAGTGGCCAGGTACACCTGGCCAGCCGACTTGGCGCTGTCTTTGAGATCCTTAATCAGCTTTCGTTTGTCCAGTGGCACCAAGTACTTGGGCTCGAAATCGTTGTCGGGATCCACGCCCAGCGAACTCTTGGGCAGATCACGCACATGCCCCAACGAGGCTTTCACGCGGAAGTTCGAGCCCAGGTATTTCTCGAGGGTGCGCGCCTTGGCGGGCGATTCCACCACAACGAGATTTTTGAGTGCCATATCGGGGACTACATTAGCACGCAGCCCAAGCAAGCGACCAGTCTAACTGGCCTCGCTCAGGCCGGCTAGGCAGCTGGCTGGGGGCGGGGCGGTCGCCACGATGGAAGTATCTTGCCCGCGACAGTGGAGTAAGCTCGTTTCGGATGAAATTCGGCGTCAATTTTTTTCCGGCCTTTCGGCCGCATCAGAAGACCGGGCCGGAGTACTACGCGCAGTGCCTGCGGGTCAGCCAGCGCGCGGACGAGCTGGGCTTCAGCTCAATTAAGACGGTCGAGCACTACTTCCACGATTACGGCGGCTACTCGCCGAACCCGATCGTGCTTCTGTCGGCCATCGCCGCGGCCACCAAACGCATCCGGCTCATCACGGGCGCCGTCATCCCGGCCTTCAACCACCCAATCAAGCTGGCCGGCGAGCTGGCCATGCTGGACAACATTTCCAATGGGCGGCTGGACGTGGGCTTCGGGCGGGCCTTCATCCCCGAGGAGTACGCCGCCTTTGGGCTCAACATGAACGACAGCAGGGAGATGTTCGACGAGGGCATCACAGCGGTCAAGCGGCTGTGGACCGAGGAGCGCGTCACCTACAAGGGCCGCTTCTGGCAATTCGAGAACGTTCATTCCATGCCGCATCCGGCGCAGCGGCCGCACCCGCCCATCTGGGTCGCGGCGATTGCCTCAGAGGAGTCGTTCCTGAGCGCGGCCGTGAACGGCTATCACATCATGATCGTGCCCTTCGCGGGCGGTCTCGAGCGCACCAGCAGCCTGGTCAAACTGTACCGGCAGGGCTGGCGAGAGTCCGGCCACACGCCCGGCGCCGAGCAGGTGCAGATGTCTTTCCACGCTTACGTGGGCGAGACTCACGAGGAGGCGGTCAAGGGCTACACGCCCGCCATGCGCACCTACCTGGACGTCTTCACCGAGGCGGTGAGCAGCTGGGAGGGCCTCAGCTCGGGCCAGTACCTCGGCTACGAGAAGCTGGTGAGCGCCATCGCCGCCCAGACGCCCGAAGGCAACCTCGAGAAAGGCTACGCCTTTGTGGGCACGCCCGACGAGGTCATCCCGCAGGTGCAGCGTATGCGCGATCTCTTTGGTGAGCACGAGCCATCCATGCAGATCACCTTTGGCGGCATCAGCGACGAGGAGGCCCTCCGTACCCTCGATCTGTTCGCCAAGCACATCGTGCCGGCGTTCAATTAATCAAGCGGCTCCTACCAGACGGCAAGCGCCGGGTCGTAGCCGCGGAGGCGCTGGTCACGTGTCAACAGCCTGCCACCCGCCAGCCGAGTGCTGGCGTAGATGAAGCGATCTGCTGGGTCTCCCGGAAAGCGATCGGACGGGAGCACGGCTGACTCGATCGCGGCTTCCACCGACAGCGTGAGCGGTTCGACGCGCTCGCGCCCCAGCGCTTGTCCCACCCACGCCTTGACCGGACGATCCAGGGCGATGCGGCCGCGCGACGTCAACATCGCCAGCTCCCAGCAGGACACCGTGCACACCCCAAGTCTGTCGGCCGCGTCGATCAATGCTGCAGCCGTGTTGGACAAGCGCTCAGGATCCGACTCCCACCACAGCCACGCATGCGTATCCAGAACGAGCAGGCTCATTCGTCCGCTTCCCAGGTATCACCCAGGGGTGCTAGCAGCTCCTCGTCCGAGACGAGATACCGCACACTGCCGCGCAGAGACGTCGCAGGATTGGCGGGTACGACCTCCACGATGGGCCGTTTGTGCTTGGTGACGACCACCGCCTGACCCGTCTCGGCGATCTCATCCATCAACGCCAGACATTGCGCTTTAAAGTGGCTTGCAGAGATGGTCCGCTTCATTTGACTATGGTCATCATACCATGGTCACTTCCGATAAACCTCGGCCGTTTGCTTGGCGGTTGCTTCCCAGCTGAACCTGGCGGCTTGGGGCGGACCTTTGGCGCGCAGGGACTCGGGGTCGGCTAGGGCCTGGCGCATGGCGCTGGCGAGGGCGGTTTCATCGTGCGGGTCGAACAGGATGGCGGCGTCGCCGACGATTTCCGGCAGGGACGCGGCGTTGGAGCACACCACAGCGCAGCCGCAGGCCAGCGCCTCGAGAGGATCGAGGCCGAAGCCCTCGTAGAGAGAGGGGAAGGCGAACAGCTCGGCATGGCGGTACAACGCCAGCTTTTGGTCGTCGTTGACGCGCCCCAAGAAGCGGACCCGGTCGGCCAGAGGCGCGGCCGCGGCTCGCAGATCCGGGAACATGCCGCCGGTTGAGCCAGGCTCGCCGGCGATAGCCAGCACCAGATCCGGGTAATCCGGCGCGATCTGCCCAAAGGCGCGAATGAGGGCCGGCACGTTCTTGCGCACGTCCCAGCCGCCGATGTAGAAGACGTAGGGCCGGTCCAGGGGAGAAGGGCCGGAGCGGTCCGGTGAAAAGCGCGGCTCGACCCCGAGATAGACGACGTGCACCCGCTCCTCCGGAACGCGCAGCAGGCGCAGCACGTCGTGCTTGCTGGCTTCGGAGTCGACCAGGATCGCCTCAGCCGAGCGGCAGGCCAGCGCCTGCAAGCGAGTGTAGGCGCGCACCAAGGGCGAGCCGGCATAGGCCGGCAGCACCATCGGGATGAGGTCATGGATGGTGACGACGGCCGCCCGGCGGCGCCGCAGCGGCAGGGCGAAGTACGGGCAGTGCAGCAAATCCGCGCCGGCCCGGCTCGCCTCAGCCGGCCAGTCAAGCTGCTCCCAGCGCAGCTTGGCGAGGTTGCCCAGCGGCCCAGCCGGCTTTGCCACGGCGAGGTCAACGCCATTCAGGTGCTCGAGCAAATGCAGGGCATACTGCCCGCTGCCTGTGTGCGGGATGTTAAGGAAATAACCGTTAATCGAGACTCTCATAGATTTCTTTGAGCTGCTGGGCGGAGGAGCGCCAGGAGAAGCGCCTGGCCTGCTCCAGGCCGGCAGCCCGGAGCTCGCCGCGCAGCGCGGCGTCGTCCACAAGCCGCCGGATGGCGGCCGCGATAGCCGCCGTGTCCTCCGGCCCGAACATCAGGCCAGCGTCGCCAACCACCTCCGGCAGGCTCGACACGTTCGAAACGGCCACCGGGGTGCCGCAGGCCATGGCCTCCAGCGGCTCGAGGCCAAAGCCTTCGTACAGCGAAGGGAAAACGAATACGTCCGCCAAATTGTAGAGGGCCACGAGCTGCTCGTCGGTTACAAAACCCGGCGCGAAGATACGCGGCTGCCGCAGCTTGGCCAGCACATCCTCATACAGCCAGCCGCGGGCGCCAACCACCACCAGGTTGTGCGGCACGTCCAAAGAAACGAAGGCGTCGACCAGCCGCTCGATGTTCTTCCGGGGCTCGAGCGTGCCGACCGTCAGGATGAACGGCCGCGGGATCTCAAGGCCGGCCAGCATCTCCTCCGCCTGATCCGCGGACAGCGGGCGGAAGCGCACGTCGGCGGCCGAGTAGACGACTTCCAGTCGGTCTGCCGGCAGCTGGTACAGGCGGAGCAGGTCGCCGGCCGTGGCCTTGGAGTCCGCCAGCACCCGATCGGCCCGCCGGACCGAGCGCGGCACGACCCGTCCCAGGTAGCGTCGCAGGCTGGGCACAGCGCACTCGGGGCGCATGACGAAGGTGAGATCGTGCACGGTGAGGACGGTGCGCGCCCGCCGCACCGGCGCAAGCACGAAATCGGGCGAGTGGAATACGTCCACCCCGCCGGCCAGCGCGTCGGCCCACAACGGCAGGCGCAGCCGGTGCCAGGCGATGGTTTGCCAGCGCTCCCCCAATGGCAGCCGCTGCACCGATACGTTCGGCTGGGACGGTACGGCGGCCAGGTCGGATTGGGCAGAAGGCGCGTACAGCAGCCGGTATTCGTTGTCAGAGTCCAGCTCGAAGAGAGCGCCGAACAGCTGCCGAGTCAGCCGGCCGATGCCGGCGCGCTGGTTCAGACCGGCGGTGAAATCAACCCCGATCCGAACTGCTATCGCGCCCGCTTGCTCAGGAAGTAGTTGATCGCGCCACCGGCCACCAGGCCCCAGTAGCTGACCACCCGGTCCATGATGACGATGGCTAGTGCCACGCCTGGCGACAGCCCGACGAAGATGAGGATGCCGGTCAGCCCGCCTTCTACCGCGCCCAGCCCGCCGGGTGTCGGCACGAGCGTCAGGATCGACGACGTGACCATCGCGAACACCGCGGTCACGATGCCGAAGTTGTTGAGACTCGGACTGCCGGCCGCCAGCGCATGGACGACCGTAAACAGTCGCAGCGCCTCGAACAACCAGGCCGCCAGCGTGAAGAACAGCACCACCTCCAGCGATTGGAACGAGCCCAGCGTGCCTTCCTCGAAGCGGCGGTACACCTCCAGCACTCGCTTCGACGCAAAGCGCGCGAACACCGCTTCGCCGAAATGGCGCATGAACAGCAGCGCGGCCGCCATCACGCCGGCCAAGCCGATGCCGACCGCCAAGATGAGCCGCACCTCGTCGGGCAGATGATTGCGGAAGACGATCAAGCCGGTGATGCCAAAGGTGAAGAAGATGATGAGCGTGTCGATGATGCGCTCGGCGAAAATCGTGCCCATCGACTTCGAGAGCGACACAGACTCGTTCTTCTTCACCAGATAGCCGCGGTACACGTCGCCGATCTTGGCCGGCACCAGGCAGTTCACGAACCACGACAGGAACACATATTCGGTCAGCTTGGCGGCAGGCTTGTCCTCGCCCACATTGCGCAGCAGCCGCTGCCAGCGCAGACCGCGCATCGGAAAGGTCATGGCGTACGCCAGGAACGCCAGCAGGTAAACGCCCACGTTGACGCTCCGGATGGTCTGCGCTGCCGCCGAAAAATCGCCCAAGCGCCTGAACACGGCCACCAGCAGCAGGATGGCGACGACGAACGACAGGATCGTGCGGGGATTGAGCAGCCGTTTCTTGAGCGAGACGCCCTCCGCGTCCGCCTCATTGTCGGCCGCGGTGGCGGCCAGGGGCACCTCTGCCAAGTTCGGCACGGTATCAGCCATCAGCTTTGCGGAATCTGGGGATCACGGCCGCGGACGCCAGCAAGAGGCCGACCAGGACGGGAATGCCGTGGACGTACATGTTGTCCACCAGATTATGGATGGACAGCGCCGTAAAACTGCCGAGCAGGCCCAGCGCGACGCCATACCAGACGCCCGCCGGCGCCGATCGCAGGCTCAGGCCCAGCTGCCGGAAGGCGCCGGCCACGAGCGCCAGGTAGGCGGCCAGGCCGACGAGGCCCGTTTCAGCCGCCGCGTTGAGGTAGTAATCGTGGGCGTGGCCGAGGACCAGCTGCCAGCCGCTGGCGGCGTACTTTGGGTACGCCTGGATGTAGTTGCCGATGCCAACGCCGAGCACCGGGTTGTCCACGAACATGTTCAGGCCTGCCTGCCAGAAGGCCAGCCGCTGCACCGCCGAAAAGTTTTCGGCGGTCACGCTGTCGAAGTTCACGCCGGCCAGGCCAAACGCCGCCAGCACTGAAGTGGTGACGCCGAACGGAATGACCCCGAACACCGCCGCGAGGATCACGATCGAGAGCGCCAGCAAGCCCAGCCAGATGGCCACGGCTAACCGCCGGCTGGCGACGACGCCCATGACCAGCAGCGCCACCGAGAAACCCAGCCAAGCGCCGCGCGACAGCGTTATCACCAGGATCGTGGCCACGGCGACTACAGCCAGCCAGGCCAGCACCTTGAGCCAGCGGACGCCGGTGAACAGCGCCACGCCCAGCAGGATAGGCAGGCTGAGGTTGAGGTAGCCGGCCAACGGGTTTGGCTGGCCAAAGGTGCCGTAGGCGCGCAAGATCGCGCCGCCGATGAGGAACTCCGGCGGGCCCAATCGGAGGGCCACCTGCACGGCACCGATGGCAGTTTCTGCCAGAGCGCCGAGGAACAGGGCGACCAGGAACAGCGCCAGCTTCTTGGGCTCGCGAAAGCGGTTCACAGCCATCCAGTAGACGGCAATGACCTCCAGCCATTTGCCCAGCTCCTTCAGGCTCTGGAGCTGGTTCTCGGCCTTGAACACCGACAGCAGCATGGCGCCCAAGAGCACGGCTAGGGGCCCCAGCAGCGGCGCGCTCCGCCAGGAGCCGCGTTCGACAGCCAGCTGCCGCACCAGAAAGGCGGCGACCGCCAGCGCCACCACGAACTCGGTGGCGGTGAGCTTGACCTCCGTCGGGTCGGCGTCGCGCAAGCTCTGAAAAGGCACACTGAAGGCCAACAGGTACAGCCCCGCCTCCGGCCGGAGGAAAACCAGCACCAGGGTGATCGCGCCCAGCACCGCCGCGCCGCTGTACAGCGGCGGCGCCAGCGCGACGGCAGCGCCTAGGGCGGCGAGCAGGACAAGAATTGGGAACTGGGAATTGAGAATTGGATGGCGCCCAACCGGCCGCCATGCTGCGAGTGGCAAGCTCAACTAGCGAGACTCAATTCTCAAATCCCAACACCCAATTCCCCCCTGAACCAGGCGATCGTCCGCTGCAAGCCTTCCTCGAGAGGGATGCGCGGCTCCCAGCCGAGATGGGTCTTTGCGCGCGTGATGTCCGGCCGGCGGCGGGTGGGATCGTCCTGCCGCGGCGGCAGGTATTCGATGGGCGAAGATGAGCCGGTGAGCCGCAGGACCAGCGCGGCCAGCTCATCGAGCGTGAACTCGCCAGGGTTGCCCAAGTTGAACACTTGGGCCGTGGTTCCCGGCGTGAATTGCGCCCGCAGGATGCCATCCACCAGGTCATCCACATAGCAGTAGCTGCGCGTCTTTGAGCCCTCGCCGTAGATGGGCAGTGGCTGGCCCAGCAACGCTTTGCACACGAAGTTGGGCACCACGCGTCCGTCGTCCGGCTGGCTGCGCGGGCCGTAGGTGTTGAAGATGCGCACGATGCGCATGTCGAGGTTGTGCACGCGGTGGAAGTCCATGGTCAGCGCTTCGGCGTAGCGCTTGCCTTCGTCGTAGCAGGCGCGCGGGCCGTTGGGGTTGACGTTGCCCCAGTAATCCTCGGTCTGGGGGTGGATCTGCGGCTCGCCGTAGACCTCCGACGTCGAGGCCTGCAGGAACTTGGCCTGGTGCTGACGGGCCAGCTCCAACAGATGGTGCGTGCCTTCGGCGTTCACCCGAGCCGTGGCGATGGGATGTTCGAAATAGCCCACCGGGCTGGCCGGGCTGGCGAGGTTGAAAATAGCCTCGACCACCCAGTCTCGCGGCAGCGACTCAATCACATCGTGCTCGACAAACGTGAACCCCTGGCGCGGCAGCAGCGTCTCAAGGTTCGCGCGGCGGCCGGTCAGCAGGTTATCAACACAGATGACGGCGTGCCCGGCATTGAGCAGCGCTTCGCACAGGTGGGAGCCGATGAAGCCGGCGCCACCCGAAACGAGGATGTTCAGGTGGCTGTCTCCTCTTGGTCGGGGCTGCCCCATTCTAGCAACTGCATCAGCCCCAGGGTCAGCCAGAACAGCAAGGAGAGGTCCACCAGGAAATAAGAGTTGTCGACCAAGCCGTGGACCAGGCCTTCGACCATGCTGGCCAGCAGTCCGATGGCCATGGCGCGCTCCCAGCCTTTGGCAGAGGCGATCAACCGGGCCGCTTTCCAAAAGAAGACGGCCTCCAGCCAGATCAGCGACGCGAGCCCGAACACCCCGATCCGGGTCCAGAAGTCCAGCACCAGGTTGTGCGGGTGCGACAGGTCCGGCTCGTTACGCGCTTCGGGCAGAACGTAGCGCGGGTACTGGTACAGGAAGTTGTCCAGCCCGACGCCGAAGATGGGATGATCGGCAATCATCCGCGCTGCCGAATGCCACAGCGCCAGCCGGGTAAAGCCTGTCGACCCCGGGTTGAACTCGAACATGGACTGGATGCGCCTCGCCTGCAGGGTGCTGAGCGCAACCGCGGCCGCCGCGGCGGCAAGCAAGGCAGCGGCCAGCCAGCGCCGGCCGGCGAAACCGGCCACCATCAGCAAGGCGACCAGTACGCCCAGCCAGGCCCCGCGCGTGAAGGACAGCAGGACACCTGTGAGGCCGATCAGGGCGCCAATGGCATAGGCCATGCGCCAGGCGGGCTTTAGCGGCGCCAGCAGCGCCAGCGCCGCCGCCAGCGGCACCAGCCGGCCAAGGTACAACGCGAAATTGTCTGGCGAGCGGTAGACACCGACCATCCGCAGCACCCCCTCGGCCTGGATGCCGTGGTGGAATGCATACTGGCCGAAACCGGTGAGCGCGACGATCAGCCCGCCCACCAGCAGCGCATTCAGCAGCGGCCTGACCCGCGGCCGAACCAGCAGGATCAGCCCAAAGAAGATGAGTGGCTCGAGCACGTCCGTGCGCCATTCCCGCAGGGCGTAGCGTGGATAGGCCGCCGCGAGCACCGATGCACTGGCAGCCAGGAAGAACAGGCCGGCCGGCCAAGCAAAACTCGTCCGCGGCCACGTCCAGCCGCCGTTCCAGGCCGTCCGCAACAGGTAACTGGCCAATGTGAGCGCGATGAGGGCCTCGGTCAGGGGGATCTCTGCGCTGCGAATGCGGATGGGCTGGAGATAGAAGGGGATTGCCAGCGCCATGAGGACCAGGGGGATTTCGACCCACGATGTCATCCTGAGGCCAAAGGCCGAAGGAGCTTCCGCGGCAGCGGCAGCCAGGAAGGTTCTTCGCCTGCGGCTCAGAATGACATTGGGGGCAGTGCTGCCCAACACCACAGCTCCC
>Ga0099828_10002679_pt1 | contig 12298 bp, 9 predicted proteins | sample CZO8metaG_2_FD_79338 | JGI IMG/M metagenome (GOLD analysis project Ga0099828, IMG submission 79338) | Vadose zone soil microbial communities from the Eel River Critical Zone Observatory, Northern California, USA - CZOApr15con2H1.8 metaG | ecosystem: Environmental > Terrestrial > Soil > Vadose...
GAGCGTCTCGAAATCGAAGGCGTGGAGCGGCTGGCCCAGCTCCCACATCACGTAGTTGGTCACATCCACGAGATTGTTGATGGGGCGGAGGCCCACCGCGCGCAGCCGCTGGGCGAGCCAGGGCGGCGAGGGCCGCACCGTGAGCCCGGTGATGAGACGGGCGCAGAAGCGGGGGCAAAGATCCGGCGCCTCGATTTCCACCGACGTGAGCGCTGCGGCCTCGTCCTCTCCCTCCTTCACCGCGACGTGCGGGAAGCGGAAGGGCGCGCTGGTGAGCGCCGCGACTTCCCGCGCCACCCCCACCACCGAGAGCGCGTCGGGGCGATTCGGCGTGATCTCGATCTCGAAGACGACGTCGTCGAGGCCCAGATAGGTGCTGAGGTCCGTGCCGATCGGCGCTTCGGAGGGCAGCTCGAGGATGCCGCGATGATCGTCGCCGATGCCGAGCTCGCGCTCCGAGCAGAGAATGCCTTCCGACACGACGCCGCGGATCCGGACGGCCTTCACCTCTCCGCCCACCGGCAGCAACGCGCCCGGCGGAGCGAAGGCGGTGCGCAGGCCGGCCGCGGCATTGGGCGCCCCGCAGATCACCGAGAACTTCCGGCCGGGCAGCGCCACGCGGCAGAGGCGGTTCACGTGGCCGGCGGGCGTCGTGCCCAGCTCTTTCTCGATCTCCTCGATCAAGCCAACCACGACGCCCGACAGCCCTTTGACGACGGGCTCGACGGCTTCCACGACTATCCCCGCATTGGTCAGCCGGTCGGCAAGCTCGCGCGCCGGAAGGTCCGTGTCCACGTACTCCTTGATCCAGCGGTATGAGATCTTCATATCTCCCTCACCCTTGTATCTTGCCGGGAGGCAGGAAATGATACGAGGGAAGAGCAGGCCGGGCGTGATAGACCGACTCACCCGAGGTCGGACGAGGCCGCAGGGTAGCATGGGTCGTCACGCCCGTATCCTCCACAGCCCGCACAGTCGCCTGGGCCACAGTGAGCCCGCATCGTGCAAGGACGGGCAACGAGGAGACCCTATGAGTGCGCCGGCCGCTCAGTTCGTCGGGATCGATGTGTCGAAACACCAGCTGGATATCGCCGTACGCCCCAGTGGCGAGACATGGACGGTGGCCCATCACGAGGCTGGGCTGAGCGCCCTCGTCGCCCGGCTGCGCGAACTCGCCCCCACGCTGATCGTCTTGGAGGCCACCGGCGGCTTGGAAGTCCCCCTCGCCGGCGCCCTGGCCACGGCCGCCCTGCCCGTCGCCGTCGTGAATCCCCGCCAGGTGCGCGACTTCGCCCGCTCCACCGGCACCCTGGCCAAAACCGATCAGCTCGATGCCCAGATCCTCGCCCAGTTCGCCGACGCCGTCCGCCCCGAGCCCCGCCCGCTGCCTGATGCCCAGGCCCAGGAACTCACCGCCCTGCTCCAGCGCCGGCGCCAACTGGTCGAGATGCTCACGGCCGAGAAAAACCGCCTGCAGATTGCCCCCCGGCGCATTCGGCCACAGCTCCAGGCCCACATTGAGTGGCTGCAGCAGCAGGTGGCCCAGTTCGACGAGGACCTCCGCCAGCTCGTCCGCTCCAGCCCGCTCTGGCGCGAGAAAGACGATCTGCTGCGCAGTGCCCCCGGCGTCGGGCCCGTGCTGGCCACCACGCTCGTGGCCGCCCTGCCCGAGCTCGGCACGCTGACCCGCCACCAGATCGCCGCCCTCGTCGGCGTCGCCCCGCTCAACCGCGACAGCGGTACCCTGCGTGGGCGCCGCACCGTCTGGGGCGGGCGCGCGCAGGTCCGCACCGTGCTGTACATGAGTACCCTCGTCGCCGTGCGCCATAACCCCGTCGTGGCCGCCTTCTATCAGCGCCTCCGCGCCGCGGGCAAAGCCCCGAAGCTCGCCCTCACCGCCTGCATGCGCAAGCTGCTCACCATTCTCAACGCCATGCTTAAACATCACACCCGCTGGGCCCCTGTCATCACTCAGCACCCTTGACATCCAAGACAGTCGCTACCCTCTCCCACTTTGGGGGAGAGGATAAAGGTGAGGGGGCAGGATAAGAGTAGGCCTGATCGAGGACCTCGACGATATGCCGCACCTCGGTGCGGATACCCTTGGCCCTGAGCCCCTGGGCGATCTGGATGATGCAGCCGGGATTCGCCGTCACCACCCACTCGGCGCCCGTGGCGGCGATGTGGGAGACCTTCCGCTCCTGAAGCCGCTTCGCCATCTCCGGCTCCGTGAGGTTGTACGTTCCCGCCGAGCCGCAGCACCAGTCGGATTCCTTGAGCTCCACCACCGTGAGGCCGGGGATCTGGGCCAGAAGCGCGCGGGGCTGGCTGCGGATCTTCTGCCCATGCACGACATGGCAGGGATCGTGGTAGGTCACGGTGCGCCGGACTTCCGCAAGAGGGCCGCGCAGCGGCTGCTGCGCCAGAAACTCCGAGACGTCCTTGACCGTGGCCGCAAAGCGCCCCGCGCGCTCGCTCCAGTCGGGATCGCCGGCCAGGAGCGTGCCGTACGACTTCATGTGGGCGCCGCAGCCCGAGACATTGACGATCACCTGATCGGCACCGGAAGCCTCGAAGACCTCGATCGTCCGTCGCGCCAGGGCCAGCGCGGTCTCGTGCTCGCCCGCATGCGCGTGCAGCGCGCCGCAGCAGCTCTGCGCGAGGGGAGCCAGCACGTCGCAGCCGTTCCGCGCGAGCACGCGCGCGGTGGCGCGGTTGTGAGGTCCGAAAGCGATCTGCTGGATGCAGCCGGTGAGGAGCGCCACGCGCGCCCGGCGCGGACCGTCTGACGGCGTCAGCTCGGGCAGCGGCGCGCGATCGGCGGCCGAGGGCAGCTCGGGCAGGAGCGGCTCCCATTCGGCCAGCGGACCCGGCAGCAGCCGCAGCAGCCCCGAGGCCCGCAGCAATCGCCGGAGCCCGCTTCGCTGGTAGAAGCGCAGCCCGGCGGCCGCCAGCCGGAGCATGCGGGGATGGGGAAGCAGGAGGGAGAAGTTCACCCAGCGGAAGAGCCGGCGCAGCGGGCCGCCCGGACGCTGGCGCTCGATCTCGGCGCGCGCGGCCTCGATCAGCTGGCCGTACGGGACTCCCGACGGGCAGGCGGTCTCGCAGGCGCGGCAGCCGAGGCAGAGATCCAGATGCCGCGTCGCCGACGCCGTGAGCGCGATCCGGCCTTCCGCCAGCGACTTGATCAGCACGATGCGCCCGCGCGGCGAGTCCATCTCGGTGCCGAGCTCCGAGAAGGTGGGGCAGTAGGCCAGGCAGAGCCCGCAATGCACGCATTGGTGGACACCGTCCACGCTCTGTCCGTGCAGCGTGAGCGCCGCGCCGGCCATCAACGGAGAGTCAGTTGTCGGGACGTGAGTCATCGCGCTCCAGGTCTCAGTCTCAGATGCTGCCCACAAAGCGGCCGGGGTTCAGAATGCCGCGGGGATCGAGCCGCTCCTTGATTCCCTTCATGATCCTCAACGCCGGGCCCGGGGTGTCCCAGACCGCGACGCGCTCCTTGACGGCCAGCGGCGCCCACTCGAGCAGCGCGTGGCCGGCGGCGCCGTTGATCATGGCGCGCCAATCGGTGAGCGTGGCGACCACCGCGTTCGTGTCGGCGCTACCGCCCGCCAGCACGGCCCGGGCGACGCCGACGCCGGCATGCGCCGTGATCCGGGCAACGAGGCCGCTGCGCTGGGCGGCCGCCGAGCCCGCTTCCATCACCTCGGGCAGCACCGTAGGCAGCACGCCCCACTTCATGACGGCGGCGGTGTCGTCCACGCCGGCCCGGCCCAGCTCGCCGAGCCCACGCCACGCGGCATCGCGCGCCTCGCCATCGAGCACCACCGAATCCTTGAGTCCCAGCGGGCCGAGGAGCCGGCCGATCTCGGCGCATTGCCAGTCCACCTGCTCCCGGATACCGTCGACCCCAATCACCACCGCGCACCCCTCGCCAAGCTCGAGCGCGCGGAGCGTCTCGCCGTCCACCAGCTCCAGCGCCGAAGGAATGAGGTCGGAAGCCATCAGCGCGCGCACCGCCTGCCCGGCCTCCTTGATCCGGTCGAACCGCGCGATCGCCAGACGATCCGCCTCGGGGCGCGGCCTGAGCTTGAGCGTGGCCTCGACCAGGACGCCGAGCGTCCCGAACGAGCCGACGTAGAGCTTCGGCAGATCATAGCCGGCGACGTTCTTGACGACCTTGCCGCCGCCCCTCACGATAGCGCCGTCCGCCGCCACCACCGTGATCCCGATCAGCACGTCGCGGGCCGTGCCGTAGAGATGCCGGCGGGGACCCGAGGCATTGCTCGCGAGAATGCCGCCGAGCGTGGCCCGCTCGGGATGCGCCGGATCGAGCGACATCCACTGCCCGCGCTTGCCGAGCTCGGACTGCAGCGCGGCGAGGGTGATCCCGCACTCGACGGTGGCCGTCAGGTCGGCCGGCTCGTGCTCGACGACGCGGGTGAGCCGCTTGAGCCCGAGCACGAGGCCCAGGCGGGATGGCGGCGCGCCGATGGCCATCTTGGTGCCGCCGCCCCAGGGCGTGACCGGGATCGCCTCCTCCGCGGCCAGCGCCAGCAGTGCCGAGACCTCCTCCTTGCTGCCGGGAAAGGCCACGGCCTCGGGCGCCCGGCCGTCGAGAGCATGGGGTGAGCACTCCACGCCCGTGAGCACATGGGCGCCGCCGACGATCCCCCGCAGTTTGTCGACGAGGGCTGGCTGCACGGAGAGCGAGTCCTCGGTCCCGCCTTAAAACCGCTGAGCGAGGCCCTTCTCTTCGATGGGATGGGGGCGATAGGCCGGCCCGACTTCCACGCAGGCCTTGCGGGTCGGAAAGATCTTGCCCGGATTGCACAGCCCCGTCGGGTTGAAGGCCTCCTTCACGCGATGCATGCAGGCCAGGTCCGCCTCGCTGAAGATGAACGGCATGTAGTCCACCTTCTCGAGCCCGATGCCGTGCTCGCCGGAGATCGAGCCGCCCACCTCGGCGCAGACCTTGAGGATTTCTGCTCCCGCTGTCACCACGCGACCTTCTTCTCCGGGCACGCGCGGATCGTAGAGAACGAGTGGGTGCAGATTGCCGTCGCCCGCGTGGAAAACATTGGCCACGCGCAGGCCGTGCGCCGCCACGATCTCGTTCACCCGCCGCAGCACATAGGGCAACTTGGTGCGCGGGATCACGCCATCCATCACCATGTAGGCTGGCGTCAACCGGCCCATCGCGCCGAAGGCCGACTTCCGCCCCTTCCAGAGCAGCTGGCGCTCCGCCTCGTCCCGCGCCATCCGCACCTCGCGCGCGCCGCAGTCGCGGCAGGCCTGGACTACGCGCCCGACCTGCTCGTCGATGCCCGCCGCGAGCCCGTCCAGCTCGATGAGCAGCGCCGCTGCGGCGTCCGGGGGATAGCCGCAACTGAAGGCGTCGTTCACGGCCTGGATGGTGATCGCGTCGATCATTTCCATGGCGGCCGGGATGAGTCCGCGCGCGATGATGGCCGACACCGACTCCGAGGCCTGGTCGATCTGGTCGAACACCGCGAGGATGGTCCTCACGGCCTGGGGCTTCTTGAGGATGCGCACGGCGATCTTGGTGGCGATGCCGAACGTGCCCTCCGAGCCCACGAAGACGCCGACCAGATCGTAGCCCTGCGCATCCCGCGTCTTGCCGCCGAGCCAGAGGAGCTCGCCGTCCGGCAGCACGACCTCCAGGCCCAGCACATGGTTCGCGGTTACTCCGTACTTGAGCGTATGGGGCCCGCCCGAGTTCGTGGCGATATTGCCGCCTATCGTGCAGGCCTGCTGGCTCGACGGGTCGGGCGCGTAGTAGAAACCCTGCGGTCCCACCGCCCACGACAGGTGAAGGTTCACGAGGCCAGGCTCGACGATGGCGATCTGGTTCTCGTAGTCCACCTCGAGCACGCGGTTCATCCTCATGAGCGAGATCACGAGGCCGCCCTCGGCGGGGAGACACCCGCCGGACAATCCCGTTCCGGCGCCGCGAGCGACGAAGGGAATTCCCTCGCGACTGGCGAGCTTGACGAGGGCGGAGACCTGCTCGGCGGTGGTCGGAAAGACGACGAAATCCGCGAGCGCGCGGAAGAGCACAAGGCCGTCGGACTCGTAGACCAGCAGCTCCTCGGGATCGGATAGCACGGAGCCGGGGCCCAGCAGGGCCTCCATCTCGCGGCGGAGCGCTCGCTTGCGCGGCTCGGTCAGCGTGTCCACAAACGGATTATATCATCCGGCGAAGCCGCCGCCGGGGCCGGGCAGGTTGACGATGGTTAAACGAGAGGGTGGCTCCCCGAGCAGGACTCGAACCTGCAACCCTCCGGTTAACAGCCGGATGCTCTACCATTGAGCTATCGGGGAACGCCGACGGGCAACCGCGGGACCTACCTTATATATCACAGCGCCACTAGCCCTCCAAGCCGCGCCCGCGCGCTAGAGACGGCAGACGTAGATGCTGTTCTGCGGCCCGGGGGCGTCGGTCACCTCGATGGAGCCGAAGCCGGCCTCGCCGAGCATCCGACGGGCGACCTGCTCGCCCCAGGCGGTGCCGAGCCCCGCGCCGCCCTCGGCCAGCGACACCGTCATGCAGTGGAGCACGCTCATCCCGTAGAGGTAGGGCGCGAACGGGTTGCCGATGTTCTCCTCGAGCTTGCTCGAGGCCTTGGGCTCCACCATGAGATAGATGCCGTCCGGAGCAAGCGCGCCGGCGATCCGGCGCAATGCGGTGGCGGGGTCCCGTTGGTCGTGGATCGAGTCGAAGGACGTGATCAGGTCGAACTTCGGCTCGGGCGCGAGCCGGGTGACGTCGAGCGCCTCGAAGCGGGCGTTTCCGAGCCCCATCTCTCGCGCTTCGGCGCGCGCCCGGACGATAGCGTCCTCACCCAGGTCGTAGCCAACGAAGGTCGAGGCGGGATACTCGCGGGCCATGAGGTTGACCGCGTGGCCCGTGCCGCAGCCGATGTCCGCCGCTCGAATCCCGGCCTTGAGCCGCTCCGTCAGATCCTTGGCGACCGGCAGGAAGCCCTTGATCAGGAGCCCGTCGTAGAGCAGGCGCCACGAGGCGTCCATGGCCTCCGTGAAGTCGGGCCGATATTCCGAGTAGGATACGCCGCCGCCCTTGCGGAACGACTCGACGACGCGCGGGAGCCTTTTGCTGAGCATCGGCAGGCTCTGGCTGCCGGCCGCCAGATTCCGGCTCGACGATCCGGTCAGGCAGACGGCGTGCTCGAGTGGGAGGGTGAAGGCGCCGGATGACGCGTCGTAGTCGACGATGCCGCCGGTCGCCATGGCGGCCAGCCACTCACGAACGTACCGCTCGTCGAGCCCGGCGCGGGCGGCGATCTCCTGGCTGGTCCCGGGGCCCTTGGCGGCGGCCTCGAAGAGCCCCGTCTGATGGCCAATATGGACGAGCAGGGTGAGGATGCCGCTCGTGTAGTGGCCGAACAGCCTGCGCGCGAAGTCCTGAACCTTCTGGCGGTCGGGCTTCACTTCAGTTGGGCGTTCCATTCCGGGGTCCTCCTCGTCAGGCGGGACGGCTAGCTCATCTCGCGACGGCCCTCAAGGGCCTTCGACAGCGTAACCTCGTCGGCGTACTCGAGGTCGCCGCCCACCGGCAGGCCGCGCGCGATGCGCGTGACGCGCACGCCTAGCGGCTTGAGCAGCTTGGCCAGGTAGATGGCCGTGGCCTCGCCCTCGACGCTCGGATTGGTGGCGAGGATGATCTCGTCGACCTGGTCGGCCTCGAGCCGCGTCAGCAGCTCTCGCACCCTCAGATCTTCGGGGCCGATGCCGTCCAGCGGCGAGAGCGCGCCCAGCAGCACGTGGTAGCGCCCGCGGAACTCGCCCGTCCGCTCCAGCGCGAGCAGGTCATTCGGCTCTTCGACGACACAGAGCGCCCGGGTATCGCGCTGGGGATCGCGGCAGATGCGGCAGGGATCCTCCTCGGTCACGTTGAAGCACACCGAGCAGTGAACGATGAGCTGCTTGAGCTGGACGAGCGATTCGGCCAGCGTTGCCACCTCGGCGGTTGGCCGTTTGAGGAGGAAGAAGGTCAGCCGCTGGGCCGTCTTGGGGCCAATGCCGGGCAGCCGCTGAAGCGCCTCGATGAGCCGCGCAACCGGCTCCGGATAGTATGCCATTACGAACTGGGGGGGAGCGACCGCCGCTCCCTTGGGCTCGCTCGCCTCGTGACTGGCGGGGCCCAGCCCGCCGGAGTCCTTCGGCTCGCCCTGCACCCCAGGCCCCCCCACCGATTCGATCCCACGGGGCTGCGGTTTGCCTCCGCGCGCGACGCCTCGCTGATCGTCACGCCGCTACATCCCGAGGCCGGGGATCTTCAGCCCGCCGGCCAGCTTGGTCATCTCCGCCTGCACCATCTCACGGGATTTGCGCAGCGCCTCGTTGCAGGCCGCCAGCACGAGATCCTCGAGCATTTGCGCGTCCTCGGGATTGATCACCTCGCGGTCGATCTTGATCGAGAGGATCTCCTGCTTCCCATTGACCTCGACCGTGACCATTCCGCCGCCGGCCGTGGCCTCCACTTTCTTCGTGGCCACTGCGGCCTGGAGCTGCTCCATCTGGGCCTGCAGCTTCTGCGCCTCCTTCATGATATTGCCGAAGCCTTTCACGGGGACTCTCCTTCCTCGGGGACGCGCGGTCGCACGGCGACCACTTCGCCCTGGAATACGCTCATTGCCGCCTGGACCGCGGGGTGGCTGCGTGCCGCGCTCGTCGCGCCGCCCGCGCCGCTTCCACGCCCCACGCCCACCTCAAAGCGGCGGGCGCCGGGAACGTGCTGCTGGACGGCCTCGTTGATCAGCTCGCGGTTGGCGCGGTCCGCGAGCATCTCGGCGTGGAAGGCGCTGGCGGTGAGCCCCACGGTGAGCACGCCGCCAGCCACCTCGATGGGCGACGCGTGCTGGAGCACGGACCCGAGCAGAGCCTTCTTGCGCATGATTTCGGCCACCACTCGCTGCCACGCGTCGCCGAGCTCGGCGGCGGGCTCGGCTTCCGTCGGCGTCTCGCTCGGACCGGCGCTCTCATGAACCGCTTCGGCCTCCGGTGGAGCGGGTTTACTGCCGCCCGAGACCGGATAGGCCTGGGAGCGCGGGGGCGAAGACGAGCGGGGAGCATCCAGCAGGCTTTCCTGGACCACTGTGGGCCGGCCGCCAGCGGCGCCAGCCGAAGGCATGGCGCGCAGCCGCGCCTCGGCTTCCTCCAGCTTGGCGAGAAGCGTGTCCAAAGCCTGCGGCTCGGGCCGGCGCGTAGTCCGCACAGCGGCGATTTCCAGCTCAACGCGCGGATGCGGCGAGCGCCGCATCTCGGCGTCCGCGTCGAGAAACGCGCGCAAGAGATAGACGAGCTCGTCCATCGACACGGCCTCGGCCGCGCTCGCGAGCGCCGCGGTCTCCGCCGGCGTCAGGTCGGCGAAGGGCGTCTTGGGGGCAACCTTGAGGACCAGCAACCGCCGCGCGGCCTCCACCACCTCGCGGCAGAGCGTGCCCAGGTCTTCGCCCGCCGCCGCCGCGCGGTCGATGGCCTCGAGCGCCGCGGCGCCGTCCCGGGCGAGCAGGGCGATCACGAATCCGCGGACGTGGACGGGCGACGTCGAGCCCAGCAGCCGCGCCACGCCCGCCTCGTCGAGCTTACCTTCACCATAGGCGATGGCGGTGTCGAGGAGCGACAGCACATCCCGCAGGCTCCCCTCGGCGGCGCGCACCAGCAGCGGCAGCGCCGCCGCTTCGAACGGGATCTGCTCCTTACCGAGGATCGCGGTCAGGCTGGCCGTGAGAAGTTCGGGCGAGATCGGCTTGAAGTCGAAGCGCTGGCAGCGCGAGAGCACGGTGGCCGGGATCCGCTTGGGCTCTGTGGTGGCGAGGATGAAGACCACGTGGGCCGGCGGCTCTTCGAGCGTTTTGAGAAACGCGTTGAAGGCCGGGCCCGAGAGCATGTGGACCTCGTCCACGATGTAAACCTTGAACCGGCCGCGCGCCGGGGCGTACTTGACGTTCTCGCGCAGCGTCCGGATGTCGTCCACGCTGGTATTGGACGCCGCGTCGATCTCCATGACGTCCACGGGCGCGCCCGAGACGAAGTCCTGGCAGGAGGCGCAACGGCCGCAGGCCTCGGGGCCGGTCCGCTCCGTGCACGCCAGAGCTTTGGCCAGCAGGCGTGCAGTGGTGGTCTTCCCGACGCCGCGCGGGCCCGTGAAGAGATAGGCGTGGGCGACCCGGCCCGAGGCCAGCGCGTTGCGGAGGGTGCGCGTGACGGGATCCTGGCCGACGACCGCGTCGAAGGCCTGCGGCCGCCACTTCCGCGCCAGCACCTGATAGGTCATGCGCCGATCATGCCCGAGAAAAAATGACCGTGCACCCTCAATCGAACCGCCCGTCCCGCGATCGCCGTATGAAACCTGCTCCGGTCAGGTACTCCCACGGCACACGGGAGGGGCGCCTTACCGTTGCTCCCTTCCGGGTCTGGCGGGTTTCGACGCATCCCGTTGCGTGGGGCCCAACCCTCAACGCCGTCCCATACGGCTCATTCGACACGAGCGGCCCTCGAGAGGGAATTCAACCCCGCTATAGCGGATTGCGGGCTACAGGGCACCGCTACCTCCCCGTCTAGCACGGCCAAGCGGACATCCGAGAGAACGAAATTTGGCGGAGGGGGTGGGATTCGAACCCACGGCAGGGTTGCCCCTGCACGGCATTTCCAGTGCCGCACCTTCGGCCACTCGGCCACCCCTCCGGTCCTGCTCATCCGGCATCTGAAGGTGCGATCAAAATGGCGGAGGGGAGAGGATTTGAACCCCCGAGGGACTTACGCCCCTATCCGATTTCGAGTCGGACGCCTTCAACCGGGCTCGGCCACCCCTCCGGACCAGTCTTTCGATCATTTCACCGCTCGCCTCGCGACGCTCGTGCCTGCGGCAGCTCGGCCGTCGCTCAGCTCGCACTACACTATTCTCTTTTCGCTCTAAAGAACGCGCTCAGCAGCGCCGCGCACTCCTCGCTTCTCACTCCACCGTTGACCACGACCTCGTGATTGAGCCGCACGTCTTCCAGCAGCCGGAAGAGGCTGCGCGCCGCGCCCGCCTTTGGGTCGGCGGCGCCATATACCACGCGCGCCACCCGCGCCTGGAGCGCCGCGCCGCAGCACATCGGGCACGGTTCCACCGTCGCGAACAGGGCCGCGCCGGGCAGACGGTAATTCTTCATCTGCCGTGCCGCGGCTCTCAGCGCCACGATCTCGGCGTGCGCCGTCGGGTCGCTGGCGCTGATCGGCTGATTGTGCCCGCTGCCGATCACGCGCCCGTCGAGCACCACCACGGCACCGACGGGCACCTCGCCCGCCGCTGCCGCGCGCCGGGCCTCCGCGAGGGCCAGCGCCATGAAGCCCGCATCCTCGCTTTCGGTCGCCGGAACCATCAGCGCAGCCAGCCTGAGGCCAGGGGGGCCGATCCCCCGACCCCCCTGCCCGTCAAATGGCGCGCCCTAGAGGAATCGAACCTCTGACCTTCGGATTCGTAGTCCGACGCTCTATCCATCTGAGCTAAGGGCGCTCTTGGCGGAGAGGCCGGGATTCGAACCCGGGACAGAGGTTTTGCCCCTGTAACCGCTTAGCAGGCGGCTGCCTTCGGCCAACTCGGCCACCTCTCCGAACGGTCAAGCCTACCGAGTATAAAGGATTTGGGCCCGGCCGACCACTTTGGCCATGGTCGGGCCGGGACCCAAGAGTGGCGGAGGGGGAGGGATTCGAACCCCCGATCCCTTGCGGGATTCCGGTTTTCAAGACCGGCGCCTTCAACCGGGCTCGGCCACCCCTCCGGTTCGTCTATTTCTCGACCGGCGTGATGCGCTCCGCGTCGCCCATGTAGGGCTGAAGCGCCTTCGGGATGCTCACCGACCCGTCGGCCTCCTGATAGTTTTCCAGCACGGCGATCAGCGTCCGGCCGACGGCCAGCCCGGATCCATTGAGCGTGTGGCAGTAGTCGACCTTGCCGCCTCCCGCCGGGCGGTACTTGAGATCCAGTCGCCGCGCCTGGAACGCCTCGCAGTTCGAGCACGAGGAGATCTCGGTGTACTTTCCCTGGGGCGGGCGCCAGACCTCGATGTCATAGCTCTTGGCCGCATTGGGTCCGGTATCACCCGCGCAATGCAGCACCGTTCGAAACGGAATCTCGAGACGCTTCAAGACGTCCTCCGCATCGGCGACCATGGACTCCAGCTCGTCGTAGGACTGCCCCGGCGTCGTGATCTTCACCAGCTCGACCTTGTCGAACTGATGCTGCCGGTAGATGCCCTTCATGTCC
>Ga0099828_10002680_pt1 | contig 12298 bp, 4 predicted proteins | sample CZO8metaG_2_FD_79338 | JGI IMG/M metagenome (GOLD analysis project Ga0099828, IMG submission 79338) | Vadose zone soil microbial communities from the Eel River Critical Zone Observatory, Northern California, USA - CZOApr15con2H1.8 metaG | ecosystem: Environmental > Terrestrial > Soil > Vadose...
TGTTGCCGGCCAAGTTTGTGTACGGCCCCGCCGCTCCAAAGATCCAGCCAAATCCGAAATCATCAATATTGTTCGAAGGAAGGCCAAAACTCGGGTGATTGAATACGTTGAAGAACTGGACGCCGAGACCTAATGACACATTTTCCCAGCGAGGAAGTTTCGTGTTCTTCATGATCGCGAAATCGGTATTGAAATAGCTCGGGCCGCGAAAGCGGTTTCGACCTTGGGCAAAAGCGACTGCCGATCCTCCACACGGATCGGAGGCGCTGGGGAGAGTGCCCTGATCGAATCCAGTTTCGCAGCCGGCTTGCACGAAACGCGCATTCGGGTTCGGGCTGCCATCCTTAAGTTGCGGCGGCTGGCAAGGATGCACCGGGTTAACAAAGCCAGCACCGCTTCCACAGTAGGGATCTGGACCGAGCGGCCGCGCCGGAACCGCATAAATTGGGCCAAAATAATTGTTCGCCTGGAGGACGCCAGCCTCAAACGGGTCGAAGATTGAGTAGGGGAAGCCAGTATGAAAAAACACCGTCCCCGAGACCTGCCAACCCATAATTAAAGAAGTGGGACCGCGACCGGCCAAAGCCGCCCTGATCGGGAGGTCCCAAACATAATTGGCGTTGAGCGAGTGCCGCACGTCGTACTCCGCTGGGCCATAGCTCCGGCGGAGATTCTTCACGTCTGGCGGGAATATTGTGCTGCCGCTGGTAAAACCAAACAACCCGCCGTCGGAAACTTCGTCGAGAGCGTGACCGAAGGTGTAGTTGACTTGAACCAGGCCCGGCGTCCAACGGCTGAACCTATGCTGGAAGGATGCAACGAGTCCATTGTAATTGGAGACGGCGGCCCACCGGAACGTAGTCACCTGACTGAATCGCGGATCGGCGCACGGCGGCACTGGAGGGCTTGTGCAAACTCCGGGTGGCAGCGAACCAAAGCCGAACGCATTGGCACTCGGATTCTGCACCAACCCATGTATTCCGTGATGGCCGAAGTAACCGATATTGATAGACGAGTGAACGCCGAAGGCCTGTTGCAGTTCCAAACTCCATTTCTGGAACTGCGGTGCGTGAGCGCGGCTATCGGGCACCGTGATGGCCGGCGGAAAAAACATTGCCCCATTTATCTGCGAAGTGGCTGCCTGAATTTGAGCAAGCGTTTGGCCTGACTTGAATCCATTCACGAATGCGGCATTCGACGCAGCCGCGTTTTCAAAAAGGTTGGGTGTCTCACCTGGCGCAAGATTGTCGTTCGTGACCAAGTAAGAATTCACAAATGGTATGCCACTCGAAAGTATGAACGTCAGATAGCCGGGATTTGAGTCATAGAAGACACCAAGTCCACCCCGAAGAACGGTGGCATGGGAAACACCAAACGGCTGCCAGGCAAAACTAAACCGCGGCGACCACAAGACCGCATCCGTGCCAGTAAATGAGTGATGACTCGTCACGATCGCTTGATCGTACGGCTGATTAGGGTCGTGACTGACCGACCCAAACGGACCATTGAATCGCGCGAAGCAAGCCTGCTCGCAGGTCGGATTCCCCTTATGCTCTGCCCGAAGAGCAAAGTTTAGAGAAAGGGTTTTCCGGGCGTGCCATTCATCTTGTCCATACAGACCGTAGTTATGAAAGGCCACGCGCTGGGAAAGCGATAACGGGAAGGACTGGTAGAGTTGCGTGTAATCACTGCCGGTCGTGGAATTCTCGTCAACACCGCCCCAATAAAAAGCATCGAGCGACAGCGGCACTAATGTGCCTATGACGTTTGTCGAATATTCCCGGATGTGCCAATGCACGGCTTCGAAAGTTCCACCAAATCCAAACTTGTGGTTGCGCCAGGACTTCAGCACATCTTCTGAAATCTGATATCGGAGCGGCACACCAAACACATTGCCGAGAGGATTGAAGAAGCCACTCTGTCCCAAGTCGCTGAACCCCTCGCAGCAGTTGAAATGTATGCCTGTAGGCATGGTTGATAGGGCTTCGCTTGGGTTCCTCATTTTGTACGAAGCCAAACCCGATGAGCCCGCCAGCAGGAACTGGTTTGCGCCGGACGAGCCGAATGAGTGTGTCTCAAGAATCTGACCTTGCCACCAAGGAATGCTGGCGTCCGCATCGAACACCGGATCGATCGCGTCGAGGTAGATTGCCGAACGCCCGGCATCATATTGAAGACGCAGAAATGCGCGATCACGATTGCCTATGTTCCAATCCAGACGGCCAGAAGTAAGCATTTCCTGACTTGGACGCCCGCGGACTTTATTGAAATGGTCCGCGCATGGAACGTTGCCGTATCCCGGCCCGGGAGGGCCGTTGGGATCCAGGAAAGTACCGCAACCAAGAGGATCTCCAGCGACACCCTGACTGACGGACTGACCGTTCGATGCTGCATTATAAAGACTGAAAATATTGCGATAGAAAAAGTCGGAGGCAGAGCCCAGACCGAAACGTGAATCGATGTTTGCAATGGTTATGGCTTCAAACTCGGGACTGGGCACCTGAATGTCGAAGAAAGTCTGCGGAACGGTAACACGCAGACCTTCGTTGTCCACGAAGAAGAATAGTGTCTTCTTCTTGATAGGGCCACCCACCGACCCAGCCCATTGGTTGGCGATGTCGAAAGGGCGGGGCAGGCCGTTCGCCTTGTCGAACCACTTGTTAGCATTGAGGACTCGACCATTCCACCAGTACTGCGCGTTCCCGTGAAATTCGCTGGTCCCGGATTTAGTGACGTAATTGATGTTTCCTCCGGCTGCGCCGCCAAACTGTCCCGAATAGCCAGTAGTGACCACAGTCGCTTCCTCGACCAGATTCTGCCCTAGAGTAAGGGACAGAGAACCAACTTGTTGCAGGTTGCCCCACGAATCGGTCGTGTTCATTCCGTCCATCGTATAGAGATAAGAAACGCCCGGCATGCCTAGAAGCGAAAACGCGGGGCTGAAGTTGTTGTCAGTGTTCATCACCACGCCAGGAGCTAACTGTGCAATGTTTGTTAGATCATTTCCTTGATTCGGAAGCTCGCTGACCTGCCTCTGGTTCATAGTGGCGGAGACGTCGCCATTGTCTGCGTGAATGACGGGCGCTTCGTCCGTCACTTTGATTTCACTGCTGGCCGTCGCAATCTGAAGCGCAAAATTTACCGTGACCGGTGGGCCAAGCAGAACCTCTACCGTTCTCCGCTCTTCGCGAAAACCGGCCTGCCTAACAATGAGCGTGTATTTGCCGGGCGCAAGGAAGAAGAACTGATAGAGTCCTTCGCGATCAGTCTGGGCTGACTGTGTCGTGCCAATTGCGCTGTTCTTGATTTCAACCTCTGCATTAGGTACAACCGCATTGGTCTGATCGGTGACAACGCCGGTCAGGGCACCGGAGGCCGTAGTCTGACCTCTCAGCTCACAATTGAGAGAAGCTGTGACGAGAACGGCGAGTAAGAAGCGCGCCCCATGCGAGCCCATCGAATCCACCTCGCAAAGATTCGATCACGAGAACCCAAACGCAGTGGTTTGCAATAATACGCCGGAAATGCTGCTATTTCTAGGCATTCATTCTCTTTTTACAAAAATAACTCGACGAGCGAAAGCTTTCATTAGTTCGGTCACTTAGCGATTCAATGGTGTCGTTGGGTCTGGATTCCCGAGCAAAGTAATCGAAAAGGCTGGTGCAAATAAGTGTGGGCAGCACTTTGCATGCTGCCCACAAACGCTTCCGCGGCGAGAAACTTCGAAACAACGATTACTGAGTAGGTTTTCCGCTGCCCAGCATACGGTAGCGTTCACCGAACTGAGCTCGCAAGCGATCAAGTGGAGACTTGGACATCTCCTCCCGTGCGGTTTTCGAATTGCCGGTGGTCCGACTTGGCATCGAGCCAGTGTTCAAGCCCGAAGCAAGCTGCGGACTGCAGTCGCTGGCGCAGGGCTTCAGAACAACGACATGGTTCTCTCCGCTGAGGAGCGTCCCATTTCCGACGATCTCACCCGCATGGTTGATCGCAACTGGGTCAACGGCTTCGAAGCCAGATCCAGGCAGTACTTGTGCGCTCAGATCAGCCATATTGCCGTTATCCCACAGAAAAGTGTGGAGAATCGTGCCTTGGCAGTCGGTGGAAGTTCCGACCGCTTGGCCTTTCTCATTGATGAAATGACCGTTGCTACAGGGATCGCCACCGACGGTTCCGAGGTCAATCATCGTTCCGCTCTGCCAGACGACCGCGTGGTGAGTTCCGTCCGGAAGATCAGCACGGCCGATAACCTGGCCGGCATCATTGATCCAGGCCACGTCGCTGTTATCGCCGCCTAGAGTTCCGAGATCGGTGAGTACTCCGTTTTGCCACAAATATCCGTGGGCAGCTTGATCACCCCCAGTGTCCGATATACCGGCCACTTGACCTTGGTTATTGATGCCCCCTACTAGACTCGCTGTACCGCCTAAACCACCGAGATCTATCATCCGTTTGCCATCCCAGAGAAAGGGATCAAGCGTGGGAAACCCTGTAGTGGGATTTGGAGTGGAGTTTGTGAACGAGAATCCCGCTACCTGCCCGTTTTGGTTGATGGAATAGGCAAACGAATCTGGACCACCGAGTGTGCCGAGGTCTCGCATTCCTCCGGCTTGCCACAGGAAAGCATGCCAGGCAGTCGGCGAGGGCAGCCCAAGCGTAACACCTGCGAAATTCCATGGGTCGGGGTCCGTGTTCTCCGCGCCTCCAACCACCTGGCCGCGATCGTTCACCTGGCTCGCCAAGCTGTTACTTCCACCGAACGTGCCGAGATCAAGAACCTGGCCTTTGTATCGGAAATCCGCATGGATCACTGGCAGCCCAGTTGCGTCGTCAATGACGCCGATGTCTCCGGAGCCAACCATCATTCCCTTCGAATTGATCGAGCCCGGAAGTGTGAAACACCCTCCGGGCAGCAAGCCTAGATTGGTAAGCACACCGTTTTCCCAGATAAATGCCGGCTGGAGTACTCCATCAGAAACGAATCCGCCAGCGTACGGGCAAGGTATTGCGGTTTCGGCGGCTCCTGCGACTGCGCCCTTGTTGTTGATCATTGGCGGCGCATCGCCGTTGATAAAACTATTCGGCCCGCCGAACGTGCCCAGGTCGATGAGCTTGTAGCGGGTGTGCTGTGCCGCCATCGAGAGTGGCAGAGCAAGAGCGGTGAATAGACTAGTTGTGATGCGCACCACTTTTGTGTATTTCATGGTTCCTCTCTCCGGTGAAAATCGAACGCCTGCCACTCATTGAGTGAGTGATATGACAGACTCGTCTGCGCAGCCTTGCGCGAATTCTGAGCACGGAATCAGCAGGAACGCGTGGGAACAAATCAGGTCAAAGTCACATGTGGGCGGCGTTCCTATACCAGCGATTTCGCCCCGGTCGTTGATGGCAAATGCTCTCGTGAGTATCAGACCAGTGCGGCCCAAACGGATGAGCTTGTTCAAGTCGAAGATCGAACCGTTCTGCCACAGAACAGCGTGGTTGTGAAAATGATCTTCGCAAGTTCGCGGACATGAGTAGCCGACGATCTGACCTTGGCTGTTGATCGCGCTGGAGGCACTCGATTTGTCGCCATTCAAAGTGCCAAGGTCGGTCATTTTCCCTTTCGTCCAGCGAAACGCATGAGAGAGACCGCTGGGCAAATCTGCGTTCCCGGTCACTTGGCCCGCGTCATTAATTGCGTTAGCTGTTCCGTTCGCGCCGCCCAAAGTTCCAAGATCCTGCATTGGTCCGGGGCTGGTCCAAAGAAAAGGATGGGATGTTTGATCTCCAAGCAGGCTCGAACCGCCAACCACTTGGCCCAGGTTGTTCATGCCTCCCACTTGGCCCAGGTTGCTGATTCCTCCGGCCAATGTGCCTCCCAGAGTTCCCAGGTCAATCATTCCTTTCGCTGGATCCCACAGAAACGGATGCGTTGTTGGCACTCCCGTGGTGGAATTAATGCTCGAGTCGGTGTATGAAAACCCTGCCACCTGCCCTGCGTCGTTCACAAACCAGGCCCAGGCGTCTGGCCCTCCCAAGGTGCCAAGATCCTGCATAATTCCGTTGGTCCACAAAAAAGCCCGTGTCTCAGTGCCATTGGACAGGCCGAAAATTTGGAAATCATAAATAGACACGGGATCCGAAATTGCGTTCAGGGCAAAACCAGCAATTTGCCCGTTTTTATTGATCCCAGAGCCAAAGCTGACGCCTCCTCCGAGCGTTCCCAAATCCAGGATCGCGCCATTCTTCCATCTCACCGCATGCACTTCGTTAAATCCGGTTACAGGGTCAACGATGCCGGTTTCAGAATGGCCGCTAATCACGCCGGCCGCATTGATAGACGCGGCGACACTGCAGCTGTCCGGTCCAGCGAGACTGCCTAAATCGACTAAATTGCCGTTCTGCCATTCGAACGCGTGATTGACAAGCGACAGCCTGCCCTCGAATCCTCCGCAGACGACAGGATTGCTGGTTGCCGTTGTAGCTATAGCTGTTCCGCCGCCTCCGACAAGCATCCTGCTGCCGTTGAGCTGGTTGTGACTCCCCACCGCTCCTGTAGGGAGGACGTAGCTCGCGGGCCCGCCAAACGTGCCGATATCGATGAGCTTGTAGCCGGACCCCTGCGCGGCAAGTAGGGTCGGCAGCAACATGACTAGGCAGACCAATAGCACTGTAACGATCGCTGTGTGATGCTTCATACTCTCCTCACTGGTCGGTTTGCTCGATTCATGCAAAATCCTTCTACTCACTCCTGTGAAAATCGGACCCAAAAGCGATCATGGGCACAAACTTTTTTTCGGGAAAGCGTGCCAGACAGGGTTTCAGCGGCGGTTTCAGCGGTGTACAATCCTCGCCACGACTGGGTTTGGGGCTATGAATGCGCGGGATCTCCGCCACTCACGATGTAACTCATCTATTGGCGAAATGGGCCAACGGTGACGAGCGAGCGCTAGAAGACCTGACGCCGCTCGTTTACAAAGAGCTTCGCCGTCTGGCTGCCAGCCATCTCCGTAAGGAACGCAAGAGCCACACTTTGCAGCCGACGGCGCTAGTCCATGAGGCATATCTGCGGCTAGTGGGACAGAAGAATCCACGCTGGGAGGATCGCTCTCATTTTTATGGAGTGGCCGCGCGGCTGATGCGCCAAATTCTGGTCGAGCATGCCCGGCGGCAGCAGGCGCTCAAACGGGCCGGCCACAGGGTTTCGTTGGAGGATGCGCTGAACTTCCATCAGGAGCGAAGCCGGGATCTCGTCGCCCTCGATAGCGCCCTGAATGCGCTGGAAAAACTCGACCCGCGCAAGTGCAAGGCGATCGAACTCCGCTACTTCGGCGGGCTCTCGATGGATGAAGTTGCCCAGGCGCTAGAAGTGTCTGCAGTGACCGTGCGGCGCGATTTGAGAATGGCGGAGACTTGGCTTCATCGCGAAATGCAGAGCGGGTAGGTGCTCTTGAACTCGCAGCGTTGGGCGCAAATTGAGGAATTGTTTCACCGAGTCGTAGAATGCGACCCGAGCCAGCGTACCGCCCTGCTGGACGAAGCTTGCAAAGGTGATTGGGAGTTACGCCAAGAGGTAGAGGCGCTTCTCTCTTTCGAAGCAAGCGCGCACGATCACGTGCAAGGCGCAGTCCATTCCGAGATCGCTGGCTTCGGTTTCTCTCTCGCCGGCGAAGTCGTTTCTCATTATCGAATCTTAAGCGGCCTCGGTGGTGGCGGCATGGGGTTGGTTTACCTAGCAGAGGACATCAAGCTGGGCCGCCGGGTGGCGCTGAAATTTCTGCCGGATGAATCCATCAAAGATCCTTCAGCGCTCGCTCGTTTCGAGCGGGAAGCTCGGGCTGCGTCGGCACTGGAACATCCCAATATTTGCCCGATCTATGAATTTGGAGAGCACGAGGGCCAGCCTTTTCTCGTGATGCAATTGCTCGAAGGAAAAACGCTCAGAGAATTGCTGGAGGAGAGGAGGCTCAACAGCTCCAAATCTGATTCAGGGGAGAAATCAGGACATAAGGCGGCGCTGCCACTTGATCAGGTGCTCGATATCGCCATTCAGATCGCTGATGGATTGAATGCCGCGCACCAGAAAGGCATCATTCATCGCGATATCAAACCCGCAAATATTTTTGTGACGAGCCAAGGACAGGCCAAGATTCTGGATTTCGGCTTGGCGAAGCTCGCTTCCGGTGTAACCGACGCCTTCGAGGCAGCCGAACGCAATGCACAGATCGCCAATCTGAAAGTGACCGCAACCTCGCCCTCGGCCACTCCGGATCCATTCCTGAGCCGAACCGGAGTGGCCATGGGAACAGCGGGTTATATGTCGCCCGAACAAGCCCGCGGCGAGAAACTGGATGCCAGCACTGATCTTTTCTCTTTCGGCCTGGTGCTCTATGAGATGGCAACCGGACAGCGTGCGTTCACAGGCGACACAGGTCCGGTGCTATACGAAGCGATTCTCAAACAACCTCCCACGCCAGCGCGGCAAGTCAATCGTGAACTTCCCGCCCGACTTGGACAGATCATCAATCGGGCGATTCAAAAGGAACGAGAGGCGCGCTACCAGTCAATTGCTGATTTACGCGGTGATCTTCAAAAATTGAAACACAAGGTAGAAGCGACCCGAATGCGTCGCCGACTGGCGGTGGCGTTCGCAGCAGCGGCACTGGTTGTCGGCATCATGATCTTCTGGTTTGCAAAACATCAGTCAATGTCCTCTCAAGCCCTGCCGGACGTTAAACTGACCCGGCTGACAGACAATGCCCCCGAAAACCAGGTAACCGCCGCGTCGATCTCACCCAATGGAAAATTTCTCGCCTACATAGACGATCAAGGGATGCACCTTAAGACCATCGGCACTGACGAGTCACGCTCGCTGGTGCTGCCTGAAACATCCACAGCGGTGAGCTGGGAGATGATGACCAATGCCTGGTTTCCGGACAGCGAAAGATTTCTCGCGAATGCTCATCCCGCCACACAAGCACCCCCTCAGTGGTCATCGACGAGCACTAGCGCATGGATATTTTCTGTGCGTGGGGACAAGCCGGGCAAGCTTCGTGACAACGCACAAGCCTGGACTGTTTCTCCTGACGGCGCCTCAATCGCATTTACAACAAACGCAGGCAGCCTGGGCGATCGCGAAGCCTGGCTAATTGGACCGAATGGAGAGAACGCGCGAAAACTCCTTGAAGTAGGTGAAGGGGCCACAACTGGCGCTGCTTTTTACTTTTTTCCAGATGGCAAACGAATCTCCTACGTCGCGGACGACGGATCTGGGGAGAGGGGGGTCACACGTGATTTGAACGGCGGTCCTGAGACAACATTCCTCACGCCGTCTGAACGAAAGAAAATTGGGGATGCAATGTGGCTGCCCGATGGGAGATTCCTCTTCTCCGACCCTTGCGATGAAGGTATACAGCGGGCGGACACTCCTTGTAACTACTGGGTAGAGCGGCGCGACGTTCGCACCGGGAAAGTCATTGAGGCGCCCAAACGGCTAACCAACTGGATTGGCTCCTCGCTGGCCGGGCCAGACGGGGTTACTGCAGATGGTAAGCGCGTTGCTTTTCTAAGAACATCCGGTCGCACCGCAGGCTACATTGCAGATCTTCAAGCAGGTGGGACGCGTCTCGTGAATTCCAGGCGCGTTACCCTCGAAGAAAACGGCGAGGACGCTGTCCTCGATTGGACCAGCGACAGTAGGACACTTATCGTGAATCGCAATCGCGGTGACCACTACAGGCTTTACCGGCAGGAATTAGGCAGCGACAGATCGGAGCCCATCATGGCCTCCGAACCAGGCGGCGTTGAAAATGCTGTGCTCAGTCCGGATGAGAAATGGGTCATTGTACAAATTTTCCCCTGGGGTGGTGGAGACAACTTCCTGACGATGGTGAAGGTCATGCGGGTCCCCATGGCGGGCGGGACTCCGGAATTTCTGTTCTCAGTGCACAATGGCAGCTCAATGTCCTGTGCCAGAGCCCCGTCAAAACTGTGCATCGTCGCGGAAGAGAGCGCGGATCGGAAAACAATGATCGTTACAGCGTTCGATGCCGTTAAAGGTCGAGGAACTGAGCTCGACCGGTTCGATTTGCGCCCTGACGCAAACAGCGGTGAGAACCTAGATCACTCGCCGCTTTGCAGCATCTCCCCTGATGGGACTCGTCTGGCGATTGCCCGAAGCTCATTTAGTCCGATAGAAATTCATTCCTTGCGTGGTCAGCCGACGCTAATCGTTCCTACCAAAGGATCAGACAGACTCGACCACATTAAGTGGGCGGCTGATGGCAAGGGGCTCTTTGTTTCAAGACGTACGTACGATGGTGAGGAGTTGTTACACCTGAATCTGAAGGGCAAGGCTCACAGCTTGTGGAAGAGCCATACATGTTTTGGGATTCCGTCACCCGATGGCCGTCATATCGCGATTTACGATACACAGCAGAGCGCTAATGTGTGGATGATGGAGAACTTCTGAAACCACATCGCCGACCGATTTCAACATTGTTCTTGTTTCCCGTTCAGAACTTCAGCTCAGCCTTTACCTGAATCATTCTCGGAGCTACATCAGTGCCAGGGACTCCACTCCCACCACCCAGGATGCTCGTCGGCGGCTGTTCGAGGTAATTGATCAGACCCATACCGAAGCCTAGACCCGTAACCGGGAACCCGAAATTGGGATGGTTAAAGAAGTTGAAAAACTGGAAGCCGATGCCGAACGTCGCATCTTCCCAGCGAGGAATTCTCGTGCTCTTCATGATCGTGAAATCGGTATTGAAGTAATGCGGCCCGCGAAAGCGGTTGCGCCCCTGCTTGAACGACACCGCCGCACCATCGCAAACACCCGACACGCCAAGGCGTCCGGTATCGAATCCGGTTTCGCACCCGGCTTGCACAAAAGGAGCGTTCGGCGCGGGCGTAATCGTGTCGGGCAAGTCCTCGGGTGGCAAGCAAGGATTCGGCGCGAGAGGGATCGCTGCACCCTCGCCGCAGGACGGATTAGGACCGAGTGGGCTGACTGGTACAGCATATAAAAGAGAGAAATAGTTCTTCAGGACGAGATCAGGCCGAAAAATATCCAAGACTGTGTACGGCAACCCCGTGCGCGCAAAGATGGTTCCTGACACCTGCCAGCCCCTTACCAGAGAATCCGGTCCGTGCCCGCCCAATGCTGCCTTTACCGGAAGCTCCCAAACATAGCTGGCGTTGAAGGAGTGGCGGACATCGTAATCCGCTGGTCCGTAAGCTCCGCGCAGGTTGTTCGGGTCCTGCGGATTCACTGTAAACGGGAGCCTGAACCAGTTCGAGAACGGAGAGATGCCACCGTTTGAAACTTCATCGAGTGCGTGTCCGTACGTGTAATTCGCTTGGAACAGACCCTGGCTCCAGCGGCTGAAGCGATGCTGGAACGAAACCACCATGCCGTTGTAGTTGGAGATCGCCTTTGTATCGAGCTCTAATACCTCGCTGAATCGTGGGTCGGGCGCGCAGTCTGGAATGGGATTGGAGCATCGCCCAGCGGGAAGCGACCCGAAACCCCACGCGTTCGCATTTGGGTTCGTAACCAGCTCATGGATTCCGTGATGTCCGAAGTAACCGATGCTCAGCGAAGTGCGAGCGCCAAACGCCTGCTGCAATTGCAGGCTCCATCGCTGGTACTGTGGCTCGTGGGTATGTTTTTCGGAGGCGACAATTTCCGGAGGAGAGAAATTCGGAACCGAGGCTTCGATCTGCGGCAGTGTCTCTCCTGAAGCAAAAGCATTGACAAATGCCACATTCGAGGAGGCAGCATTCGAAAACAAGCTGTTGTTCTCACCTGGCGAGAGAACATCACCTGTGACTGTAAAAATGTTGACGAGCGGTGGATTGCCGAAAAAATCCGATGCAACGCTATCCACTGAGTCGTAGAAAACGCCAATTCCACCACGCAGGACCGTGTTGTGTTTCACGCCAAAAGGTTGCCAGGCGAAGCTGAATCGCGGTGACCAAAGAATATTGTCCAAACCTTGGAAAGCTCGCTTCTGATTGATGAGGATCGCCTGATTGTATGGCTGATTGGGATCGTGGCTCACAGCATTAAATGGCCCCGTCAAGCGAGCAAAGCAGCGCGTAGCACAGATAAGATTGGACTGATGTTCTGCCCGTAGAGTCATTGTCAATGTCAACCCCGGTCGCGCGTGCCATTCATCTTGACCATAGATTCCGAGGTGATAGGAGGCCGTCGGATACAACGTCCGGGACTCGAAAAACTGGTTCAATTGACTGAAATCGGGCGGAGAGTTCGGATCGGACCCACCGTGATAAAAGGCGTCCAGCGTCGTAA
>Ga0099828_10002691_pt1 | contig 12278 bp, 11 predicted proteins | sample CZO8metaG_2_FD_79338 | JGI IMG/M metagenome (GOLD analysis project Ga0099828, IMG submission 79338) | Vadose zone soil microbial communities from the Eel River Critical Zone Observatory, Northern California, USA - CZOApr15con2H1.8 metaG | ecosystem: Environmental > Terrestrial > Soil > Vadose...
GAGATGGTGATCGAGAAGGCCAAACGCCTGGTCGAGCACAAGCGCGACGTGGTCATCCTGCTCGATTCGATTACGCGCCTGGCGCGCGCCTACAACACCATCGTTCCGCCCTCGGGCAAGGTGCTCTCCGGCGGCGTGGACTCGAACGCTCTGCAGCGTCCCAAGCGCTTCTTTGGCGCGGCCCGCAATATCGAAGAGGGCGGATCGTTGACCATCATCGCCACGGCCCTGATCGATACCGGATCGCGCATGGACGACGTGATCTTTGAAGAATTCAAAGGCACGGGCAACAGCGAAATCATCCTCGACCGCAAGCTGGTGGATAAGCGCGTGTTCCCGGCCATCGACATCCAGCGCTCCGGCACGCGCAAAGAAGAGCTGCTGATTCCCAAGGAAGACCTATCCCGCATCTGGGTGCTGCGCCGCGTGCTGAATCCGCTGTCGCCAGTCGAAGCCATGGAACTGCTCATCGACAAGCTGAACAAAGCCAAGTCGAACGGCGAGTTCCTTGCAAACATGAGCTCGTTGTAAGCGGACGGCCCGTAGACCAAACAATGATGTAGCGACGGGCGAGCCTGTCCTGAGCGAAGTCGAAGGACCCGTCCGGCCCTGGAAAACGATGTAGGGACGGGCGAGCTTGTCCTGAGCGAAGTCGAAGGACCCGTCCGGCCCTCGAAAACGATGTAGCGACGGGCGTCTCGCCCGTCCGGCCGAGCCCGGAATAGCGGCGACCCGCCCCCTCGCCCGTCCATTCCGAGTATAATTTCATTTAATCCTTACGTAAATCCACGGTGCTGCCACCGAACCGTGAGGCCGAAAGCAGTTAAGGAGACAAACCATGTTCGCGAAAATCTTGAGATTGTCCTACTGGCTGGTTCCCATTCTGTTCGTAAGTCTTTGCCCGCTCAGCGTGAACGCCCAGGCCACCGCCGCACCAGAAAAAGAGAAGACGAAGCCCGCGCACCCCACGCAGAGCGTGACCGGTTGCCTGCAGAAAGGCGACGAGCCCGGCGAATTCGCCATCACCGGCGCAGACGGCAACACCTGGGGACTCTACAGCAAAACCGTCAAACTGGAGCCGCACATCGGACATGAAGTAACCGTGACCGGTTCCGCTACCCACGAATCGGCGGCCAAAGAAAAAGCAGAAGAGAAAAAAGAAGGGAAAATGGAGAAAGCAGCCGGCAAGAAGGAGTACGGAGATTTGCAGGTCACCGACCTGAAGATGATCAGCGATACCTGCAAAAAGTAGTGTCCGCTTAGAGTCGACTCACTGCTTTGTAGCGCCGGCGTCCCGCCGGCTGTGGCGAGGGCATCCTGCCCTCGCCTTTTCTGTTTGTAGCTTCTTGAAACGTGTGGCGCGGGCGCTCCTGCCCGCGTTTTTGTCGATGTAGCGACGGGCGTCCCCGCCCGTCCATGCTCGTGTGGGGCGGGCGCCTCGCCCGCGTTTTGTCGATGTAGCGACGGGCGTCCTCGCCCGTCCACGAACCCTCACCAAAGCTGGAAGGCGCCAGCATCTTTCGCGGTACCATGACTGAGCTGGGTTTGCTGGGGCTGCTCATTCTCGTTCCGGTATTTTCCATTACACTCCTGCGCCGCTTTGCCCCTGCACCGAAAAATCTGGAAGATGCCTGAACACCCAACCCCGAGGGGCGTCCCCGCCCGCTGATCGACGAATCGTTCGTGCTCCCACCCTTTCGCAAAGAAGCGTGAAAGGATGGGGCACCGGCGGCCTTTCTGTCCGCATGTTGGCCAGTTGCAGATATGAGGTTTGCTCCCTGCCACAAGTCGTTTAGAATTCACTCCGAATGGACGACTTGGCAAAATTTAACAAAGCTCGGTGGGAAGAACTGTCGAGTGCAGGTATTTCTTATACAAAACCTTGGCTCGATCTTGATGCCGAAGTAGCTCGTTCACGCGTAGACCCCGAACAAGTTCTTGGAGATCTTCGCGGGCGAACAGTGCTTTGCCTCGCAGCGGGAGGCGGCCAACAATCAGCAGCTTTCGCACTTTTGGGAGCCCAGGTCACGGTTTTAGACATTTCAGAACAACAAATCAAGAGAGACCTCGAGACAGCTGCTCACTACGGCTTTGAGATAAAAGCCGTTCAGGGCGATATGAGAGATTTGGCGTCTCTTCTACAGGGTAGTTTCGATGTCATCTGGCAGGCTCACTCACTTAATTTCGTGCCCGAGGTTTCCGACATGTTCCGTCAAGTTAGCCTTGTGATCAGGGAGAACGGGCGCTATCGATTGCACTTCGCAAATCCGTTTGTAGTCGGGCTCTGGCTAGAGGAATGGAGTGGTCGTGGATATCCGCTCAACAGAGAGTATCGTGATGGCCCATTACTTCGCCGTGATCCGCATTGGTACTTTGACACCGGCAAAGGCGAGCGACAAAAAGTGGCGGCTCCGAAGGAATTTGTGCATACCCTCAGCAAAGTGATCAACAGCTTAATTGCCAACTCGTTTAGAATATGTGGAGTCTGGGAGGACCACACTGGGAATATAAAAGCGAAACCTGGCTCATGGGAGCACCTTAAGGCGGTTGCTCCTCCTTGGCTAACCGTCGTGTGCGAATACGCGCCCGCCCATCCGTTAAGAACCTAATCGGGGCAAGAGAAGGCCATGGAACGGGAAGTCGAAATTTCGATTGGTTCCGCCCAACGAATACCGCAGCAAGAAGCAGTTTGCGGAATGCGCCAATACGTGTGCTGGAGCGAAGTGGCTCGTGCTCACTACATAGCTCTCAGCGTCTTCCATGATGTCTTCGGAGACACATACACAAAGCCGCTTTATATCGAAAAGAATTCTTACACTTTGAGCCTCGCGGAGAGCTGCCACGAACGACGGTTGCTGGGTCGGGACTTCTTCAGCCTTATCAAGACTCGGGATGGCATCTATCGCTTTAACGCCGACATCTACAAGGATGCTCAGCGAGTTCTGTGTTTATCGCTTGAAACGAGTCATAGTTTAGGCTTCGGGCTGGCGAAAGCCAGCATGAGTGAGGTCCAGAAGGCTTACTCGCCCGCAGAAGCCTACTTGGAGGCAAAAGCCCGGAACGCGACGGTCCGGGCAGCGGCTTCATTCGTGTTGCAGCAAGTGGGTGTTTCAGAGGACAACTTGGGCTTGATCGGCTCGCTCGCAATAGATCCAACGGTGGAGGCTAGAGATTTAGACCTAGTGTTTACGGGAAGCCTTTCCACGCTAGATCTTGCCTATCAGTGGATACATCAGGGACATGCACCCGGGACGCCTCTTCGACGCGAGATTCCTCCGTTGCCGACTATATGTGCATTCTTTACCGCCCGACCGGTCGCTTACCCCGACCTTTCTCAATTTCGCGTGCTTGACCGAGAAGTCAAAGATTTCGATGTGCTGATACGAGAACCTCTCTCCCCGACATACCTCAACATCCAGGTTTATGTTGCCAGCCTTTCTGGACGGAACGAGCAAGTGATTCTCGTGGTGCGCGATCCACTCAGTCGCGATTCCCTCAAGCCCGGAATACCAGTGCGCCTGCGCGGATATTCCTCTACGATCCATCGAGAGCCGGCGATATTAGTCACAGACGTCGAGCAGCAGATCCCCACGGTTTGTTTTCATGGTGGGGGAACGAAATGCTCTTAGCGGAATGGCGCGAGGGAACGACCGCGAATAGAGCGAGGCAGCATAGGAGTGTACTGTGTGTCACTCTGCCATTCATTACCATTCCTGGCGTAATGGAGCAGATCTTTCCAACCTCACAAATTTCCTACATGTCGTTAATACCCCGCCGCGGCGTAAGCAGTCCCCCCTTTGATCCCAAGAACAACGGTCGAAGAGACATTGGCCCACTAAAACTCCAGAGACGCGCTGATATCCACTGTCCTTGGACTCACCGTCTTTCCTCAGCCGCGCAATGTAAAGACGCCATCGCGATTCGGTCAGGCGGATGAAGTCTTGGCGGTCCCAATCCTCAACTCTGCGAAACTGATCCCATAGGGACCGGAACCTGCTGCCAGGTGCGGTGAACGGAACACTCTCGTCTACGACGTAGCTGTTGGGAAGCATGCCCCGCTCGACAACATACAGCGGCAGAGTCAGTTTTGCAGCGACAAAGGCCGCGGCATTCATACTCCAGTGGCCCCTGCCATAAACGACAATTGCACTAGCCTGAGAACTCATTGCCATCTGCTCCACTGAATCGGCAAACTGACTGGCGGCAGATTCGACAACCTGAGTATATTCAGCTATCGAGTTCGTGCTGAAAGAGAAACCATGCTGACGAAGGACAGAAAAGTCGTCTTCGAGAAAAATCCAGGGCTTCCAACGTTCGTGAGTTGACCAATATGCCTGAACCAGTCCCAGATGAAGTGACAATAATGGAATCGGATACCTAGTGGAGTCTCGTAAAGCGCGGGCTGCATGGCACGTATGTGAGTGTGGAACCTTATCATCTCTACCGCTACCTTGACGAGCAAATGTTCCGTTTCAACAACCGCAAGAACATGGACGATGGCCAGCGTTTTGAGCTTGGCATGAGTCAGGTGTTCGGCAAGCGTCTCACCTACAGCGAACTCACGGGCAAGAGTGATGCGCCACACCACCCGGAGACAGGGACGGGGGAAGCGGAAGCTCCGTTCTAGTCCTTGTCGGAGCGTTTGGTTTTGCGGAAGGTAGCAGGCTTCTTGGCCTGCTTCTTTTGCTTTTTCAGGACATCGGCCTTGGGAACTTGAAAGAGCGCTTTCATTCCGCGCTCGAATCTCTTTGTTGCTTCTGGACCTTCTCTGTATTCCGGCATAAATGGACTTCCTAGCACAGCAGTTTATCGCAAACGCGAATCGGCTCCGCAATAGATTGCGGGAATTATCAGCAAAAGTAGATGCTCTAGAAGGCACGTTGAGCAACCTCACGGATCGTCTCAAGGATGTTAAAGATGCCATAGATAGACATCAAGAGGCCGAGACCAAAAGCAGAGAGATTCACCCACCCACAGCCGTAACCGAACTTCGCACTCAAGTACCCATAAGCGTACAGACATACGCCCAGCGCAGCACAAAAGAACGAGTATGGGGAAAGATAAAAGGCACACTTGAGGTCGCTGTCGGTATCGCAGTCATTCTCTACACTGGAATCTCCTACAAGACTTGGCAACAAACCATTGATGCGACCAACTTCACTGCCAGACAAATCAAATTGTCTCGGCAGGGATTGAACGAGACGGTCAAGAACTTCAAAATTGAGGAGAGACCCTATGTCGCGATCACGCAAGCGATTCAGCAGCCCCTCACTATCGGAACCAACGCCATAGATTTCACAATTGAAAATTCCGGCAAGACTCCTGCTCTTGGGATGATAGTTTCCCCAGAAATATTCGTCGGGGCAAAGCGGCTTAAAGTGACTAGCCTCTTCAAGCAAAAGAGTGAAAGCGTGCTGCCGGCCAACAAAGGCTCCGCCTCCACCTACAACTTTGCTCTTACCGAGCAGGATGTCAATAGCATCCGTGCCGGAAAACAACGGCTGGAATTTCGGATCATCATCGCATATAGCGACATTTTCAAAGACCCGCACAAGACTCGCTTGTGTGGTGATTTTGAGGTTTCTAAAAACGCCTACTATTACTGCGCTTCCGGCAGCGAAATAGAGTAGCCCTGTCACGGCAAGGGCGAGTATGCAGAAAAACGCTATGTGCGTCAAGTATATACTTGCCCATTACTGTCTGTACAATATCGCAGTCACAAAACGTTCCACGTGGAACACTTGTCCAATTTGCGTAATGTTCCACGTGGAACACTTCTCCAGTTTGTAAGCCGCCCTTCAGGAGCTGCTCGCGCCCTGGTCCATGACGTACACCCGCCCCGGCGTCCCGGGCTGAATGTTGTTCTTCTGAAAAAGTTCCTTGATGCGCCGCCGCAACTCCCGGCTCACGCCGTACTGCTTGTTGGGACGCGTCTTCACCACCATCAGGTACTCCGCTTCGCCATTTCCCACGCGGTCTATGCCTAGCACTTGCACGTCGCTCACCATGTCCGCAGCGAAAGCCGGGTCACTCCGGAGCTCGCTTCCCACCTGCCGCAGCAGCGCAATGATGCGGTCGCTGGGCTCGTTGTAAGCGACCGCCACGCGCAGGGTGAGCTGCGACCAGTCGCGCGTCGTGTTCGAAACCAGTTTGATCTCGCTGTTGGGCACGATGTGCACGGTGCCATCGTCATCGCGCAGCACGGTGCGGCGCAAGCTCATATCCTCGACCGTGCCTTTCACGCCGGCGATGCGAATGTTGTCGCCGATGTCGTACTGGTTCTCGAGCAGGATAAAGAAGCCGTTGATGAAGTCATGCACCAGAGTCTGCGCCCCGAAGCCGATAGCGAGGCCGGCAATGCCGGCGCTGGCCAGCAACGGCCCCAGATTCAGGCCCAGAAGCGAGAGCACCTCGAGCGCCGCGACGAACACAATCACAAAAACGCCGACACTGGTGAGGACGCTGGCCAGCGTGCGGATCTGCTGCGCGCGGAGGCCGGACGGCAGCTTCCGGGTCTGCAAGGCGGTGACCTTGCCCGTGACCAGGCGCAGCAGCCGTATCAGCACCACGGACCCCAACAGCAGCAGGACGAGTTTTGGTGCGTCGTGGCGCAGGAAGGTCATCGTGTCTTCGCGCCAGTCACGCAGCAAGGTCGGGAGGTTCCCGGCTTCCGGAATGAGCAGCTCCATCAGAATACGATTCATGTTTTCGCGTGAGATTATAACAAGCGGCAGCAGCCGTCGGAGTTTAGCTCCGGCGGCGCACGTATAATCGTCGTACCCCCACTCTTCTCGAGGTGATTGTGCGATTCAAGGCGCTTGCATTGATGGTTTCGCTGTTCTGGCTCATAGCTGTGCTGCCGGGGACGTCCTTGCAGGAACCGCCACAGCAACCGGGCCTCCCGCGTGCTCAGCGGCCCACTCCGGAGGACGAAGCACGTGCCAAACTCGAAAAAGACATGGCCAAGAAAAGGAACCAGGAGCGCCACGCCGAGCTTAAGCGTGATACTGACAAACTGCTCCAGCTATCCACGGAGCTGAAGCAGTATGTGGACAAGTCCAACGAAAACACACTGTCGTTGGATGTGATCAAGAAGGCTGAAGAGATTGAAAAGCTGGCGCGCAGCGTGAAAGAAAAGATGAAAGCGGGCTACTGACAAACCAGAAAAGCTTATGAAGCGAAGCGTTGGAGTTTGTGGGTTGGCGTTCTTCATCATGGTGGCCTGCAGTAGAGCGCAGGAGAGCCCTTATTTCGTCACCTATGATCATCATCTCGAGGAACCGGGCAACCTGGAGATCGAAACCTCGAGCACGATGGGCGTTCCACGCTCGGGACAGCGGTTCTATCTCGCTCCCTACATCGAACTCGAATACGGAGTGACGGGAAGATGGACTTCGGAACTTTATCTGGAGGGACAGTCGACCGCAGGAGACAGCGCAGTCTTCACCGGCTGGAGATTTGAAAACCGCTTCCGGCCGCTGAAGCGCGAGCACTGGATCAATCCGGTTCTCTACCTGGAATACGAAGGCATCAACGAGGCCAGCCGCATCCAGAAAGAAATTGTGGGCAACGCGCCCGGATTCAGCGGGCCGAACTCCGAGCTCAGCCAGACCCACGCCCATGAATTGGAGACCAAGCTTGTCCTCTCCAGCAATGTCCACGATTGGAATCTGGCGGAGAACTTCATCGTGGAGAAAAATCTCTCATCCGAGGAAGGCTTTGAATTTGGATATGCCCTGGGCGTATACCGGCCGCTGGCCACGCTGGCTAGCGGCGCGAACTGCCGTTTTTGCCGGGAAAATTTCAGCGCCGGCCTCGAACTCTACGGCGGGCTAGGCAGCACGAACGGCTTTGGATTCCACAACACAGCCCACTACGCAGCGCCCGTCATCGCGTGGCAAATCAGTGACAATTCCAGCCTGCGCTTTTCGCCGGCGATCGGCCTGACTCACGAAAGCAATCCTGTGCTCTTGCGTTTCGGCTACAGCTACGAGATCCGCGGGTTCCGCGCCAAGCTGGCACGGCTGTTCGGAGCTAAACCATGACTCGCGGGGCGCGTCTGAGTGTGGCTTGCGTACTGGCGTTGCTGGGCGCGATGCTGGGCCAGAACACGGCGTACCAGCCCGATCCCGGCTGGCGCGCCCCTGATGTTGCTGCTTCCAAGCCCAATCCGCTCGCCAGAAGACCCGAGGCTGCGGCTGGCGGAAAGAAACTTTTTCTGCGGAACCGCACGGAATGTCACGGCAGCGATGGCGGCGGGATCAATCAAGAAACACGCAGCCGACTTGCAGCTTCCGGTGGTGCAGGAGCAGAGCGATGGTGCCCTGTTCTGGAAGATTACCAACGGGAATCCAGACCGCGGCATACCGTCCTTCAGCAAACTGCCGGAGCCGCAAAGATGGCAACTGGTGCTTTATCTGCGGACGTTGAGGAAGGCGGAAGGGCAGCCGTGATGTTCTAAGTTCGCAAGTGGCGGTGGCTGTCGGCCCACCAGGCCCAGGGAACCATCAGCCACATTGCCATGGCATCCCAAGCAAGCGATGTGACACTGGGAGGTGCACCGGCTAACAGCGCCGTTCTGTAGGCAATTGTAATGTGGCAGACCCGCTGTAACAAAACTGAAGCGGGCACCTAGCGCCCATATACACTCCATAAGGAAGATAGGCCCCAGACCCGGGGAGACTGCAAATGACTGGCCGATTTGCGACACTCCTGCTGTTGTCTGCAGTCGCGGTCCAAGCAGCAGAAATCAAGGGGAAGGTAACCAACGTCCTGGGGGGCGAACCGCTGGGACGAGTGCAGGTTTCCGTACTGGAAACCGGCGTGGCGGTAACCACAGCCGACGACGGTGCCTTCGTCATCCGCGACCTCACTCCGGGAAGTTATACCCTTCGCTTGAATGCAGTTGGCTACCGCCTCCTGACGGTCCCGTTCTCCTTGTCCAATGCTCAGGAAGTAAGAGAGTTTTCCATTACCCTGGCTCCGGACAACTTTCGCCGCACCGATACGGTGGAAGTGAGAGAGGACGTTTTTCAGGGCGCCGATTCCGCTGCGGTGACCGAAACCAACCTGACCAGTTCAGAGATCAAGGAAGCCTCCACCGTGCTGGCGGATGACCCATTTCGCGCCATCCAGGCCATGCCGGGAGTTTCTGCCTCTGCGAACAATGAGCTCTTTGCCGAGTTCTCAGTCATGGGCGCGCCTTTCGTAAACGTAGGCGTTTACCTGGACGACGTTTTGCTTCCGCGTCCTTTTCATACGCTTCCAAACGTCGCGAATGGTGCCTCTTTGAGCCTGCTGACCAGTGAGACGGTCGAAGAGATCAAACTCATGCCGGTTGCCTATCCCGAAAAATACGGCGACGGCGTCGGCGCTGCACTGGACATCCGCACCCGCGATGGCAGCCGCACGGCTCCCCTGTTCCGAGTTTCGGTCGGCATGGCAGACAGCGACTTCCTGGGTGAGGGAGGGCTGGGCAAGGCAAAGCGAGGCTCCTGGCTGGCTTCCGCGCGAAAGAGTTATCTAGGCTATCTGGTGCGCAACCGCGTGGGAGATAATTTCTCGGACATATCTTTCTATGATGCCGATCTCAAATTGACCTATGACATCACACCGAGTCAGAACTTGAACTTCTATGGGCTGGGCGGGCACACCAATGTGAATGAAACCACCACCTCAACCGATCCCAAAGTTGTCAAACAAGGCTCCGGCGATTTCATCTTCCTGCGTCTGGGATGGCGCTGGAGCATCACCCCACATCTCTTACTCGACAGCCGGGCGGCCTACATTCAGCAGCCGTTCGAGCAGCGCAATCCCTTCGGTGATCCCTTGAGCCGCCAGTCCTACAGCGAATGGGTGGGCGGAAGCAACCTCGTCTGGAGCTGGAACAAGAACGAGGTGCTGGAAAGCGGTTGGACACTGCGCCGTCTGCAGGATTCCTTCACTTTCCACGTTCCTGGCCAGCCAACCGTGCCACCGATCACTTCGAGTACGCAAGCTTTGCGGGAGGATGGTTATGTTCAAAACGCTTCCAGCCTCCTGAAGAATCGGGTTCACATCTTAGGGGGCCTGCGCTGGGACGGCCGGCAACGGCTGGGCGTGCATCCAGTTTCGCCGCAGGTTTCCGTTGCGTTCCGGGCTGCGTCGTCCACCGAGCTGCAGTTCGGTTATGGCCGATATGCCCAGCTCAGCTTCCCTGATTCTCAGTTCGCGGCAGCTCCGGATTTTTGTCCGATCAGGGCGCAGTTCTTCCAGGAGTCCAACCAGTACACGGCGGCAGTCGAGCAGCGCTTTGGTGAGAATACACGCATACGCGTTGAGGCATTTGACCGGCAGAATGATCAGTTAAGGAGATTTAGCATTGACCCTTCATGCGGCACACCGGGTGCTCTGAGCAGTTTCTTCCCCACTCAACATGATTACTCTCGGGGAGCGCAGTTGGTGTTTCAAAGAAGAAGTGCGAATCGCTTATCCGGCTGGATCGGGTACACGCTGGTCTACGCAAAACAGAACTTTTCGTTGATCGGCCCTGTCCACAGCGCAAGCTCTTTCAGCCCCTATTTCGCCAGTTTCGAAGACCAACGGCATTCAGTAAATGCATTTGCCAGTTACCGCTTGACTCCCAGCATCAATCTGAGCGGGAAGGCGCTCTACGGATCCGGATTCCCAATTTTGACAGGCGCCACCCGGGATTTAAAAGGAAACTGGCAGCTGTTGCCAGTAGTTCGCCTCGGCCCCTACGAACGCCTCGATATCCGGGCCGACAAATGCTGGGCCTACACTCACTGGAAACTGACGCTGTACGGAGAAGTGCTGAACCTCACCGAGCACAACAATCGCATTGCCACTTCCGAAGGCATCGTGAACGGACAAATCGTTGTAAACACCCAACGCGCGCTGCCTATTACGCCCACAGCGGGGCTCGTGTTTGAGTTTTGAGGGGTTGGTCCGGTAAATGAAGAAACGTAAGGTGTCAAGCCGCAGGACGCCGTGAACCTGCGAGAGCTTGGGCCTCTTGATTTTCCCCTTGTCTCCGGGCGCTCCGCGGCCGTTCTCAGCGTTCTCTGCGATTCGAGATTTTTTGTTTCCAAAGGCAGGCTTATTGCTTTTGATCGAATGTAGAAAACCTGTCAGTCCGCCCCGGCGTGGGCCGCAGCCTGAGATCCTTCCTTGACGATCCGCATACCGTAGAACGAGCGATACACAAAGAAGACCGACACGGCAAAGAACGCCGCCGCCAGCAGGTGACTGAAATTGCTGCCGGCCTCCGATGTCAGCTTCACTGCTAATTCCACCGCCAGCAGGCCGAACAGCGTGGTGAACTTGATGACGGGGTTCATGGCCACCGAAGAGGTGTCCTTGAACGGGTCGCCCACGGTATCGCCGATCACGGTGGCATCGTGCAGCGGAGTGCCCTTCTGCTTGAGTTCCACCTCGACGATCTTTTTGGCATTGTCCCAGGCGGCGCCGGCGTTGGCCATGAAGATGGCTTGATAGAGGCCGAAGATCGCGATCGAGATCAGATATCCGATGAAGAAGAATGGCTCGACGAAGGCGAAGGTCAGGGTGCCGAAGAAGACCGCGAGAAAGATGTTGAACATGCCTTTCTGCGCGTACTTCGTGCAGATCTCCACGACTTTCTTGCTGTCGGAAACCGAAGCCCTCTCCACGCCCTCGAGTTTGATGTTGGCCTTGATGAACTCAACTGCGCGGTAAGCACCCGTGGTCACCGCCTGGGTGGAGGCGCCGGTGAACCAGTAAATCATGGCCCCACCCGTAATCAGGCCCAGGAAGAAAGGCGCGTGCAGCAGCGATAAGTTTTGCACATTCTCGGTGAGCCCCTTGGTGAGCGCCATGATGATGGAGAAAATCATGGTAGTGGCCCCGACCACGGCCGTGCCAATCAGCACCGGCTTGGCGGTGGCCTTGAAGGTGTTGCCAGCGCCGTCGTTCTCCTCCAGCAGGTGCTTGGCGCGGTCAAAGTTCACGTCCATGTTGAAATCTTTCTTGATCTCCTGCTTTACGTTCGGAACCTGCTCAATCAGCGAAAGTTCATACACAGACTGCGCGTTGTCGGTTACCGGGCCGTAGGAGTCCACAGCGATGGTCACTGGGCCCATGCCAAGAAAGCCGAAAGCCACCAGGCCGAAGGCAAAAACCGGCGCCGCCACCATCAGCGCCGCCAGGCCCATTGCACTGAAGTAATAGGCGATGGACATCAGGGTCACCATCGCCAGGCCCAACCAATAGGCCGAGAAGTTGCCAGCCACGAAGCCCGA
>Ga0099828_10002694_pt1 | contig 12269 bp, 14 predicted proteins | sample CZO8metaG_2_FD_79338 | JGI IMG/M metagenome (GOLD analysis project Ga0099828, IMG submission 79338) | Vadose zone soil microbial communities from the Eel River Critical Zone Observatory, Northern California, USA - CZOApr15con2H1.8 metaG | ecosystem: Environmental > Terrestrial > Soil > Vadose...
CGAGTACCAGCCCGGCTCCAGCGAGGCTGGAAGCACTAGCGGCTGATCGATCGGCACTCCCGTCCATGAGTCGGCCTCCGCCGCGGGGGACGCGGCGATCGCGCCCGGGACGGCAATGGGACAGCCGCGAGCCGTCGGGGTGGAGGACTTCAGCTCCTCGACCGTACGGTACGGACCAATGAGAGCGACGCACACACGTCCGCTCGTCCGCGCAGCGGCCCCGGAGACGACCGTCTCGCTCGCCTTCCATGTCAGCGGAAGCGTCTGCCCTGGGTGGAAGTCGCCTGTCGGCCCCGGGAGGCTGTAGCGGTATTCGGTGTGCTTCACGACGGGCGCGCTCGCGCAGGCCGCCGCGAGCACAGCAGTACCGATGGTCAACGAGAGGGCCCGGATCACCGATCGCATGGCGTCATCGTGTCGTCGCGGCAGCGGTCTCGCAAGAGCGTCGCTCGATCGCGGGGCGAACTAGCGGCCGGCTGCCGGCTCCTCGAAACGAAGCGTCAGCATCGCCTGGCAGCGGCCGCAGCGCATCGTCGCGAGACTCGACTGCTGGCCGCCAAGGCTTTGCACGAACGAGGGACCGCCGCTCGGACCGATCGGACGGCGGCACTGCGGGCAGCGCGCCTCTCCACGGTCGAACGTCGCGCGATCGGTGACGACATCGCCGAAACCGGATCTCTTCTTTCTTGGCATTACGGAGTACTCCCTGCGGGTTTCTGTCGGCTGCGCGGGTGGGGCATGTAGGCGCGCTCGTCGGCGAGCTTCACGTGGTGGTAGTCATGGTCGGCGACCTCGTGGGTGGTGCGGGCTGCGCTTGCCTCCGCGAGCGCGGTCATCGAGTTCTGGTCGAAGACCTGGAACACCCGAAGGCAGCCGATGAGCCGGCACGGGAATCCACCTGTTCGCATGACTCCTCCTTCTCCCCCCGGGGCCTACGAGTACATCGCGAGGCGTTCCTTACGGAACGGTACACGTGCCTTGCGCTTCAGCTCCTGGAACTCGCTCTTTTCCGTCTCGGTCACGAACGTCAACGCCCGCCCGCGCTCGCCGGCACGGCCGGTCCGGCCGACCCGGTGGACGTAGGTCTCAGAGTCCTCCGGAAGGTCGAAATTGACGACGTGGTCGATCCCCTCGACGTGGATACCGCGGGCCGCGAGGTTGGTGGCGATGAGCGGCGTCACGGTGCCCTTGCGGAAGCCCTCGAGTACCCGCTCGCGCCTGCGCTGTGGGATGTCGCCGTGGAGGGCGCCCGCGTCGTGGCCGAGGCGGACGAGGTCGCGGACGAGCTTGTCGACCCCGCGCTTGGTGCGGCGGAAGACGAGCACGCGGCTCGCCTCGTCGCGGCCGAGCACCTCGCGGAGCGCCTGGAGCTTGTCGGCGTGACGGACGTCGACGTAGGCCTGGTCGATCGTGTCGATGGTCGGCTCCTCCGGCTTCACCGCGACGCGGACGGCATCGACGGTGAGCTCGCGGACGATCGCGTCGACGGCGGAGCTGATCGTGGCCGAGAAGAGCGCGGTCTGGCGACCCTTCGGCAACAGCTTCGCGATCTTGCGTACGTCGTTGATGAAGCCGAGATCGAGAAGCCGGTCGGCCTCATCGAGGATGAGCATCTTGATGCCGGAGAGGTCGAGGGTGCGACGCGCCACGAGGTCGAGCAGGCGGCCCGGCGTGCCCACGATGACGTGGGTCCCGAGGCGCAGCTCGCGCTCCACCGGACCGTAGCCGGTGCCGCCGTAGACGGCGGCGACGCGGACGCGCCGGTACTTGCCGAGCGTCACGAACTCAGTGGCGACCTGCAGGCAGAGCTCGCGGGTGGGGACGATCACCAGCACGAATGGGCGCCGAGCGGGAGCGACGACTCGCTCCAGGGCCGGCAAGGCAAATGCGCCGGTCTTTCCCGTGCCGGTCTGGGCCTGGGCGACGACGTCGCGTCCTGACCGCAGCAGCGGGATGACCTTGTCCTGGATGGGTGTGAGCTCGGTCCAACCAAGTGCCTTTGTGGCACGTTCGAGCTCGGGGTGGAGTGCGATCACGCGGTGTAATTCCTTCTCGAGGACGCCCGCCAAAAAAAAGAGCCCGGGAGCACATGGCTGCCGGGCCAGATCTCTTTACGTGTCCCGAATGTACTTGTCCGTTCATTCTACTCCCTTGTCCGCCTTCTTAGGATGGGCGCGTCGCCGATCCTGGCGACGGAGGGAAGGGTCAACGTGGCAGTGAATTTCGGGGTCAATTACCTCGCGGTCATCGTCGCGGCGGTCGTCGCACTCGTCATCGGCTTCGCCTACTACGCACCGCAGACCTTCGGCAAGCGCTGGATGGCATACCTCGGCACGACGCAGGCCGAGCTGGGCAATCCGGGACCGATGGGCATGGCCACCGGTGTCGTCGCATCGCTCGTGAACGCATGGGTCCTCGCGGTCTTGTCGCTCAACCTCGGTGGGAAGACGCTCACCGACGGGGTGATGCTCGGGATCCTGTGCTGGCTCGGCTTCATGGCCACGATCACCGCGGCGCAGATCTCGTTCGAGAAGAAGCCCTGGGGGCTGTGGCTCCTGAACAACGTGCACAACGTGATCGTGCAGGTCGTGATGGCCGCGATCGTGACCGCCTGGCGCTGATCGGGGCTGAAAGCGGCGGTCCGTTCGACTACGGACCCGAGTCCAGCCAACCGGCATGTGAGATGCTCGAATCCTCGCGATACCGCGCGGGGGGAGAGAACTCATGCCCAAGAGCTACGCACCCAAGGACACCGAACGCGTGCTGCGTCCCGGGACGGTCGCGCCGGACTTCGCCCTTGAGGGTTCACCGGACGGGCGGAAGTACCGGCTTTCTGACTGTCGCGGACGTCCCGTGGTCCTCGCCTTCTATCCCGCGGACTGGAGCCCGGTCTGCACCGACCAGCTCGCGCTCTACAACGAGCTGCTCCCGGAGTTCGAGCGCTTCGACGCGCAGATCTTCGGCATCTCCGTCGACTCCATCTGGTCGCACGAGGCCTTCGCCAAGGACCGCAAGCTGCGCTTCCCCCTGCTCGCGGACTTCGAGCCGAAGGGCGCGGTCTCGCGGCGCTACGGCGCGTACGACGAGAACACCGGGATGTCCGAGCGCGCGTTGTTCGTCATCGACCGCGAGGGCGTCGTCTTCTGGAGCTACCTGTCGCCGAAGGAGGTGAATCCCGGCGCGGACGGCATCCTCGCCGCGCTCGAGGAGCTCAAGACCACCGAAAAGCTGAAGGCGCCCGTCGCCGGAGCGCCGCGATGACGCGCCAGAGCTATCACCCGCCGCAGTTATCGCTGCCCGTGGGTCCGCGCGATCACATCCGCGGACCGAAGGACGCGCCGGTCACCATCGTCGAGTACGGCGACTATCAGTGTCCCTACTGCGGTGAGGCGCATCCCATCGTGAAGTCGCTCCTCGATCTCGAGCCGAACGCGATCCGCTTCGTGTTCCGCAACTTCCCTATCACATCGATCCATCCGCAGGCCGAGACCGCGGCCGAGGCGGCGGAGGCCGCGGGCGCGCAGGGCAAGTTCTGGGAGATGCACGATTGGATCTACGAGCATCAGCGAAAGATGGCGCCCGACGATCTGGCCGCGGTTGCCGCAAAGCTCGGTCTCGACGTGGACCGCTTCGCGGCCGAGATGTCCTCGCACGCTCATGAGAAGCGGATCCGCGAGGACTTCATGAGCGGCGTGCGCAGCGGCGTGAACGGGACGCCGACGTTCTTCATCAACGGAGCACGGCACGACGGCGGATACCAGCTGGAGGAGCTGCTCGCGGCGATCGAGGCGGCATCGCCGGTCTAGATCGCACACCGGCCCTCTATCTCGGACACGGCGCGCCGATCCTGGTGGACGACGCCGTCTGGACGGGCGAGCTCTCGCGGTGGGCGAAGGACCTGCCGAAGCCGAAGGCGATCCTCGTCGTGTCCGCGCATTGGGAAGAGTCGCCGCTCACCATCGGCGCGACGCGAACGGTGCCGCTGGTCTACGACTTCTACGGCTTTCCCGAGCGCTACTACCAGGTGCGTTATCCCTCACCCGGCGCGCCGTGGCTGGCGGAGCGCGTGAAGCAGCTCCTCGGCCCGGAGACGCCGACCGCGGAGGAGCCGCTGCGGGGTCTGGATCACGGCGCGTACGTCCCGCTCACGGTGATGTATCCCGAGGCGGATATCCCCGTGCTGCAGATCAGCATGCCCAGCCTTGACGCGGCACAGCTGCTCGAGCTCGGCAGGAAGCTCGCGCCGCTGCGCGACGAGGGCGTCCTGATCATGGGCTCTGGCTTCATGACGCACGGCCTGCCCTTCCTGCGCGACTTCCGTCCGGACGCGCCCGCGCCGTCGTGGTCCAAGGAGTTCGATCACTGGGCGGCCGAGACGCTCGCGCGTGGCGATGTCGACGCGCTCCTTGATTACCGCGGTCGCGCGCCGGGACTCCCATACGCGCATCCGACGGTCGACCACTTCGTGCCGCTCTTCGTCACCGTCGGCGCGAGCCTCGAGAAGCTGGACACCGGACGCACGGTGATCGACGGGTATTTCATCGGTCTCTCCAAGCGCTCGCTTCAGTTCGAGTGATGTGGGCTTCGCCCACGCCGCAGTAGCAAACCCGTCTCGGCGTACTGCCGCGCGACGCGCCCTCGTTACTCCAAAGGTATGGGTTTGAGGGTCGGCAGGGGCGGGATCGCGTTCTGTCTGGTGATCGCTTCGATGCTCGCGGGCACGCCCGCGCGTGCCGACGCTGCGCCCGCCGCAGCCGTGTGCACGAAGAGTGAGGGACCGGGCATCCCACCGCCCGCCGGACTGCCCTCTGGTATCCCCGGATTTCACGCGCAGTGGTACGGACAGAGTGGTTACCCGACGCTCTGTCCCGGCGATCGCTCGACCGCGACCGTCGCGTACTACAACAGCGGCAGCGCGGGATGGGTGAGCGGACGGCTGGGCGAGGTCGCGTACCTGGGCACGTGGGATTCCGAGCCGGGTCAGGATCGCGCGAGTCCGCTCGGCGGCGACGGGACGAATGGATCGCCGGCCACGGGCTGGCCGCGCTACAACCGCATCGCGATCCAGCCGGCCCCATATGTCGGACCGGGTCAGGTCGCCTGGTTCCAGTTCTCGCTACAGGCGCCGGCGCAGCCCGGCTACTACCGGCTCTACCTGCGACCGCTGGTCGAGGGCGCGACGTGGATGGAGGACTTCGGTGTCTTCTGGCTCGTGACCGTCCTCAATCCCGATGGGACCGCGCCGCCGCAGGGACCGGCGGTCTACAGCCCGACCGGGTTCAGCCACCTGAGCGTGCCGACGAACGCGGGGACGTTCAACACGTACCTCATCAAGGAACGCCTCGATTCAGTGCGCGTGCGCACGTCCACGGCGAACACGACGGACTGCTTCAGCAGCTGCCCCGCGAAGCCGCTCGCGCAGTACGTCGCCGAGAACGGCGCGTACGCGGGCATCCACGGCAGCTACTTCTGTCCGCCCGACTACGCGCCCTGCGCGAGCAAGGTCAACACCTACGACTACGCCGTGTACAACTCCGCGCTCGGCGCGTGGCTCAACCCGCGCCACCTCGCGAACCCGACGAACGCGGTCGCGGTGTGGAACGGCAGCACACCGACCTTCTACCGGCGCGTGGGCTCGTATCCGCGCGGCCCGGTGAGCGCGGGTATCTCGAACTTCCCGCTGCTCCTTCAGAACGGCGTCGCGCTCGACGTGTCCGGTGACATCGACGCCAACCAGCGGCTGCGCGCGACGCGCGGCGTCCTCGCGGCCGATGCGACGTACATCTATCTGGCGATCGTGGCCGGCGCGAGCGTGCCCGAGGCCGGTCTGGTGCTGCAGGCGCTGGGTGCGCGCGACGCGATGAACCTCGACGGCGGTGGCAGCGTCGCGATGTGGATCGGCGGCGACTACGTCGTCGGACCGGGCCGCCAGCTGCCGAACGCGATCCTGCTGCTCAAGCCTTAGGGCGCGACGAGAACCAGAACAGCAGCGCGGCCGTCCCGGCCATGAGACCGCCGATGACCGCCCACTCGATACGGCCGGTCATGAACGAGCCGGGGACGAGGCCGATGCCCTGCCCGAGGAACAGGAGTCCGACCAGCAGCAGCAGCGTCCAAATGGCGCGCGCGACCCAGCGCACGCTCTGACTTTAGGCTGCCTGTCGTGCAGCAGGGACGCGCGGTGGCCATGGTGCTCATCGCCGCGCTGATGTGGGGGACGACCGGGACCGCGCGCGCGCTCGGCCCGGCCGGCGCCGCGCCGCTCGCCGTCGGCGCGGTCCGCATCGCCATCGGTGGTGCCGTGCTGGTGCTGATCGCGCTCGCGCGCGGCACGCTCTTCGGACGGCGCTGGCCGCTCGTGCCCGCGCTGCTCGCGGCCGTCGCGGTCGCGATCTACCAGCTCAGCTTCTTCGAAGGCGTCGCACGCGCCGGCGTCGCCGCGGGCACGATCGTCGCGATCGGCAGCGCGCCCGCGTTCGCGGGACTCTTCGCGCTCGTCGCATTGGGCGAGCGTCCGACGACACGCTGGCTCGTCTCGACCGCCGTCGCGGTCATCGGCATCGTGCTCCTCGCGCTGCCCACCGGTGTGACGCCGGTGGAGCCGCTCGCGATCCTGCTCCCGCTCGTCGCGGGTGCGGGGTACGCGGTCTACGCGACCGCGAGCAAGCGACTGCTGCGCGACGGCGACAGCGTGGCCGTCGCCGCGATCGGCTTCGGCGGTGGCGCCGTGATCCTGCTGCCCGTCCTCGCGCTCGCGGATCTGTCGTGGCTGGGCGACCCGCGCGGTCTGTCCGTCGCGCTCTGGCTCGGCGTGGTCACGACCGCCATCGCGTACATCCTGTTCACGCGCGCGCTGAAGCGGTTGCCGGTGTCGTGGGGCGCGACGCTCTCGCTCGCCGAGCCGCTCACGGCCAGCCTGCTCGGGACCGTCGTGCTGGGCGAGTCGCTCGCGCCGATCCAGCTCGTCGGCGCGGGGCTGGTCGCGGTCGGTCTGGTGGCGCTCGCAGTCTCCCCTCGACCCGGCTAACAGCCCTCGTACGAGCTCTTAGGCCCGTTTCAGGGGCTTCTCATCTGACTCTTACCCGAAAGTCCCAGGCTCACCTCATGACCATGGAGGTGTCGGCCTCATGAAAAGCTGTTTGAAGCCGCTGGCCGCGCTCGCGCTCGCACTCACGCTGAGCGCATGCGGCCCCGCCGTCGACCTCGGTGGACTCGCGCGCGCACTCGCCGGATCGCCGGCGGCCACCCCGACGGCGCCAGCCGCAACGGCCGAGCAGGACGCGGTGAAGCAGGTCATCGAGAGCGCCAATCAGGCGCAGGCCAGGGCGTTCAACAGCGGCGACCCGGCGGCGATGAAGGCCAACGCGACCGACTCCTTCTACACGCAGCTCCTGCAGACCAATCGGGAGCTCGCGGGGTCCGGCGTGACGCGTATCGAGCTCGTCTCCACGGACTTCCAGAACGTGAGCGTCAACAGCACGACCGCGACCGCGACGACGCTCGAGACGTGGCGCTCGACGTACACGGATGGTTCGACCGACGAGCAGAGCGCGCGCAACGACTACACCCTCGTGCGCCAGGGCGGCGCGTGGAAGATCCAGACCGACGACCAGCCCGCCGCGGCGGCCCAGCCGGCGCCGACGACGCGCACCGATACGGGCGTGCCCGCCGCCGCGGCCACGTCGTCATCGACGTCGTCCAACTGGTCCGGCTACTCCGCGACCGGTGGTAAGTACACCTCGGTGACCGGCACGTGGACCGTGCCGACCGTGACCGCCGCGATCCCGGGCGCGGACGCGACGTGGGTCGGCATCGGCGGCATCGACGCGAGCGACCTCATCCAGGCCGGGACGCAGGCGACGGTGAGCGGCGGCGAGGTCGCCTACGAGGCCTGGATCGAGATGCTGCCCGCGTCATCGCGGCCGGTGTCCCTTTCCGTCAGCGCCGGCGACAGCGTCACCGTCACGATCACGCAGAAGGCCGCGGTGGACTGGACGATCCAGATGAGGAACAACACCACCGGCCAGGCCTACAACACGTCGGTGAAGTACACCTCGAGCAGCTCCTCCGCCGAGTGGGTGCAGGAGGCGCCGAGCGCCGGCCGCGGGATGATCCCGCTCGATGACTTCGGCACGCTGCGCTTCAGTGGCGCGAGCGCGGTACGCGACGGTCAGTCGCTCGCTCTCAAGGCGCTCAACCCGCAGGCGATCACGATGATCAACGGCGCGCGCCAGCCGCTGGCCCAGCCATCGGTCATCGGGGCCGACGGATCGAGCTTCAGCGTGACGCGCACACAGGCGCAGGGCACGAGCGGCGGCGGCACCGGACGCCGTCGCCGGGGCTGACCTCCGATGGTCTTCGCGAGCAACGCGTAGCGCCATTTGGCCACCCCCCGACCGGGGGAGAGTTTGCCCCCCGGCGGGGGATGCTCACACGGGTGAGGCTGCGTACCGTCGTCACCAGGGGACATATGGTCACTTGGGAGATGCCCGACGGCACCGAGTTCCGCTACACCGGAGCAGCGGTGACCGACGCCGCCCTCCGCGAGTTCGTGCTTCGTTTCATGTCGGCCGAGGGCATGTCCTGGGACGTTGGCAAGTGGGACGACTCCGCACTCGAGGTCGCGTTCCTGCGCCGGTTCGGCGAGCGCATCCGCATCACCCGCGAACGCGCCATGTCCGGCGTCACCGTGCTCGTCTTCCAGCCAGTTCCCGCGGGCATCTAGCCGAACGTATCGGACGACATAGTCGTCCCATTACCCGCGGTTAGGCTGGCTCGAATGAAGACACCCACCGGATACACCCTCGCCGAGACCGACCTGGCCACCGCTTCCGACGAGCAGATCGCCGAAGCAGCTCGCCTCCTTCAGGCGCAGAACCACGAGCGCGTCCCGGAGGACCCGCTCACGCCGATCGAGGTCATCGCCCAGCGCATCCGTGCCAGTACCCCGAATCAATGGCGCGCCACGTTCGCCGCGCGCGACGCTTCGGGGAAGCTGGTCGGCTCGTCGTTCGTCGGGTGGAACAAGAACGAACCTGAGAACGCGCACGCACGCTGGACCGAGGTCAACGTGCTGCCCGCGCACCGGCGCAAGGGCATCGGCACGGCGCTCTACCGCGCGGCGGTCGAGGCCTGCCTCGGGCAAGCCGACGACCTGGTGTTCTTCGGCCAGACCAGCGATCGCCAGCCGTCGGGCGGCGCGTTCGCGAAGGCCATCGCCGCGTCCGCCGGACTGCCGATGAAGCTGAACCAGCTGACCATCGCGGACGTCGACCGCGCCAAGCTCGCCGCGTGGGCGAAGATCGATCCGAACGGCTATCGCCTCGAGCGCGCGGACAACGTCGTCCCGCGAGCGCTCATCCAGCCGTACCTCGATGCGGCGAACGCGATGAACGACATGCCGAAGGGCGACCTGCGCTTCGCGGACCAGAAGTTCACCGAGGAGCAGCTACACGAGCGCGAGTCGTGGCTCAAGCAGGCGGGCATGGAGTGGTGGCTCATCGTCGCCGTCGCCGCGAACGGCGACGGCGCGGGCTTCACCGAGGTGCAGTACGACGCGCGACAGGGACACGTCATCCACCAGGGCGGCACGGGCGTCACGACCTCGCATCGCGGGCACCAGCTCGGTCTGTGGATGAAGGCCGTCATGCTCGAGCGGATCCTGCGCGAGCGTCCCGCGGCGAAGTTCATCCGCACCGGCAACGCCAACGTGAACGAGCACATGCTCGCCATCAACACGCAGCTGGGGTTCAAGCACGCGTGGTCGAACACGCTGTGGCAGCTCCCGCTGGCGGAGGCGCGCACGTCGCTCGGGCTTCGGGAAAAGGCCAAGGTCTAGTCTCTACGTAGCTCGCGTGGGGAGGTCCGATCATGGCCGTCGATACCCGTAGGCAGCCGCGCATTCCGCTCGAAGAGCTCTGCCGGCTCCCCTCGTTCTTCCTTCCGTCCGTCTCATGGAACGGCGACCGGGTGGCCTTCTACTGGGACAAGACCGGTCGCATGGAGCTCCACGTGATGGATCTCGCCACGAAGCAGGTGCGCCAGGTGAGCCACGGCGAGGTCCCGACCGCGCTGCGCGCGGGCTTCGCCTGGGATCGCGCCGACAAGGCGATCGTGTTCGCGAAGGACTCGGGCGGCAACGAGCAGCACGACCTGTACCGGATCGACCTCGAGACCTCCGCGGTGACGCAGCTCACGAACGACCCGACCGCTCAGGAGTTCGTGGTCCAGTTCAGCCCCGACAACGCCTGGCTGAGCGTGCTCACGAACAAGCGGCATCCCGCGGCGCCCGACAAGCCTGGCCAGCTGAACCTCTGGAAGATGCGGGTCGACGGCAGCGAGTACGCGCCGCTCACGCGCTACGCGTTCCCGGTATTCGGCGGGCAGTGGAGCCCGGATGGTCGGTCGCTCGCGTACGCGACGAACGAGGATCCGACGAACCTCAAGAACGCCGACGCCTACGTGATCAAGGCCGACGGCACCGGCGCGCGCAAGGTGCTCTCGGTCGCGTCCGGGTCGCAGGACACGGTCTCCGACTGGCATCCCGATGGAAAGCGCCTCGCGGTGACGTCCGACGCATCGGGCACGCCCCGCGCGGGCATCCTCGACCTCGCCTCTGGCGACGTGCGCTGGCTCGGCAAGGAAGGCGTCGAGGAGCACTCCGGGAAGTTCTCGAAGGACGGCAAGACCCTCGCGGCCCTCCGTAATCAGGAATCGCAGGTCCGTCCGGTCCTTTACGACGTCGCGACCGGGAACGCGCGCGAGCTCCGGCTCGAACCAGGTCTTTCGACGATCGTCGGGTTCCATGACGGCGACCGCAAGCTGCTCATCGGCTACCAGAGCGAGACGCGCAAGAACGAGCTGGCGTCCTACGACCTCGCGACCGACACGCTCGAGACTCTGCTCCCCGCGGACTACGGCTCGATCGACCGCAGCGTCTTCGTGACCGGCGAGCACGTCTATTACAAGACCTTCGACGGCAAGAGGATCCCGGCGATCGTATACCGGCCGCGCGACATCGCCGCGGGCCAGAAGCTGCCGGCGATGGTGCACGTGCACGGCGGACCGACGGCCCAGTGGTTCCGTGGCTTCGATCCGTTCGCGCAGTTCCTCGCCGACCGCGGCTTCGTGGTCATCGAGCCGAACATCCGCGGCAGCACCGGCTACGGCGTCGCCTTCCGTGACGAAGCGCTGCGTGACTGGGGTGGCAAGGACCTCGAGGACGTCGTCGCCGCCGCCGACTACCTGAAGACGCTCCCGTACGTCGACGCATCGCGTCTCGTCGTGTTCGGCGGCAGCTACGGCGGGTTCATGGCCTTCATCGCCGCGACGAAGAAGCCCGACATCTGGCGCGCCGCGGTCGCGTGGGTCGGCATCAGCGACCTGCATAAGCTCTACGCGAAGTCGATGGAGCACTTCAAGTACTACTTCCGCGAGCAGATGGGCGATCCGGAGAAGGAGTTCGCGCTCTGGCGCGACCGCAGCGCCATCGAGTTCGCCGACAAGCTGAAGGCGAAGCTGCTCATGGTCCACGGCGTGAACGACCCGCGCTGCCCGGTGGAGCAGTCCCAGGTCTTCCGCGACCGGCTGCTCGAGCTTGGCCGCACGGAAGGCGAGGACTTCGAGTACGTCGAGCTGACCGACGAGGGTCACGGCTCGTCCGACATCCAACAGAAGATCCGGACCTTTCGGATCCTGGCCGATTATCTCGAACGGGTCCTGGTGTAACGCCCGGGCCGAACCGCGGCTGATTGGTGTTAATACGGAGGGGGCGAGGCCACGGCGTAGCGCTCGCCCTTGAACTCGAGGATCGCGCCGGGCATCACATCGAGGTAGACGAGCTGGATGCCCTTCGAGCAGGTGACGCGGCGCACGTCGCGCGCCTGATCGGGCACGAGGCCGCGCGTGAACACCACGATCCGCTCCACGTGCCGCGTCGCGCGCATGCGCCGCGATGAGTGCGTGAACGGCTCCGGGTCGTACTGGCGCGTGCGGTACTCGGGCAGGTAGTAGCGGACCAATAGGAAGTCCTCGCGCGTGAGCACCATCGTGCTGCGCGGCGCGTAATTCGCCCGCACGTAGGCGACGCGCGAGCCGAGCTCGCGGCCGTGCTCGGCGATGACCGCAGCCGAGAACGGACCGGCCAGAGCCGCGAACCCATAGCCCGGCAGGACCACGAGACCGAGCGCCGCGAGCGCGAGCGCGAGGCGCCGCGGTCGCCCCGGCACCGCGACGAGCGCGTCGAGCGTGCGCCCACCAAGCAGGTACAG
>Ga0099828_10002695_pt1 | contig 12267 bp, 16 predicted proteins | sample CZO8metaG_2_FD_79338 | JGI IMG/M metagenome (GOLD analysis project Ga0099828, IMG submission 79338) | Vadose zone soil microbial communities from the Eel River Critical Zone Observatory, Northern California, USA - CZOApr15con2H1.8 metaG | ecosystem: Environmental > Terrestrial > Soil > Vadose...
CCTTGATGATATCCTCTAACCTTGCAATCTCTGTCTCGCTAAGACTGCCTATCCTAGCTTCTGGACTGATCCGGGCTACTTTCACAACAGCTTGGGCGAAATTTGGCCCAACTCCTCGTATCCGACTCAACCCGAACTGCACCTTCTTGGTCCCATCGACATCCGCTCCGAGTACACGGAGGATGAGCCTAAACTCTCTTGACATCACACTTACACGAGGAAGAGGAAGCCTACCTTATCGCTTAATTTAACGTTTCGACTTTGCAACAGCTTTGCGCCTCACGAAACAAGCACTTAGCAAGTTCGTGTCTGATCCGTTTTGAATCTCGCCAAACTCATCTCTCTCCCTCGACTGTAACTTTCTGTTTCGGTTACAAACTTTTTTCTCCGGTGAAAAAGTTCGTAGAACGAAAATTTTCTACGACAGCGGATTTTTTTCTCACCGGAAAAATTTACCGACGAACTCGGTCGATGTGTAAACAATTCTTAAATACGCCACGCGCCTTGTTGGCCATTCATCCGAAAAAAATTCGCCAAAAAGAGAAATCAACTCCAGAAATGTTCGGACCCCATCTTACACTGGATTTGTCAGAGTGTAATCCTGAAAAGCTCTCCGACCTTTCTTACATCTACGATCTCCTAGATGACCTTCCAGATGTTATTGACATGCACAAGATCACGGCGCCATACGTGTTCGTATACAAACCAAAAGGGAATCCCACAGAGTGGGGGATCAGTGGCTTCGTGATCATCGCCGAGAGCCACATCAGTATTCACACCTTCCCAGACAACAAGCATGCGTTCATGGACATTTTCAGCTGCAAGCAATTCGACATTCACAAGGCCGTCAACTACATCACATCGAAGCTTGAGGCCCAAAAAGCCGACAAGAGACTCTCGGGAAGAGGAAAAGAGTATCCACGCCAGGTTATGGCCGCGAGAGAGATCGTGGCAAGGTCGCGTCCGACTCTAAAGCACTAGACAGTTTCCGAGATCACTTTTTCAATTGAACACGATTCGCTCACTCGCCGAGCGAGCAGAACGACGAAACCTTAAATGACGTATTCTATCGGCGCTTGACGAAGCTCCGGAAGTGAGACTGTGCCAACAATCGAAGTCGGACGCGTCTGCGTCAAACTCAACGGACGAGAGGCCGGCCGCAAATGCGTCATAGTCGACGTTATCGACAAGAACTTTGTTCTGATCACTGGACCGAAGAAAGTGAACGGAGTCCGTCGGCGTCGAACCAATGTCAAACACGTGGAGCCGACGGCCGAGACCATCGAGATCAAGAAGGGTGCAGCTGACGAAGATGTCGCCAAGGTAGCGGAAAAGGCGAAAAAGACAAACTACCTGAAAGAGATTGTAACAATCAAAGAGATCAGCGTAGCAGCCTAGCACCAATCGAGCTAGGATAAACCAACCCCAGCTTTACTCGTAGCACCAGACCCGCACTCAGCTATGACAGTTTTAAGAACCAGAAACCGCTCCATCCCTGGTGGAGAAAAAATAGGTTGTCACAACAGGCTCCCTGGAATAAGTCACAGAAACTGCTCATCAAAATCGACGAGGAGACAGACCCCGCCTTAGGCTGTCCGCCAGAGAAAAGGACGATTGATCAACACATCAGATTCGGCTTGATCAACTTGGACAAGCCCTCAGGTCCGTCAAGCCACGAAGTCGTCGCATGGGTTAAACGTCTCCTGCGGTTGAACCACGCTGGCCACGGTGGAACTCTAGAGGTCCTCTTTAGGGCCGGAGTAATCCAATGGTCACCGGCGTTCTTCCGCTAGCTCTCGAAGACGCTACGAAGACGATCCAGGCATTCCTCCTCACTGGGAAGGAGTATGTCTGCGTCATGACCATACACGGTGACGTTGACGAGACCAGAATCCGCGGAGTATTGAATGAGTTTGTCGGCGAGATATTCCAGAAACCGCCTGTAAGGGCCGCGGTCAAAAGAGAAGTCCGCAAAAGAACAATCTACTCGATCGATGATGTAGAAATTGATGGACGACAGGTTCTTTTCCGTGTCGCTTGTCAAGCAGGAACCTACATCCGGAAACTTGTCTACGATGTGGGGGAAGTTCTCGAAGTGGGCGCTCACATGCGAGAGCTCCGAAGAACAAGATCCGGATCCTTTACGGAAAAGGGCATCAACTCTCTCTACGATGTCCTCAAACTTTCTCAGGCTTCCCCTGGCGAGAGGGAAGGGATGGTCCGACAGATCGTTAGGCCGATGGAGGCCGCTTTCGACTATGTTCCCCGAATCTACATCCGCGACTCCGCGGTCAGTTCAATATGTCACGGTGCTGACCTTGCTGTTCCTGGGATAGTCAAGCTGACCGAGGGAATACGCCCCAAGACTTCGATCGCACTTTTCACGCTGAAGGGAGAACTGGTTGCGCTATCAAGAGCGCTCATAGGAACCGAACAGATGATGAAGGAGGAACGCGGGCTCGCCGCCAAGACGGTGAGAGTGATCATGCCAACTGACACTTATCCCAAGCTCTGGAAACCAAAGCACAGTCGTGCCGTAGTAAGCCAGCTCAATTGACAAGCCTAAGCCCGAACAAAGTTACCTTCGTCTGCAACTGCGGAGACGACATCACGGTCGAGGTCAATCCGGATCAGGAAAACGAAGTTGTGTGTTCGAAGTGCGGCCAGCAATATCGATTCTTTGGACAGAGCGTCTTGAGGTTCAGAAGCGACTCAGAGAATATGGAGCACTGAAACCGCGACTGTTGCTATCCACAGCGGAATCGCGACAGCTGCCCAGACCCTTCGGTCCCAAGTGAAGACCTTCTGGCCATCGAGTATGAAGAAGGGAATCATGTTGAATGCACCTAGCAATAGGTTGATCTGAACTCCCACTTGAAGAAAATGGAAGCTATGGCCAACCACGACGTCTCCAAAGCCGAGAGCCGTTGAGACAACGAAGGCTAGCCCGAATATTGCGGCGGCCACTACATTGACAAGGGGCCCAACAAGCGATATTATTCCATTGGCCTTCCGATCGATTCCTTCGCCGAAGTAACTTGACCTGGAGGCGATGTAGACCGCCCCCGGAGCGGCGAATATGAAGTTGCCTTGGGAGATAACGGCGAATAACAGCGCCATGATCGCGCCGACGGTCCACAGCTTGAATTCTGCCCAGCATCCATATCGCTGAGCGCTGAACTTGTGCGCCAGCTCGTGTCCGAGAAAACCTGCCCCTATCACCAACAAAGTGAGCAGGAAAATTTCCAAAATCTCAAGTGGTCCTAGGCCGCTGAACATGTATCTCATCGAGAAGCTGAGACCGAGAACAAGGAGAGCTGTAGTCAGAGCGTAGAGTTCTCGGCTCGATAGGGATGATAGTTTCGGTGCCCTGATGAGTCTTAGGTTCGCTCCTGAGGAACGTTGTTCCACCCGGATGATGGGCTTTGGTGCTCGTGCTTGTTGGAGGTTGGGGCATTCGTGGTTTTCGGGGAGTCGGTGGTAGACGCAGTGGACGCGGCCACAGTATCTGCATACGTAGGGGATGAATTCTTCCGCCCCGCAGACGGCGCAGCCTTCCATGACTGTCCAGTGATTGTCTGCTTGCCCACTTAAAATCGTGCCTGAGGAGGGGATACTTCGTAGTAACGACCGTGTGTATTGGTCGGTTACGCGAGGCTTAGAATCGTATCTCACGACTTGGCCGATTCAAGGGTGGCGTCCCCCGGATGCGGACACTGCCATTCGCCCGTTAAGGGTTGACGGCTGGCCCGCACCCACCGCCACTCTAGTTCATTCTTCTCGAACGTTCATTGTCTTGCTGGGCTTCTTGTTTCTGTCCAAAGGGGAAAATAGTCCCAATGTCAAAGGGAAGAATGCGCCGGGATTCCTGAGCCTGGTACAGGGCAGTCCACCACGTGAAACGTGGGCCTAGGCCTGGAAAAATAGGCTCCTGTCAGCCTGTGGTCCTTGCGGGCCGCGTGGGTTCAAATCCCACTCCCGGCGCCAACCTAAGAATCAGGTGTGACGAGCATGTTTTCTTCGGTGGGTTTGGTGCATCTCTTTCGGCCCGAGTCTTCGCATTACTCTCTTGTGAATATACTTGTTGAGAGGATTCAATCCTAGGCTTTCCGCGAATGTCGGATCCTCCGTATGATGTCGAGAAAGATCCGTATCCGTTGATGTCCGATTGGCGTCAGTCCGAACGACACCATATGATCAAGGCGATGGGGGAGATGATAGATGAGGCAACAAGAATGGCCAAATCCAAGCGCGCCCCTGCAAGCGAGAGGATCAGGTAGACTCGTCTCGCAGGGCAACTAATCTGGTATAAGGACGCGATTCTGAGGAGTATGAGCCTCGAATCGATGGAGAGAGAAATGGTAGTCTTGAAGAAAGCGGTCTTGACAAAACACCCGGAGGAAAAACCTCCACCCGGCTACATGTACCCGTCCATCACTGAACCTACCAAGGGATCTAAACCCTAAGAGCAAGAACAAATTTGCGGGAACACGACGCCCCGAACAACCAAACCTGTCGGCTGCAAATTGACCCCATTTCCTAAAGTTGCTAGTGACAAGAGTACGCTGTTAGCCATGGTTCGAACTGGGTGGCGCTTCCCAAATTGGAGCTGTACCCGACCATACGAATCAGTAGTTTTAGGGCTGATCAGCCAAGACAAACTGATAATCAGCCCAGATCTCGATTCTAGGCAGGCGATTTTTAGAACATTGATTCCCACGCTTGTTCCTAGGGGATTCCTCGGGGGTCAGGAAATCGCGGACAAGCTGATAACGAACCCGTCTTGAAAAAACAAGCCCGAAATCTCGCTCGGACAGAAAGTGGTTTTCAAAAAGAGTTTCCTATAACTTTTGCAGGGTCCCCCGTGTGCGAGAGTAGGCGAGAGACAAAAGCCTGAAGGAACGAACAGCTTTGGAGTGTTTGTTTTTTGGTGCGGGAGGTGGGATTCGAACCCACGAACCCCTACGGGACAGGCGCCTCAGGCCTGCGCATTCACGACCCTTGATCGGAAAGGGTCTCTTTGACCTGGCTTGGCAACTCCCGCAATACTAAAGTCCCGTAGCGCACTGGAGCAGATGCAAGGCCCTAATTGGCTTTCCCCGCATCCGCCCAAACCGCGTCCCGATCAAGAGTACTGGAAAAACGTTTAATTCCGCCGCGACCGGTCCCCACAAACGCTCGGACTAGAGCATGCTCTAGCAGGCCAGAAAACCATACACGTGAACCCCCAGCCATGACTACAGCGAAGAAAAAGACACGAAAGCTCAGAGGGTCTAGATGCCACGGGTGGGGACGCTCAGGCCAACACCGAGACTCCGGAATGCTAGGCGGACATGGCAACGCAGGCTGGAAACGCCACAAATGGTCCGCAGTCATACGATACGACCTGCAGATGGGAAGCAGAGGCTTCCACCCTGTCCGACAGAAGATAATCAACGCGATCAACGTAAGCGACCTGGTCCTCCAACTAGACCGGTTGATAGATGAGGGCTCCGCCAAACAAGCCGGCAACATGCTCGAGGTTGACCTCGGAAAGGCAGGATACCAGAAACTGCTCGGAAATGGCGGGATAAGCCAGCCGCTAAGAATAATTGTTGCAAAGACCTCCGAACGTGCCCAGGAAAAGATCGGAAGGGCAGGCGGAGAAATCGTCCTCCCAACAAAGAAAAAAGAGGACTGATCGCTAACGGTCAGGTTCATAGAACTATTCCAACCCCTGACCAGAATACTCCCCGGAGTAAGATCACCAACAAGAGACGTCGGCTTCACAGAGAAACTGATCTGGACCGCTATCACACTCGTCGTCTATCTGATAATGGCCGAGACCCCAATCTACGGAATCACGCACACAGGCAACATCAACGACCAGTTCGGCCCCCTGCGAGTCATATTCGCCTCCAACCGCGGAACACTAGTCGAGCTCGGAATCGGACCAATAGTCACAGCTGGTCTAATCCTCCAAGTGCTCTCTGGCTCGAAGATGATCAACGTCGACTTCTCAAACCCAGCGGACAGAGCCCTGTTCACCGGCGCCAGCAAAGTACTATCCGTGTTCATGACAGTCTTCGAGGGAATAGCCTTCCTGATAGGAGGAGCATACAATGTCGCAAACAGCGCTGGACAACTAATCACCCCTAGTCTACAATCTCAATTCCTAATCCTTGTCCAGCTCGTGGTCGCAGGAGTCGTCATCATACTTCTAGACGAGATGCTTCAGAAGAAATGGGGATTCGGCAGCGGAATAAGCCTGTTCATAGCCGCGGGAGTCTGCCTCTCCATAGTATGGAGCACCATCGGACCAATAGGACCTGTTTCAGATCAGAAAACCCTCGGCGCCATCTTCGCCTTCGCCCAATCGATAGGACCAGTCCTATCGAACCCGGGAAGCTTCTCGGCCTGGCAGAGTGCCCTCTACCGGGGAGGAAGCGGGCTTCCAGACATGGTCGGACTCTTCACAACACTCGGCGTATTCATCCTCATAATCTACCTCAACGGACTACGCGTCGAAGTCCCAGTCTCATACGCCCGATACCGAGGCTTCAGAGGACGTTTCCCCATCAAGTTCTTCTACGTATCCAACATACCCGTCATCTTCGCCGCCGCCCTATTCGGAAACATCTTCTTCATCGGACAACTACTCTTCCAAAGATACAACCCCACATGTTCCAGCACCGGACTAAACTTCTGGCTCAGCCTATTCCCAGGCTGCTTCGCACCCACAAGCTCAACCAACCAACAACTCGTCCCCATCAAAGGACTCGCATACTACACCTTCGCCCCCAGATCCATCACCGTCGTCCTCGCGGATCCGATTAGAGCCGCAGTTTACATGGGCATATTCGTCCTAGCCTGCGTCTTCTTCGCCATCACATGGGTCGAGGTAGGCGGCATGGATTCAAAAACAGTCGCGAAACAACTAATAGACTCTGGAATGCAAGTAGAAGGATTCCGACGCTCCGGCACCACCATAAGACAGATCCTCGACCGCTACATACCAACAGTAACCGTTATCGGAGGAATCGTCATCGGCACAATCGCTGCAGGCGCGGATTTTCTCGGCGCCTTCGGTACGGGAACAGGAATCCTACTGACAGTAGGCATCATCGAACAATACTACGAGATACTGGTCAAAGAGCGAATTACCGAAATATACCCTGGAGTCAAGGGATTCCTCGGACAGTGACACAGGCAACATTGTCACGCACGATCATAGTAGCAGGGATACCCGGGGTAGGCAAGACCACCGTTCTCCAAGAACTAGAAACCGTCGCGCGCGAAAAGAACATCCCCCTAAAGATCGTCAACTTTGGAAACGTGATGAACGAGCTCTTCAAAAAGAGGGGAAAAACCGTTCACCGTGACCACATGCGCCGCCAAGACCTCGAACTCCAGGCTAAAGTCCAAGAACAAGCAGCCCGCGAGATCGGAAAAACAGGAGGAAAATCCGCCCTCGTGGTCGATACTCACATGTTCGTAAGGACCAAAGATGGAATATGGCCTGGAACGCCGCGAAGAGTCTTGGAAGCACTTGACCCTGGACTCATCATTCTGATCGAAGCGGACCCCGAAGACATTGCCAGGAGAAGGAATGCGGACCGAACACGCGAGAGAGACAGCAAGACAGTAGACGAGGCCCGGACAGACCTGGAATGGTCGAGATACATGGCAAGCGCCAACGCCGTCCTTGCCGGAGCCCCCATCCAAATAGTTCTGAACCCTGACGGACATCAGAGACGAGCAGCGGAAGACCTACTCGCGCTAATTCAGAAGCGGACCCTACAATGACTTTCATCGACGATATCCTGGACACCTTGGCTGCACCTCTCCGTCAATACAGTCATCCGCCTTCCGCGACGCTCATGGTGCTCGCTGCAGCGATCGTTCTCTCGCTCATCACAATGTCCGCTAACAGGTTCCTTGTCAACTACAAGATGATTGCAAACTCAAGGCGGGAGTACATGGCCTGGACAGGTGCAGTGCGGAAGGCCAAGAAGGAGGGGGATGAGAAGGCGCTTGAGAAACTGATGAGGCGACAATCTGCCATGATGAAGATGAGCTCGCGTTCAACCTTCGAGCAGTTTAAGACATACCCGATTACGATCATTCCTTTTCTCTTGATCTACTATACGGTAGTCAGAGCGATCGGCTCGATCCCGGTTGCCTATGCGCCACTGGTCCTACCATTCACCACGCCCACTGCCAATGGAATGTATTCAGTGCTGTCCTTGTTCTACTGGTATCTCATATGCTCATTCACTTTGAGCATTCCATTGTCAAGGTTGTTTGGAGTCCAATCTTCGTTCTCGATGACTCCAACAACGGGGGACTCTAGTTGACGCGACCATCGCAGAGGACAAGCGGGCGCAGAAAGAAGGTGCTTACATTGCCGTCGGGTATTCGAACTGTCCACTTTGAAGCGAAGGCGCATCGGACCGCTCAATGTTCTCGATGCGGAGCTGAGTTGCATGGAGTAGTGACAGGGAGACCAGTCGGAGTGGCAAAGAGCTCGCGCGTTCCCTCCCGTCCATTCGGAGGGGTATTGTGTGGCAATTGTTTGTCGTCTGAGATTAGACGAGTTGCTCGCGCGCCAGGTTCTACCGATTGATTATGACCGTTAGCGGGCCACACGGGTCTGGCAAATCTACATACGCAGCGAAACTCGCGGGATCACTCAGTCTCCGCCACGTGTCAGCTGGAATCCTGTTCAGGAAGCTAGCTGATGAGAAGAAGGTTTCACTAGAGAAATTTCAGGAGATGGCTGCCGCCGACCCGAGCATCGACCGCCTGGTAGACGAGAGGACCATGCTTGAGGCGGAAAGAGGTGACGTGGTATTGGATGGGCAACTAGCCGGATGGGTGCTGAAGGAGGTTTCCGACCTGAGGATCTTGCTGACCGCACCCCTGGTGGTGAGGCTGGAGAGGATTGCCGCACGAGACCGCATTAGTCTCGAGGAGGCGCGGAGGCAGACATTGCACAGGGAAGGCGTGCAAGCCGAGAGATATCGGAAACATTACGGGTTCAGCGTCGATGACTGGTCGATTTACCACCTAATCCTCGATACGAGCTTCGGCTCTATAGAAGACTCGGCCAAGATCCTTCTTGCGGCGGCTTTCACTGCCAAGAACGCCAAAACAGGGAAGAGCTCGGAGAAGAGTACGGGCCCTCAGCCTATTCCGGCAGGCACTAATCGGCCATAAACCCTCACCCACCACGACAAAGTACGGCTCCGCGGGAGGAAACACTCGGTGAGTCCAGCGACGATTCTTGTCGGGGCTATCGTCCAGTAACAGCATGCTCATTCCGGGGACTAGTGTCATGTCGCATGCCCCTCCGGCGATGACCACTTCTGGCAGTACAGAGCACCGAGCTTGTAGTTGAAGAGACCGGGAGTCGAGGCGCCGAACTCGTATTTGGCTCAATAGACGGCCTATTCTCCGTTCTCGGAATCATATCAGCCGCAGGTTCCGCAGCTCTGATACCCGTCCAGATCTTCGCAACGGGCGTAGGCGGAGCGGTCGCAGGCGCGCTATCAGTTTTTGCGGCAACCTATCTCTCTGAAACGCATGAGAAGAAGACTCAGCTGCTAGAAGCGATAACGCGGACAAATCGCCAGCGATCAAGACAAACCAACGGCAACAAGAAGAAACCTATTCCCCTTACAACAGAGCATCCGAAGGTCCATCGATTGTTAGGAAAGATCAACCGGAGAGCTTTAGGATCCGGAATAGTCACGGCCATTACATCCGCCCTTGCCTCACTGGTATTGCTTTTTCCACTAGTACTCTTCCCCGAAACTTATGCGGTAACGGCGTCCATAATCATCGGAGTCATGATGCTCTTCTTGCTTGGAGCATTCCGAGGGATCACGCTGAAACAGTCAGCGGCGAAGTCAGCGATGAAAATGGTAATCCTAGGAATTCTCGTAATCCTGGCGAGTAAGCTCTTAGGGTCCTATGTGCTAAAACTCGTAACCTAGTAGTTACGGGATGCCTCCAGCAAGAATCTTCCCCAACTTTGAAGAATCAATATTGCCGCCAGACACGATGCATACAATTTTTCCAGACCCAGCCTTGCCCGTCATGGCTGCAGCGACAGACGCTGCTCCAGCGCCCTCTGCAACGATCCTGTTTCGCTCTATCAAGAGCTTGACAGCCAAGGCGATATCCGAGAGAGAAACGACCAAGGGGAGGAGCAGATGTCTTGCTCGCTCCCACATCTCCGGCAGAACACTCTTTCCCCCGATACCATCAACAAAACTGGGAACTCTTTCGATCTCTTGGGCTGAACCAGCCGCGAAAGAAGCTGACAATGGGGCCGCGGTTTCTGGCTCCACAGCGTACACTCGAGTCTCAGGCCTCTTCGCATGGATCGCTGAGGCGATTCCCACGGATAGTCCTCCGCCACCGAACGGTATGACCACCGATTCGACATCGGGCAGATCCTCTAAGACCTCTAGTCCAGCAGTTCCGTTTCCTGCCATCATTCGAACATCCGCAAAAGGATGGATGAATACCGAGCCGTCGAGAGGAGGGTAACGATGAGTTACAACTACGTCCCAGACATCGTCAAACGAGGCTTGAATTATCTTTGCGCCAAACCGCCTGATCGCTTCGAGCTTGGTCTCCGGAGCGTTATCTGGAACGATTACTGCGCATGGAATCTTGTTTTTGCGGGCTTGCCAGGCGAGTGCCTGAGCCATGTTTCCGGCGCTGCAAGTGTAGACTCCACGCTTCTTGATATCTGGACCGGCAAGGGCGATCGCATTGCTGGCGCCTCGAACCTTGAAGGAGCCGGTGGGCTGCAAATTCTCCAGTTTTAGAAAGATTTCTGCTGGTGCGTCGTCAACGTTCAAGCGGACGAGAGGAGTTCGTAGAACTGTTCCCTTTATCCGAGCTCTAGCTTCTTCGATTAGTTTGAGGGGTATCGGGCCGGGAACTTCTGGGCCCGAAGTGGCCTTGTACTGCATGAACGGTCAGTTATCCACCGTTATCTCTCAACTCTTAAACACCCAAGAAGGGGGAACCGACCGGGCGAGTTGTATGAAGAAAGAAGCTGTGAATACGGGCCCTGCGCCGCTGGGTCTTCCCTTCTCGCCTGCGATGAGGTTAGGAGAATTATTGTTTGTCTCGGGACAGGGACCAATCGACAAGAACGGGAAAGTCATCCCCGGAGATATCAGAGCCCAGACGAAAGCTACTCTGGAGAACTTCAAAAAGATCCTGGAAGCTGCAGGGTCCAATATGGACTGCGTTCTCCAGACGACAGTCTACCTGAAAGATCTAATAGAGTATTCTGGAATGAACGAGGTCTACTCCAGCTTCTTCCACGATCCCAAGCCGGCGAGGACGACCATCCAGGCTGGCGACCTGCTCTTCGGGATGAAGGTGGAGGTCCAAGGCATGGCTTATGTGCCAGAGAAACAGAAAGAGTAACCATTAGTAGCGGTTTCCAGAAGGGTCGTTCCTGAAGGACAGCAAGCACCAATTTCTCTATCTCACTACCGAAGGCTGGAAGACCAGGGCACCACACAGAATCGAAATCTGGTATGTCCGACATCAGGGACGATTCTATCTCGTCTCGCAATACCGTGACGAGGCTCACTGGGTGCGTAACATCAAGAACCACCCGGGAATCTCGTTTGAGGTGGGTAGCGACAAGTACTTGGGACTTGGCCGGATCATCGACCCAGATAGTGAGCCTGAATTGGCCAAGAAGGTGTTGGAGCTGATGGAGGCCAAGTATCAATGGAGCGATGGACTCATCGCAGAACTTCGACCTGAACCCGGAGTACTTGAGAAATAGCTCTCCCTAGAGCTCCTCTTCCAAATTCAGTTGATCTGGATGTGAACAAACTGTCCTTTTGTTCACTGAACCCCCAAGCCAAGGGTTCGTCCTTATATCAAGGACCCACCGCGTTTTTCTAGGGAACTATGACAGTTTCAAGCCAGCTTTCCGCTCACGAGAATGTGGAGCTTGTTGAGTTTCAACGCATGAAAGGTTTGTCGGACAATGATGCGATTGAGGCTCTCGCGAAAGAGCTGGGAATTGTCTATGTGACGGCGATAACGAGGGACGGCTGTTCAGGTTGCATCGAGCAGAAACCATTGTTCCGGGAGCTGGCCAGAAAGATGACTTCCGATCTTGCTGAAAGAGTCCACTTCTCGAATGTTCATGTTCGTTATGTGGATAGTGACAGGGGGGAGTCTTGGGAGAGCAAGAAGATGTTTCGACACGCAGCATATCCAACGTATTTGGTGCACGTAAGA
>Ga0099828_10002697_pt1 | contig 12263 bp, 16 predicted proteins | sample CZO8metaG_2_FD_79338 | JGI IMG/M metagenome (GOLD analysis project Ga0099828, IMG submission 79338) | Vadose zone soil microbial communities from the Eel River Critical Zone Observatory, Northern California, USA - CZOApr15con2H1.8 metaG | ecosystem: Environmental > Terrestrial > Soil > Vadose...
CAAGATCAACCAGACGCTCTGGGAAGGGTTTTCGAAGTTCTCGCCGGCGGATTGGGCGGGGCGGCATACCGCCGTTTCGGAGGAAGAGTTCAAGCGGGAACCGAACCGGAACAAATTCACCGTGCTCCTAGGTCGGACGGCACACATGTCGTATCACGTAGGGCAGGCGATGCTGGCGCGACCGAAGGCGTAGCGCCTCTCGCGGGAGAAACGGATTGAGCCGAACTCGCGAGAAGGCGTTGAACGATGCGATCGCCAGCGCTGATCCCATGATGAAATGCGGTGAGGGAGCTGACTCTGCGACTCGGCCGTGACAGTGTGGGATTCTAACGAATGACGGAGCCCGCTTGACGCGATATCCTAAAACTGGGATAATTACATGACGAGACCGAAGAGCGTCCCCGGCGAGAAGCCACTGTTATGGACCGGATCCAGCAAGGATGACCTGTTGACTTTCCCGGAGGCGGTGATCGATGAAATTGGAACCGCTCTCAGCGTTGCGCAGTTTGGTGGCAAGCACCCAAGCGCGAAACCTTGGCGAGGGGAAGGACCAGGGGTCTTCGAAGTAGTCGAGGACCATCGCGGAGATACCTATCGAGCGGCGTACACGGTCAAATTCGAGAACGCCATCTACGTACTTCATGCCTTCCAAAAGAAGTCAACGAGCGGGATAAAGACCGCACGAAAAGATGCCGAGCTGATTGGTAGACGGCTTAATGATGCTAGGGCCGACTATGAGGTGCGATATGCAAAAGGGAAGAGTTAAGCCTGAGGTGATTTCAAGTTCCGGCAATGTCTTCGCCGATCTTGGTGTTACCAACGCGGAAGAGAAACAGACGAAGGTTCGACTCGCCGTCGCGATCAACCAGATAATTCATGGTCGGAAACTCTCGCAAATGGCAGCGGCACGCCGACTGAATGTGAATCAACCCAAAGTGTCCGCGTTGTCCAATTACCAGCTGGACGGTTTTTCTGTCGAACGACTAATGAATTTTCTCACCGCCCTGGATCGTGACGTGGATATCATAATCCGCCGCGCGCCAAGATCGCGAAAAGGCGGTCGTATCCTAGTGACGGCTGCTTAGGCAAGGCGTTGTACCTTATCTCCAAGACCAGTGCAGTTCGTCTTGGATCAAATAGGCATAACCGATCCACCATCGGGTCTTGGCTCCGACTAGTACGGAGACGAGGATCCGCGGCGACTGCGATTCTCATATATAAGGACCGGTGCAAGTTAGGACTGGGGCGAGATTGCCCGAAATAGGAAGCTCGATTCGTGCAAGTGCATGAAAACAATCGTGGAAACGTCGGGAATCATGGGCGACCGCGCCGTGACAGTGTAGGATTCCAACCAACGACAGGGCAGCGTTCTAACCAATTGACTTGCGCTCCGCGCATGCCGATGTGCTGCACTGCTATAGAACTTGCAGAGCCCGTGTGAACTTCCGAACGATTGCACATTCGCAAACCAATTCAAATCCTAAAGAAGATTTCGCGCTGACTCCATGAATCGGTGAATGCCCGGACCCCCAGGCGATTCGCAAGTGCGATCAAACAACGAGCGGGCGTAGTTCAGTGGTAGAACAGACGCTTCCCAATCTTCAGATGTGGAGTTTGCCGGCTTGCCATCCGTGCCGCGAATCTTGGGCCCGAAGCCGACATTTGTTGCAAATAGTGGATGAAGAGGCTGAGAGTGAGAATCTCAAACCCAAAGGAAAAGCGAGGGAGCTTTGAGGGAGCAATAAGAATTCCTTTGCATGCCTCATTGTTCCTTTTCATTGACTTAGCGTTCCTGGCCATTCCTCGTAAGTCCTTTGGATTCCTAACGTTGTTGTTTTCGATCCCCACCGCCCCTACCAACATCTCCTTCCTGAATAATCGTTTGCAGATTGTCGAGGGGCCACGAGGAGCCATTAACGTCAGGCGACTTGCGCCGGCAACACCAAACGAACAACTTTGCTGTTGGCCTTTCGCAATGCAGTCGGAACGGCCTGCGTGTAGATATTCATCGTCGTTCGAATATCTGCGTGTCGCAGAAGCTCCTGCTGCACCTTGAGATCGACGCCGAGTGCATGAAGCAACGTTGAATGGATGTGACGAAACGTGTGCCAGCCGACCCTGCCCAGTCCCGCTTTTTGAGCCGCGGGAACTAGCCAGTTTTCTTGAATTCGGCCTGGCCAATATGGTTTTCCTGTTCCTGGGTTCGCGAATACCCAATCATCCGATTTCGCCAGCGGGGCTAGTCTCCTTTTGTGTTGACGTAGCTTCTCCGCAAGCAAACAGTCAAGAGGCATCCATCGATGAGACGCCTGCGTCTTTACGTCGCCCTGCTTGCCGTAGACGTATGCTTCCCGTACTGCTAAGCGCAGTCCGCCCCAGTCGATGTCACGCCATCTCAGACCGAGGATTTCACTTACCCGCAGTCCCAAACCCATCGCCACAATGCACATTGTTCGGAAAGGTTCGGGAATGCTCTCAATCACTTTCTTGAATTCGTCTACTGAAAGTGGCTTCGGTTCCCTCTGTCTTTTCGAACTGTCTTTCACGCGCACGAGGCTCATACGATTGTGCTGATAGGGAATCAGCTCCCAGCGCATCGCCGCGTTAAACAACACGCGCATTAGGTTTTGAGATGGGACTTGCTCTTCGGCGCCAGGTTGAGCCTCTTGAGCCAATCTTCCACAAGCAGAGGTTTGATCTGCTCGACGGGATAGTCTCGCCATTTCGGCTCAACATGGTTCTTTAGCCAACACCGATACCGTGAGGCAGTTGAGGGCCTTTCAGGGATCTCTTCCACCAGGTATCGCTGAATGACTGCGCCGAACGAAACAGCCGAGCCATTTGATGCTTCTGCGTTCATAGAAAATAACCAGGACAGAGCGGCCTTGCGAGCCTGGGACTCGGTCGGAAACTCCTCAACTGTTCCGATGGCTTCGCTTCGTCTTTTCTTGCTTCCGTCCGGGAGATTCTCTCGATACCGCCGAACCCACACGTCTGGGCCCTTCTTTCTTGTTTTCAAACAAACCCAACCAAACTGAACCCGTTGCCGCTTATGTTCCATCCGATTTCTCCTGTAAGCGGCACGGATGGCATGACAAATTTATCTGAGTTCGCAACCAGGAGTCCAGTTCCGATGCACGAAAATACCAGTGACCTCCAATTTGATATCCGGGAACTCGTCGGTTACGCGCGTAACGCTGCAGTGTCTTAAGGTGGATGTTGCCCAGCAGTTTGGCCGCTTCTGGACTCCCGATCAACGGCTCGAAAGCGAGCGTAGGCTTTTGTGAACGAACAAGTGCGACTGCGACAGCTTTACCTTCGTTTTCACCCTTTTTCTCTTCGCGTGTGGCCGCGCGAGGTGCCGCGGCATTGGGTTTGCTGTCAGCATCGGCAATCGAATAATCTTGGCCAAACGCCAGGGGTGGTGATGTAGCGCTTATCTCCTCGACGAGACTTGCGTCCGAAAGTGTGCGCACTACTTGGCGTGAGCCATGTCGTCGGTCAGACGCTGGGTTCTTACGCAAACCCGATTGGAGACGGCAGTGCATGGGTTTTACTTCAATTCTAGTTGGAACGACTCTCGTTTCGGGCGTGGTTCGCGATTGTTGGTGTGTTGGCCTGAAAGCCAGGACTGAAACTCTTTGTCTTTGTTGTAGACAAGTTTCAGAGCTTCCGTCACGACGTACGACGGTGAGCAATCGAGAAACTCTGCGTATTTCGCGAGTTTGGTCTTTGCTTCGTCGTCGAGTCTTAATTGGACTACTGTAGTCTTGGGTTGTTTGGGTGGTGCCTTCAATACTGCCATCGGGATTTTCTCCTTTCACTGATTGGGATTGCTTCTTCTCTGCATTCAGGGTTGATTACATCCGTGTATGCACGCGGGCAAAACACGGTCACGCTTCCTGCGTGACGGGCGGGAGCGACCCGGACAAAATTTTTGGGCGGATTGGCCGCCAAAAAGTGGGGTCGCTCCCGCCCGATTTGAGGGTATTGCGCGCGGTGACTTTTGCATGTGAGGTCGAGGGAATTCGTTGAGAGCGTGGCCGATATATGAACCGAAGGTGAAGACGTGGCAGGCTCCAAGGTGCAGAGGGCATTTCTTACCATCTTCACTGGGGAACCTGATCTCCTGAAGTATGTCGACCGGCATGCACAGACACCCAAGGGCAAACCGCTGGGCTGGAACGACCCCGTTAGATTTTTGGGCGCGAGAAGCGCTGTCCAAATCGGGGTCGTTCCATCCCAACACGGTGCCAACCCGCGTCCAAAACGCATACTCGGTGACCCTCAAGTGCTTCTCGTTGCTGACGTTTGCGCAGCGCTCTGGTGACGGCGACGGTGACGGACACAGTGATCTGGGTCTTTTGCGCAGCCGTCACCCGGCCACAGTGCAGACGCATCGAAAATGTTTGAGAACATCGAAATCTCCACTATTACAGAGGCCCTGAAAAACGAAAATGTAAGAAAAAATCTTGGTACAAGTACATTTTTTCTGTGAGCCGGTGGCCGCACACGCCAAATGTGACGGTATCGGTTTTGCGGACACCCTTCGACGACATGTTGCTCCGACGTTGGCTCCAGCGCATCACCTCGTGACCGACCCCATGCGCCAAAGGTGCAAACTCTTCAGCCGGAAACTGGCCGGACAGCAACGTGATCTTGCCGGCTGACGAGGTGCCGCGTGCCGACGCGCTGTCTTGGGGGCATTCGAGCGCGATCCCTTGTTCGCAGAAGAGCTTCGCAAGCTGCTCGCGATGCCGAGAGGACCGCCTGTTCGCGCTGCCTATTTCCGGCAAAGACTGGCCGTCAGTCTACATAGAGAGCCCGCTGTACTTCTGGTCCGCTTCGTGTCTCGGATAATGGACGGGCCAAGTCGAGACTCACTGATCCTGCTGTGAATGATCCTGTTTCGCATGTTTTTGCGAGATGATCAGCAAGAACTGGCGAATCGCAAGAAGGGTAGCTTCGCATTGGTCCCGATGAGGAGCGTGCTTGCAATTTTCGAGGATGATGGATGAAGCCGAAGGGATTATCGCCTGAATAGCAGCGACCTGATTCGTCGTGCCATATTCGTCTTGCGCTCCTTGAAGCACAAGGACGGGGCAACGGATGGGATCCAAAAACGATTCGATATTCCACGTCCGAAAACTCGGATCGAGCCAGATATTATTCCAACTCCAGAACAGTGGATCAACATTCGCGTGATACCGCCCCAGCCGTTGGGGCAAGTCCGTTTCGTTGTAAAGCACCCGGGCTTGCGCAATACTCGACACCGATATGTCTTCGACGAAGACATGAGGCGCTTCCAAAATAAGGCCGGCCGGAGAATCGGGAAACGTACCAGCATAAATGATGGCAATCGATGCGCCGTCGCTATGTCCAAGAAGCACAGGCCGTTCGATGCCAGCCCGCCGGAGAACTTCGGGCAACACAATTTGCGCCTCATGATGCATGTAGGAAACGGGCCGGGACTCCCGTAAGCAATCCGAGGCTCCGTGTCCATATCGCGAGTAAACGAAGACGCCGGCGCCCGTTTTCTTGGCTAGCTGTGAGGGAAAATCCTTCCAGTGAGCGACCGAGCCCAGTCCTTCGTGAAGCATTACGATGGTGGGAAGGTTTGGGTGACGCGCTTCGATCTTGACTACTTCGAGCGAACGGCCAGCGACGAAGTAGGTATCTGTTGTAGTTCGGGTGCTACTCATGGGAGCGCTCATCAACTCAACCGGAAATGACCACCGCTGCCAACGATTGCTGGATCCGGGTGTCCGTTAGAGCTGGAATTAGGGCCTCGAGGCTTTCTTCGAAGTTGGGTCCCGAGGTGTCCACCTGAACATCAGCCTTGCTGTAAAGCACCTCGCGCTCACAGGAGAATTCGTTCAAGGTGGACATGGCATCGCGATATTGGAAATCGGACGCATGTTCCCCCGAAGAATTACGCGTGGCATTTGCACTTCCGCAGAGACTTTGACCTAACGGTCAAGCGAACAGATAGCAGTCGGGATGGATTAACTGGATTTCGAATTGCTTTGATCCTCCGAAAGATCCGAGTTCTGTGCAAATTGTTGAAGAGTTTGCGGGGTGTCAGCTGGTAAGGAATCATCACTGGCAGTATTAGGGCCCTCAGCAGCTGCGCCTTGGGAGCGCGCAGCGTAGTAGTTATCCCTCAATTTGAACCTCTGAGTTTTCCCTGTCGCGGTTTTCGGCAGCGCGGACGTGAATTCGATCCACCTAGGCCGCTTATAGACGGCAAGCCGACTTACAACAAAGTTTTGCAGCGCGCGCGCTAACTCGGAGGTCCCGGCGGCATTTTTCCGAAGAACTACCCAGGCGACCGGTTTCACAAGACCATCTTTGTCTTCACGCCCGACGACAGCCGCCTCGGCGACCAAATCATGTGCCATCAAGACTGCTTCTATCTCTGCCGGGCTCACCCAAGCGCCACTCACCTTCAGCATGTCGTCCGACCGCCCGGCATACCAAAAATAGCCGTCTGCATCTTGCCGGTACTTGTCGCCCGTGGCGAGCCAATGACCCTGAATCGTGTCCTTGGTTCTCTTGTGCTGATTCCAGTAGTGAGAACAAACGGCGTCGTGTTTCACCCACAATGTCCCGATCTCACCTGGCCTCACCACTTCGTTTTCTTCGTTGAGCAGCCTGCAATCGCAACCGGGCACTACTTGGCCACTGGAACCCGGGCGGACTGCACCTGGCCGGTTCGAAATGAAGATGTGCAAAGCCTCGGTCGACCCGAGCCCATCCAGGATCTCGATTCCGAACCGAGCCTTAAACCGCTCAAAGAGAGCAGACGGCAGAGCCTCGCCGGCTGATACGGCAGCCCGAATGCTCGAGAGATCAAAGTCAGCGCCTTCCCGTGTGAAGTCTAGAAGCGCAGCATAGTTCGAGGGGACTGAAAAAAACAACGTCGGTCTGTGCCGCTCGATAACCGAATAGATACTCACAGGAGAGGGCGGAAGCGACAGCAATATGCTGGTCGCGCCGACCGATAAGGGGAAATAGAGTCCGTTGCCTAGACCATAGGCGAAGAAGAGCTTTGCTGCACTGAAAAAACGGTCATTCTGAGTGATGTTTAGAATGCCGCGCGCGTAAACGTCGGTCGCGACAACCATATCGTGCTGGAGATGTACACATGCCTTAGGAAGGCCGGCGCTTCCAGATGAATAAAGCCAAAAGGCGACGTCATCCTCACACGTGATGGCGGGGCTGAGATCGCCGGATTCCTGGTCAGTGAGGACTGTCAACGAAATCGTCTGTGGATGCGGCAGTCCACAAACGACAATGTGGTCTAGGAAAGGCAACCTCTCCCTCGGAATCTGCGTGATTGCGTCGAGCAGTGATGCGCTGACGATTGCGACACGCGCGCGCGAATCGTTCAGCAGGTACTCGTAATCACGCGGCTTCAGAAGCGTGTTGACGGGGACGGGGACCGCGCCAATCTTTATGCAGCCGAAGAAGGCATACGCGAACTCGGGTATATCGAGCAGAAGCAGGAGTATACGCTCCTCCCGTCGCACCTCGAGCGAGTGACGCAGTGCATTACCCAGTTGATTAACCTTTCGCAACAGTTGTCCGTAAGTTACTCGCTCGTCCAGGCATTCGATGGCGACGCGGTCCTCACGACCCTCATTCACATGGCGGTCCACAAAGTAGCTTGCTGCATTGAACTGGCCGGTCGTTTCCATTGGTTGAGTTTTACCTCAAGGAATACAGAACCTCCGCGCGCACACTGGCGCACCAGGCGCTCAATACTCAGCGGTCCTGGCCTTGTGCTTTGACGATGTCTTGCTCGGCGCTCGTGTCGCCCGAGGTGATTGTATCGAGCCTCACCGAGGCATCGCGACGTTCGAGCGGGCAGTCCCGCTCCTGTTCTGGCGAGTACGCGTGAAGCGAGCTCTTCATCGCCTGGTTCGTGTATTGCTGCCGCAACAGGGTCGTAGATGGCGCACTCCAAATCGATCCCTGCTAGGACGTTACCGGGACAGAACCAAACACTCCACGGTGCACTCGGTCAGTCGTGGTCGTCGTCGTCACCCTGGCGGTCGCCGTCGTCCTCACCGTGTACAGCGACGCACACGAAGTTCGCGGCGCTGTTTGGGTCGCCGGAGCCTTTGTACCGCGCGACTTGGGGGAAGGGGCACAGCAACCTTGTAAAAGTTGCGGGGTTCGTTGGGTTTTCTTGCGCGTGGAGCGGCTGCGGATCCGTTGTCGCGATGAACTTGTCCGGTGCGACGCCGTCCTCAACCCAAAGCTGAAGTGCGAGGATTGCGTCGTGCTCTGGATCGAGAGACATCGGAGTGACGCCAGACTGTCCGAAATTCACGGCTCCCGGCCCGCCCGCGCAATGATTCACGCCAGGCACCATAAACAGCCGATCGAAGCGGCGCACGCGCTCGGGTCCGCCGTTCGCAGCAACCACCCGCTCGAAATAGTCGATCGAACCACGGGGGAAGATCAGCTGGTCTGTCCAACCGTGATAGGTGATCATCTTGCCGCCACGCCGACGGAAACGAAAGAGATTCGGGTCGTCAGTACCGATGACCTCGTGGAACTTCTCTTGCGAATCATGGAACCCTTCCGCGAAGCTGTCCACGTTCAAGGTCTGCCAATCGAAGCTGGGATCTTGCTGGATCCAGAGACGCCAATGGTCTGTGGAAATGGGAAAAGGCAAAGGAGCCGGCGGCGACGTTGCCCTTGAGTTCGCAAGGCCAGCAAAAGATGTGCCCGGCTCGAGGCCGAACCAGAGGAACTCGCCGTCGGAGTCCCGTGGACCCCGCCAGATGTGTTGCACCGCATCAGCTTCCTCTTCTGTAAGACACGTTCCATCGGTCGGGGCACCGGGCTTGCCGCACTGCAGGACATGGGGATTGAAGTGACACTTGAGTGGCTCCCCGATGACTCCATCTACGACTCCATCGAGTGCGTCGCAAGCGTTGATGGTCGCCGCGTTCACCGCTTTCAATTTCTTCTGCGGAATAGGCGTCCCTACCTCGAGTTTCATGGTAAGTTCCGGCCACAGCTCCGCAGGGATGAATCGGTCCCAGTTGAAAGCGGGAGCGCCTGCGAGAATGCTATCGTAGTCGTCGGGGAAACGCTGGGCCTCCATCCACCCCTGCCGACCGACGGTCGAGCAACCAACCCAGTAGGAAAACCTTTGCGGTTCACCGTAGTAGGCCCGGATGACCGCCTTGGCCATCAGTGTCATTTGGTGTTCCGAGCGCGACGCGAAGTCCCTAATTAGCCCGTTGTTTAGCGTAAGGTCGGCCGGATTTAGAGCGAATCCACCGCCGGCCATCGCGCCGTTTGCGCCGCCCTGCCCATTCGCCGTACCGAAGGCCGGGTGCCCGGTGTCAGTCGAAGCGGTAGCAAATTGGCCTGTCACTGCGTCACCCGTGACAGCTTTTGCCAAGGCCGAGAAGGAAATCGACCCAGCGTAGCCGCCACCACCGTCGGCCTGGAAGCGGTGGTTCCAATTGGCGGCTTGCGGGAGCCATACCTCAATGTTGATTTGGGGCTCCACCGTAATTTGTACACGGCAGAAGGCAACGGGCACAGGGGTCCCGGGGGCAGGCCCGGCAAAGGCGGCGGAGGTGTGAAGGTGTTCGCCGGGACGGGGGTGGCCGCAATCGACGTTACGTCTGGGAGTACGAGTTTCGAAAGATCGCTACACGAATCTGCGAGTGCAGGCGCGGCGAAGAACGTAGAAAGCGCCAGAGCGCCAAGCAAGATCGCAGGAAGTTGCCAATGCGTTGGATTTGTCATCTCATCCTCCCGAATTTCAGCGAGCGGGGCCTCACTTTTGAATGTGGAATCAAGCTTCATCGTTCAGAAATGCAGCTTTAAACCATACTGGAACTGGAACAGATTCAGGGTCTGCCGCGGCGTGTTGAAGAGCAACAGAGGATTCAAAGACGAACTTGTCGCCTGAAGGTTTGCCGGAGCAAAAATCGCAGCTGGCAGGTCACATCCGCAAACCGTATTCAGGTCCGACACGTTCAGGCGGTTGGTTACGTTAAAAAGGTCAAAAGTGAGTTCGCCCGAGAGGCGCTCGCTAAAATGGAGATCGCGCCCGACGCGCATATCCCAGCTGATGATATTGGGACCCTTGAGCGTGTCGCGGCCGAGCGTTCCGGGACGATCATTGAGGGAGTTAGTGTCGCGGTTTACGTCGCTGCCGGCAAAGACGTTGTAAAATTGGCCGCTCTGAGTGCTGACGAGGGTGCTGAAGTTGAAGCGGTGCAGTACGCGGACGCTGTCGGGCACAGCGCTCACAAAAGCGAACGTAAAGCGTTGGGGCACGGTCTGCCGGGAGACCGCTCTTTCGAGGCTGCGGTTCTGCGATTGAGGAAAATCGGCCAGGTTAGCGACTGATTCATAATTCGAAGTAGCGCGCTCAAAGGTATAGCTGCCGTGGGGGCTGAAGCCATGCGAGAAGCGCTTTTCGATCTCCGCCGTGCCGCCGTGATAGACAGACATTCCTTGGGTATCCTCCACGTAAAACAGGGTGGCGAGGTTTGGGAAGCGGACGGTCGTGGGTGGCCCACAAACCGCGGGCGGGCCAGGAACAAATTTCCCGTAGCAAGCCTTTCCCTGGGAAGCGTTGCCGGGACCATTGTCCACAACGCCGGTTTGAGTCGCGTTCAGGTTGCCTGATATGGCATCCTGATGGATGGCATGGACGTAAAGATAGCTTGCAGAGAAAGCAAAGCCACCGCCGATTTCATGTGAAACCTTCAGACTGGCTTGCTCTGTATAGGGAATCTTCAAGTCACTGGACGGGCCATCGGCGAACGCTGGGAAGAGCACCGCAGGTGTGCCTGCTGGGCATCCGTTTGGATTGCCGGGGGGAAACAAGGGAAGGAGGCACTGCACCGCTTGCCCGGTGGACACGAAATTGAGCAGAGTCTGCTGGGTTCCACCGCCCAACTGGATAGCGTCTGGAAACCGGCCCAGGATTGGCGCTAGCCCGGAATAGCCGAACTGGCTGGCCAAAGTCGCTGCGTTAGGAAGCGTTCCTTGGCCGAGCCACTGCGCCGTCACAAAATCCTGGCCGATGCTGGAGACGAGTGGGCCGTCACAGAGACCAAAGCCGCCACGCAGCACGGTGCGGCCGGTGAAAGCGTAGGCAAAGCCCGCCCGCGCCTGGACACCGTTGTGCGGTTCGTTCGGGACTAATTGCGAAGGATATGACTCGAAGTCGTAACGCAGGCCGTAGGTGAACGTCAGTTTCGAGGTTGCCCTCCACTGATCCTGCGCGAAAAAGCCATAGGCCCCGTGGTTGATGTTGCTAAATGTGTTGGGCAACCAGAGGGATGGAACGTTTTCACCAAAAACATTCCGGCCAGGCGAAGGATGAGTAACCGTCACCCCCGCGTAGCCGGTGGCGCCTTGCAGAATCGGCGTCCAAAACTGGGCCGGAAAGGGTACGTTGCTTTTGGTATTGCCCGGACACTGCGGCGGCAATTGCCCTAGGAAACAGGGAAAGCTGGAGAAGACGACGCGCGCCGGGAAGAAGAGATTCCACTGGAAGTCGTCGAGAAAATAGCCGAAGTCGGCGCCGAATTTCAATTGGTGCCCAGCGGCCAGATAGGAAACGCTGTCTGACGCCTGAGCCATGCGTTCGCGGTAAAAGTCCGGGTCGGATGTCTCTTGCCTGTGAGGAGCAGATTGGGCACCTCTAAGTCAGGATCATTGAACGTGGATGGAAAATTGAAGGTGCGCCGGGCCCAAGAGACGCGCGCCTCGTTGGCCAGGTGCGTACTGATGATGGCTGTTTCGCTGCCGACGAGAGTCTGATCCATCACCCTGTTGTTCCGAGCGGTCGAAGCGGCAGGAGAACCCCGGCCATTGCCGCCCAGGAATCCGTCGGCAATCGAGTGAAGCATGTTGTACCGAATAGAGAGCGTGTTGTTGCTTGTCAGCCTATGGTCCAACTTACCGAGGAAGCCATCGTAGTCATTGGTGTGCAGCAAGCCCAGATTCTCAGGGGTCAAACCCAGACCGGACTTGGTTGTATTGATGGCAGCAATGTTGCTCAGAACAACTGTCGAGTATTGGTTGGTTTGCGCGCGGCGCTGCCCTTCATAGTTTGCAAAGAAGAAGGTCTTGTCTTTTCTTATCGGGCCGCCGATGGTAGTTCCGTGCTGATTTTGCTGTAGCCGTGGATCCGGCGGATTCAACGGGTAGGGCTTGTTCAGCGCCTGGTTCATTCCAAAAAAGTAAGCCGAGCCGTGATAGTCGTTCGTGCC
>Ga0099828_10002700_pt1 | contig 12259 bp, 8 predicted proteins | sample CZO8metaG_2_FD_79338 | JGI IMG/M metagenome (GOLD analysis project Ga0099828, IMG submission 79338) | Vadose zone soil microbial communities from the Eel River Critical Zone Observatory, Northern California, USA - CZOApr15con2H1.8 metaG | ecosystem: Environmental > Terrestrial > Soil > Vadose...
CTTTTGCGTCGCGTCCCCGAAGCGCGCCTGCCGGGCGACCCGTCCCTGCCGGTGACGCAGGTCACGTACGACTCCCGCCGGGTCTCGCCCGGCAGCCTCTTCGTGGCGATCCGCGGAGCGGTCACCGACGGGAACCGCTTCGTGGACGCGGCCCGGAAGAAAGGCGCGGCGGCGATCGTCTCCGAGCAGGCTCCCGACGGCTCCGGGCCGTGGGTGCAGGTCCCCGACGCGCGGGCGGCGCTGGCGCTCCTCTCCGCGGCGGCTCTCGGTGACCCGGCCCAGTCGCTGCGGCTCGTCGGCGTGACCGGGACCAACGGCAAGACCACCACGACCTACCTCATCGACGCCGCCCTGCGGGCGGCCGGACACACGGTGGGTCTCCTCGGCACGGTGCAGTACCGCATCGGCGGGCGTCTCGTGGAGGCCTCGCGCACCACCCCGGAGTCCTCCGACCTGCAGGCCCTCTTCCGGCAGATGGTGGACGAGGGTTGCACCGACGCGGTGATGGAGGTCTCGTCCCACTCGCTGGAGCTGAAGCGGGTCCACGGCTGCGCGTTCCAGGTCGCGGTCTTCACCAACCTCACGCGCGACCACCTCGACTTCCACGGCGACATGGAGAGCTACTTCGCGGCCAAGCGCCGGCTCTTCGACACGTACCTGCGCGAGGACGGGCACGCGGTCATCAACGCCGACGACGACCGCGCCGCCGAGCTCGCCTCCGTCTCCCGCGGGAAGGTGTGGACCTACGGAATCGAGGCGGCGAGCGAAGCGGGATTCACTCCCCCCGGGGCCGCGGAGCCCCGCGGGATGAGCGGCGGCGAATTCACTTCGTCGCCGCGGAGGATGCGAGCGGGGGGTCTGGGGGGTGCGCCGCTAGCACCCCCCGGCTCAATGAAGCACGTGAGCGCGACCGGCATCTCGCTCTCGCTGAAGGGCACGCGCTTCCGTACCCGCACGCCGCGGGGAGAGTTCGACGTGGAGACGCCGCTCATCGGCCGCTTCAACGTCGAGAACTTCCTGGCCGGGCTCACCGCCGCCCTCGCCCTCGACGTCGATCCCGCGGTGGCGCTGCGCGGCCTGCTCACGATGACGGGCGTGCCGGGGCGGCTGGAGCGGGTGAACGCCGGGCAGGACTTCGCGGTCATCGTGGATTACGCCCACACCGACGACGCGCTCAAGAACCTGCTGGAGACGGTGCGCGAGCTGAAGCCGCGGCGGCTCGTCACGGTGTTCGGATGCGGGGGCGACCGCGACCGCACCAAGCGGCCGCTGATGGGCGCGGTGGCCTCGCGGCTCTCCGACGTGGTGGTGGTGACCTCCGACAACCCGCGGAGCGAGCCGCCCGAGGTGATCCTCGACGAGATACAGCGGGGGATGCCGAACGGGTCGCGCCGGGGCGAGCGCTACGCGATCGTGGACCGCCGCGAGGCGATCGGCCGCGCCCTGGAGATGGCGGGGCCGGGCGACGCGGTGGTGATCGCGGGCAAGGGGCACGAGACCTACCAGGTGCTGCGGGACCGGACGGTTCCTTTCGACGACCGTCAGGTGGCCCGCGAGCTCATAGCCGGCCTGTCCCTGCGCGGCCGGAAGGCGTGAGGGCGCCGGCGATGGCCGTGGGAGCGCTGAGGATCGAGGACGTCGCGACGGCGACGGGCGGGCGTCTCCTGGCGCGTCCCGCCCGCCTGGATCTCACCGGCGTGTCGATCGATTCGCGCACGGTCCGGCCCGGGGAGGTCTTCTTCGCCATCGCCGGCCCGCGCTTCGACGGCCACGACTTCCTGGCCCAGGCCGCGGCCGCCGGCGCCGCCGCCGCCGTCGTCCATCGCGACGTGACCGCGCCCCCCGCTCTCGGGCTCGTCCGGGTCGAAGACACGACCCGCGCGCTCTCCGACCTGGCTCGTCACGTGCGCGCCACCGCGGACGTGCCGGTCGTCGCCATCACCGGCTCGGCGGGAAAGACCACGACCAAGGAGATGACGGCCGCTCTTCTCACCACCCGCGGCCCCATCCTCAAGACCGAGGGAAACCTCAACAACCGGTACGGGCTGCCGCTGAGCCTCCTCCGCCTCGCGACGGAGCACACGGCGGCGGTGCTCGAGCTGGGCATGTCGGCCGCGGGCGAGCTGAGGGCGCTGACGGGCCTCGCGCGCCCCGACGTGGCCGTGATCACGATGGTCGCGCCCGTCCACCTGGAGTTCTTCGATTCGGTGGAGGCCATCGCCGCCGCCAAGGCCGAGATCCTGGAGGGCCTCGGCGCGGACGGGGCGGCCGTGCTCAACGCCGACGATCCCCTCGTACGGAAGATCGGAGAAGGAAGGATCGGGAAGCCGCATCGCGGCAAGCTGATCTGGTTCGGGCGCGACCGCCGGTACGACGTGTCGGCCGAGAATTGGCGGGGCACCGTCCACGGCATGCGCTTCGACCTGCGCCTGGGCGGAGAGAGCGTCGACGTCGCCCTGCCGCTGCCCGGTCCGCACTTCCTCTCGAACTTCCTGGCCGCGGCGGCGGTCGCGCATCACCTGGGCATCGGGGCCGACGCGATCGCCAAGGCCGCCCTCGAGATGAAGCCCGCCCGGCACCGCGGACAGGTGCTCGCCCTGGGCGAGGGCATCACGCTCCTCGACGACTGCTACAACTCGAACCCCGCCGCGGTGGAGGCCGCGGTCATCGCGCTCGGCATGGCCGCGCCCGGGCGGCGCGTGGCCTTCCTCGGCGACATGCTCGAGCTGGGACCTTCCGGTCCCGAGCTGCACCGGCGGACGGGTGAGCGCATCGCTCCCGGCTTGCAGGCGCTCGTGGCCGCGGGACCGCTGGCCGCGCACTTCATCGAAGGCGCGCGGCGGGCGGGCCTGAAGGACGACGCGCTGGCGTCGTTCGCGGATTCGGGGGCGGCGGCGGCCGCGGCTCCGCGTCTGGTCCGCCCCGGGGACGCCGTCCTCGTGAAGGGCTCGCGCGGCGCACGCATGGAGGCGGTCGTCGACGCCCTCGTCGCCGCCTTTCCCCATGAACATTAGGAATGCTGTACCACCTCTTCTATTTCTTCCGGCACGACGTGACGGGATTCAACGTCGTGCGCTACATCACGTTCCGCACCGCGGTCGCCAGCCTCACCGCCCTCTTCCTGGTGCTGATCCTCGGGCCGTGGATGATCGAGCGGCTGCGCCGGCTGCAGGTCGGCCAGTACATCCGCGAGGAAGGGCCGCAGGCCCACCAGACGAAGGCGGGCACCCCGACCATGGGCGGCCTGCTCATCCTGACCGGCGTCATCGTGCCCACGCTGCTGTGGGCCGACCTCACCAACCGCAACGTGTGGATCCTGATCCTCTCCACGCTCGCCTTCGGAGCCATCGGCTTCACCGACGACTACCTCAAGGTGGTCAAGAAACGGAACCTCGGCCTCCGCGCGCGCGACAAGATTGCGCTGCAGGTGCTCTTCGGCCTCCTGGTGGGCGCGAGCGTGTACTGGTCCTCGCTCGCCCAGCCCAGCCAGTACTCCACCCGCCTCGTCGTGCCGTTCCTGAAGACGGTGATGCCGGACCTGGGCGCCTTCTACGTCATCTTCGCGGTGATGGTGCTCGTCGGGGCCAGCAACGCGGTCAACATGACCGACGGCCTCGACGGCCTCGCGATCGGCTGCACGCTCATCGCGGCCGCGACCTTCACCGGCCTGGCCTACCTGACCGGCCACCGGGTGTTCTCGGAGTACCTGGACCTGCTCTACCTGCCCCGCATGGGCGAGGTGACGATCTTCTGCGGGGCGATGGTGGGGGCCTCGATGGGGTTCCTGTGGTGGAACTGCTACCCGGCGCAGATCTTCATGGGTGACGTGGGCAGCCTCAGCCTGGGCGGGGCGCTGGGCACGGTGGCCATCCTCATCAAGCAGGAGCTGCTGCTGCCCGCGGTGGGCGGCGTGTTCGTGATCGAGGCGCTGTCGGTGATCCTGCAGGTGGCGTCGTTCAAGCTCACGCGGAAGCGGATCTTCCGCATGGCCCCCCTGCACCACCACTTCGAGCTGATCGGCTGGCAGGAGCCGCAGATCATCATCCGCTTCTTCATCGTGGCCTTCATCTTCGCCCTGTTCAGCATCACCACCCTGAAGCTGAGGTGAGGAGCCCGTGGAGCTGGAGGGCAAGAGCGCGGTCGTGGTCGGGTTGGCGCGGTCGGGCGTGGCGGCGGCGGAGTTCCTCCTCGGACGGGGGGCGCGCGTGGTTGCCGCCGACCGCAAGCCGGCGGCGGAGCTTCCGCCGGAGGTGACGAGGCTGCAGGAGAAGGGAGCGAGGCTCGCGCTGGGGGCGCACGACGCGGCGACGTTCACCGCCGCCGATCTGGTGGTCGTGTCGCCGGGCGTGCCCTGGGACCTCCCGGAGCTCGTCGCCGCGCGCGGCGCCGGGGTCGAGGTGATCGCGGAGCTGGAGCTGGGGTTCCGCTGCCTCACGGGGACGGTGGCCGCGATCACCGGGACCAAGGGCAAGTCGACGACGACCGCGGCGTTGGGCGCGATGCTGAAGGAGGCGGGCCGGGACGTGCGCGTGGGCGGCAACATCGGCCAGGCGGTGACCGGCCTCGTCGAGGGGTCCACCGAGCAGACCGTCTTCGTCCTCGAGGTGTCGAGCTTCCAGCTCGAGGGCACCGAGGCGTTCCATCCGCGGGTGGCCGTGTTCCTGAACCTCTCGCCCGACCACCTCGACCGCCACCCGAGCTTCGAGGAGTACGCGCGGGCCAAGGCGCGGATCTTCCGCAACCAGACCGAGCACGACTGGGCGGGCGTGAACGCCGACGACCCCGGCGTGCTCGCGCTCGCCCGCGAGGGCCGCGCGCGGCCGCTGCCCTTCCATCCGCTGCCCTCCGCATCGCCTCCGCGGGAGCGCGGCGGGCCGGCCGCGTTCTTCGCGGGAGACGAGGCGCGCCTGCGCCGGGACGGAGCGGTGGAGGTCCTGTTCCCCCTCTCGGCCGTCCGCTTGCCGGGGACGCACCTGGCGGGAGACCTGCTGGCGGCGGCGGCCGCCGCCCGCCTGCTCGGCGCCGGCCCCGAGGCGGTGGAGAGCGCGGTGCGCCGATTCACCGGCGTCGAGCACGTGCTGGAGCGGGTGGCCGAGCTCGGGCGCGTGGCTTTCTTCAACGACTCCAAGGCGACCAACGTGGAATCGGCGAGAAGGAGCATCGAGGCCTTACCGGGACCGCTCCTCGTCGTGATGGGGGGCCGTTACAAGGGCGGCGACTTCCATGATCTGGCCGCCGCCCTCTCCGCGCGGGGCAAGGCCGTGCTCGCCATCGGCGAGGCGAAGGAGCGGATCGAGGAGGCGCTGGGAACGGTGCTGCCCGTCATCGCGTGCGCCAGCCTGGCCGAGGCCGTGGAGCGGGCGTGGGCGCAGGCGGCGCCGGGCGACACGGTCCTGCTCGCTCCCGCGTGCTCGTCGTTCGACATGTTCGAGGACTACGCGGCGCGGGGGCGGGCCTTCAAGGAGGAGGTCCGGCGCCTGGAGCGGAAGGAGCGGGAGGCCCCGCGGTAGTGGCGAAGAAATTGTCGTCGGACACGATGCTGTTCGCGGTGACGATGGCACTGCTCACCATGGGCCTGGTCATGGTGTGGAGCTCGTCGTCGGCGCTGGCCGAGGAGTCCCACGGCAACGCATACCACTTCCTCGTCCGGCAGGTCGTGTGGGCCGCCCTCGGCCTGGTCGTGATGGGCGCGGCCATGCGCATCGACTACCGCAAGCTGCGCCAGCCGGCGACGGTCTACTCGGCGGTCGCCCTCACCACGGTGCTCCTGATCGTGGTGCTCTTCATGAGCCCGGTGAACGGCCATCACCGGTGGATCCGGCTGGGCAGCCTGTCCCTGCAGCCCGCGGAGCTGGCCAAGCTCACCTCGGTGCTCTTCCTCGCCTACCACCTGGAGAGGAAAGGGGAGCGCGTGAACGAGTTCCTGCCCTCCCTCTTTCCGGCCCTGCTCCTCCTGGGCTGGTTCGCATACCTCATCTTCATCCAGGCGGACCTCGGCAGCGCGCTCGTGCTCCTGGTCATCGGCGGCGTGATGCTGATCATCGGCGGCGTGCGTCTGCGCTACTTCGCGGTCCTGGCCGTCCTCGGCGTGCCGCTCCTCTACCAGGCGGTGATGACGGCCGCCTACCGCCGGGACCGCATCGAGGCGTTCCTGAACCCGTACTCCGACCCGCGCGGCAGCGGCTACCAGATCATCCAGAGCCTGATCGCGGTGGGCACGGGAGGGGTGACCGGCGTCGGCTTCACGCAGGGCCGGCAGAAGCTCTTCTACCTTCCCTATCCCTACAGCGATTTCATCTTCGCGGTGGTGGGCGAGGAGCTGGGCCTCATCGGAGCCTGCGCGGTGGTGCTCGCCTTCGTCGTGTTCCTGTGGCGGGGCGTCCGGGCGGCGTGGAAGGCCCCCGACACGTTCGCCACGCTGCTGGCGGCCGGCTTGACGCTCGCCGTCGTCGTGCAGGCCTTCATCAACGTGAGCGTGGTCGTGGGCCTGCTCCCCACGAAGGGCATACCCCTCCCGTTCCTGAGCGCGGGGGGCTCGTCGCTCCTATTCACCCTGCTCGCGGTGGGGCTGGTGCTGAACGTCTCGCAGCATGCGGACTGAACCATGGCGAGGGTTTTCATCATTGCCGCGGGCGGCACCGGGGGTCATCTCTTTCCCGGCATCGCCGTGGCCGACGAGCTGCGCCGGCGCGATCCCGCCACCCGCGTCGTCTTCGCGGGGACGCCAAAGGGCCTGGAAACGCGCCTCGTGCCCCGCGCCGGCCACGAGCTGGTGCTCTTGCCCATCCTGCCCCTCAACGGCGTCGGCGTGGTGCGGGCGCTCGAGGGACTGCTGGTCCTGCCGTGGGGCCTCCTGCGCGCGGCCGCGCTCGTGGCGCGCCGGCGGCCGGCGGCGGTCCTCGGCGTGGGCGGCTACGCGGGCGGCCCCGTCGTGCTCGCCGCCGCCCTCCTGGGGGTGCCGACGGTGATCCTGGAGCCCAACGCCAAGCCGGGCTTCACCAACCGCGTGCTGCGGCCCTTCGTCGGCCGGGCCGCGTGCTCCTACGAGGAAGCGCGCCGGGAGTTCGGCGCCAAGGGTGTGGTGACCGGCAACCCGGTACGCGGCGGCTTCGCGGGCCTGCCGCGGAAGGCGCACGGGGTGCCCTACACCCTGCTCGCCTTTGGGGGAAGCCAGGGCTCGCGGGTGCTGAACGAGGCGCTCGTCGCCGCGCTGCCGCATCTGCCGGGGCCGGAGCGCCTGCGCGTCGTCCACCAGACGGGCGCGGCCATGCGAGACCGGGTCGCCGACGCCTACGCCGCCGCGGGCCGCAAGGCGGAGGTGCTGGAGTTCCTCGACGACATGGAATCGCGGTTCGCGGAGGCCGACCTCGTGCTCTGCCGGAGCGGCGCGACGACGTGCGCGGAGCTGACGGCGGCGGGCAAGGCGTCGGTGCTCGTGCCTTTCGCGCTCGCGGCCGACGACCACCAGCGCAGCAACGCGCTCGCGCTGCAGGCAGCGGGGGCGGCCCGGATGATCGAGGAGAAGGAGCTGAGCGGTCCGGTGCTGGCGCAGGCGGTGATGGAGACGCTGGAGACGCCGGGGCGGCTCGAGGCGATGGAGGACGCGGCGCGAGCCGTCGCCCGTCCCGACGCCGCCGCCCGCGTCGCCGACCTGCTCGAGAGCAAGGCATGAATTGCCTCTTAACGCGGAGGACGCGGAGGGGAACGGAGAGGACGCGGAGAATCACCGTTGATGTTCCTTTCTCTGCGTCCTCTCTGTTCGTTCTCTGCGTCCTCGGCTCTGAAAGCCACCAGCAACGGGAGGGCGCGGGGATAGCGCGGGCGCAGCGGAGGGGCGCGCGGGGCTCCTCTGCGGCCGGTGGGTGTTCCGCCCTCCGTCGGCCGCTCTCGGGGCGGAATCCCCGCTCCGCGTGCATCGTTCCTGCTTCATTGACGAAATGCGCGCCCCGGAGCAAGCCCGCGCGCCCCGCGCGCGAGACAACGAGCCGGCAGGTTCCGCGGCCCGCTCTCATGCGCCTTGATGGGCCAAGGGCTCACGTGGTCTGCGTTGAAAAGCCGGTGGAGCGGTAGGTGTTTCGAAAGATCCAGCGGATCCATTTCGTCGGGGTGGGCGGCTCGGGGATGAGCGGCATCGCGGAGGTGCTCCTGAACCTCGGCTACGCGGTGTCCGGCTCCGACCTGCGGCGCTCCGCCGTCACCGACCGCTTGTGCTCGCTCGGGGCGCGCTTCTGCGAAGGACACGCCGCCGCCAACGTCGCGGACGCCCACGTCGTCGTCACCTCCACCGCCGTGCGCAGCGACAACCCCGAGGTGCAGGAGGCGCGCCGCCTCGGGATCCCGGTGATCCCACGCGCGGAGATGCTGGCCGAGCTGATGCGGATGAAGTACGGCGTCGCGGTGGCGGGCAGCCACGGCAAGACGACGACCACGTCGATGGTGGCCCTCGTCCTCGACCGCGGCGGGCTCGACCCGACGGTGGTGGTGGGCGGCCGGCTGGGCGTGCTGGGCTCCGGCGCCCGCCTCGGCAAGGGCGAGTTCATGGTCGCGGAGGCGGACGAGTCGGACCGCTCGTTCCTGAGGCTCTCCCCCACGCTCGCCGTCGTCACCAACGTCGACCGCGAGCACCTCGACACCTACCGCGACCTCGCCGACGTCCAGGAGGCCTTCCTCGGGTTCGTGAACAAGGTGCCCTTCTACGGAGCCGGCATCGTGTGCCTGGACGACCCTCCGCTTCAGGACATCCTCCCGCGCGTCGAGCGCCGGCTGGTGACTTACGGGGTGGCGGGCCAGGCCCAGGTATCCGCCCGTGACGTGCAGCTGAGGCCCATGAGCTCGGTCTACCAGGCCGTGCTGGAGGGCGCGCCGCTCGGCAAGGTGGAGCTGGCCGTGCCCGGCGCCCACAACGTCCTCAACTCGCTGGCCGCGGTGGCGGTGGGCATCGACCTGGGCGTGCCGTTTGCGGCCATCCAGGAGGGCCTCGCCTCCTTCACCGGCGTCGACCGCCGCTTCCAGGTGCGGGGCGAAGCGCGCGGCGTGCTCGTGGTGGACGACTACGGCCATCACCCGACCGAGATCCGGGCGACGCTCGAGACGCTGCGGACCCGCGCGGGCGGCCGGCGCACGGTCGTGCTCTTCCAGCCGCACCGCTACACGCGCACGCAGAAGCTCTGGGACGAGTTCTGCCGCGCCTTCAACCATGCCGACCTCCTGCTCTTGACCGACGTGTACGCCGCCGGCGAGGAGCCGATCCCCGAGATCAGCGCCGAATCGCTGACGCGGGCCATCTCCGCGCGCGGCCATCGACAGGTGCTCTACGCGGGAGACCTCAAGACCGCGCTCGAGAAGCTCGTGGCCGAGGTGCGCGACGGCGACGTCGTGCTCACGCTGGGGGCCGGCAGCGTGTGGACGCTCGGCGAGGAGCTGCTGCGCCGGAGGCAGGGATGAGCGAGCGCCGCCATCACGACGACCGGCGCCAGCGGGGCCTGCGCATCGTGCCCATGGAGCTGCCCGCGCCCCCGGAAGAAGCGCCGTTCCTCCGGCCCAACCGCCGCACCCGCGTGCGCCGAGCGCGCCGGGGCTGGATGGGGCGCTCCATCCTCCTGCTGGAGGCCACCGGCGGCGTGCTCGTCGTCGCCTCCGCCCTGTGGGTCTCCTACTCGCGGGTGATGGCCAGCGAGCGCCTGCGCGTGGACAAGGTCGAGGTGCGCGGCAGCCACTTCCTGTCCGAAGGCGAGGTGCGGGAGCTGCTCGGTCCCGCGGTGGGCGAGAACATCCTCGGGCTCGACATCCAGGCCCTCAAGGGCCGCCTGCGCTCCTCGCCCTGGGTGGCGGAGGCCACCGTGGCCCGCAGCCTGCCCGACACGCTGCGGGTGGAGATCCGCGAGCGGGCCCCTCTGGCCCTCGCCGAGCTGGACCGGCTGTATCTGATGGACGGCGACGGCTCGCTCATCGACGTCTACGGCCCGCGCACCGCCGGCTTCGACCTGCCCATCGTGAGGGGCCTCGCGGGCACCACGGGGGACGCGCGCCGGGAGCGCGCGCAGCGCGCGGGGGCACTGCTGCAGGACCTGGGGGAGCTGGCCCAGGAGGTGTCGGAGCTGCAGGTGGAGGCGTCGGGGGACCTGCGCCTCGTCCTGCGCGGGGCGGGCGAGGTGGTACGCATGGGCCCGCCGCCCTGGCGCGATCGGTTCCTGACGTTCCTCGGCCTGCGCCGGGAGCTCTCGGCGCGTTGCCCGCAGGCCGAGTACTTCGACCTGCGCTACCGCGACCGCATCGTCGCGAAGGAGCGGGAGGCGCCGACGGCCGACGCCACAAGGGGGAATTGAGATTGGCGAAGAAGAAAGACCGTTACGTCGTCGGCCTCGACATCGGGACCCACAAAATCTGCGCGATCGTCGCGGAGATCACGCCCCCCGCCCGCAGGCAGGGCTTCCTCACCGCCCGAGCGGGATTCAATCCCGCGCGGGCGGAAATGAATAGATTGCCCTGCCGAGGACGCTCAGTGTCCGAGACAAGGGGAAACAGCCTTGGCTAAGAAGAAAGACCGCTACGTCGTCGGCCTCGACATCGGGACGCACAAGATCTGCGCCATCGTCGCGGAGATCACGGACGAAGGGCGACTGGACGTCATCGGCATCGGCCAGGCGGAGTCGAAGGGGCTGCGCAAGGGTGTCGTCATCAACCTCGAGGCCACCGTGGAGTCCATCAAGAGGGTGGTCGAGGAGGCGGAGCTGATGGCGGGGGTCGAGATCGGCTCCGCCTACGTCGGCATCGCCGGCACCCACATCCGAGGGTTCAACTCGCGCGGCGTGATCGCCGTCTCCAGCCGCAACCGGCTCATCGAGCGCGAGGACGTCCGGCGCGCCATCGAGGCGGCCAAGGCGGTCTCCATCCCCATGGACCGAGAGATCCTCCACGTGCTGCCCCAGGAGTTCGTGGTCGACGACCAGGACGGGATCGGCGATCCCACCGGGATGACCGGCACCCGCCTGGAGGTGAACGTCCACATCATCACCTGCTCCTCCACCGCCTGCCAGAACACGGTCACCTGCGTGAACCGGGCGGGGCTGGAGGTCACCGACACCGTGCTCACGCAGCTCGCCGCCGCCGAGGCCTGCCTCACCCCGGACGAGAAGGAGCTGGGGGTGGCGCTCGTGGACGTGGGCGGGGGCACTACCGACCTCGCCATCTTCGAGAAGGGCTCGCTGTGGCACACCGGCGTGCTGCAGGTCGGCGGCGAGCACTTCACCAACGACGTGGCGGTGGCGTTGCGCACGCCCGTCAACGAGGCCGAGAAGATCAAGAAGAAGCACGGCTGCGCGCTCACCTCGATGGTCCCCGACGAGGACTCGATCGAGGTGCCCAGCGTGGGCGGGCGCAAGCCCCGCATCATGGCCCGCCAGGTGCTGGGGGACGTGGTGCAGGCGCGGGCGGAAGAGGTGTGCCAGATGATCTTCAACGAGGTCCGGCGCGCCGGCTTCGACCGCTCGCTCAACAGCGGGGTCGTTCTCACCGGCGGGGGCGGGATCCTGGAGGGCATGCCCGAGATCGCCGAGCAGATCTTCGACATGCCGGTGCGGCGCGGCACGCCGTCCGGGATCGGCGGGCTCGTGGACGTCGTGGCGAGCCCGGTCTACTCCACCGCGGTGGGCCTGGTGCTCTACGGGTACCGCAACCGGGCCGGGCGGGGCATCGCCGCGTCCCGGCCGGCGGCGACGGGGACCTTCGGGAAGGTCACCGGGCGTCTCATGGGCTGGCTGTCGGACTTCTTCTAGGGAGGCGACCTTGGAAGCAAAGTCAGAAGCAAGGCCAGAGGGTCTGGTCTTCCCACCGTTGCCCCTGGTGCGGGCGCGGGTGAAGGAGGGCGCGGGCGAGCCTCGTTGCGAGGTGTGCGGAGCCGAGGTGATTGCCTCGCACTGCAAGCGCGTCTGCCTCCGCTGCGGATTCATGACCGGCTGTTCCGAGGGGGTATAGGAGGGTTCATGGTCAGAGAGAACGACGGCGCGAGCCGCATCACGTTCGCCGACGACGAGTGCCGCGGCGCGCGCATCAAGGTGGTGGGAGTGGGCGGCGGGGGCGGCAACGCCATCGGCCGCATGATCGCCTCCGGGCTCCAGGGAGTGGAGTTCATCGCGATCAACACCGACCTCCAGGCCCTCAAGGCCAACCGCGCGCCGGTGAAGATCCAGATCGGCGGCAAGCTGACGAAGGGGCTGGGCGCGGGGGCCAACCCGGACACCGGCCGCCAGGCCGCGGTCGA
>Ga0099828_10002706_pt1 | contig 12253 bp, 9 predicted proteins | sample CZO8metaG_2_FD_79338 | JGI IMG/M metagenome (GOLD analysis project Ga0099828, IMG submission 79338) | Vadose zone soil microbial communities from the Eel River Critical Zone Observatory, Northern California, USA - CZOApr15con2H1.8 metaG | ecosystem: Environmental > Terrestrial > Soil > Vadose...
GCGCTCCACCAGATCGCCGTCCAGCGGCTTCATGAAGCGCGCATCCGCCACCGTCGCCGACAGCCCGTGCGCCTGCAGCTCGTCCGCCGCCTTCAGGCACTCCTGCAGCCGCGTGCCGAAGCTCAACAGCGCGATCGAGCTCCCCTCGCGCAGGATGCGCCCCCGGCCCAGCGCCAGCGCCACGCCGCGCTTGGGCAGATCCATCCCCCAGCCCTCGCCACGCGGGTAGCGCACCGCCGACGGCCGGTCGTCGATCATGGCGCAGGTCGCCACCATGTGCATCAGCTCCGCCTCGTCCGCAGCCGCCATCACCACGAAATCCGGCAGGCAGCCGAGATAGGCCAAGTCGAACGACCCCGCATGCGTCGCCCCGTCCGCCCCCACCAGGCCCGCCCGGTCCAGCGCGAACCGCACCGGCAGGCGCTGGATCGCCACGTCATGCACCACCTGGTCGTAGCCGCGCTGCAGGAAGGTCGAGTAGATCGCCGCGAACGGCTTCAACCCCTCGCATGCCAGCCCCGCCGCGAACGTCACCCCGTGCTGCTCGGCGATGCCGACATCGAAGCAGCGATCCGGGAAGCGCTCGGCGAACTTGTCCAGACCCGTCCCCGACGGCATCGCCGCGGTGATCGCCACGATCTTCTCGTCCTGCTCGGCTTCCGCGATCAGCGCCCGCGCGAACACCCCGGTGTAGGACGGCGCCCCCGCCTTCCCCTTCACCTGCGCCCCCGTCGCCACGTCGAACTTGACCACGCCGTGATACTTGTCCGCCGCCGCTTCCGCCGGCGGATATCCCCGCCCCTTCTGCGTCACCACATGCACCAGCACCGGACCCTGCTCCGCCGTGTCGCGCACGTTCTTCAGCACCGGCAGCAAATGGTCGAGGTTGTGGCCGTCGATCGGACCGACATAGTAGAAGCCCAGCTCCTCGAACAGCGTCCCCCCGGTGACGAAGCCGCGCGCATACTCCTCCGCCCGCGCCGCCGCACGCTCCAAGGGCTTGGGGAATTTCTTCGCCATCTCCCGCGCCAGGTGGCGCAGCGACTGGTACGATTTCGACGACAAGAGCCGCGACAGATAGGCGCTCATCGCCCCCACCGGCGGCGCGATCGACATGTCGTTGTCATTGAGGACCACGATGAGGCGCGCGTCCATCGAGCCGGCGTTGTTCATCGCCTCATACGCCATCCCCGCGCTCATCGCGCCGTCGCCGATCACGGCGATGACATGGTTCTTCTCGCCCTTCAAATCCCGCGCCACCGCCATGCCCAGACCCGACGAGATCGAGGTCGAGCTGTGCGCCGCGCCGAACGGGTCGTATTCGCTCTCCGACCGCCGCGTGAAGCCCGACAACCCGCCGCCCTGCCGCAAGGTCCGGATGCGGTTCCGCCGCCCGGTCAGGATCTTGTGCGGATAGGCCTGGTGGCCGACATCCCAGATCAGCCTGTCCCGCGGCGTCTGGAACACGTAGTGCAGCGCAACCGTCAGCTCGACCACGCCCAAGCCAGCGCCCAGGTGACCACCCGTCACCGACACCGCATCGATCAGCTCGCGCCGCAACTCTTCCGCCAGCTGCGGCAATTCGCCCTCCCCCAGACGCCGCAAATCCTCCGGAAACACTACGCGATCCAACAGCGGCGTCTCATTGCCGCGCGATGCGCTGCCGTCTTTCCCCTCTAATCGGTCGCTTGCGGGAGTTCTTGCCACGGCTTGAATCCTCGCTTTTCTTGGTCGGGGAGCCCCTTCTCTGCGGGACAACTAAACACAGATGAATAGGATTGGCAAATTGATGGTCAAGGCGACTCTTGCTCATTTTGTGGGCATTTTGGGGCGTGGCATGGCCGCCTATGCAAAGCGCTAACGAAATTGAGATGGTGTTGCAATCGCGCAACAGCACGGCGACCCTTGCTGTGCAGTGCAGCGACAGCTAGCCGCTGCGCGTTTTCCGCGTATAATGCGCCCGCGAAATGAACCGACCCTTCCCGACCGCCCCAAGCCAAAGAGGATAAGCGCATGCGGGTCGTCCTGGCCCAACCCCGAGGGTTCTGCGCCGGCGTCGAGCGGGCCATCGAGATCGTCGAAAAGGCGCTCGAGAAATATGGTCCGCCGATCTATGTGCGCCATGAGATCGTCCACAACCGCCACGTGGTCGAGCGGCTGCGCGCCAAGGGCGCGCATTTCGTCGATGAGCTCGACGAGATCCCACCTGGCAGCGTCACCATCTTCAGCGCCCATGGCGTTTCGCGCGCCGTCGAGGAGGCCGCCGAGGGCCGCACGCTGCCGGTGATCGATGCCACCTGCCCGCTCGTCTCCAAGGTGCACAGCGAGGGCCAGCGCTATGCCGCGCAGGGCCGCGAGATCATCCTGATCGGCCATGCCGGCCATCCCGAGATCGAGGGCACGATGGGCCGCATCAATGGCAAGGTCCATCTCATCTCGCGCGCCGAGGAAGTGGCGGGGCTCAAGGTCAGCGACCCGACCAAGCTCGCCTTCATCACCCAGACCACGCTCAGCGTCGACGACACGCGCGCCGTGATCGATGCGCTGCGCGAGCGCTTCCCGACCATCGTCGGCCCCGACACCAAGGACATTTGCTACGCGACGCAGAACCGCCAGCGCGCGGCGCGCGAGCTCGCGCTTGCCGTCGACGTGGTGCTCGTGGTCGGCGCCGCCAACAGCTCCAACTCCAACCGGCTGCGCGAGATCGCCGCCGAGCAGGGCGTGCGCGCCCATCTCATCGCCGATGCCGACGCGCTCGATCCCAAATGGCTCGACGGCGCCCAATCGGTCGGCATCACCGCCGGCGCCTCGGCGCCGGCCGAACTGGTGCAGCAGCTCATCGACCGCCTGAAGGAGCTCGGCGAGGTCGAGCTCTCGGCGCTGCCGGGCATCACCGAGAATGTGCGCTTCCGCATGCCGCCCGAGCTCGCCGACAACGTCGCCTGAGACTCGAATTGCGTTCACTCTTCGCCTGAAGGGATTATTGCTTGGCCGTACCATTGCACCAAAAGATCCGCGTCGGCGCCTATGTCGCCAAGCAGCGGCTCAAGGGCGTCGAGCGCTACCCGCTCGTGCTCATGCTCGAGCCGCTGTTCCGCTGCAACTTGGCCTGCGCCGGCTGCGGCAAGATCGACTATCCCGACGCCATCCTGAACCAGCGCCTCTCGGTCGAGCAGTGCCTCGAGGCGGTCGACGAGTGCGGTGCGCCGGTGGTGTCGATCGCCGGCGGCGAGCCGCTTCTCCACCGCGAGATCGAGCAGGTGGTCGGGGGCATCATCGCGCGCAAGAAGTTCGTCTATCTATGCACCAACGCGCTGCTGATGGAGAAGAAGCTCGATCGCTTCAAGCCGAGCCCCTTCTTCGTCTGGTCGGTGCATCTCGACGGCGACAAGGAGATGCACGACCATTCCGTGTGCGAGGAAGGCGTCTACGAGCGCGCGGTGGCGGCGATCCAGACGGCGAAGGCGGCGGGCTTCCGCGTGAACATCAACTGCACGCTGTTCGAGGGCGCCAAGGCCGAGCGGGTCGCGCAGTTCTTCGACGACGTCATCGCGAGCGGCGTCGACGGCATCACCGTGTCGCCCGGCTACGCCTATGAGCGCGCCCCCGACCAGGCGCATTTCCTCAACCGGCGCAAGACCAAGGAGCTGTTCCGCGACATCTTCAAGCGCGGCAACGGCGCCAAGAAATGGTCGTTCAGCCAGTCGTCGCTCTTCCTCGATTTCCTCGCCGGCAACCAGAACTACCACTGCACGCCCTGGGGCAACCCGACGCGCAACTATTTCGGCTGGCAGCGCCCCTGCTACCTGCTCGGCGAGGGCTACGCCAAGACCTTCACCGAGCTCATGACCGAGACGGATTGGGACGCCTACGGCACCGGCAATTACGAGAAATGCGCGGATTGCATGGTGCATAGCGGCTACGAGGCGACCGCCGTCATGGACGCGGTGAAGCATCCCGTGAAGGCCCTGGGCGTCGCGCTCAGGGGCGTGCGCACCGACGGCGCCTGGGCCGAGGAGATCTCGCTCGACCACCAGCGGCCGGCCGAATACGTGTTCTCGCGCCATGTCGAGGACGCGATGGATCGGTTGAAGCACGAGCCGGTGCGGAAGGCAGGCTAGGCTTCTTGCCGCGGCCGCGCGCGTCAGCGCGGCCCGGCGGTGAAGCTCAGCTTGATCGTGCCTTGCGCCTCGGCGAGCACCACGCCCGCTTCGCTCGCGGCGAGTCTCAGATTTTCCGGCTCGCTCGCGCGATTAGGTCCAGCCGCTCGGGAGCGCCAGACCGAGCCAGGCGATCTTCCGCGGCACGGTGAGCGTCACCAGCCGGTCGCTGCCGCTCTCGGCAACCTCGACAGCGACGGCATCGCGCGCCGCCCACCACGCGCCGAACTCCGCCATCGAGCCGAACCACGCGTCGGGTTTCAGCGCCGCGACGAAGCCGCGCTTGAAATCGAGCTTGTGGCCGAGGATGTCCGGATGGATGAGCACGACGACGCTGCCGCCGTAGCGCGCCACCTTGCGCGCGAGATCGAGCGCCTGCGGCAGCCGTTCGCCGAGCGGCGGCGATGCCTCGTCCTCCACCGTCACCGGGAATTCGAAGATCGCCGTCTCCGCCGTGTTCTCGCGGTTGTAGTCGAGCGCGAAGGGAGATGCGTGAGCGAGCTGTTGGCGGTGACCGAGGAGCTGTAGCGATAGCCGGCGGCCTCGAGCACTTGCGGCAGGGCGAAGGGATTTGACAGGACGCCGCCGGGTTCAGCGGTGCCGCGCCAGCGCGTCTCCGGCGCGCCGCAGCGCGGCAAGTGCGCGGCGCGTATCGCGGGCGAGCTGCAGCAGCGCTGGCAGCTGCCCCGGCTGCGTCGCCAGCGACAGCAGGACGCGGCCGAGCGCCGGCTGTCCGGCGGCATCGAGACCGATGAGCGCCGCCGGCGGCAGGGTGCGCTCGGCCGGATCGGCGACCGCGCGCAGCACGGCGAAGGGGATGCCTGCCGCCGCCGCCGCATCGGCGACGAGGTGGCTTTCGAGATCGACGGCGATGGCGCCATTGCGGCGGTGCAGCGCCGCCTTGCGCGACGGCGTGTCCACGGCGCGGGCGGCGCCGATGACATCGCCGCCGGCGGCGGCGATGCCGGCACGACCGAGCGCCGACGCGAGCGCGCCGCGCAGCGCCGCGTCGACGCGGCGATGACGGCCATCATCGCTCGACACCGCCTGCGCCAGGATCAGCGCGCCCGGGCCGAGCGCCGGGTCGAGCCCGCCGCAAATGCCGAAGCTGACGAGCGCGCTCGCCCCTTCGTCGATGAGCTGCGCCATCGCCCGGCGCGTGCGCTCGGCGTCGCCGCCGGCGGCGACCGCGCGCCAGCCGATGCGCCGGGCGATGCGCGCTTCCGCGGCTAGTCCGGTGACGGCGGCGGTCGGCATCACCGGCGAATGGTCGCTGGCCGCATGGTCCCGTTCCTTTCGCCGCTCAGGCGCGGCGCCGGAGACGAACATGCCGTGCGCTCCGCCCGGGCACAACGTCCCGCGAGAACGCGGTTGCGCCGCCGGGCGAGATGGTCCAGACAAGGCGCGGGAAGGTGAGTTTGATGACGCCAGCACGTTGCGGCAGCCCGCCGTGTCGCAGCGCCTGCGCCGGGTGCCGATACCGCGGCATGGCCCGTCTGCTCGCCACCCTCCTTCTCGCCGGCACGGCCGTCTCGGTGCCGGTGCTGCCGCGCACGGCGCACGCGACGGATTTCAAGATCAATCCGCCTTCGATCGAAGCGGGCGAAGGCAGCCTCGAGGACAACAGCGCTGTCGTCGTCTCGCGCGGTCGCTCCAGGGATTCGACGCACACCCACTTCGCCGAGCTGGGATATGGCATGACCGACTACTGGTGGACCGAGCTGGAGGGCCATTGGGAGAGCGGCGCGGACGGGGTGAAGTTCCGCACCCTCGATTTCGAGAACGCGTTCCGGCTGCTGGGCCAGGAATCCTGGTGGCCGGAGACGGCGCTCTTCGTCGAATACGATCACGCCGTCGACCGCTTCAGCCCGGAGACGGCGACACTGGGCGGCTTGTTCCGCAAGGATTTCGGCCCGTCCTCGACCACCCTCAACATCCTGTTCGATCACGATCTCGGCCGCAACGCGATGACCGGCGTCCGCCTGCGCTACACGGGGATCTCGACTTGGCAGCTCGTCCCGGAATTCGCGCCGGGCATCGAGGTCTTCGGCGATGCCGGAAGGCTGGTGAATTTCACCACCGAGAACGGTCAGGACCATCGGCTTGGACCGGCCATCAGCGGCGGCGTCGACATCGCGGGGTTGGGCGAGTTCGGCTATAACCTCGCCTACCTCTTCGGCCTGACGCCGACCTCGCCCAACGGCACGCTGGTGTGGCGCCTCGAGTTCGATCTGCGCTTCTGAGACGGGCGCGTCACATGCCCCAGGCGAGGCAATCCTCGTCGCCGCGGCACAGATTGCGGTAGCGCGCCAGCGCCCAGAGTGGAAAGAACGCGCGATAGCCGTAATAGCGCAGATAGAAGACGCGCGGGAAGCCGACGGCGGTGTACCAGGGCTCGTCCCAGAGGCCGTGCGCCTGCTGCGCCTCGAGCAGATAGCGCACGCCGCGCGCCACCGCGGGATGGTCGACCTCGCCGGCGGCCATCAGACCGAGCAGCGCCCACGCCGTCTGCGAGGCCGTGCTTTCCTTCCCTTCGCCGCGCGGCTGGTCCGGCCAGTAGGAGGCGCCGTCCTCGCCCCAGCCGCCATCGGCGCGCTGGCGCGCCAAGAGCCATGCGACGGCGCGGCGGATTATCGGTTCGTCATGGTCGATGCGCGCCGCATTGAGCGCGCACAGCACCGACCAGGTGCCGTAGATGTAGTTGGTGCCCCAGCGGCCGAACCACGAGCCGTCCTTCTCCTGCTCGCGCCGCAGATAATCGGTGCCGGTGGCGAGCGCTTCGTCCTTGAGGCCGAGCTGCGCCAGGAATCCGACGCAGCGCGCCGAGACGTCGGCGGTCGGCGGGTCGAGCAGCGCGCCGTGATCGGCGAAGGGTATGTAGTTCAGGTAATGATAGGTGTTGTCGGCGTCGAAGGCGCCCCAGCCGCCGTTCCGGCTTTGCATGCCGATGACCCATTCGGCGGCGCGGTCGATGGCCGGGCCGTAGGCCGCGCGGTCGAAGCGGTCGAGCGCCAGCGCCACAACGGCGGTGTCGTCGACATCGGGATAATGCGGGTTGTCGTATTGGAAGGCCCAGCCGCCCGGCCGCAGCCCCGGCCGCCACGCCGCCCAATCACCCATCACATCGAGCACCTGCCGCTCGACCAGCCAGTCGAGACCGCGCCGCACCGCGCGCTCCGCCCCCGGGCCGCCCACCTCCATCAGCGCGTGGCAGGCAAGCCCGGTGTCCCAGATCGGCGAGACGCAGGGCTGGCAATAGGAGCGGCCGGGCTCGAGCACCAGCAGCTTCTTCAGCGCCGCCTTGGCGATGACGAGGCTCGGATCGTCTTCGGGATAACCCAGGCACTCGAACATCATCACCGCATTGGCCATCGCCGGGTAGATGGCGCCGAGCCCGTCCTCGCCGTTGAGCCGCTCTATGACGAAGACCTCGGCCTTGGCGACGGCGCGGGCGCGCCAGCGCTCGGGGAAATAGGGCTCGAGCGCGCGCAGCGCGCGGTCGATGGCGTTGAACACAACCGCCCACAGCGAGCCCCTGGCGCGCGGCGGCCGCGCCTGCGTGCCCGGCGCGAACAGCTCGCGGATGGTGATGCCGCGCGGGTTCTCGGCGCGCGGCTTCTTCGCCATCAGCACCAGCAGCGGCACGATCACCGTGCGCGACCAGTAGGACACCTTGCTGAGATGGAAGGGGAACCAGCGCGGCAGATGCATGATCTCCACCGGCATCACCGGCACCGCCGCCCACGGCAGCTCGCCGAAGAGCGCGAGCTGGATGCGCGTGAAGACATTGCACAGCGCGGCGCCGCCGCGGCGCAGGATCGCCGCCCGCGCCCGCGCCATGTGCGGCGCGTCCGGCGCATCGCCGGCCGCCTTCAGCGCGAAATACGCCTTGACGGTGGCGGATAGGTTGAAGTCGCCGCCATGGAACAGCGGCCAGCCGCCGTGCTCGCCCTGGATCGCGCGCAGATATTGCGCCAGCGCCGCCTGGACGCCGTCGTCGATCTCGCCGAGATAATGCTGCAGCAGGATATATTCGGCGGGGATGGTGGCGTCGGCCTCGAGCTCGTAGACCCAATGCCCGTCCGCGCGCTGCTGCGCCAGCAGCGCCTCGCGCGCGCCGTCGATGGCCCGCTCGAGCTCGAGCGAAACCGGGGCGTCCGCGGTCAGGGGGGCGGCGGATGAGGGCATCGCGCTGTTAACGGCCTCGCCGGGAAAAACCGGCGCCACCATGACCGCTCGGCGTGCCGGCCTCAAGTCCTTTTCGCGTCGCGCGTGGGCGCGCCCGCGGGTGCGTCAACCTGTCCGATCCTATGCGCGCAGCAGCTGCGACGCGGCGGCGAAGCCGGAGCGGATGGCGCCCTCGATGGTCGCGGGGAGCCCGGTCGCGGTCCAGTCGCCCGCCAGCACCAGATTGGCCCAGCGCGTCGCCGCCGGCGGCCGGCGCCGGAGCTGCGCCGGCGTCGCCGCAAAGGTGGCGCGCCGCTCCTTGACGATCTGCCACGGCGGCAGCGTCGCGTCGCGCAGCTCATAGGCGCGCACCACGTCGCGCCACAGCAGGGCTGCCAGCTCATCGGCCGGCGTGTCGATGAAGCGGTCGGCGGCGCTGATGGTGACCGACAGCACCTCGCGCTTGCGGAACACCCATTCCGCGGCACCGCCGACGAGGCCGACGAAGAGCGGCGATTCCGCCGGCGCCGCGACGTGGTAATGCGCGTTGACGATGGCGCGGAACTCGTCCGGCGCGGCGAGGTCCGGCACCAGCCGCGCCGCCACCGACGCCGTCACCGCCAGCACCACCGCCGTGCCGGGGGCGAGCAATTCGCTGCCTTCGTCGAAGGCCAGCGTCGCGACGCGCTCGCTGGCGAAATCGATCCCGCGCAGGCGCGAGCCGAACCGCGACTCGACGCCGGCGGCGCGCAGCCGAGCGAGTGCCGGCTCCACCAGGCTCTCCGACAGCCCGATTTCGGGCACCAGCGGCCGGCAGGCGCTGCCGCCGCGGCCGAAGCTCTCGCGTAGCACGCGCCCCAGCAGCGTCGCCGAGCCGTGCTCGACTTCGGTGTTGAGCGCGGCGACCGCGAGCGGCTGCCACAGGCGATGGAAGATGGCGGCGCGGCGGTCGAGCACGTCGATGACGGTGTCGTCGCGCCCTGCCACGGCGATGCGCAGCGCGCGGAGGTAGTCGAGGGCGCGCGTTCCCGGGACGCGGCGCGCGCCGTCGAAGAGCCACCACGGCACGCGCCCGGCATTGGGCCGCATCACCCAGCGCTCGCCGGTGGCGAGGTCGAGGAAGGGATAGGCCGGCTCCGGCGGGCCGATCAGGGTGTCCGCCGCGCCGATGGCGCGCAGGTATTCCATCGCCGCGGTGTTGCCGGCGATCAGCAGGTGGTTGCCGTTGTCGATGCGGCAGCCGAGCGTCGCGTCGTCATAGGAGCGGCAGCGCCCGCCGGCGTGGCGCGCCGCCTCGTGCAGCACCACGGCGATTCCGGCATCGGCGAGGCGCAGGGACGCGGCGAGGCCGGCGAGGCCAGCGCCGACGACGTGGACGCGGCGGGGAGAGATTGGATGCGCCATCCCCCTCACCCTCCCGCCGCTACGCGTCGGGCCCCTCCCTCTCCCGCAAGGGGAGAGGGGAATTTTCCACACGCTGGGTGGCCCCCCTCTCCCCTCGCGGGAGAGGGTTGGGGTGAGGGGGTTGGTCCAGAAGCACTCACAACAAGCCGTGGCGCAGCGCCAGCCAGAGCTTGAGCGGCGTGGGCAGCTTCACTTCCTGGTCGAGATCGGTCCAGCCGCGGCGGCGCAGCCGGACGAGGATGGCGTGATAGACCGCCCCCATCACCGCCGCCGGACGCATGGCGTGGCGCGGGCAGTCGCGCATCGCCGCCCGCGCCGCGACGAAGTGCCGCTCGGCGATCTCGGCGAGCTGTTCGCAGACGGCGCCGAGCCGCGGATGGCGCAGCACCGCCTGCGGCTCGCGCTCGGTGATGCCCTGCGCGCTCAGCAGCTCGCGCGGCAGGTAGAGGCGGCCGCGCGCCGCGTCCTCGGCGAGGTCGCGCAGGATGTTGGTGAGCTGCAGCGCGCGGCCGAGCGCACCAGCGACGCGGTCGGCGGCCGGCACATCGCTGCCGAAGATGCGCACCGAGAGCCGCCCGACCGCGCTCGCCACGCGGTCGCAATAGAGATCGAGCTCGGCCAGCGCGGGCGCGCGGATGTCGGCCGCCGCGTCCATCTCCATGCCGTCGATCACGGCGAGGAAATCCTCGCGCCGCAGCTTGTAGGCGGCGGCGACATCGGCGAGCACGCGTGGCAGACCCGCGCCCATGCGCCGCGCATAGATCGCGTCGATCTCGCGCCGCCAGCGCGCCAGCTCGGCGCGCTTCACCGCCGGCGGATCGTCGCTGTCGGCGATGTCGTCGACCTCGCGGCAGAAGGCGTAGACGGCGAACATCGCCTCGCGCCGCGCTTGCGGCAGCAGCCGCATCGCCCAATAGAAGGACGTGCCCGCCGCGGCGACGCGCGCGCGGATGGCGGCGCGGGGATCGTCCACCGCTTGCTCGAGCGCGGCGCTCACCCCTGCCCCCAGCGGCGGCCGCGCCACAAGCCCATGACCAGCGCGCGCGCGAAATCCCCGCCGGTGAGCCCGACGCGGGCGGCGAGCGGGTCGCCGTGGCGCAAGCGCCGCGCCAGCCGCTCGGCGAGGCTGACGATCATGCCGGTCTCGCGGCGGAGGCCCGGGCTCTGCACCGTCGGCGGCAGGCCGCGCGCGGTGACGATGAGCACCTCGGTGCCGTCAAGCAGGCGGTCGATGACGCAGCGCAAGCCCGCGCTCGACCGCGGCTGCGCCAGATCGGCGATGCCGCTGCCGCACGCGGCGAGATCCTGCTCGGGCAGGTAGACGCGATCGAGCGCGCGGTAATCGACGGCGCAATCCTGCAGGTGGTTGAGCACCTGCAGCGCGCTGCACAGCGGATCGGAGAAGGCCCAGGTGTCGCGGGATTCGCCGTGCAGGTCGAGCACCTGCCGCCCCACCGGCGATGCCGAGTAGCGGCAGTAATTCATGAGATCGTCCCAATCGTGGTAGCGCCGCTTCGTCGCGTCCATGCGGAAGGCGCGCAGCACGTCGTGGCAATGCTGCGGCGTGAGGCGCGTCTCCTTGAGGCTCACGCGCATGGCGGTCGCGGCGGGTGCGTCGTCGCCGGCGGCGCCGTCGAGCACATCGCCCATGCGGTCGAGGCGGCGCAGCTTTTCCTCCGCCGAGAGGTGCGGATTGTCGGCGATGTCGTCGGCCTGGCGCGCGAAGCGATAAAACGCGTGCACATGCGGCCGCAGGTCGCGGCGGATGAGCCAGGAGCCGACCGGGAAGTTCTCGTCCCGGCTGCCCTTGCCCGACGGCGTCTCGACGCCAGCAGTCAGCTCTGACTGCGCCACTCGACCCTGCCCTTCCATTCGCCGCCCGCGCCCCGCCAATAGCGCCGCGCCGAGTCCAGCGTGGCCGCCAGATAAACCAACGACGTCGCCGGCAGCAAGGGGGCCCAGAGCGGCGACAAGCCGTAGAACCGCAGCATCGGCAGATAAGCGAGGCTCATCGCCGCCCACGCCGCCAGGGCGAGCCAGCCGGCGGCGCCGCCGGCGAAGGTCAGCGCCGGCGGCACGAGATATGTGATGCCGAGCCCCAGCACCGTACCGGCGAGCAGCAGCGGCGAGTAGCGGAGCTGCGTATAGGCGGTGCGCGCGACCATACGCCAGATGTCGCCGAGCCGCGGATAGGGCCTGAGACTCTTCGTCTCGCGCGTGAGGCCGAGCCAGGTCGAGCCGCTGTTTTCCTTCACTGCCTTGGCCAGCGCGCAGTCGTCGATGAGCGCGCCGCGGATCGCGGCGAAGCCGCCGCCGCGCGCGAAGGCGCTGCGCCGCAGCAGCACGCAGCCGCCCGCCGCCGCCGCGGTCTTTCGGCGCGGGTCGTTCGACCAGGCGAAGGGGTAGAGCATGGCGAAGAAGAAGACGAAAGCCGGGATCATCAGCCGCTCGGCCCAGCTTTCGCAGCGCAGCCGCACCATCAGCGAGACGAGATCGCGCCGCTCTCCCTCGAGCCGCGCGAC
>Ga0099828_10002708_pt1 | contig 12240 bp, 7 predicted proteins | sample CZO8metaG_2_FD_79338 | JGI IMG/M metagenome (GOLD analysis project Ga0099828, IMG submission 79338) | Vadose zone soil microbial communities from the Eel River Critical Zone Observatory, Northern California, USA - CZOApr15con2H1.8 metaG | ecosystem: Environmental > Terrestrial > Soil > Vadose...
CGTGCGCACGATTTCGATGCAGAACATTCGATTAGAACACAGCGGTATGACGAGGAAAAGTTACTGTCGGAGCGTGGAAGGCGATCACGCGGAAGAGCGCAACTGGATTGGTTTTCGCGGCTGTCTCGACCGCCGGAAAACCGACCGACCGATTGGTTTGGCTGGCGCAACTTTACGCTGACTTCTTCTCGCCCGCACCGAAGATCTTGCGCACCATCCACACCGGGGCCACGAACACTTCAGGATTGGTGAGGAATGCCGGCTTGTTGCCCTCGATCAGATGATCCAGCCAGGCGAGGGCGAACGCGGTCGGAATCAGCAACAGGCCGATGATCCAGTGGAACCACACGACAATGATGGACGAAAAGCCGACCGGAATGGCGATCATGTGGAGCGCGCGATTGACAGGATGGTTATGCGCGCCGTCGTAATGCGAGTACAAACCCATGGAACACCTCGCGTGTCCAAAAGCCGACGCGGGTGGAGATTATACCCTGTTTCCTCGTGCAATCTACTCTGCCTCTTGCGTGACGGAAATGAATTTCTCAAACACCTCATTCGAGAGCAACCGCCCGCGCGGCGTTAATTGAATCGCATTTCCTTGCCGCCCGAGCAATCCGGTCCTCACAAACTCCGTAATAGTTGCGGAAAATTCGGCAACCGCCTCCTCGCCGAATTCCGCCGCCACCTGCGTCAAGTCCACGCCTCGCGACACCCGCAGCCCCAGGAAGAACGCCTCTTCTAGCGCCGCCGGGGGTGAAACCAGGGTCTGCTTGAGCGGTCCGGCTGCCAGATAGGCCTCCAGTGACTCCGGGGTAGCGAAGCGCACCGATTCCTTGCCCCTGTCTGCAATATCGTGCCCTCTCCCCCCGGCCTGCAGCATGGAGTGTGCATCCACCCCAAAGCCCAGATACGGCTGCCGCGTCCAGTACTTCAGGTTGTGCCGCGACTCGTGGCCTTCGCGCGCGAAGTTCGAAATTTCGTACTGCTTTAAACCCGCCGCGTCCAGGCGCTTGCAGGCCATGAGGTACAAATCGGCGGTGACATCGTCGTCGGGAACAAAGTGCGCGTGATATCTTGTACCGCCCGCAATCAGTTCGCGGCCGAGCCGGGAATCTTCGTCCACCTCCAGCATGTACACGCTGGCGTGGGGCGCGCCGGAAACAACGGCCTGTGCGAGGGAAAGCTCCCAGCTCTCCGCGGTCTGGTGTGGCAGTCCGGCGATGAGATCAATGTTGATGTTCGAAATCCCAGCATCCCGCAGGCGTGCAATATCATCCAGCACCGTCGCGCGCTTGTGCAGACGCCCGACCGACGCGGCTTCGATGTCAACGAACGACTGCACGCCCAGGCTCACCCGGTTAACGCCGCAGCGCTGGAAAGTCTCGAGCACGGCTGCGGTGAGTGTGCCGGGAGCGCATTCGACGTTGATTTCGGTATCGGGCTGGAGCTCAAAATTTTGCGAAATTGTGACAAATAGCCGCTCCAGTTCGGTTATATCCAGTACGGTGGGAGTTCCGCCGCCCAGATACACGGAATCCACGGCTCTCTCAAAGTGCCCGCCCATCTGTTCGGCGGTCTGCTGGGCACGCTCGATGTCCGAGCAGACGCGGTCTACATAGCGATGAAAGACGGCGCGGGAAAAGACGTCCGAGGCAAAGTTGCAGTAGCTGCACTTGCTGCGACAGAAGGGCACCGAGATGTAAAGGCCCAGGGGCATTGTGTTCGATTATCCCACTTCTACGTAACGCGGAGGGGGAAGCGGGCATCTGATTTGAAGTGCTTGAAGGATATTTGAATTGTCATCCTGAGCGAGTCTGAGGCTTCGCTTGCGAAGAGTCGGACGAGTCGAAGGATGACAACCTGGGAGAAGGCTCAAACATCACATGCTCCCTCGTATCGTCATCACCGGACTTGGCGTAGTCAGTCCCAACGGCATAGGCAAGGAAGCCTTCTGCCGCGCTATTCTCGCTGGGAAATCCGGCGTGAAACGCATCTCGCGCTTCGATCCCTCCGGACTGCCGGTTCACATCGCCGGCGAAATTCCCGACTTCGATGAACTCGACTGGGTGGACGCCCGCGAACGCAAGCACGTTTCCCGCGTGGTGCCGCTGGCTCTCGCCGCCTCCATGGAAGCGATCCGCGACGCCGCCCTCGACCCCATCACCATGTCCATGAAAGAAAAACGCGAGATCGGCGTGATCCTGGGCACGGGCGGGGGCGCGCAGGAATTCTCCGAGGAGCAATACCGCCTGTGGCACTCGGGGCACGTGAAGCAAGTCAGCCTCTTCTGCATCCCCAGCGGCACCATGGGGACGATCCCCAGCGAAATCAGCATGCGCTTCGGATTCCGCGGCTACAGCCACGTAGTCACTGCCGGCTGCACGTCCTCGACCGACGCCATCGGTTACGCCTACCAGCACATTCAGGCTGGTGTGCAGCCTCTGTTTCTGGTCGGCGGCGTCGACGCACCCATCACCGCAGGGATTATCAAGGGCTATGCCCTGCTCCGAGCGCTCACGCAGTCCTGGAACCACGCGCCGGAGCGTGCCTCCCGCCCGTTTTCCGCCGACCGCGACGGCTTCGTCATCGCCGAGGGCTCGTGGATGTTCATTCTGGAAGACTACGCGCACGCCCTGGCTCGCGGCGCCCGCATCTACGCCGAAATTGCCGGATACGCCTCCACCTGCGAGGCCTTCCACCGCGTGCGCATGAGCGATTCGCCGGAAGAGCCCGCGCGCGCCATTACGCTCGCTCTAGAAGAAGCCGGCCTCGTGCCGGAAGACATTCATTACGTGAACCTGCACGGGACCTCCACCGAGATGAACGACCGCGTTGAGACCCGGGCGTTGAAACTTGCCCTCGGCGACCATGCCCGCAAGATTCCCATGTCAGGCCTGAAGTCGCAGATCGGACACGCCCAGGGCGCTTGCGGTTCCGCCAGCCTCGCTGCCACTCTGGTCGCCATGGAGCACGGCAAAATTCCTCCCACGATAAATCTCGACCTCTTCGATCCCGAGTGCGATCTGGATTATGTCCCCGACGTCGGCCGCAAAGCCCAGATCGAGCACGCCATCTGCAACTGCGTGGGCTTTGGCTCGAAGAACTCGGCGCTGCTGCTGCGGAAGATTGCCTGATCTCCACGAGGAACATGTGGGGCGCACGCCGAAACCTTTTCCATCTCCCCTGCCTCTTTCTCCATCTATTTAGGGTATCTTTTAGCTAGCAACCGATGGCCCTCCACGAGGAAGAAGTACTCGGCAAAGCCTACGACAGCCGCCTGATGAAGCGGCTGCTCACCTATCTGCGTCCCTACAAATGGCAAACCGGTATTGCGCTCGGCTCGATCTTCCTCAAGGTGGGCGCCGACGTCCTCCAGCCCTATCTCACGCACGTGGTTATTGACCGCTACCTGGCGCCGGTTGCCGGACTGCATACGCCGTTTGATTTCTTCTTAAGCAACCGGCCACTGGTTGGCATCGCGCAGGTTGCGGCTCTGGGTGTCGGCCTTTTGGTCTTCAGCTTCCTGCTGGAGTATCTCCAGACCTACTTCATGCAGTGGGCCGGCCAGATGGTGATGTTTGACCTGCGCGCCCAGATTTTTCGCCACCTGCAGCGCATGCACATCGGCTTCTACGACAAGAACCCGGTAGGCCGGCTGGTCACCCGCGTGACCACTGATGTCGACGCCGTGAACGAGATGTTCACTTCCGGGGTGGTGTCGATTTTTGAGGACATCTTCGTGCTGGCCGCGATCATGGCCATCATGCTGTGCATGAGCTGGAAGCTGGCGCTGATCACCTTCGCTGTGCTGCCGCTGATCGGCGTCGCTACGAAAATCTTCCGCGACAAAGTTCGCGACTCTTACCGCCGTATTCGCGTCGCCATTGCCAGAATCAACGCCTATTTGCAGGAACACGTCAGCGGCATGGTGGTGCTGCAGCTTTTTAATCGCGAGAAGCGGGCCTACAAGAAGTTTTCGAACGTCAACGCCATCCATATGGAAGCCTTTAAAGACGCCATCATGGCCCACGCAGTTTATTACCCCGTGGTGGAAATCCTTTCTGCGACCGCCATTGCCTGCGTGATCTGGTTCGGTGGCAAGGACGTGATCCGCCACGTGGTCACCAGCGGCGTGACCGTTGAGTTCTTACGAGGGAAGATTCCAACTTTCCACGTGGTGCGCGCCGCCACCACCATTGGCGTCCTGGCCGCGTTCATACAGTATGCGCAGCGCTTCTTCCGGCCCATTCAGGACTTCAGCGAGAAATACAACATTTTGCAATCGGCAATGGCTTCGAGCGAACGCGTTTTCAAGCTGCTGGATGCGCCGGTAGAGATCACCTCGCCCTCGGTCACCAAAACGCCGCAAGGTCCTGGCCGCATCGAGTTCGACCACGTCTGGTTCGCCTATCGCAACATCCCGATCGACATAGGAAATGACGGCGCAGGCAGGACAGCTTCGACCGCCACAAGCCATGTGGGGACGGCCGCCCGAGCCTGCCCTGAGCGTAGTCGAAGGGGCCGTCCGGGCGGACCTGAAGGGTCGGCGGTTCAAACTCAAACCACCGAGCCCGACTGGGTTCTCCGCGATGTCTCCTTCGCCATCGAGCCCGGCCAGACCGCCGCCATCGTCGGCCACACCGGGGCGGGCAAGACCACCATCATCTCGCTGCTCATGCGCTTCTACGACGTGCAGCGAGGCGCGATCAAGATCGATGGCGTGGACGTTAAAGACATGGACCTCGCCGATCTCCGTCACCGCTTCGGCGTGGTGCTGCAGGACCCGTTCCTGTTCACCGGCACGGTCGAGGGCAATATTCGCCTGGGCACGGAGTGGATCGAAGATGCGGATATCGCGCAAGCCGCGGAAGACGTCAACCTGGCCGACTTCATCCGCACCCTGCCCGGAGGCTTCAAGGAAGAAGTCCACGAACGTGGCTCGACCCTTTCCACCGGCCAGAAGCAGCTTATCTCGTTTGCCCGCGCCCTGGCGCATGATCCGAAGATACTCATCCTCGACGAAGCCACTTCCAGCGTGGACACCGAAACTGAATTTCGGGTGCGTGACGCCCTCAACCGCATGGTCGAAGGCCGCACCTCGGTGGTCATCGCCCACCGGCTCTCGACGGTGCAGCGCGCCGACAAGATTATCGTCATGCACAAGGGCCAAGTCCGCGAGACGGGGAGCCATCAGCAATTGCTGGCGCAGCGCGGCATCTACTGGAAGCTTTACCAACTCCAGTACAAAGACCAAGAAGTTTCCGCCGCCGGCCCGGAAGTCACCGCCAGCGCGGACGACTAGTAGTGCTCATAGTAGTGCTCACGTGGGAACGGCCGCCCTCGGCCGTTCGGCTGAGCAAAGCTCGGCGATACACTCGCCGTTGACTGCTCATGATGTACACGTAGTAGGACTTCGTGATATGCACTTCTACATCTTCCTCAGCGTGCTGCCACTCGTCTGTGATATGTGAACTCTGATATGCAAATTTGCTTCTCGCAATATGTCATCCTGAACAGGCTTTAGCCTGTGAAGGACCTTACGGCTGCGTGCGCCACCGGCGGCGTTTGCGGGGATGGCGTGAAGCCCGCTCGGGATGACATGCACGATTACACGATTACAATGTCTCCCGTGCGAATCCTTATCTCCGCCGGGGAAGTTGAGGCGTTTAGCGGGCGTTCGAGCCCGCTGCCGAAATCCCGAGCAAGGCGAGGGACCTGCTAGTGGCGAAAATCCTCATCTCCGCCGGGGAGGCCTCCGGAGAAATGTACGGCGCGCAGCTAATTGAAGCTTTGCAGCGAAGCGTTTCGGCGCAAGGGGCTGAGCTGCGCTCAGCTGGACAGCCGGGGGCGGCTGTCCCCACGCGATCTCCACAGCTGGAATTCTTCGGGGTGGGCGGAGAGCGCATGCGCGCTGCCGGCTGCGATACGGTGGTGGACTCCAAAGACCTCGCCGTTGTCGGCATTTCCGAAATCCTCAGTCATCTGCCCAATATCTACGGCCGCTTCCACCATCTCATCGCTGAAGCCGACCGGCGCCGTCCTGACCTCGCCATCGTCATTGACTCACCCGCCTTCAACTGGCGCGTAGCCCGCCAGATGCACAAACGCGGAGTCCCGGTTGTGTATTACGTGTGCCCGCAGTTCTGGGCCTGGCGCCAGGGACGCGTCCGCCTACTGCGCAAATACGTCACCAAGGCGTTGGTGATTTTTCCCTTCGAAGAAAAGTTCTACCGCGACCGCGGCGTGGACGCGACTTTCGTCGGCCATCCCCTTGCCGACCTCCCGCAACCCGGAATCGATCGCGCAGAATACGCGTCCCAGCACGAGCTGGACCCCGCCAGGCCCTGGATCACGCTTATGCCCGGCAGCCGCGTGAAAGAAGTGCGCATGAATCTGCCGACGATCTTGGAATCTGCCACGAAGCTGGGCTCCGGATACGAGTTCCTGCTTCCGGTCGCGCCCACGCTCGACCGCGGTTTCCTCGAATCGCTGATCGGCCAGCGAGGTCCCGTCCATCTCGTTCCTGAAGCCCTGCCTGCGCTGACCCACTCCCGGGCGGGAATCATTGCCAGCGGCACAGCTACGGTGGAAGCGGCCATTATGGGTACCCCGTTCGTGATGGTCTATCGCGTTTCGCCGCTCACGTATTTTCTGGGCCGTCACCGTGTCAAGGTTCCGCACTTCGCCATGGTCAATCTGATTGCGGGAGGAGAAATTGTTCCCGAACTGGTGCAGGACGACTTCACGGCGGAAAACGTGGTCGGTCGACTCAAACAAATCATCCTTGATGGTCCAACCCGCAGCAAAATGATCGCAGGTTTGGCCGGGGTAAAAACCCATCTACGCGGCCCGGATGAAGACAGGTTCCATCCCGCCGACCGCGCCGCCCAGGCCATCCTAGGACTGTAGCGCCGGCATCCTGCCGGCTGTCTGGCGGGCGTCTCGCCCGCGCACCAGCCTCGCCGCTACACGCCGAGGGCAAGATGCCCTCCGGACAGCCGACGAGACGCCGGCGCTACGGAAATCAGCAACAAAACGCCCCAAGCCTTGTCCTGCCAGCATCTTTTGCGTAACAATCTTCATCAAACCAATCAGCAGACGTTCGCAGGAGACTGTTTTTTGATGCCCTTTCAACCTCGGCGCCAGCCTCGGGCCCTTACCATCTGCCTTACCTTCTTATTTCTGTTGATCGCGTTACCCACCTGGGCCGCGGAAAAGATGCGCCTGCGGGTAGACGACTACCAGATCGAAGCCGAGCTCAGCCCGCATGTCCACAAGATCACGGCTCGCGCCAAAGTGAAGTTCACCGCACTCGAAGATCTCAACATCGCGACCTTTGAGCTGCATAACGGTTTGCGCCTCACCAAGGTGCTCGACGCCGCCGGCAAGACGCTGAACGCCGAGCGCGTCACTCAGGACTCTACCGTGCGCGTGCAGCTGCCCAACGGGCTCCCCAAGGACACCTCAACCACTCTGACCTTCGAATATGAAGGCGCGCTCGAGTCCGCCGACGACAGTCCCGTGCAGGGACTGAAGCTGGCCTCCATCGGCGACGACACCAGCTATCTGCTTTACGCCGCCCGTTGGTTTCCGGTGAATGCATACGGCATCAACCGCTTCACGGCTACGATCAGCATCACCGTGCCCGCGCACCTGGTGGTGATTGGCAGCGGGCGCGAAACCGTCAGCAACACGCCGCCGAAGAAGGGCACGGCAGGAGGATTGCCGCTTAAGACCTACACCTTCGTCTGGGACAAGCCCAGCTTTCCGGGGACCATCGTTGCCGGGCAATTCCAGGAGTTCAAAAGCAACGAGGGCGGCCTCGACCTGCATCTTTTTTTCAAGCCAGTTCACCAGACTTTGGGAGCCACTTACGCAGAAACTGCGGTCAAGGCATTCATTTATTACGTGACCCTCTACGGGCCGGTCCCCGCCCCAACCCTGAAAGTGGTGGAGATTCCGGACGATACGGTGCCCGCGGCCTGGGCCCCTGAAATCGCCGCCATTGCCAGCCGCGCCATCAGCGACAAGGTTAACTATCGTTTGCTGGCGAACACCATCGCGCACCAGTGGTTCGGAGTCTCAGTTAGTCCCGCCTCGCGCGATGACTGGTGGCTCAGTGATGGATTCGCCCGTTATTCCGAAGCTCGCTACGTGGAAAACGCCGCCGGGCCGGCGGGCCTTGAAGAAGTTGTCAAGGATATGTCGGTCGGCGCGCTGGCCTATGACGCCGTGCCGCTTTCCAGCGCCGGCAAGCTCGATCCGTTCTCGCCTGAGTTCCAGTCCTTGGTGACCGACAAAGGCGCCATGATCCTGCACATGCTGCGCTGGGTGATCGGCGATCAGAAGTACGATCAGACTATGCGCACATTTGTCGGGAAGTACGCGGGTAAATCCGCATCGCTGGACGATTTCCGCGCCATTGCCGAGCAGAACTATGGCGACAAGCTCACCTGGTTCTTCTCCCAGTGGCTCGATTCCACCGGCGCCCCCGAATTCAAAACCAAGTACACCGTCTATCGCCTGGGCAGTAACAAGGGTTTCCGTGTTGTCGGCGCGATCTCACAGGATCTCGACCTGTTTCGCATGCCGGTGCTGCTGAAAATTGACACCAACGGCAAGACGGAACAGAAGCGGGTGGAAGTAGTAGGCACGAATTCACCGTTCACGGTGGAAACTTTCGGCAAGCCGCGCCACATTGTGGTCGATCCCGACAACCGTGTGCTCAAGAATTCCAGCGATGTCAAGCTGCGGGCTTCCATCCTGCGCGGCCAGGCCTTGGTGCAACAAGGCGACCTGGCTGGAGCCCTGCTCGAGTTCAACAAGGCACTCGAGGTCAACAAGAACAGTTCGCTGGGCCACTATCGCGTGGCCGAGGTGTTCTTCCTGCAGCACAACTACCAGGCTGCGGCCAACGCCTACCGCGAGTCCCTGAATGGCGACGGCGATCCGCGCTGGACTGAAGTCTGGAGCCACATCCAACTGGGCAAGATCTTCGACATCACGGGCCAGCGTGAACGCGCTACCAACGAGTACCGCCAAGCCCTGCAGACCAACGACAACACGCAAGGCGCGCAGGACGAAGCTCGGAAATATCTGCAGAAACCCTTCGAGCAGCAGAAGAGCGGATAGGAAGAAGCAGGTGTCGGACAGCAGGCGTCGGACGTTAGACCTCGGCTTTCAGACAGCGGCAAAGTCGGGAGGGCACGGCTTCAGTCGTGCCGATAACTCGATCGGTCTATCTGCGCTGATCGCGATCCGCGGCGAAGAAGCTCTAATACGCCCAGCGCAGCAGGGTCGCGCCGACCGTGAATCCTGCACCGACGGACGCCAGCAGCACCAGATCACCCTTCTTGAGCCGGCCCTCCTGGCGTGCGGTTTCCATGGCCAGCGGGATGGTTCCGGCTGTGGTATTGCCGTAGCGGTCAATGTTGATGATCACGCTTTCCGGCCTTAAGCCGAGCCGGTCCGCCGTGGCTGTGATGATGCGCCGGTTGGCTTGATGGGGAATGAAGGCATCAATATCGCTGCCTTTCAGCCCGTTTCGCCGCAGAATCTTCTCGCATAGCTCGGTCTGCTTCCGCACCGCAAACTTGAACACTGCTTGCCCATCCTGATGAACGTAGTGCATCCGCTTGTCCACTGTTTCGTGCGTGGAAGGATGGAGGCTTCCGCCGCCGGGCAGGTAGAGAGAGCATCCGCCCGAACCGTCCACTTCGTGGATGAAATCGATCATGCCCAGCGAGTCATCGTCCGCCGGTTCAAGGATCACTGCGCCAGCACCGTCGCCGAAGATCACGCAGGTGGCGCGGTCGGTGTAATCGATGATCGAAGACATCACGTCGGCGCCAATCACCATAACTTTCTTGTGAGCGCCGGTGGCGATGAACTGCGCTCCCGTCTGCAGCGCATACAGAAACGCCGAGCAGGCTGCTGAGAGATCAACTCCCCAAGCTCCTTTTGCCCCCAACTTGTGCTGCACCAGACAGGCGGTGGAGGGAAAGAGCATGTCGGGCGTGACCGTGGCCACCATGATCGCGTCCAGGTCGCTGGGCGCCAGACCGCGCTCCACCAGCGCCTGCCTGGCTGCCTCGGCCGCGAGATCGCTGGTCGCTACGCCCTGATCGACGATATGCCGCTCGCGGATGCCGGTGCGCTCCATGATCCATTCATCGGAGGTTTCGACCATCTTTTCCAAATCAGCATTTGTCAGGAGGCGAGGTGGAACGTAGGTACCCAGGGCGCTGATCTTTGCCCGCACGAGTTGGCTCACTCTGTAAATTCTCCGGTTGAAATGAACCGCTTATTTTGCCGCAGGCGTGCGGCAATGTCCAATGGGTTGACACTTTAGGTATTGGTGCAGTTTGCTCAATTCACTTCCCATCGCCGTCATTCCGAGTCGGGCTTCCAGCCCGGCGAGGAATCTTGCGCGGGTCGCAACCGCTTTGATTCGCAATGTGTCCATGAGCTGCGCGCAAGGTCCTTCGCGAGCTAAAGCTCCCTCAGGATGACGCCGCCAAGAGCGAAGCGCAGGCAAACTGCACCACCACCCGCACTTTACGGCATTTCTCAGCGTTCTGGGCGGCTCTTCTCCGCGACCTCAGCGATAAAAGCTTTTTTCATCGCAGAAGGGGCATAGAATTTCGACGCAGGAAACGCGGAGAGGAACTTCTCACGCGCGGACCGGGAAAAAGCCAGGCACCGGAGACCCACTGCACACGCAAGAGCCCGTTACCGTTGCTTCCTTCCGGACCTGGCGGGGTTGGCGGGAGTGCGTCGCGCGGGAGCGATGCCTGACGCGATTGATTCTAACATTGGTGAGCATCAGTCGCCGGTCCTCAGTCGTCGGTCGTCGGCATTCCACACTCAGTCCATCGCAATTGGCCTTGAAATTGGAGTCATTAAGCCGCCACGACACTGGCGCTACTACCGACGTACTCTTCCCTTCTTCATCGAAATCGCGAACAATTAGGATGCATCCCATGATTTCGGCCGCTGACCTGCAATCCGGGACGATTCCGCTGCCTGTAGCCATTGAGCGCTACTTTGCGGTTGCTCTCTATCTGCTGATCTTCACCGGTTTTGGGACCCTGGCTTCGACCGGCGGCCTGGACACGCCGACGGTCGTGCTGGTCGGCGCGGCCCTTCTGTTCCGCGGATTTCTGCTTGCCAGGCAGCGCACTCTGCTTATCCCAGAGCGCTGGACCACGGTGCTTACGCTGGGTTACGTCGCCTTCTACCTGGCAGACTACTTCCTGATTTCCGGTGCGTTTCTCAATGCGACCGTCCATCTGGTGCTGTTTGTGATGGTGGTGCGCCTGTTTTCGGCGCAGCGTGACCGCGATCATTACTTTCTGGCCGTCATCTCGTTTCTCATGGTGCTCTCCGCCGCGGTGCTGACCGTGGACAGCATCTTCCTGCTGGCCTTTGCCGCATTCATGCTGATGGCGGTGGTCACATTCATCCTGATGGAAATGCGGAGGTCCGCCGCCAAGGCTACAGTTCATTCCAAGGAAACCAGCGATGCACGGGCTTACCGCCACATGGCGTTCTCGCTAGCCGGCGCCTCGCCCGCGCTCGTGCTGTTCATCCTGGTGGGAGCAGCGGCCATTTTCTTTGTCTTGCCGCGTGTTTCTGCCGGTTATCTCAGCGCCTATGCCCCCAGCGGCGAACTGAGTACCGGGTTCAGTGACAGGGTCGAACTGGGGCGGATTGGTGAGATCCAGCAGTCCAGCTCCGTGGCGATGCATATCCAGATTGACGGCGACAAGAACGGCGGTTTCGACCTGAAGTGGCGCGGCATCGCACTCAACGTGTTCGACGGCAGGACTTGGTCCAATCCTCACGAACAGCACGCCGTGCCTCGTCTGTCCGACGGCCGCTTTGCGTTGTTGCTGCCGGATTCGCGAGGGCAGGCGCCGAAGGCCGTCCGGCCCATCCACTATCGCGTGCTGATGGAACCGCTTGGCAGCAATGTGTTTTTCCTGGCACTGGCGCCGCAAAGCTTACAGGGCAACTATCGGCTGGTTGCCAGCGATGGCGGAGGGGCCGTATTTGACCTCGATCCCGATCATCCGGTCAGCCGCTATGAGGCCACCTCCGACCTCGCTCAACCAGTGCCTGGCGAGTTACGTGCGGCCGGGGGACCGTATCCGCTCGATGTTCTTTTGAACTACCTGAAAGCGCCGCCACTCGATCCTCGGATCCAGCGTCTGGCCGAGCAGATCACGGCCTCGA
>Ga0099828_10002709_pt1 | contig 12239 bp, 5 predicted proteins | sample CZO8metaG_2_FD_79338 | JGI IMG/M metagenome (GOLD analysis project Ga0099828, IMG submission 79338) | Vadose zone soil microbial communities from the Eel River Critical Zone Observatory, Northern California, USA - CZOApr15con2H1.8 metaG | ecosystem: Environmental > Terrestrial > Soil > Vadose...
CTGTCCGGTGACTGCATCCTGAAACGCTCCCTCGTCAAGGAACCATGACACCTCTGTCCATTGCCGCAAGCCCTTTTCCAGTTCGATTTTATCTGGCCGCGTCTGACCGAGCAGGGTCAATAGCTCGCGCGTTTGCGCCTTCTGCCCAATCGGTTGAGAATGCAGGAAGGTGGCGAAGACCGCCTGCTCAACCTCGCGGTAGCGCAGCGAACGCACCTCTGCCTGGATCTCTCGCGCCTTGGCCAGCTCTCCCTCGAGGATGCCGACCCAACTTTGCCGCCTTCCTTCGTACTCCTCTGCCTCCGCCACGTTGGTCAGCTCGCGGGCCGACTCTGAGATGGTATTTTTCCCCGGCTCGCCCAGGAACACATTCGTTCCCACCAGCGGGCAGGTATCCCACTTCTCGGCATCGCGCAGCGCGAGGGCAAAGGTACGCAAGATACCGCGTGTGCGCTGGAAGCTCTGCAACTGTGTCCACTTCGTGTACAGGATCTCGGTGACATCCGGGTGGAAGGGGTAGCTGTCCAGGAAGCGGTTTTCCGCTCCCTTCATATCCTTGCGCGTCTGCTCGTCCAGGTCGGCGATGCCCTGCACGACCGGTAAAACATGCTTGCGGAAGGCATTGCGATCTTTGATGCTCTCCGGCTCGAAGAAGCGACGGCGCAGCACCTCCGCGACATCCTCTTTCAGCACAGGCTGCACCGACTCTTCTGTTTCGCGCCGCAGAATGGCCGACAGATCCCTCGTCAACTCTCTACCCAGGGTGTCGCTCTTCAAGGGGTCGGTCGCCAGCAGCGAGACCACGATGGCACAGGTGCGCGTTTTGGTGGCGGCCTGCGTCAGATACTGAAAGAAGTTGACCAGTTTGCTGTGCCAGGTGGGGTCAAGCCCCACTTTCTCACGTACATACATCAGCACTTCGTCGATCAGGATGAGTGGCGCGAGACCCTGGTTCACCGGGATGGAGAGCAGGGAAACCAGCAGCGGCTCAGCAGGTGCGCTCTCGCGTTCAAGTTCCTGGTTGTCCGCGTTGAGGATGCGCAGGCCCTCACGTCCAGCCAGTTGAAAGGCCAGAATGCTCCAGGGGTGTTTGAGCCAGATGGTTTCCCCGTCGGGACTGCTCACCTCCATGCCCTTTTCAACGTCCAGTTTGTCAAAAGCCAGCACCGCGACGCGTGCTGGAGGAGGCACCTGCCCGATGTGCTGGATAAATTCCTGGATGGCGGGCAGATCATCGCGCAGGTTGCGCGGGTCATGGGTCAGGTGATAGAGCGTAATCAGGGTATGCGTCTTGCCGCCGCCATACGTCAGTTCCAACTGGCGAATGGATTTGTCATTCTTGCCTGCCAGGCGCAAAACCACGTCTTTCGCCAGTTCGCGCAAATTATAGGTGGGGTAGGTCAGGGCGAAGAAATCATAAGGGTCCTGGTAGACCGGGCGGGCCTTGCCCATCACCACATCATAGAGATCTGCCGCGAAGAGTGAAAGCGAGAGCTCGCCTGTCTTCAAATCCTCACGCAGGGCTACCACTTCATGCCAGGGGGTTGAGGTTGGTTTCAATGTTGCTCTCCTCTAGTTAGTATTGTCAGTGCGTTTCATTGGTCACAAAGCGAGTTTCATTGGTCACAGGGCGAGCATAGGTCACAGGGCGAGGACAAGCCATCGCCCCTACTATGGACTTCTCCTTACCCACATTTTTCGTAAACATCCAACTGAGCGATGTGTGCGGGCATGGCGGAGGCAAGCACGCATGGCGGAGGCAAGCACGCATGGCGGAGGCAAGCACGCATGGCGGAGGCAAGCGCCGCCACTACTATACACTTCTCCTTCCCCACATAGTTCGTAAATATCCAACTGAGCGATGTGTGCGGGCATGGCGGAGGCAAGCGCCGCCACTACTATACACGGTATGCCCGTCATACCCGTGTATAGTAGTGGCGGCGCTTGCCTCCGCCATGTCGAACCCAACCACATCTGCAGCTTTAGCATGTGTGTCATCAAGGGCTGTTGCCCTTCCCAAGCGGCTTCACAACTTTTGGGGAATGGGAAGACTATGGACGCCGTATGGTTGGTGTGGTTCATTGATTGGTCCCAGGGCGAGGCAAGCCATCGCCCCTACCATGGACGCCGTATGGTTGGTGTGGTTTTCCCCGTGCTCTATTCATGATTACCCCATCCAATTCAGGCGGTTGGTCAGGACGCCGCTGCGATCTTTGACATGGTTGCTGATATTCTCGAGCAAGGCCCGTTCATCGCTGCCTGTGCCCGCCAGTTCAATCAGGGCCTGCAGCAACTGCCCGAAGAGCGTGTTATAGCCCAGGGCGTGGATTTCCAGGTACTCATCGACCTTGCTGACATCTCCTACTCGCCACAGATGCATGAGCCGGTGTATTTTGTCGATCAAAGGGTTGGAAGTTCCATTGAAAAGGCCCGATGGCTCGCTGCCTGCGTTTTTGCGCTGCAACCATGGTTTCAGCTTCACTGTGCTGCTCGTCCCCTCTTTCTCTTCCGTTTCCTCTTCGTCGGCTTCTGCTCCCTCATCGTCGTCATCTTCGTCTTTGCTCTGCCCACCTGTGCGAACTAATAGATCGTACTTGCCCAGCAATAGCCCATCGGAGAGGTTACAGGAAACGGCGTAGAGGATACACGGCCCAATGGGCGCACTTTCCATGCCAAAATTGTAGCGGTGCAGCAGGTAGTAGGTGGTCACATCATCCAACCCACTCACCGCCTCCGTGCCGCCGTACTGGGAGAGAACGCGCCCCACCACGAAATCGGCCACCATGCGCCGTACATGCCTCAGGAACTCCGAGACGTCCATTACTTTCCCCGGCTCATTGGCCTTCTTGACAATGGGATGCTTGCTATACGCCTCCAACGCTGGCCCTGTTGCCGCCCATACAAAGTCAGGCCCGCGAATACCCGCGTCCCAGAAGTAGCGCAGCTGTTGAATAATATTTTGCTGCATCTCCTCCAGCACCAGATTATCCCACCCTGGACGCGCACTTTCAGGCCGCTTTTTACAGACCAACCAGACGGAAGAGGCCAGTGCCGCCGATGATAGCGCACGAGTGCGATTACCCATTTCTGTCTGGATAGGCCAACTGCCATCCACCACAAACCCCGCTGGTATCAGTGCCGATACCAGTGTTTCCCAGGCATCGGGATGCTTATGAGCAAAAACGAGAACGAGCCGTCCCTCTGAATTGAGTGATTTGTAACAGGACTGGAAGACACGCGCCATGCCATTTTCATAATTGGCCTTCGATTTATGTTTGTCGCTTCCAAAGCGGCTAGAATCATCAATCAATTCACCGTCGTTATGCTCGTGATCCCATTTGGGTGAAAGTGGATTTTGAAATGCCGCGTCTATCTCTGGAGAGAGACCATACAGCGTTCTCCTAAGCCAGACATAGAAAAAATCCATCAAGTCCGAGTAGGGAATGGCATCGTAGTATGGAGGATCTGTTACTATAGCGTCAAATCCATATTGATCATTAACATTCTTGGCGGATTTATTGACTACATTTGGAGTTCTCGCAGAATTATTAGCTATAATAGTATCAAGCGCGGTTGCTATGCGCTCGTAACATAGTGAGTAAGCACCCGCATAATTATTTACAGTAATAGCTTCTGTAAAATCCCAAAGTATCGGAAGAGCAAATCGGGCAAACGCATCGACTACAGCTTCTGCGTCAAGTTTCCAGCGAACATTAACATTGCAAAATGATACTAGACGATCTAAACCCAAGGCAAGGTATGCACTCACTGCCTCCGCCCATTCTTTTGAATATCCCTGCGTTAGCATAACCTCATGTGCAGCACGAGTATGCTTTACAAAGGTGCCAAGTGCCAGCAATTGGCGGGGAGTGAAGAGTTTGTACCACTTATCGAAGCCGTAGCCATCCACAGAGAAAGCGCGACTTGCACCACTGCCACCCTTTGGTGTTGGTTCGTCAGGTAAACCAAAGGGAATCTCAGCATATACCTTAGATAGTTCTTGATTAGCTTCGACAGCCATCAAAATTTCTTCTTCTATTGGTAATCGATATCCTTTGCCATGCTCTCCGTCTACCACAACGGCAGTCATTATCGCACTCAATCGACCCGCGTGAGCTTCCCGCCGGATGTCCTCCATGGTCATGATGGTATCACAGCATGGGCATGTAACTCCCGAACGGGACATAGTGCCACCAGCCAGTTGCTTATCGTGCTCGCGTTTCTGAGCGGCACTTCCCTTTTTCAGTACGGGTGCATCAGCGAGTACACCGAAGACGACGCCTGTTCTCTCCTCGTTTGGTTCCATGGTTAGCACAACGCGCTTATTGTCTTTCTTGCAGAGCCAGCGCGTCTTGAGCAGAGGCACGGTGGCGCGGCAGTTTTTGCAGGTGACGGTGCGTGCCCAGAGGTAGGCCACTGTGGGCTTGCCTTCGATGGTGGGATAGAAGCGAGCAAGATCGGTTTTGGCCTGCTGCAATACCCACCAGCCCCATGCTCGCACATGCCAGGCGAGATCGGCCTCCACTGAGACCACTTTCGTTTCGATACCTGACAGTTCAGGTTGATTTGCCCCGTCTTTGTGCAGTCCATGCGCGGCCAGTTGTACCTCCAACGCTGCCCCTTTTAAGCCTCTGGCTTTGAAATAGGACTCCATGAATTCGCGAGATTGACAGGCAAAGGCGGGTAGGGGAAGCTGCTGGTTGGCGAGTCGCTGCGGGTATTCCAGCGTGCATTTAAGAAGGAACCAGGCGACCGGGTTGATATCGACGGCGGTCACTTCGCAGCCCAGGCGCATGGCTTCTAACGGAATGGCCCCACCGCCAGCAAAGGGGTCGAGCACTTTGGGAGCGCGCCCACCGTAGGCCGCACGAATCTTGTCGCGGAACCACTGCAGGTCTGCACCGGACTCGCGTCCCCAGTGCAGGATGCCGCCCTCTGTCTCGACGATGTTCTGTTCTTCATTGCGCCCATCGGCGGACTTTTTCTTTTTGACATGTTCGACAATGTGCCCGGCGAGCTTCTCCATGATCATTTTGCGTTCTTCGTCGTTGCCGGGGTCGGGCAAGAGCGTGGCAATGAGTGCGGCTCGGCTGGCGGCCAGGGGTCGGCGAGCGGGCCAGATGTGCAGGGTAGAGATGTGCCCATGGCGCACATTTTTCTCGTGGACGGAGTCCAACGAGGTCTGTTTGAGGGGAAAATCAACTTCGATCAGACGCTTATCCATCGTATCCATGCTATTTAGAGCTCCTCCGCGGCAAAGATTGCCCCGTCCTGAATGACAAAATGCTTTTTCTCGTGAAAAATCAGTTTTCGAAAGGGATTTTGTACGCGGCAGAGCCTTGGTCGCGGCTTCGCGCACTCGAAGACGGCGTACAGCCAGTAGTGGTCTTGCTGCTGGCAGGCCTGGATGTACTCGTTCTCGGTCAACTCCACGCTGCCAAAGTCCGCTCGCCCCTTGACCTCGATGGCTACTCGTTCTCCCGTTGGTCGCAGCGATAAGAGGTCAAAGCCAGGCCACTCGCCCAGCCCGGCATTCAGCGCACGCTCAGCCGTCGAGACATCCACTACCGTCGCACCCAGGCTCTCTTCAAATGCCCGTGCCTCCTGTACCGCGACCGCCTCAACACCGGCATCGTAGCGCATTTGATCTTCAGGATCATGGGAAGGAACCGCCAGGGCATGCGCCAGGAAGGTGATCTCACCCGGCACAATCAGCATGGGTTCGCGCTCAATGACCTGTCGTGCCTCTTCCTTGCGGGCCGCGAGTTCTTTTTGTCGCTGCTTCACTCTCGTCACTTCGCCTTTGGCGCGAATATCTCCCGAGTCGGCCTTCTCTTTCTGTTTGCGGCGCAACTCGGCCAGGTCAGCGGCCTGGTAGCTAAAACTGCGCTCGACGAATTCCAGGCGGTCGACCATATCCTGGTAGAGTTTTTGCCGGCACTGCTGGGCCAACTGCTCAACAATCTGTGCGCGTGCAAAGTCCCTAGCGAGCGGTAATTGCTCATCCGCGCTGGCAGCGAAACTGACAACGGACGCCGGTAGGTCACCCGCCCCGCGCAGCAAGAGGAGATGTTCAGGAGTGCATTGTTCAAGCGTGCCATCCTGCCACTGCCTCAAGCCGATCAAGCGCGATTCAAGTACCTCCGCCCGTTGAAATGCGCGTAACGCCGGGTCAGCTTGCCGTGTCACTATGACCTGTGCCAGGTGAAAAAAGTAGGGTTGTGAGGCCGTCGGGTCAATAAAGATGGCTCCGCGCAGCGCGTCCTCGGCGAAGCGGTCACAGGTATAGGCACGGAAGCGATCAAAGACCGGTTCGCCAGGGTGTAGGAAAATGACCTGTTCCGCATCCAAATTCCTGGGAATGTAAACGGTGCAAGCGGCACGGGCCGATGGGCTATAGAGTTCCAGGCGGGGCAAGAGCCAATCCAGGCTGCCAGCCTTCAAGGGGCGAAAGGTGAAGAAACCATCCATGCTCCCCTCGAAGCCGATATCCAGCAGCGGCGCGGCCTTCTCCAGGAAGCGGCGTACAAAGCCCGGCAGCAGGCGGCGATAGCTCTCCTGGGCCATGGTCTCGCGTAAGCGCGGTAACTCGCGCTTCACCGCTCCCCCGTCGTCGCCGCCATAGAGTGCCTCCTGGCTGGCTTGCAATGCCTCCACCTGCTCTTTCGTCAGCGTCCCGGCGAGCTTGCGTTCGACCATATGCTCATTTCCAAGAAGTGCCTGCTCCATATAGTCCCGCAGCGAAACTTCCTCGAAAAGTCGGCCAATGACATCAAAGACTTTATCCGTCTCCAGCTCTTTGCGAATCTTCTCCAACTTCTCCAGCAGCGTTTTCATCACCCGCCCCTCGCGTGTCTTGCCCGCGACCAGGTTCATGATGAGCACAGAGGAGTGTTTCTGTCCAAAGCGGTGAATGCGCCCCATGCGCTGTTCCAGGCGGGCCGGGTTCCAGGGAATGTCATAGTTGACCATCAGCCAGCACACCTGCAGATTGATGCCCTCACCTGCCGCATCGGTCGCGACCAGAAACTGTGCCCCGCCCTGTTCAATCGGCGTACGGAAGTGCCGAACCTGCTCTTCGCGCTCCTTGTAATTCATACCGCCGTGAATCTGGGCGACGTGATCGGTGAAGCCCAACCCGTTCAAGCGTTGCACGAGCGAATCCAGCGTGTCGCGATGCTCAGTAAAGATAATCATTTTCTCCTGCTGATACGCCGGATCAAGCAACACATCGCGCAGCTTCTCAAACTTGGACTCGCTGCCCTTCTCATACACGTTCCGGGCCAGCTTGCACAGGTATTCAACGTGATGTAACTCTGCCTCAAGCTCAGCCAGCGTTGTTGCCAGGACGCCCTCGAGAGCCTGTTCCTCAGCAAGTTCATTCTCTTCCATCCCCGTCGCACCCTCTTCTTCATCGGCGGTCTTCTCATCAAAAATATCGCCGAGTTTGTCCAGGGTCGATTGGGTCACTCGAAGTTTGCCCGGGTCAAGTTTTCCTGTATGCATGGCGTCAATCAGACGGGCGAGCTTTTGTTGACGCCGTTCAAACGAGCGCAGCAAGGCATAGGTCGAACTGGCCAGGCGGCGCTGGAAGACGCTCATCGCCAGGCGAGCGGCTGAGCGGTTAAGCACCTCTGCCCGGTTGTAGTAGGTCTGAATATAGTCGGTCGTCTCATCATACAGGTGTTGTTCACTGACCTCACCTGTCTGTAAATCATAGCTCAGCGTGTTCGAGTAGCGCGGTGGGTAGATGGGCTTCCCATCGTAGTAGACTAGCTCTTCCTTGGTGCGCCGGATGAAGTGATGGCGGCGTGCTTCTGGCGGATACCCATTGAAGGCGTCAATGGAAGCCAGCGCGTCCGGCTCCAGCAGCCGCCAGAGGCAATAGTAGGGATAGTCTTTCCCCATATGTGGGGTAGCCGTCAGTAAAAGCAGGTGGTGACAACTCCAGGTTAAGGCCCAGCGCGGTTCCTCGGACGGGATACCCGCCAGCGTCTCCGCCAGGCGATAGCGGTCGGTCCTGCGGAAACGCAGGTCAGGCTCACGGTCCGCCGCCAGTTTGTGCGCCTCGTCAAAGATCACCAGGTCATAAGGAAGCACATCGGGTTCTTGCAGGCGCGAGAACATGGCGTCACCGCGCAGTGTGTCGATGCTCACAATCACCAGGTCGCTCTCAGGAGCAGTAAAGGGGTTGCTCGCGCGTGCGTCTCCGCCGGAAACAATGCGAAAAGAGAGATTGAAGAGATGGCGCATCTCATGTTCCCAGTTTCCCACCAATCCGGCAGGCGGGACGATGAGTACGCGAGAAATGAGTCTGCGCGTCAACATCTCGCGAATGTAGAGACCCGTCATAATTGTTTTGCCGGCTCCCGCGTCGTCGGCCAGCATGAAGCGCAAGCGATTGTGTTTCAGCATGTGCTCATAGACGGCCATACGTTGATGGGGCAGAGGCTCGATCAATGAGATTTCCGTGGCAAAGGCAGGATTGAACAGATGGCCGTAGGTCAGGCGTTCGCCCTCAACTACCACACGCACAACATCCGCACTGGCCGTAAAATCGAGCGATGGAGTGACAGATGCAGCAAGATGATAGCCGATACCTGCTTCGTGAAGCACTTTCTTCTTGTAGCTATTTTGTTGTAGTGCTTCCACGCCCTCGACTTCAGCCAGCGCAATGCGCTGCCAGTCGCGCTGTGAAGGGTGTAATCGTCCCTGCTCCCACAATTTCACCGTTGCTGAAGAGATAGCGAACAGTTCAGCAAATTGCTGTTGGGAGAGGCCGAGGCTATTCCGTACCGTTTTAATGCGCTGCGAGAAGTCTGACGGTGGACGAAAGTTCTCGGCGGCAATCTCCATTATATACACCCTTCTGAAATCCTTATCATACTCTGTGGAATTTGATTATACAGAGTTATGTGGCGGCGGTCAATTGACGCGCCTGGTGCTTCTCGATATGGCAACATGGCACGAGGTGATGAGCCTGAAAACGCTCGCAGATGGATTGGACGACTTTGTATTCACATCGCGCCAGGCGAGCGGGAGAAAACGCACGAACGGCGAGCGCAAGACAGATAGACGCCTGGATGAGTCGATGGTATTCAGGATTGTACGCAGAGCAGCGGCCCGCGCTGGCATCCAGAACGTTTCACCCCACTGGATGAGGCACGCCCACGCAACGCACAGTTTAGAGAATGGAGCGCCTATCACGTTGGTGAAGGACACGCTGGGGCATAAGTCGATTGAAACCACTGCAAAGTATACGCATGTTCGCCCGAACGCCTCAAGTGGGCAATTCCTCAAAGTGTGATTATGTCGAGTAACGCTAGATTAGTCAATGAATGAGAGTGGTATAACCGTCTACCTGCCCATTGGCATGCCCATCAACGTCAGTATCACTGCATAGTGTAAGTAACACTGCATAGTGTAAATAGGCTTGAGCGGCTAATGTCTTCTTCATATACTTATTCATCCAACCAAAAACACCGCTTATTTACGGACAAAAAGCACATGAATCGAGGAGTGGTTCGTTATACTTTTCCTGAACCGTTGGTGTGCGAAAACGTCACAGACACACCATACCGATGAAAGGAAAATGCGATGAATCTGTATGAGTGGTTGACTTTAGCGATCTATGTAATTATGCATGCGATTCAAGTAAAGGACAGGAGAAAGTAAGAGGCGTAGGTAGAAAAGCCCCTGGCAGTCGGTTGATTGGCTACCAGGGGCGTTGTTTTGGGCATTGTAATCAAAGTCAACTTGGCATGATCAAAGGAGACCAGCTCCAAGGAGTTCTCCCAACTGTGGCAGCGTCAAAAGTGGGCCACCAGGCCCACTCAGGATCGGGTCGAATGGCTTCACTCCTTTGCCAATCGAGAGGAGTGGTTTGATTTTTGAGGACCAAATGCGTCAAAAGTGGTCTACATTTTTGAATGCCATTTTTCGGCCAGGTGGACACGTATCTGACTGCCGAAAACACCACTTGCTATTATATCGAACATTTATTGAATCTACCAATGCCTATGGCCCAATTAAGCTATTGACACCCCAACAAATGTCCATTATGCTTAGGGTACAGAAATTTTATTCTAACAGAATAAAAAAAATAACCACCCACGGGATCTCGAGAGATGCTGTATGCCCTGGTAAAGCTAGGCAAAACTCAAGATTAAGGGCGGTTACTTCTGTCCAATTATCGGCCGGACGGCCGTCTTGTTAGCATCTTAATATGCTATAGTCCAATGATAACACATTTTGGTGAAATATCAACCATTTTTTGTATGATTAGTCATACATCAATGTGAAAATGTTGGAAAACAAGCGGCTGGTTCCTTACCACAAGAAAGGAGCGGCCATGCCACTATGGGTGGCTGTCCTGCTCGCCTTACCTGGCACAATTGTGGGCGTAATCACACTTGGCAAATGGCTGGGAAAGAGCTTGCACAAGTGCGAACTCATGCTTTATGAATTGCTGAGAAAGCACTTGCACAAGTAAGGATCAGGTGAGCTAAGTGGAGAGGGTCAGGAAAACATCCGACTTACTCTCTGCACAAAGGCGCGGCTTCAAAGGAGGATGCCGCGCCTTTGTTTTTCAATCGGCTGATTTAGGCACTATAACCGGTGTACTCGCCGCTCTCCACAACCAAAAAAACTCTAACAATTCATACAAATGTTTGGAAATGAAAAGGAATTAGATGTATGTTAGGGGTATGTCAACCTTCCTTACTCGCTGGTGTCCTGGTCCTCGTTACGTCTGGACATGAGCAAGGGACCAGGCCACTACTAAACGGTTAATTTTACTCTCTGGTTAGCTATCTTAATCGACTCTGCATACCTAAGAGGCATTGCCGGCCTGGCCAGTTCCTTTTTATGGCTCCAGAGTAACCAGGATGATAAGCGTCCTGGTTGCTCTTGTATTGTTTTTCAAGAGGCTACGAAAATAGGCGACACATTTAGCACACCTCAAACGTAGTATTGTAAAGCGAGAAAGAGAAAGTAGATTAGACGTGGCAAGTCTGTTTTCTTAAGAGTTGTCTATCGACTAAATATCAACGACTAAACCAGAGCAAAGCTGTAGACGTGACGCATCTACAGCTTTGCACACTTGCGAAAGCTATGGCCTGTAAGCAATTAACTTTCGCACAACAAGTCCTTAGGAGGACTGTGCTATGGACGAAACAGGTGTCCCTATTACATCTACGTTGAAAAACGAAGAAAGTGTTACAGTTGGTAACAACATATCTGAAATCTCAAAAGCTGACGTTCAGATGCGATGGTATTTTCTGGGATTGGTCACGCTTTGGATTATCGCAACAATGGCGTGTCTGCTTGTTGCTCTCTATCTGACTAAGAATCCGGCCTGCTTGTCCGGCTTCACAGCACTTGCTCCACCTGTTTACATTTCATACCGCATAGTAATATACCTCTTCCCTAAGCACATCGGTGACTACCAGATTGAATTGGAAAAGATTAAATCTCAGCATGTTAATCACGAACAGCACAACAAAACAGAGCCTCATAGGAGAACAATGTTCATCCATAAAAAATAAATGGCTCAGGAAATAATGTCTGTATGTTTTTCAATGGGTTTATCTTGACTTCTCATCGTTTTTACGCTCACTATACGTCATTGACTGTCAATGACGTAGCTATAGAGAAAGAGATTTTACCCGCAAGTTTGGCGCTTCGCTCTCTCCTCAGAGTGACCTCAGCTATAATCAGCCACATGGAGAATATACAATATTGCGCTCCATCTGCTATACTCAGGCACAGCAGTTTTTCTTCATTAACCCAGCTTGACTCATTTGTGATGCAATAGAGGTGACGCAATGCTAGTAAGGCTTAGCTCGTGGTGGCTGAAAATAAAACAACATCGGGTAGCTATTGGGGTCACCATATTATCCGGGGAAAAACATACGCTAAGAAGTTAATAAGAGAGAATTGAGGGAGTGAGGCACTCTTGGGCTCTCATTTCTGCCTGCTTTTACAGCAAATGATGCAAAAAGGGAAGCAGGTCCTCATTCTTGTCTAGTTCTCTTGATCGGTAACTAGGGAAAGGATCATCTTCTGAAGCCAGTTCATCGCTTAGCGTAGGTTTTACCCGAAAGAATGTGGTGACCCCAATGGAAGAAGAAATACACCGTTCCCCCTGGACGCTTCGCCAGAAGATGGAGCCGGACGGTTTCCCTTTTCTTCATCCTCCGACATACTAACCATACTTCAGATTGCTTCAAGAGAGAACC
>Ga0099828_10002713_pt1 | contig 12235 bp, 11 predicted proteins | sample CZO8metaG_2_FD_79338 | JGI IMG/M metagenome (GOLD analysis project Ga0099828, IMG submission 79338) | Vadose zone soil microbial communities from the Eel River Critical Zone Observatory, Northern California, USA - CZOApr15con2H1.8 metaG | ecosystem: Environmental > Terrestrial > Soil > Vadose...
ATTTCGGCGCGCGGCTCAGACGCCGCGCAAACGCCTCAAGTTGCAGGAGAAAATTATTGAACAGTCAAAGCGGGAGCGGGGTGAGCAGCCGGCGGAGGAAGAGTAAGCACCGAGTTGCAACACCGGGTACCGAGTGGGCAGCGAGAGAGGCTGCCCGTCTTGCTTGGCCTGTCACTCTTTCAAACCTAGTCTCTATCGGTTTTTAGGCCGTCCACCCTTCTTACCCCACCACGAGAGCTTCTTTCGGTGTTTGCTTGCTGTAGCGTTGCCGCCTTTCTTGCCGATGCACCGTGGACAGACCAATTTAGTCGTGGGATGGATCGCGCAGTAAGACTGCCTAGGTAACACCCCACCATTCTTACCCTAGAGCGACGTTTGTCAAGCCACCTGCCGGGTTTTTTCTTCCCCTACCGCCTTTCTTTCCCCAACCAGACAACTTCTCTCTGTATTTGGTCGTGGTTGTCTGGCCGCCGCTGGAGGCGATGCATTTGGGACAAATTAGCCTTGTCCGTGAATGGATGGGACAGTGCGGCATAAAGGTCTCTATCGCCAGAACAATCTGGTTGGACACTTCCTGCAAGAACCGAGCATGTTTCTCCGAATACTGATTCTTTCGGAAGCTAAGTATAGTGATGACACCGATGCTGTCTCCTCGGACAATCAGCGGAACCGCGCAATAGGATCGAAGCCCTTCTGCTAAGGTGTGCTCCTCGATTAGGAATTGGCGTTCGGTTTCCAGGTCCCGCCGGATAATCGATCTCTGGTGCTCAAGAGCCCACCCGTCGTGGCTCTTTTTCCTGTCCAGCATTACACCAATACGGAAAAAGCTATCGGGGAAGCTGCCGTCACGTGCAATCAGTTCGAAAGCGTCCTCGCCGGGTTCACAGAGCGTCAAGCCGGCCCGATCGTAGGGAATTGCTCTCTTCACGGCGTCGCACATCCCGCGGAAAACACCCTCGGGCACACGCTGAGTGATTGCCGCCGTGTTAACTTCGAGCAGTGTCCTATACCGCGCTGCCATTCCTAATGGCACGCTCATGTTCACGTTTCCTCCTCACGCATGTTTGCACCAGTTCCACGGTTAAGTTTCAAAAAGCGAGCGGCTGGCTTTTTACGAAATCAGAACAGGAATGCATTTTGCTTTTTGAACGGGCCCATAATCCGATATTTGTGTGGGTGGGAGAGTTTGTTTTTGAGTGACCGGGAAAGGAAATCCGAATCATGCAGCCGGACAAGGAGAAGGACCTAGGTTCCTCGAATCAGTCCATTCGACCTGACGAACCAAGGCGAAAGAAACCGTACAGCCCTCCCAAGTTCGGCGTCCTGACACTGAGTCAGGCTAAAGCGGGGTTAACCGCAAAAGCTGTACCGGGTGAGGCCGCTGCTGAACGACTCCTGGCCTCGATATCGCAGCTAGAAAAAAACGTCAGAACCAATGAGCAGCGTCCCTCATTGCTGGTGGAACTAAAGCTCAATCTTCCCGGAAAGTGGCGCACAGTTGAGCTCAAGCTTGCTGCCGAATACCTGAATGTCCAGCATCTCGCCATCCTCCACAGGTATCTCGATGTTTGCGAGAAAGTCATGCAGGAAGCGGCTGCGAGTCATGAGTGAACCAAAACACCATCAGATCGGGTTCGGCAATGACGACAAGAATCCCAAACGCACATGGCCGTGGGTTGGGTTTCTGCTTGTAGTTGTTGCGTCGCTATTGATGCCGACATCAGCTCTCTTGCTGATCAGCGAAAGGAGCAGTGACCCGGGACGACAGGAATTCGTACATATCCCGCCCGTGGTATGGGCCTTGTGGGCCATGCTTTCGCTCTGGTTCGTGCTGGATTGCGGCCGGCTTCTCCGCATCATCGGATTTCGAGTTGACCCTTTAGGGCCAGCGGCCCTGATATTATCCGGATTGGGAATCGCGAACATCATAAGTGCTTTCGGAGCTCTGTTCATGTCGCGCCCCTGAACGAGAGCACTGGGTTGAGGCTGGAGCGGTCTGTTCCATACGGCCCGGTGTTGGGAATCGAATTACACGCCTGAGCAGACCTCGATGTCCGTTGCCGCGAAGCCGGTGCCTTTGGCCAGGAGCGGTTCGCCGGAAGTCTTGGCGAGGGCATACGCGAAACAGTCTCCGAAATTGAGGGCGGCCGGATGGTGGCCTTTTCCGAATTTCCGCCAGGCGGAGCGCGCGACATCAACTTGTTCGCCATCCACCGGGACCACTTGCACGCCGGCACGAACGAGGAAGAGATCGAACTCGCGTCCCGCGGCTTCGCCTCGCCTGGCCTCCAGCACAATTCCTGTTTCGAGCGCATTTCCTGCCGAAATCAGTCGTGCTTCAGCTTGAATGATGAGGTCGAGAAACGGCTTGCGCTCAGGCTCGGCCAAAAAGATGGCGAGCACGGCGGAGGTGTCGATGACCATCAGCGCGGCATCCCGTGCTCGTCATAGCCCAGGATTTCATCCTCGGACCGCGAGTCGAGAGTTGGAAGGGCGTCCACGCGCCGCAACAGGTCTTCAAGGTGGCTGGCCAGTAGGCGGGTGCGGCGCTTCGTCTTGAGCCGCTCCCAGCGCTCTTCAAGGGCGTTCCGGATGGCTTCAGTTAGAGACTCGCCGGTCTCGCTTGCTACCTGGCGCGCGAGGCGCTCGGTGGCATCGTTCTTGATGCTGAGAGCCATAACCCCAGCTAATTATAGCACACAGTATAATATTATATAATTCTAGCAACCAGAAATTTAAGTCATTTATTTACATTACCTTCGAATACTTCGCGGACCGGCACCTGGTACAGATACCACACGATCACTACCCGAACGATCACCGCTAACCCACCCCAGGCCAGCTTTCCAATCCGGAAGTCAACTACGGCACTCGAGACGCGGGGAAGCAACAGCACCACGCCGATCATCGCGATCACGATGGCTACACGCCGAGCCCAGTTGCGCAAGTGCAATAGCCCGAGACTGATCGCGGTTCCGACCGCGGCCATGAGCAGGAACATGTAGGGGCCGGCGACCTCGAGTCCGCCAAGCAGATCCGCACCGGCCGCCATGGAGATTACGCCGGGGCTGGCGAGCATAACCAACCCCACCGCGAGGAGGTAGGAGGCCGCCAGGACAAACAACAGTGCTATCGCCGTGACGCCCCGGGGACGATCAGCCTTCACTTCTTTTTTTCTTCTGCCTTGTTTTCTTCTGCCTTGGCCTTTTGCGCGGTGGGCGGCAGCAGGCCGTTGAGGCGAAGATACATGGCAGCCATGCCGTAGTGATCGGCCCAACTGCTGGCCAATGCTACGAACGCCCAGACCCGCGGACGCGGCTTGCCATCGAACCAGGTTATATTCCCGTTCATTTTCGAGTCATCCGCCTTGGCTAGCGCGGTGTGGCAAAACTCAAAAGAGGCCTTCATCGCGGCGACTAGTTTGTCTTTGCCCTCAGTTCCCTTCAATTCGACTTTGGGCTGGGGAACGTCGCCCACGTTGGCGCAGAAATAATTGTTGCCATCGACAATATGAGCAGCCAGATGTCCGAAGGTCATCTGATCAGGGGTTGGCTTGTAATCGAACTTGTCTGCCGGCATCTCTTCAAAAGCTGCGACCGTGTTCTTCTCCCGGCCAGTGAGCATCTCACGCAGGACGTCCGATACGGGCGTCTTTGACTGCTGCGCCATTGCGGACGAGACGAGAATCAAAATCAGAGCTGCAGATTTCATAAATCCTCCAGTTGCGGTTGGAAGCATAAACCTGAGATAGCCTAACTGTCGAATATCACACAGCCAATTCCGGTGTGGCTTCCAGCAGGCTGCGGGTATAGGGATGGGCCGGCTGCTCTGTGATCTGCTCGGTTGGTCCGACTTCGACAATCTTTCCCCGATACATCACCGCAATGCGAGTGGCGAGATAGCGCACCACCGGCATGGAATGCGAGATAAACAGGTAAGTCAGGCCAAACTCCCGCTGAAGTTGGGCCAGCAGATTCACGATTTGCGCTCCGACGCTGACGTCGAGAGATGAAACGGGCTCGTCGGCGACGATGAATTTCGGCCGCAGGGCAAGGGCGCGCGCGATCCCGATTCTTTGGCGCTGCCCGCCGCTGAACTCGTGCGGGAAGCGGCGAAGAGCTGACTCATCGAGGCCGACGGCGCGGAGCAGTTCGGCGACCCGGGCGCGGATCCCGCCCTGTCGCAAAGAACGCGACGAGGGTGGGGCACCCCCGTGACTGTCCCCACATGATTCGCCGTGCCCGGGTTCGCGGTGCCCCGACTCGCCGTGAATGATGAGCGGCTCACTGATGACGTCCTCGACGCGCATACGGGGATCGAGCGAGCCGAACGGGTCCTGAAAGATGATCTGCATGTCGCGGCGGAGGCGGCGCATCTCGCTGTGACTGGCGGCGAGCAGGTCGCGGCCCTCGAAACGGATGCTGCCAGAGGTGGGCTGAATCAGCCGCAACACCAGGCGTCCCAGCGTGCTCTTGCCCGAACCCGATTCGCCGACCAGGCCGAGAGTCTCCCCGCTGTGGATATCGAGCGAGATGTCGTCCACGGCGCGGACTTCGCCGCTGGCGCCCCCACCGAAGATGGATTCGCCGAGCGGAAAAACCTTGGTCAGATGGCGGATTTCAAGCAGCGGCACTGGGAGGATGTTAGCAGGAAAAACGAGCGATGGATCAGCGCGGATTCACGCAGATCGAATCTCTTAAGATCAACAACGAGGCAACTATGAACCAAGAGACCCGGTCAACCCGTGCAAATCCGTGCCTCGGCAGCCGTCGCTATTGCCCAGCGATCATGGGCACGGCTAACAGCGCCGCAAACATGCCCACGGCTTTCCAGCGCGTGAAGTGCTCTTTCAGGATCAACCGCGCGAGCAGCACGGTGACCGCGGGATAAAGCGAGCTCAGCACCACGGCCGCATCCAGACGCCCAGTCTGGCTGGCGCGGACGAACAGCACGGTTCCGACCGAGTCGAGGCAACCGGTCAGCACTCCCCAACGCACGCCCGCAGTGGTGAGTTCGCGAAATTTCCGCTGCAGCACAACGATCGCCGACGTGATCACTAGGCCACCGATACGAGTAAATGACGCAATCCACAGGGCAGAACCGTGACCCGCTTGGCGTATGCATAGATAGAAACCGGCAAAGCCAATGCCGGCTACGACCGCCAGTCCGACTCCCTCCGGACTACTGCCATCTTCGGTGCGGGAGATGAGCCAGATTCCAGTTCCCGCCAGCAGGAATCCGACCATGTGGACTGCGCTGGGCAAGCCTTCCGTCGCCATACTGAAAATGGTCGGGATCGCGGCGCCCAGCACCGCCGCCACCGGAGCGGTGAGCCCCATTCTTCCCAATGCCAGTGCGCGATAGAAAATGGCGAGAGAGGCCCCTCCGGATACGCCTCCCGCCACCACCCAGGCCAGGCTGCGTCCGGAGGGCAACGAAGCATGGCTGGTTGCAGCCAGGGTGACCATTAACAGCAAGCCGCCCACGTTCACCACGGTAGTGAGCAAAAATGCGTTGGTGCGCCGTGCGGCGTATCCGCCGAGAAAATCGCTGGTGCCCCAGGCAAGGACAGCCGCCAAACTGAAACCCGCGGGCACGAGTTGGGATACGGGCGTCAATGCAGCTTTTCCGGAGTGCATGAGATTAACATGTACCCGGCCTGTGTCCGGCTGGGACGGGCGGGGCGCCCGTCCCCACACCGCCACAAGTCCCCACACCGGCACAAGAAATTGACTTGCAGTAGAGCCGCAGCCTAACATTGCCCACCACGCCAGTTGGGCATCGTTCATGATCGGCCAAACCATCTCCCATTACCGGATCGTGCAGAGGCTCGGCGGCGGGGGCATGGGAGTAGTGTACGAGGCAGAGGATCTCCGCCTGGGACGGCGGGTCGCCCTGAAGTTCCTGCCGGATGAGCTGGCGCAGGATCCGCAGGCTCGCGACCGCTTTCAGCGGGAGCCGCGGGCCGCCTCCGCTCCGAACCATCCCAACATTTGCACGATCTACGACATTGGCGAGGTTGAGGGCCGTCACTACATCGTGATGGAGTACCTCGAAGGTACGACGCTGAAGTACCGCATCGAGGGCAAGCCCATCTCGGTGGATCAACTGGTGGATTTCGGGGCACAGGTGGCCGATGCGCTGGATGTGGCGCACGCGGCGGGAATCATCCATCGTGACCTGAAGCCGGCGAACCTGTTTCTGACCAAGCGGGGGCAGGCCAAGATTCTCGACTTCGGACTGGCCAAGGTCGCGGCCAGGCCGCAACTGGAACCGGTAGCCGCGTCCTTGCCGACCATGGCCGTGGACGATGCGCACTTGACCAGCCCGGGCAGCACCGTGGGCACGGTGGCGTACATGTCGCCGGAGCAGGCGCGGGGCGAAGAACTGGATGCTCGAACTGACCTATTTTCTTTTGGCTCCGTGCTATACGAGATGGCCACCGGGCGGCAACCGTTTACCGGCAACACTTCGGCCGTAATTTTCGATGCGATCTTGAACCGCGCGCCCACCGCACCGGTGCGGCTGAATCCAAATTTGCCCGCGGAGCTCGAAAGGATCATTAACAAGGCACTGGAGAAGGACCGCGATCTGCGTTATCAGGTGGCGTCGGAAATGCGCGCGGACTTGAAGCGGCTGAAGCGGGAAATTGATTCGGGGAAAAGTTCTGCAGCGAGCGCGCCACGGGAAATCGCCGAGCTTCGCTCGCCCGGACAGCCGGGGACGGCTGTCCCCACGTGGACTGTTCCCACGGGCGAAGCGGTGCCACTTTCCGCGCCAGCAGTCCCATCGGCGACGCCAGGTTCTGGCCAGACTTCAGCCACAACGGTTGCACCGAGTGGCCGAAAACAGTGGTACATCGTGGCCGCCGCCGTGATTGTCGTGGCAGCGGGTATAGCTGGCTTTTTCTACACGCGGCGGGCGCGGGCGCTGACGGAAAAAGATTCTATTCTGCTGTCCGACTTCGTGAACACGACGGGCGATCCGGTTTTTGATGGGACGCTCAAGCAGGCGCTGGCAGTGCAACTGGAACAGTCTCCGTTTCTCAATGTTTTTCCCCAGGAGCGGGTGCGGGACACCTTGCGTTACATGGGACGGTCCTCCGAGGAGCGGCTGACTCCCGATCTGGCCCGGCAGGTCTGCCAACGTGAAAGCATCAAAGCCGTATTGAATGGTTCTATTGCCACCATAGGAAGCCAGTACGTGGTAGGCGTGGACGCAATCAATTGCCAGACTGGCGACACCCTGGCCCGCGAGCAGATTGAGGTAGACAAGAAGGAGCAAGTGTTGGGAGCTGTGGGGAATGCAGCCTCGAAACTGCGAGGCAAGCTGGGCGAGTCGCTCGCTTCGGTCCAGAAATTTGACGCGCCCATCGAAGAAGCCACTACTTCGTCGCTGGAGGCGCTGAAGGCATTCAGTCTGGGCGAGGCGGAGCGGGACAAAGGATCCGAGTACACTGCCATTCCTTTTTTTAAACATGCTCTCGAACTGGACCCCAATTTTGCCTTGGCTTACGCGCGCTTGGGGCAGGCCTATACCAACACCGGCCAGAGTGCGCTGGCGATCGAAAGCACAAAACAGGCCTTCGAACGGCGAGAACGTGCCAGCGAACTCGAGAAGCTCTACATTTCTACCCACTACTATGACAACGTCACCGGAGAGCTGGACAAGTCGATAGAGGCCTATCAACTTTGGAAGCGGACCTATCCGCGAGACTTCATTCCAACCAATAATCTCGCGGCCAACTATGGCCGCATTGGTAAGTTTGATCAGGCCCTCCAGGAAGCTCAGGAAACCGTGCGCCTAAACCCTAATGCGGCCTACAGTTACAGCGTTCTGGGAGGCGCGTACTTTGGACTCAACCGCTTTGCCGAAGCCAAGGCAGTCCTTCAAAGGCAGATAGCGCTCAAGCTGGATGGCATGAGTGAGCACCGAAACCTCTACTATCTGGCTTTTCTGGAAGGCGACACGGCTGGGATGGAGCGGGAGGCGGAGTGGGCAAAAGGCAAGCCGGATGAATTCGTCACGCTGGAGGCCGTCGCGGAAGCCGCCGCCTCTTCAGGCAAGCTACAGAAGGCCAGAGAGGCCTACCGTCAGGCAATTGAATCAGCACAGCGCGGAAAGTTTGAAGAGAGTGTAGCCGGCATTACGGCGCGGCTAGCGATTACCGAAGCCCTGTTTGGCAATTTGGTGCAGGCGCACGACGGGGCAACGGCGGCACTCGCCATGGATCGAAGCCGGAGGACGCTCGTGTTCTCGGGCATCGCGCAGTCCATGGCTGGAGATGTTCCCCAGGGGACTACGATAGTGGCCGAGGTGAGCAAGCGCTTTCCGACCGATACCTTGGTCAACGACGTTTGGGAGCCAACGATCCGGGGCGAGATTGAGATCAACCGCGGCAATCCCGGCAAGGCGATCGAGTTGCTCCAGGCAGCATCCCCCTACGAGTTTGGCCGGGATTCACGTGTGCTGCCCAATTACGTTCGCGGTCAGGCTTACATGAAGGCGCGCCAGGGAAAGGAAGCGGCAGCCGAGTTTCAAAAAATCCTGCATCATCGCGGAGTTTGCCAGACTTCACCGGCTTGCAGCTTGTCCCATCTGCAACTGGCGCGGGCGCGCGCTATTTCAGGCGATGGCGCAGGGGCGCGTACTGCTTACCAGGACTTCTTTGCTCTCTGGAAAGACGCTGACCCAGATATTCCCATCCTGAAGGAAGCCAAGGCTGAGTACGCAAAGTTGCAGTGACCCCCAAATTTAGACGATGTAGCGACGGGCATCCCCGCCCTTCCAGCACCTAAGGTCACACGGGTCGGGGACGCCCGCGCCTACATCGCTTCGTATTAGGTATTTGTCATCCGTGGGCGAGCGACTGCGCCTACGAGTCCGTGCTGGCCGATGAGCACCCACATGGTAGAATTTCAGCCAGATTCCCTTGCGCGAGAACCCAGGTTTGATCGAACTCGCACCTTCGATACTGTCGGCTGACTTTGCGCGTCTGGCAGAGCAGGTCCGCGGCGCGACCGAAGGCGGCGGCACGGTGATCCACGTGGATGTCATGGATGGGCACTTTGTCCCCAACATCACCATCGGGCCGCCGGTGGTAAAGTCCCTGCGCAAGGAGACCGATCTGCCCCTTGACTGCCACCTGATGATCGAGAATCCGGACCAGTACATTCCCGAGTTCGCGGAGGCTGGGGCGGATTGGATCTCGGTGCATCAGGAAGCCTGCCGGCACCTGAATCGGACGCTGCATTTGATCAAGAGCCATGGATGCGTGGCGGGGGTGGTCATTAATCCCGCGACTCCGGTCGAGAGCCTGAGCGAAGTGCTCGACATTGTGGACTACGTTCTGGTCATGTCGGTAAACCCGGGTTTCGGAGGGCAGAAGTTCATTCCCGGGACGGCGCACAAAATCCGGCGGCTGGCCGATCTGCGGGCACAGCGTGGGCTTAATTATCGGATTGAGGTGGATGGCGGGATTGGCTTGGACACGGTGGCCGATGTGGTGCGGGCAGGGGCGGAAATTCTGGTGGCGGGCAACGCGGTGTTCGGCCAGGGCGATCCAAAGAGTAACGCCCAGAAGCTGCTGAAGGCGGCAGTGGAGGCCACGCTGCAGAAGGTGTAGGTCACGTGGGGACAGCCGCCCTCGGCTGTCCGGCCGGGTCAAAGACCCGGCAGTTATTTTTAGATGATCTGTCGAGCTTCGCTCGACTGGACAGCCGAGGGCGGCTGTCCCCACGCACTTCGAGGTGTTATGTCACGTCGTTTTCTGGTAATTGTTCTCGCGGGTGTGCTGGCCGTGACAGTGGCCTGCACCAACAAGAAGGTCAACAATCCGCTCGCCAATGTCGGCTCGAAACAGCCGGACAAGGTTTTGTTCGACAGGGCCATGGACGCCTTGAAGCACAACCGGTTCGACGTAGCGCGGCTGACGCTGCAGACCCTGATCAACACCTATCCCGATTCTGAGTTCATCGCGCGCGCCAAGCTGGCGGTGGCCGATTCCTGGTATGCCGAGGGCGGTTCTACGGCGTTGACCCAGGCGGAAATCGAATACAAGGACTTCAAAACCTTCTTCCCCAACATGCCGGAAGCGGCTGAAGCGCAGCTCAAGGTCGCGAACATTCATTATCAGCAGATGGAGAAGCCCGACCGCGACTACACGCACGCTATGCGCGCTGAGGAGGAGTACCGGGCACTCATCCTCGAGTTCCCCGATAGCAAGCTGGTGCCGGAAGCCAAGCAGCGTCTGCTGGAAGTGCAGGAAGTGATTGCGGAACGCGAGTTCCGGGTGGGCCGTTTCTACTACCTGCGCGAGTCTTATCCGGCGGCGATCGCACGTTTGCGCTCTCTCGTGGACAGATATCCGCTTTACAGCAAAGCGGATGAATCGTTGTACCTGCTCGGGCAGGCGTACGAGGGTGAGATCGCGATGCTGCGGTCACGCCAGTTGAACGAGGCGGCGAAGGGCCGGATGATTCAGGAGTTCACCAACGGAGCGGCGGAAGCTTATTCCCGGATCCTGACCCGGTATCCGTTGATGGACCGGGCGGACGATGCCAAAGCCCGGCTTCAAGCCTTGCGCCAGCCGGTGCCGAGGCCGACCAAGGCCGCCGTCGCACAGAACAAAGCGGAAGAAGACAGCCGTCGCGAAACTGGTATGTTCGGCAAAGTGTTGCGAAATTTCCAGAAGCATCCGGATGTGGCCCAGGCCACGAAAGTCGGCGAGCCCACACTGGTGGATCCCAAGATGACGAGCGCCAGCGACGTGGTGCAGCAGGCTACGCGAGCGCTGGTGGGAGCCGGGTCGACGCCGTCGGGCAGCAACACGGTTTCTGTCGAGACTGTGGGCAAAGGCGCGCCGCCCGCGGATCAGCCGGCGCCGCGTTCGGATGCGCCCGCGCCGAATAACTCCGCTCCATCGGCCGATAGTTCCGGGCCGTTTTCAGCCGCGCAATCTGGCGCGAAGGAATTGAAGCCCGATGTACCCGCGGACGCAAACGAGCTGAAGCCTAATGTGCCCAACGACAGCGGCCCGACTCTACCGGCTCCCCAGCAGGTCAATGAGATTCAGACTGGCGCAGCAAATCAGGCCGCAAACGGGCAAGCCAGTGCCGGCGACGGAAAATCCGGCGATACGGCCTCGTCTTCCAGCCAGCAGAAGGATGACGACACAACCGTCTCTTCCAGCAAACATAAGAAAAAGAAGGGCCTACGAAAGATTGTGCCGTTCTGAACCACGGGTTTTGGGTAGCAGGCCGTGAGTGCAACCCGGGCTCCAGGACGCAAAATGCAAGACTGTGGGTAGGTACCGTTTCACCCACTCGTGGCTGGCCACTGGTAACGTGCTTACTGTTTTATTCTCATTGACTTACAGCCTAGGACCAGATAACTTCGCGCTATCTCCCCCTCACCAAAGGACATCCCTTGGCGCGGAAAATACTGCTCGCAGATGACAGTGTGACAGCTCAGAACATGGGCCGGAGAATCCTCAGCGATGCCGGCTACGAGGTGATCACTGTCAACAACGGCTCTGCGGCGCTCAAGAAAATCGCGGAACAGAAGCCGGACCTCATCATTCTCGATGTGTACATGCCCGGTTATAGCGGGCTGGAAGTGTGCCAGCGCCTCAAGGAAGCGCGCGAGACCGCGCGCATTCCGGTGCTGCTGAGCGTAGGCAAGCTGGAGCCTTTTAAGCCCGATGAAGCGCGCCGGGTGCGCGCCGATGCCTTCATCGTCAAACCCTTCGAGGCGAGCGAACTTCTCACCGCGCTCACCAAGCTCGAAGATAAAATCGTTCCTCAGGCAGCGCCCCAAAGGTCCGGCCGTTTCCCCAAGGCCCGGACTGCGGTGGAACCCTCCGAGACCGGCGAAAGATTCGGCGATGCGGAAAAAGGATGGAAAAATCGCCTGACCATTCCTTCGCCGATAGCCCAGGAATCGGAAGGGGATGCACCACAGGCTGAGAGCGCCCGTAGCCGCGAATTGGGACGCGATGAGGACTTCAAACCTGCAGAACCGAGGGGATTCGAAAGCTCCGTTCCGGTGGGCCTGCCGCCCGACATTACTCCGGAGGAGATCGCGGCTATTGCGGCAGCGGCGGCGGCGTTCGGCAAGCCGGGAGAGCCAGTTGCTCCGCCCGAGGCTACCGCCAAGACTGAACCGGTAAAATCCGAAGCAGCGGCGAGCGATGGGAGTGCAACCGAGGCGCCGGCGGTAACCTTTGCGTCCGCGC
>Ga0099828_10002714_pt1 | contig 12235 bp, 7 predicted proteins | sample CZO8metaG_2_FD_79338 | JGI IMG/M metagenome (GOLD analysis project Ga0099828, IMG submission 79338) | Vadose zone soil microbial communities from the Eel River Critical Zone Observatory, Northern California, USA - CZOApr15con2H1.8 metaG | ecosystem: Environmental > Terrestrial > Soil > Vadose...
GGCGCTGCAGTGAACATCGTGGTGCGTACACGGGATATGAAATTGAGCGTGCACGGGACCGTGCAGGTGGTGCACCCCGGCTTCGGCATGGGAGTCAAGTTCAGCCTTAAAACCCCTGACCAGCAGGAACAGGTCAGGCAACTCATTGCCTGCCAAGCTCCCCAGACCACCGTCTAGCAGGACTCACGAGGTCACACGAATTTCTCCAGCCTGAAGAATTTGTTTCCCACGCCTGCAACTCTGCTCCAACAATCGCTCTATACCGGTGTTTTCTTTTCCTCCAGTGCAGTCTTTCGGAAGTAGTCCAGAGACATCCGCAGTCCTGTCTCCAGATCAATCTTCGGCTCCCACCCCAGCAGAGTCTTGGCCTTGGTGATGTCCGGCCGCCGCTGCTTGGGATCATCTTGGGGCAACGGCTGGTGCCGGATCTTGCTCTTCGATCCCGTGACCGCCAGCACGCGCTGGGCACACTCCAGGATGGTGAATTCGCTCGGGCTCCCGATGTTGACCGGCAGGTGTTCCGCCGACTTTGCCAGCCGCAGCAAGCCTTCGATCTCGTCACCCACGTAGCAAAAGCTGCGGGTCTGGCTGCCATCACCGTACACGGTCAAATCTTCGCCACGCAGCGCCTGTTTCATGAAGTTAGGGATCACGCGGCCGTCATTGGGCTGCATGCGCGGTCCATAAGTATTGAAGATGCGTGCGATGCGCGTGTCCACTTGGTGATAGCGGTGGTAAGCCATGGTCACGGCCTCAGTGAAGCGCTTGGCTTCGTCGTAAACCGAACGCGGGCCGATGGGATTCACATTACCCCAATAAGTCTCCTTCTGCGGATGCTCTAGCGGATCGCCATAGCATTCTGAAGTCGAGGACACTAGATACTTCGCCCCATACTTGAGCGCCGCGTCCAGCGCATGAAACGTGCCCAGTGAACCGACTTTGAGTGTGGCGATTCCATGCTGGGTGTAATCCACGGGACTGGCGGGCGAGGCGAAGTGAAACACATAATCCACCTTGCCGCAGTCAAACGGTTGGTTGATATCGATCTGGCGGAAATCGAACCGGGCTTCGTTGCTTAGATGATCGAGATTGGACCGCCTGCCGGTCACAAGGTTATCGGCCGCGATCACCGAGTAGCCTTCCGCCAGCAATGCGTCACACAGGTGGGAGCCGAGGAATCCAGCTCCGCCGGTCACCAGGGCACGTGGTTTGCTCATGATTTCTTGAGCTTCCTGGAGGAAGGGCTCACGGCGCCAGGCTGAGTCTCGGGGGTGGCGGCGGTACGGCCGACGCTGTAGTAGGTGAATCCCTGAACGGCCATGGCGCCGGGGTCATACAGGTTACGACCGTCAATCACGATGGGATACTTCAGCTGCTTGTGCAGGCGGTTCAAATCCAACGCAGCAAACTCGTCCCATTCGGTCAGGATGAGGAGCGCATCGGCGCCGCTGGCGGCTTCATACGCGCTGCTCACGAACTCTATGTTCGAATTCAGAATCTCCCGCGCCCGCTCTGCTGCCGCGGGATCATACGCGGCAATCTTGCAGCCCTCTTGCAGCAAAGCCTGCACCAGCAGAACGGCGGGCGATTCGCGGATGTCGTCCGTGCCCCCCTTGAAGGCCAGCCCCAACACTCCCAGCCGCTTACCGCGCAGCGTCCATAATGCACTGCGTATCTTGCGCAAGAAGCGGTGGCGCTGTTCCTCGTTGATGCGCATTACTTCGTCGAGCAAACGAAACTCGTACCCGCACTCCCGTGCCACTGCGCGGAATGCCATCAAATCTTTGGGGAAGCAGGAGCCGCCATAGCCGATACCGGGATTCAGGAAACGCGGCCCGATGCGGCTGTCGCTCCCGATTCCCTGGCAGACCTGCTGCACGTTCGCTCCCACCGATTCGCAAATCGACGCCACCGCATTGATGAACGAAATCTTCATGGCAAGAAATGCATTCGACGCGTGCTTGATCAGTTCCGCGCTCATGGTGCTGGTGACGATCAGAGGCGGCGGAATGCGTGAACCGCCGGGTTGCGGAATCGCATCCGGGCGGCGGTAGTAACTGCCATCGGTCAGCGGAGCATAGATCTCGCGCAGCAGGGAAGCGCTGCGGTCGCTGTCAGCCCCCACCACGATGCGGTCCGGATACAGAAAATCCGTCACCGCCGTGCCTTCCCGCAGAAACTCGGGGTTGGAGGCAACGTCAAAGGAATCCGGCGGGGCCGCGTTGCGCAGAATGATTTTGCGAATCCAATCGCTGGTGTAAACCGGAACCGTGCTCTTCTCCACCACCACCTTATACCCGTTGATGGCGCCGGAAATGCTGCTTGCTACCGACTCCACATATGAGAGATCCGCTTCCCCCTGTTCTGTGGGCGGGGTGCCCACAGCGATGAAAATCGCTGCGCTGGCGCGCACCGCTTGCTGCAGGTCATCGGTAAAATTCAACCCGCGGCCACGGTGGCGCTGCAGCAATTCCAGCAGAAAATTTTCGTGGATGGGAACCTGGCCGCTTTTCAACGCCTCCAGTTTCTGCTGATCGTTGTCTACCAGAATGACGTCGTGGCCCAGATCAGCGAAACACGCTCCCGCCACCAAGCCCACGTACCCTGATCCCACCACCGCAATGTGCATCCCAACGCCCTTCCGGACGGAACAAAGTGACCACTCGCCGTCAAGAAACATACTTTATCAGCTTCCTCCGCAGGGCGGAGAGTGACAAATGCAGTGCAGCCGGGCGAGATTGCAAAACGGGACAGCGGCATGGCCGCCAGGCGGAGGGCCTTATCACACATCGAGGTGACCGCTGTCATAGGTATGGCGTCCAAAATCGGGAATGACAATGAACCAAAAGGAGGTCATCTATGCCAGTCCTCCTGATAGCCCTTCTCCCTTTGGCTGTTTTTGGAGCACCCTGCTAATGACTGCGGCCATCCTCGAGACCCGGATCGGGAACAAGCCGAAAGGAACAGCCAACCCCCAGGACACAGCCCTTGCCGGCGGAAAGCATCTGGCTAGGTAGTGATTCGGATCTGTCGTATCTCCTTCGTTTTGTAACGATCTCCGTTTCAAGTTGACAACTCAGTCATTTCGGGGGAAACTCCGCTCAATCACTCTGAACTGACGCTAGCGTGCTTGTGGCATCTCCGGGACAAGAACGGAGTGGTGCCAAGCAGCCTCAGATCAGCAGTGTCCGGGCTAGTTGCACGCCCATAGTTGCATGGCTCATCAACCCACGTGGCGAACCGATCCTTCCGGGCATCCCCAGTCTGCCGCCGAAAAATCTTCCCAGCCCAGCGAGCCAGCGTGGATCGGGGAGGGCGGCGCAGTCCAGTTGGCGGAACTCGTGGCAACCTTGGCGTCTCACGGCGTTGGAGCAGCGTCAACCGATCTGGCGCTCGATCTTTTGCTCAATGAAATTGTCGAGCAAGCGTGCCTGGCGACTACCGCGACCGGAGCTGCCATCGCTCTGGTCCGCGGAGATGAGATGGTCTGCCGTGCCACCACGGGGCCCAATGCGCCCGACCTCGGCGTCCGTCTGAACACGCAATCCGGCCTCTCGGGTGCGTGCGTGCTGACCAGAGAGGTGCAGCGCTGCGGCGACACTGAAAGCGATCCCCGCGTTGATGCCGCTTCCTGCCGCCTCCTTGAGGTCCGCTCGATCCTGGTCCTCCCTCTGTTGAAGGAGGGAGAGCTCCTCGGAGTCATCGAGATCTTTTCTGGGCGTGCCGATGCCTTCGGCGATCGCGATATCCAGACGCTGCAAGCCCTTTCTCGGCGCGTCGTGGACAATATCCAGCGCGCCGCCGAAGCTGCCGCCTCGCCGCCTGTCGCGGATCCTGCTACAGCAGCCGTAAGTGTGCACGAGAATCAGGCCGAACCTGCCGCGCCCCCCGCTGAACTCGAGCGAAAAGCGCCGGACGGGAGAGTCCACCCGCACGATTACTGGACTGGCGCCCTTACTGCGATAGTGATTGGATTGGCATTGTTCTTGGGTTGGGTGGTGGGACGCGCCGCTTGGCGAGCCGCCTTAAGCATAGCTAATCCGCAAACAGGAGTGACTTCTCCCGCACAAGAGTCGAAGGATGCGCCAACCGTGGAGGCGTCAAATGCCAATGCTCGGCCTACTCGGCCTGCGGCCGCGAAGCAGCCGGTTGGCTCCGCTGTGCCGATCCCACCCAAGACAAAAGGCGCGAGCGGCGAAACCAGGAGCGGGACCGGTGCCCCTGCCGCCGGCAGCCTGACTGTGTACGAGAACGGCAAAATCATTTTTCAAATGACGCCGCCGGAAAAATCACACTACTCCAGACCCGGGCTCCCAACTGAAGCAGCGCGTCGGGACGCAACCACGGATGAGAGCCATACCCCTCCGCCCGCCAAACCGATACCGGTTTCCCCGGAAACCGCCAGCACGTACCTGATCGATCGGGTGGAACCCCAGTATCCGGAGCAGGCAAGGGAGCAGCACATTCAGGGCCCGGTCGTGGTGGACGCGCTAGTGGATAAAGACGGCGCCGTCGAAGTGCTTAAGGTGGTCAGCGGTGATCCGCAGTTAGTGTTGGCGGCCACCGATGCGGTCCGCCACTGGCGTTTCAAGCCCTACCGCCCGCATGGCCAGCCAGTAGGGTTCGAGACTCGGATCACGGTAAACTTCACGCTCCCCTGAAACAGTCCTCAGTCGTCAGCCTGAACCTGCAGCCCTGTCGACTGACGACTGACAACCTCTTCTAGCCATACGCCAGTTCTTTCGCCCGCTGGGTCGCTTTGACCACCGCCTTGATCAGCGTGACCCGCAGCTTGCCCTCTTCCAATTCCATGATGCCGTCGATCGTGCACCCCGCCGGGGTGGTAACCGCGTCTTTCAGCAATGCCGGGTGATCCCCCGTCTTCAGAACCACCGTGGCCGCTCCCAAAGTGGTTTGGGCAGCCAGCAGCGTGGCCACATCGCGAGGCAACCCAACTTTCACGCCTGCTTCCGCCAAAGATTCCAGGATGATGTAGATGTACGCCGGGCCACTGGCCGAGAGTCCGGTCACCGCGTCCATGTGCTTCTCGTCCACCACCACCGTTCTTCCTACCACGTTGAACAACCCGCAGGCGATTTCCACGTGCCGGGCATCGGCGAACTTTCCCTTGCACAGGGCGGTCATGCCGCAGCCCAGTACGCAAGGCGTGTTCGGCATGGCGCGTATCACTGGTACATGACGCGCCAGCGCTTTCTCGATCTGGCTGGTGGAAACCGAGGCGGCCACGGAGATGATCAACTGTTTCTTGGAAACAATGGGACGGATCTGCTCCATCACTTCTTGCACCACCTGCGGTTTCACGCACACGAACACGATGTCCGCCTTGCGCACCGCCCCCAGGTTATCGGTGCCGACCGGTATGCCGAGCTTTTCCGCCAGGGAACGCGCCCGCTCCTCGTGTTGGACTGTGGCGACCGTCGACTGGGGAGAGAGCAGACCCTTCTCCAGTAGCGCCTTGAGCAGAATCCCGCCTATTTTGCCCGCCCCGAGGACCGCTACGCGCTTTCCTGAAAGATCGAAACCCATTTGATTGCCTCTCATTCCTGATCGATGTTGGGCAGGATTCTTAATTGCCAGCCAAAAATATACTTCAACGGTTTCCGTGGAAGTACGGTTTCAGAAATAAGCCCTGCGCGAAGTCGAAAAGGCGAGCCAGAACATCAAACAATATATCTGACCACACAGAAGGAATCCACGAACTGGCAAATGGTGCGGTAGAGACCTGAGAACTAGAAACTGAGAACCGAGAACTGGACCCTAAGACCTGATACCTGACTAAGACCTTGGCGCCTCACACCTGTGGCACAGACCTGCTCTACGGCGTCACTGTCAGTGCCACTTGCACGGTATGACTGATCGAGCCGGAAGTAGCGGTTACCGTGACAGTATACGTTCCCGGCGGCGTGCCCGGCTGACCAGCGCCGCCGCCTCCGCCTTGCAGACCGCCGCCACAAGCTATCCCCAGGCAGAGCAGCACAACGAGAAGCATCAGCGACAAGCAAGAGGCGAAGCGCTTCCCACGTCCGCGATGCCTCAATCCGCAGAAAACCAGGAGTAGGCCGGGCAGCGGCAACCACAGCGCGTAGAGTGGCGCGCCAGCAATTCGGGCGGACGCGGCAATGGGCGCCGTTGTCGCAATCGTCAGCACGACGTTCGTGTTACCGCTGCCCGCGGCCACCTGCGTCGGACTGAATGAGCACGTACTCAGTGCAGGTAAGCCGGAGCAAGACAGAGTCACATTGCCTGGAAACAGGCTTCCGTTTCCCAGCGGCGTCACATCCAGGCTGTTGTAGGTCGCCGTTCCCCCGGCTTTGACGGTCTGGGCGCCAGAGTTATTGTTGACGGCGAAATCGAAAATGACGTTCAGAACTACCGCTGCCGAATGCGTAATGTTGGCCGCGTCGGTTCCGGTCGCAACAATGCTGAAGTTGTAGTTCTGCACCACATTGCTGCCCGCCGTAACCGTGAACGCCGCACCGCTCGCACTCGGCGTAAGGCTTGCCGGAGAAGGCGTACAGGTCAGTGGCGCGCCTGCGCCACAGCTCAGGTTCACGGCGCTGCTGTAGCCGCCAGACGAGGTCAGAGTGCCATTGAACGTGGCTGATCCGGTCACAGGCGCGGTCTGCGGCGTATTGCTGATTGCGAGCGTGTAGTCCCCTGTAGTGGTGGCATTGGTGACGGCCAGAGACAAATTCTGCGTCCGGGTAGGACCGCCCGTCGCGGATCCATTAATCGTTATCGAGAAGGTTCCGGTCGGTGTACTCGAGGTCGTACTAATGGTCAACGCGACCGCCGCCGGGTTGGCCGAAGTTGGATTCACCGAACTCGAAGGCTGAAAGTTGCAGGCTGCTCCGGCGGGCAGGCCGCTGCAGGAAAGAGCCACGGCGGCGTTAAACGATCCCGCTGCCGTCACCTGGAAGCTCACTGGCCCGGAGGTGTTGGAACTGCTTACCGTCACGCTCACCGGCAATGGCGCAGTCAGATTGAAGTCCACCACATGCAGTGTGAGGGCAAAGTCGTGCGTGACCTTGTTTGCGTCCGTTCCAACTCCGTGGACGTTGAACAAATAATCGGCCACAGGACCGCTGGTGTTCAAGCTAAACGGGGCACCAGAGATGGTCGGAGTCAAGCTTGGAGTCACGGAGCACGTGGGAGGCGCCGGCATGGGCAAACTCCCGCAACTCAAGTTGACCGAACTGGCGTAGCCGTTCAGTGCCTGGAACGTTCCGCTGAATACGGCAGATTGGCCGGCGAAGACGGTCAAAGCGTTGTTGGGGACGGCAATCTGAAAATCCGGCGCCGCGATCAGCGTAAACACCCACACCCCCCGGCCGTAGCTCGAGGCCCGCAGCTTTTTCGTCCCGGCGGAATTGAACATACCCAGCGCCGTCACCGCCACATTTGGCAGGTAACCTGTTTGTTGGCCGTTGAGCGGATTCGGCGCCGGTCCTACCTCCGTCCAGCTCGCGCTGCCTGTGCTACTCGAAAACACGCCTACGTCAGTGGCCACGTACACCGTTCCGGTAGTCGGACTCGAACCCTTGTCCACCAACACCGCGTTGGCCGGCGCATCCGGCAGATTGGCAGTGAAGTCCGTCCAGTTCGCGCCCGCGTTGGTCGTCTTCCACACATGCGATACATGGAAACCCATGATCGTGACATAGGCGGTCTTGCCAGTTGCATCCGAGGTGTCGATCGCGATTCCCGAAATCGGAAAGCTTCCTGGATTGATCGTGCCGGTGCGGTCGAGCCAGGTCCCGGCTCCGCCGCTGGCATTGGTTGTCACCCAGATATGACCGCTCGTAGGCATGGAGGGGCCGAGTCCGTCCGTGCCGGCATAGATCACGTTGGAAAAACCGTTGGTATCCTTGAGCCCGCCTGCCGCCAGCGACCGCACTAAATTCATTTCACTACTGGTGCAGGCGGCGGCGCTTCCGGTCTCGAAGTTGTTAGTGAGGACAGTGAATCCTGTACCGGTCGTGGCCCCGCGCCACACCCTGCAGGTGCCCACAAGCAGTTCTCCGGAATTTTGCGGATCGAGGATGTAGGGCGTGTAAAACGCCCCCGAATCGCCTCCCACCGTGGCATTTGAGACCACCTCGTCATTGCTGAAATCTTGCGCGTGGCAGCTTATTCCCAGCGGGCACCTCTGGATGCTCACGTCGGTGTTCGCGGTAAACCACTCCGTGGGGTTGTCCGGGTTGATCGCGTTGTAGCCGCCGTCACCGGAATTCACATTGAGCCAACTGGTACTGGTTTGGGATGAAGCGGTGGCCGGCGAGCCGTTGTCCTGGGTTCCGCCCAGGAGCGTATTCGGGTCGGTGGGATGTTGCGAGAAGGAAACAAACTGGGTCATCGAGCCCAGTGTCTGATTCAGGCTGTCGAACTGATTGCTGCCGCCACAAGCGCCGGTAGTCAGGCCGGTGTAGCCATCCAGCGCGCGGTAGATTCCGCCATCATTCGCGAAGTACAGGATGGCCTTGCTGTTGGCCACCATGAAATCCAGATCGTGCTGGTCAGGATGAATGTGCGCAATCGAGCCCAGATCCGGCGGACAGCCGTAGGCGTGCGTCAGGTTCAGGAACCTGTTCGATCCAGTACCGCTGCAGGTGGGCGAAAGGCTGGTGATGGTGCATTTGTAAATGTTGATCGCTCCGGCGTAAAGGTCGGTGGCCATCCCGTTGGGCACCGCTGCCAATTCCAGGTTGTAAGATCCCTGCGATGTTCCGCAGCCGCCAGATATGTCGCCACAGTTGGTGATGCTGGTGTCGCTAAGTTGTGTCCAGGTACTGCCACCGTTCGTGGTCGTCCAGATGCCTTGGTCGTTATCACTGGCGTCCACGTACCACACGTACATTTCATTGCGGCCGGGAACCACCGCAAACTCGCCCCGGTAAATAGGGCAACTGCTGGGGGATGCCGTATGTGGAGGGCACGCGAAACTGCTCAGCCCCGTCCCCGGCTGAGTGGCGAGGCGGGCCCAATTGATGCCGTCGCTGGAGGAATAAATCCCGTGATAGCGCATCGCGGCAAAAAACTCTCCCGCGGCTGCGTTATAGACCACCGAAGTCGCCGAGCCTGGATCAATAGTCGCACTGACATCTTTCACGCTGGCGTAGGTCCAGGAAAGGCCGACGTTGGTCGAGTAGTAGAGTCCGCGGTTCACGGTCACCGGATTCTCCAGACCCTCGATATTGCCCTGTGCCGCAGCCGCCGCTGCGGCCACGACCAGGCTGGGATTCGCCGTGCTGAATGCGATCTTGCTGAACCCCAATCCCGCGAAAGAACGTGTGCGCGTGCTGTCCTGCGAGATCAGTGCCCAGGTATTGCCCGCATCGGCGGAACGCAGAATGCCCAAACCGTAGTAAGAATCTAGCGAGCTGTTCGTTTCCCCTGTCCCTACCAGGATTAGGCTATTAGCGGGATTGGTATTTCCCGGCTGAATGGCGATTGTGCCCACGGCCAGCGTCGCCTGATTATCAATCACGGCAGTCCAGGTGACGCTCGCAGCACTCGGGCTCAATGGGCCGGCATTGGTGGACTTCCACACACCACCGTAGGCGCCGCCCACATACACCGTGTTTCCGTTTGAGTCCGCGGGATCCACTGCAACCGCGGTGGCGCGCCCGGAAACCCAGTTGTAATCCTGCCCTCCGAATCCGGTTGCATCGGAGGCCAGCGGCGCAGGCCCAAGTGGCGCCCACAGCTTGAGCGCTGATGCCTGCGGCAATGCATTCGTCCCCGCATTCCGTGCTGCCGCCGCGCGTGCTGCCCGCAAGAGCATTTTCTGCAGGTGGGCACGGTAACGCAGCGCTGCCGCCGACTGCCCGGGAAAAGTACGGCCGTGCATGAACCACTGTTCGCGCTGCTTGGGCTGGTCGCGGTCCTGATCTCGAATCGGCTCGTATTCCGAGTGAACCTTCGCGCCCTGCCCGAAAGCGAGCACGCTGAAAAGAGTCACCAGCCACAGCGCGAGGATGTGGACACGCCGGCGAAAGTACATATGCACCTGGGGAGACTGGAGAACCTATCACCACGACTACCACGCATCCCAAGAGACGGGAAGCGTAGAGTCGCTTGCAATTTTCTTTCTGGTATCTAAACGGGAATACGAGGCGGACAGTAGTGGACTACCCGAAAGTTGACTTGACTGGAAGCCGGTTGGCTCTGTTGACATCCCAAAATGCGCAGCGATAACCGGGGTTGCCGTGGAAGAGCGGCGCTTCAGCGCCGCGTCGAATCCAGCCCCAACACGCGGGCTTCAGCCCCAGTGGACCACAGGGCCTGAAGGCCGTGCTCTCGTACCGCTCAAATACGCGGCGCTGAAGCGCCGCTCTTTCTTCAGCCATACCGTAAGTGCCACGGAATAAAGACGGCTTTAGCCGCTGCGGGTCCAAAGAGCGCGCGACACGACTTTTTCAGCAGCCTTCGGTCAACCTCGACTTCTACTTCCAGAATAGCAGTTTCGAGAGAGGAAATGGGACATGTCGGCTGAAGATATATTCCAAGCCGATTGAGTAACTTACGTCGAATTGCTCAAGTTTAGGGTCTTGACAAGATTTCCACAGAAGGCTGAAGCCCGAGGTCGGACGTCCGACGTCCGCCTTCCTACTCATACCTCAGCGCTTCAATCGGATCCAGGCGCGCCGCCTTGCGTGCGGGATAGAAACCGAAGAAGATCCCCACCGCCATGGAGAAGATCACGGCAGCCACAATCGCGGCGGGGGAGACCAGCACGGGCCATCCCAGCGTCTGCGTGATGGTGTAGGAAGCGCCCAATCCGAAAACGATCCCAATCGCTCCGCCCACCAGGCTGAGCACGACGGCCTCGATCAGAAATTGTTGTTGCACATCTCCCTCAGTGGCGCCGATGGCCATGCGAATGCCGATCTCACGCGTGCGCTCCGTCACCGAGACCAGCATGATGTTCATGATCCCAATGCCGCCCACGATCAACGAGATGCTGGCGATCGAAGCCAGCAGCACGGTAAACAGGCGGGCCTGCTGGTCGGCGAGGTCGGCCACGTCAGCCAGGTTGCGCACGAAGAAGTCGTCATCCTGTGCTGAGCGGATGCGGTGCCGGTCGCGCAAGAGTGCCGTGATCTGCTGTTGCGCCGTGTAGCTGGCCTCGCGCGACACCGCCGAGACCATGATCCAGCGCAACCAGTTCTGGCCCGTGATTTTTTTCTGCAAAGTGGTGATGGGAACCAGAATGATGTCGTCCTGATCCTGACCCATCGCGGCCGAAGTTCCTTTGGGCATCAGCAAGCCCACGACTTTGAACGGCAGATTGTTGATGCGGATGGTCTCGCCAATCGGGTCAGTCGCTCCGAACAGGTTCTTGCGTACGGTTTCGCCAATCACGGCGATGTTGGCGGCCATGTCGACATCGCCCTGCGCGAAAGAAGTTCCCTCGGCAAAGGGCCAACTGCGAATATCGAAGTATTGGGGCTCAGTGCCGTTGAGGCTGGTGGCCCAGTTGTCATTGCCGAAGACCACCTGCCCCGAAGATTGGCTGCCCGGAGCGGCTGCCTTCACCGCCGTGCACTCGCGCAGGATGGCCTGCATGTCCTCGTAAGTCAGTGTCTTGGTTGCGCCCCAGCCCATGCGCATGCCGCCGCGAGTTATCGTACCGGCAGAGACAAACAGCATGTTCGAACCCATGGCCGCAATCTGTTGCTGCGCCTGCTCCTGCGCGCCCTGGCCCACGCTTACCATGGCAATCACCGCACCCACCCCGATGATGATGCCCAGCATGGTCAGGCTGGAGCGCAGCTTGTTGCGGGCCAGCGCCCGCATCGCAATGCGGATGATTGCCAGTAAATCCATAGTTCCTTCCTAAGCCGCCTTGGGCGGAGGTGCCGCGATCTTCCCCAGCTTCACCAGGCGGGCCACGATCGAACCCACGCTGCGATTGTGCTTCTTCGCGATCTCGTGGAAATCGGTGCCGTTCCGTACTTCCTCGCAGATCTGGGCGTCTTCCGCGTGAGTCCACTTTCTTCCCGCGTTGACGGGCTTGTTCCTCTCGCGCTGCTCCAGTTGCACCAACGCTGCCAGCGCCCGATTTAGCGCTTTAACGGTTTCCGGCTGCCGATAAACGGAGTCAGCTTCCATCGACTCTCCGGTTTCCGGATTCACTCCATTCGCCAGCGCTCGCATGACCTTCAAAGCTTCCTGAATCTCCATGGCAGAACCTCCTGGCCAAATCGTAGCC
>Ga0099828_10002716_pt1 | contig 12234 bp, 8 predicted proteins | sample CZO8metaG_2_FD_79338 | JGI IMG/M metagenome (GOLD analysis project Ga0099828, IMG submission 79338) | Vadose zone soil microbial communities from the Eel River Critical Zone Observatory, Northern California, USA - CZOApr15con2H1.8 metaG | ecosystem: Environmental > Terrestrial > Soil > Vadose...
CGCTGGTGGGCGAGCTTGCTACCTGGTTCGTACCGATCAAGTTCCACGTCCCAGCGGAGGCATTTGCCGCGGGGGTGATTGCCGCGGGTGCGAATACGGCCAGGGCGGCGACGGATGCGGCGATGGATCTCCTCACGTTCTCTCCCCCCCTTCGTTTTGGAAGAAGTGACTCCGGTCCGCTCCTTTCATATCACGGATCGGTGCCTCTACGTCTGGGGCTTCGATGGTGACACCGGCTGCCCAGGCGATTACCGGGCGCCGCTAATGTCCATTCCGAACTGGAGCTTGTCCGGCTGAGCGTAGCGGTCTAGGTATAAGCGCTTGTTGGCAAAAGGCAGAACAAGGCAAGCTGGGGTCAGGTTGGGCTCCCGCCCAGGAGACGGCTCAGGGTCGGTCGGATCATCCGTGGTGCGATAGAACCACTCAAGCTCCTCACGCTTGGCGAGAACGATGAAGTCAAAACCTTGGCTAAACCCCCCTGATGGCGCGTGCCGCGCCACCTCCAACACTCGCCTGAGTACGTCATCAGGAATCGGCTTCTGCTCAAACTTTCGAACCATTCGTCGGCGGCGTACGACGTCGTGAAACTCCATGCCAGCACCCTAACTGTTCATCGACGCTGGCATCAGCGTGCCCTAAACCACGCCACGATGACGCTTTCGATAGCTACTTGGTATCGGTAGCTAGTTATGCTCGCGTTTCCCCGGCTCGCCGACACCAGCGTCGTTGAGTAAGCATCGACGATGCTTATCCCGTCAGCGCTGACGCTCCCGTCGCGGTCTCCGCCGCATCACTTTCCGTGTAGCCGGTTGTGATGCCCCCCATCAAGGAAGCGAGCACTCTTACGGTCAGGTGCGAAAGCACGAATACACCTACGACGGCGACGCCGACACCCAAGACCTCGATGCCGAGCTGCTTCATAGAGGCTCCGCCTCCCCCGAAGAACAGTCCGTTGGGCAGGCTGGGAAAGCCGGAACCGGTCGCGAACTGGTTTTGAGCGAAGAAGGCGATCATCAGCACGCCGAAAATACCGCCCACGAGATGGCCCGGAAACAGCCCGACCGGATCTGACATCCACGTAGCGCGCCCGATGAACTTTTCTGCGTAGACGAAAATCGGTCCGCACAGCAGCCCGAGGATGAGCGCGCTGCCTGGGCTCACGAAGCCGGCGAGCGGGGTGATCACGATCAAGCCCATCAGGATGCCGTTCACAACATAGAGCGGATTGAAGATTTCGCGGGTCAGGATGTAAGCGGTCAGGGAGGTAGAGACCATCGCCGCGGCGGCGGCGACAAAGGTCGTCTCCACCACGATGATCGCCTCGTCGTTGAAGGCGAGCACGCTGCCCGGGTTGAAGCCGAACCACCCGACCCAAAGGAGGAGGATGGCGATGGTCAACCAGCCGGCGTTGACTCGGTAAGAAACCGCCGGACTGACTTTGTGGCCCTTCGCTCTTTCCTCCCGCCAGATCTGCCATACGATTCCGAGACCCGCCGCGCCGGCCGCCCCGTGCACCACCAGCCCACCCGCGAAGTCGACCATGCCGAGCTTGGCGAGCCATCCACTGGGGTTCCAGATCCAGGCGGCCGGCAGCGCCCAAATGAGCGCGAGATAGACGACCGAATAGATGGCAAAAGCGGACACCTTCATCTTGTGAAGCGCCACCACTCCGACCAACGCCAGCGTTACGGAGGCGAAGGCGGTCTCGAAGAGAAAGTAAGTCCCCGTGCGAAGCCCGGCACCGGTCACCGACCACCAGCTGTCGGCGATACCCGGCGAGAAGCCGCCCAGGAGGAGTCCGGGGCCGTACAGGGGATTGCCGATAATGCCGCCAATGGTGGGCGCGAAAGCCGTATTGAAGCCGACTATGGCCATTACGAGCACAGCTAGGCCGGTGATGAGGATCGTCTTCACCAGGCTCCGGACCACACGCTCGCCGAGCTCGCCGACCTCCAGCAGCCCAACGGCTATGGTCATCATGAAAACGAAGAGGCCGCAGATAAGGACCCATAGGTTGTTGGCTAAGACGGCGGCCGTCATGTTGCCGACATATCGGTCGCAAGCTTACTTGCCGATCTCACCTTTGGAGTGTCGGAGTTCTTTCCATCGCCTGTAAACCTCTGAACGAGCTTGAAGCTCCGGCACGCCAGATAACGCTTTTGGCAGCGTCGAATCCGATGGTCGGTTTTGGGCTCGGTCTGAAGCTTGTCGCCCCCGCACACGTTTTGAGATAACTGCTGGAGGCGCCCGAACGCGACAAGGGTCGCAGACCAGGTTTCGCCCCCCAGCACGCGCCGGGCCACAGTGAGCTGGCTGTCATTGACCGACAGCGCGGGCGTAGGCGGACGGTTGTGAACTTAGACCGACGTCTGCGGACGACCCCCCGCAGTTTTGAAGACCGCGGGTCTATCGTCCGTAACCGTCCTCTGGAGTCCGCGCAAGTTCGGTCATAAAGGGCCTCAATCCATGACCGTCCGCATTAGTCCGCAGACGTCCGCTCACTTGGCTGTCAGCGACCCACACTGACGCGGGGTCTCTTAATCCCAAGGTTCAATGTTCGACACCCTGCGCGAGCACCAGGATGCACACTGGGCCTTCGTCATCAAGAAGGCGCTAGCATACGGCGGTTCGACCCACCGGCTGGGCACTGGCAAGGAGGGGTTGCCATGGATACAGACGAGCGCGCGACGAAAGCGACTGGCATGTCGCGCCGAAACTTCATCAAGGCAGGCGGCGCGGCTCTGGGGGGCGCGGCCATCACGGGGCTGAATTTCGAGACACAGGCGCTCGAGGCCTTCGCCGCCGACCCCGGACGAACCCTTCATGACGGCCGCGCGGGAGACGTCGGCATGTCGCAAGCGCGGCTCGACGACGTCGCGGCGCGCGTCCAGAACCGCATCGACCGCGGTCTGATGCCCGGCGCAGTGATCCTCGTCGCCCGGCACGACCAGGTTGTCCTCCATCAGGCGATGGGCGCGAAGGAAGCGGGCAAGGACGCCATGACGAAGGACACGCTCTTCGACCTCGAGTCGAACACCAAGGTCCTCGCCACCGCGATCTCCTACATGATCCTGATCGAGCGGGGCACCGTAAGCCTCAGCGACCCGGTGGCGAAGTTCCTACCGCACTTCGGCACCAACGGCAAGGAACATGTGACGCTGCGCGACATGCTCCGGTACTCGTCCGGCCTGCCGATCGACATCAACCTGCCCGGAGCTCCGAATCTCGCCGACGTGCCGAGCCCGAGCGACCTCTGGACGCTGATGGAAGAGACGCCACTCGAGTATCCGACCGGCACGAAGGTCGAATACTCCGACCTGACCTACCGCCTCCTTGGCCATACATTAGAGGCGATCACCGGCCAGAACCTGCAGACGTTTGCGAAGGCCAACGTCTGGTCGAAGCTCGGCATGACGCGCACGACGTACAACCCGCTTGACAACGGCTTCACGGTGTCCGACACCGCAGCCACCGGGCCGGGCTCATGGAACCTGCGCACCGGGATCATCCGCGGCGTTGTGGAGGACGACTTCGACTGGGTGATGGGCGGCATCGTCGGCTGCGACGGCCTCTTCTCGACCGCCCACGACATCGCCGTCTTCCTCCAGATGATCCTCAACGAGGGTTCGTACGGCGGCGTGAAGATCGTCAGCCCGTCCACCGTCCGCACGATGACGGCCGATCAGACGGCGCAGGTGAACGAGACGGTCGACATAGACCCGATCTCGAACCTGCTGTTCACGCCCAAGGGTTACGGTTGGGAGCTGTGGACGCACCGGTTCTCGAGCGGCGGTATGCGGCTGACGTCGGGCTCTTTCGGCAAGGCGGGCGGCGCCGGCACTTTTTTCTGGGTGGACCGCCGGCGCGACCTGTTCGGCGTCTTCCTCACCAACCACGGCCTGCCGGTTCCGTTCGACGGGCCGGGCTGGGCGGCCATGCTCGACAACATCGGGGTCTACGAGTTCTTCGACGGGGTGATCAACTCGCTCAACAGCGAGCGGCGGGACTAGCGACGGCGAAGCCGGGCTCCACCCCGGCTTTGCCGCCCCCTTCGACCTCTATGCGGGATCGCGCCCAAGGGGACGGCTTGGCCTGGCTCGGGTGCAAGCGGTGGTGTTCGCCTACGAGTCGGGCTTCGTCTCGGCCGGAGGCCCTGCCTCGAATGAGCTCGGAAAGTTACGAGACTCGGAGCAGCTCGATCGCCTGCTCCGAGTCTGAAGCGAGGGACCCTCTCCGGGAGCTACGGGATCGGGTTCACCTGGATTTGAACTGTGTTTTGCGAGACGTTTCCAGGCTCGACGGGCCTTTCTCCTTTCAGTAACACGGGTCCAACGGCTTGGTCAGGAAGTCATCCGCACCGAGAATGAGTGCACTGTTACGAGCAACCGGCGTCGTGTCACCAGTGAGGACGACCACCGGGAGGTAGCCCAGACTTTCGCGCGCGCTGCGCAGTCGGCGCAGGGTCTCAAGCCCGTCCGGATCAGGCATATGCAGGTCTAGCAACACGAGATCGGCCTGGAATTCCGCGAAGGCCCGTTCAACCTCACGTGAACTTGTCAGGCCGCGTATGTCGTCGGCGACACTAGCCAGATACGCCTTGAGGAGTTCGACATTGGCGGGCCCGTCGTCCACGATCAGGATCCTTTGGGTCATGGCGTCTATTCCACTGGAAATCGCGTTCGCTAACGGTTGCCGATGTCCGACAGAATGGCTGTCAGCTTGGCTGTCAGGACCTCTGCCTCCTTCCGACGCACGGTCCCGAACCGACGTCGTGCCGTGTCCTCGCAAATCCGCTCGTGCCCTCCAGGGTCCGCCAGATCTCGAATTGCCGCTGGCTGGTGTCCTTGCGTGTCCTCCCAGATCTCCTGGTGCCGGGATTCTGTGACCCGGTTGTGAGCCGGCTCGTGGGAATCAGGTCCGTCGCTGGCCGCTGGTTTGAAGTTCCGGGGGCATTGGCCTAGACCGGGACGCCGTCAGGCCCTGTGCAACTCGAAGACCGGGTGCCGCAGGGCGCGGCCGGACGGATCTTGCAGTATGTCGCGGGCGCCCAGCATCCCTAGCATCAGCGTCCCCATCGGCACCCCCCGGACGAAGGACTTCATCACGTCCCTGAAGAAAGCGGCCTTCTCGTCCTGGGTCAGCTCAGCGGCCCTAACCGTTTCCGACCGCCGGCCAGCCCCGAGGGTCGCCTCGCCCGCCGCCCGCAGGTTGCGGACCCAGTTGCTGTCGCCGAAGGTGCCGATCACCCACCTCTGCCCGCCCACGGCGACCAGCGTGACCGGGGTCGTCCGGGGCAGACCGCTCCGCCGCCCGCGGATGGTCAGGATCGCCATGCTCGGCCCCATCGGCACGCCCATTCGCATGAGGCGCTGCATGAGCGGGGCCCCCAGACGGATATGGATTGGCGGGCGAGCGATCGACCTGGGGCTGGCAGCCATCGCCGAGCCAAACATAGCATTCAATTAAGCAGCCGCCGGCGGTGCGCTGAATCGCCCTGGATTTCTTGGAGACTCGGCGGCTTGGAATCATGCCCGTGTCGACCGGCTCCTACAACCTCTAAAGGCATTCGCCCCGGCCCAGTCAATCTGGGTGGACAATCTCGACATGCCGAAACCAGAGCACTTCGACGTGGTCATCGTCGGCGCCGGCGCCGCAGGCTGCGTCGTGGCCGGTCGGCTGGCCGAGGCGGGCGGCCGCTCCATCCTGCTGCTAGAGGCTGGTCACGATCCGCGGCCTGAGCTGCCTCCGCTGTTGGTCGACGGCTGGCGCATCACTCGTGATTTTGACTGGGGATACACCTCTGAGCCGGACGCGCTCGGCAACGTGCACAGGCTACGCCGGCACAAGCTCGTCGGCGGCACGGGCTGGGTCACTCGGTACGCGCTGCGCGGGTCGGCGGCGGGTTTCGACGACTGGCGATCCCGCGGCAACGTGGGTTGGGGCTTCGACGACATGCTGCCGTGGTTGAAGCGGCTCGAGCAGGACCTCGACTTCGGCGATCGACCCTGGCACGGCGAGAACGGTCCGATCCCAATCACGCGCTACCCAAAGGTGCCGTCCGGTGCAGTTGGCGACGCGACGCTACGGGCATATGAGGCGGTCGGCTTCACTGCCGTCGAAGACCTGAACCAGCCAGGCGTAGTCGGTTTCGGACGCATGCCGATGAGCTCTCGTGACGGCGTGCGTGTGACCACCGCACAGGCTTACCTGCCGGCGCTCGGCGCCGCTTCGACGCTACGCCTCCGAGCGAACACGGCGGTAGATGCCGTCACGTTCAAGGGATCACGTGCGACCGGGGTGGCGCTTGCCGACGGCACAGTCATCGGCGCCGACAAGGTTGTGCTTTCCGCGGGTACGTACGGAAGTCCTGCGATCTTGTTGCGCTCCGGCGTCGGGCCGAAGGAACACCTTCGCACGGTGGGGATCCCAACACGCGTGGACCTGTCTGGCGTCGGAAGCAACCTTGGATCCGACGTCGCCGTGGATGTCGACTGTGGCTACCGCGGTCAGGCGCAGGATGCACCGACCTTCCGCTATGTGGCGATTTTCCAATCGTCCGATCAGCTGGAGGGCAACGCTCCAAACCTCATGTTCTGGCCGACCGACCCATACGGAGATCCGGCGGTGTACACGATCGATACGCTTCTGCTCCGTCCCACGTCGCGCGGCTCGGTTTTCCTGCGCTCCTCCGACGTGGAAGCGTCCCCGATGATCGACCTGCGCCTCCTGAGCGAGCGCTCCGACCTCGATCGGCTGGCGGAAGGCTACGAGCGAGCTTACGAGGTCGCGGCCCAACCCGAGCTGAGGCGTGCGTGCGGAGGCCCACTCACGCCACTGGTTCGCGATCGCCGCCAGCTGCTCCGCATCGTGCGGGAGAGCGCGTATCCGCTACCTCACGTCTTCGGCACATGCGCGATGGGGACATCGCCTGAAGATGGCGCAGTCGTGGACGTATCCGGCCGCGTCCACGGGGCCGACGGCCTCTTCGTGGTCGACGCTTCGATAATGCCGAACGTACCCTCGGCGTTCACGCATCTCCCGACGATCGCGATCGCTGAGCGACTATCGGAGCATGTGGTTCGTGACGGATTTTCGGACCGGGATACCTCGCGGTCCTGACACAGATCGACAATTAAGGCGCCTACTCGCGCTCCGTGTGGCGACGCGCGGGATCAGATTGGCTGGCAGCAGCTGCCTTACCCGAGGAGCCCGGGGCCGCCTCTGCTGGTGGGCGAACGAACTTGTTAGGTCTCCTGCTCGACTGTTTGCCTGGCGATGGCCAAAATCAGGGGCGCATATTTCTCGTGGGCAGCCTGACGGCTGACACCAAGCATCTCCCCAACATCGGCCCACCTGTGGCCCCGCTCGATGGCTTCGCGTACGAATAGAACCAGCCATCCATCGGCCTCATCCCGAAGGTCACGGAGCAAGCGCACGCAGTGTGGATATTCGCCGACGGCCTCCCCGCGAGACTTGGCAAGTCGCTCCATCGCCTCTTTCAGGGCCGCACGCGAGTCCGCCGTTGAGACGCCTGGCCGACTGTGTCTACGCCTGAGCATGGCGTCAGGATAGCCTGACAAGTTCGCGTGGTCAAGACTTCCTGACGAGCCTGCCAGGGCCGATCGCTGTCCCAGCGCCTCTTTCAGCGGCTTGGCTCAGAACCTGCCGGTGCGTATAAAACTGCGCCAAAAGCGTTCTCAGTTTGGGCGGAGAGACCGACCCGCTCAGTCTTTGCGCCCGCTGCATCGCGACCTGCTGGAGAGCGAATGTTGCCTCGAAATCGAGGCAGCACGAGGAGGCTGAGCCATGCGACTCGGGTTGCCAGGCCCTTCAGCATCATGTCCGACCGACAGATGGCATATGTCTCGGCGTTCAGCTTGTGACCGAAGACCTCGAGGCGGGCCCCGGGGTTGAGTGCGCCCCAACGCACCGAATCGAAGCGATAGATGAGCCCCGAGCGTGAAGGGACCGTGCGGCGTCCCTAGTCCTCAGGGACGCCGCGCCTCTGGCCAGGCGCTCAGAGGTCCGGGCAGGTACCCGGGTCCGGCTGGTCGATCCTCGCGGATCCGCCCGGAGGCACACGCGGGAAAGTGACCAAGAGTACGTACGGGGTGGTCCAGCGACTAGGCAGACTGCATCGGCCGCGTCGGGCGATTCATCCCGCTGACGGTTCTCCGCGTGGTAACCCTGTGCCTCCGACTCAGAGAAAGGCTTCCACCGCCGACAGTCGCCAGATCCCAACCCGGCTTCCAAACTCGATCCGGAGAGGCACGAAACAGGGCGACCCTTTTTCACGGCGTTGCTTTGCGGAACGTCGGAGTTGTAAGCGGACCTTTCCTTATGGTTGCGATGTGAGGGCGGCCGAAGAAACGATCGTCATCCTCGGGTCGGGAATGTCGGGAGGCGTCGCGGCCAGGACCCTCCGCGACGAGGGTTATGACGGACCCCTTGTTCTGATCGGCCACGAGCCGACCCCACCGTTCGGCCGCCCACCTCTGTCCAAGGCATACCTACGCGGTGAAGAGACGCTCTCTGGCTGGCTGGTCAACCAGGAGGATTGGTATGCGGACAACCGGGTGGATCGCGTCGCTGCGACTGCCACCCGCGTCGACGTCAACTCGCATCACGTCGAACTGGATGCCGGGAAGCATGTCGCTTACGGCAAGCTCCTGATCACGACAGGCGGCGAAAACAGGCGCCTGGACGTCCCCGGCGCCGACCTGCCTGGCGTCTTTCAACTCCGCACGGTGGCAGACTGCGATGCGATCAAGCGAGCCGCTCATCGTGGCGCGCGCGCGCTGGTGGTTGGCATGGGGTTCATCGGCTCGGAGGTCGCAGCCTCGTTGACAAAGATGGGCACGCAGGTGAGCGCTGTCTTGCCTGGGGCGGCACCACTCGAGTCCGTCCTGGGCCCGGAGATGGGCAAGCTCATTGCCGGGATCCATCGGGACGCTGGGGTAGAGCTTGTGACTGGCGATGAGCTCGCCCGATTCGAAGGCACGAATTGGGTCGAACGCGGGATCACCCGCCAGGGGCGCAAATTGGAATGCGAGCTCGCCGTCATAGCCGTGGGCATTCGACCCACCGTGGAGGTCCTTCAGGGCACGGGAGTGGTCGTTGACAACGGCCTGCTGGTCGATGCGAGGTGCCGGACAAACGTCCCTGGGATATTCGCGGCGGGCGACGTGGCCAATCATCTGCATCCCCTGTTCGGCCGCATTCGCGTCGAGCATTACAACAACGCTGAGAAGCAAGGGGCGGCCGCGGCCAGGTCGATGGTGGGCTCATCCGCGCCATACGGATACGTCCACACGTTCTGGTCTGACCAGTACGAGCACAAATTGGAGTACGTTGGCCATGTTCGCAAATGGGACCGCTTCATCGTGCGCGGTTCGGCGAAAGACCGGAAGCTCATTGGCTTTTACCTGACAGAAGGCGTATTGCGGGCGGCGGTGGGACTCAATCGAGGCGGTGACCCTGAGCTCGATCAACATGATGAGCTGGCCGCGGCCGGCCGGTTGATCGCGAAGCAGGCCCGGCCGGACCCACGCGCGCTTGCCGACGAGGGCCGTGATCTAGAACACTTGTAAATTCACGTCCGCGCGCTCGGCGGAGGCGGCTACGCAATCAATGAGGTGGTGCCGCGAGCCTGGACCCTGTTCTTCGCCGAGATGGTCGAGCGCCCAGACCTCGCCGCAGACATCAACGATCCGAAGAGCGTGATCCCGGGGGTCGGGGCGCAGGAACGCTTCTGGACCGCTTTGCGCATCGACTCCGCCGGCTCGGCGAAACTCCTCTGATTCGACTTCTAGTCACCGCCGGCGCCTCAGGAAGGTCCACAGGATGCCGACGAGGAGAAACACTCCCACCGCGGCCCACTCCCACCAGGGATACGAGCCGACGGGCTCATTCGGGTAGATGTTCCCCTTCAGAAACAGCAGGGCATTCACTTAGCAAAATCTAGCTATTCGATTGACACCGGATCGGGTGCCCGTTACGTTGGCGCGTTCGTCGAGCCAAGCTACCTGGTCTTTGTCCAGCGATGCCAGGCAGGTCATCGCTACCGACAGCGGTCACTACATCCAGCTCGAGCAGCCAGACATCGTCGTTGCCGCGATCGAACAGGTGGTCACGACCACTAGCCAGTAACAGTGAGCAAGGGATGTGGTCACACCCAGTCTCAATCGCAGCCAAGGCCTGGTCCTCTTGTGGCAATTCGGGAGGGCGAGGGGCGGCCGGCGGGCCGCCCCTTCGTGGCTCAGCTGTTCGCGGGGCATCCCGGCTCAACCGCCCACGCCGTCAGGCGCGTCGAGTTGAACTGGTTGCTCCACAAGGTGCAGTTGGGGACGAATGACTTTCGGTCGACAGCGATCCCCTCAGGTCCCGCGAAACCGACGGTGCTGACGAACGCGAAGCTGGCGATGACAACGGTCGGGTCGGACTCTGCCACGCGTACAACGTCGAAAGGAGGCGTGTCCGGACCGCTTTGCCGCGCCAACCACAGGAAATGCCCGGTGACGGCGATGCCGGTGTTGCACTTTCCGTCCGGCACCGTGAAGCTGCTGAGTGTTGCCCCGGCCAATGTCACGTGGAAGACATGCCGTGCGTTGTCGTCGGACAACCAAAGGGTGTCACTGACCCGATCAAAGCCGAGGCCATCCGTGAACCCCGGCGGCTGGTTGTAGCAGGAGTCACCCACTGGAAACGCATACGTGAACTGGGGACTCGCCACGCCGCTCGTGGGGTCGACCTGGTCGATGGCCCCACTCCCGTCATATCGGCCGCCCCAAAGCAGCTGCCGCATGGAGTCCCATGACAGGGCGCCGTAGTTGAAGCCTGGGCTCAGCGTGCCCAGGTTGTCATTCGCTGCGTCGGTGATGTAGATGTGCGGATCGCCTGCGTTTGTGTAGAAGATACGGCCCGAGTGGGGGTCTACCGCGACCGCGCGTCCGTTGCCCACATGGGTCGGCGTGAAGCTCGTGAGCATGCTTCCGAACGGCGCCACGGCAGACGCGGATACCGTGATCGCCATCAGCAGGAAAGCCGCGATTGCTGTAGGGAGAGCGAAGCCTTTCATGCTTTTCCTCTTGGTTCTGGAGTCATGGCAAGGTTCCAAAGTTTCGAGTGATCCGAGCCGCCTACGCTCGCTCCGAGGGCCCAGCCACCTCCTGACTGCACGCGAAAGACTCCGCAGAACCCCTTCCGCTCGGAGGGGTCAATCGTTCACCTTGCCCTACGTAAAGTGAACCGCCTTTCGGTAAGTTTTTGTTAAGCGTGGAGGCTTAACAGGAGGGCCAGCCATCAACGAGCGGAGAGCCCAACTGGTGCTGATCACGTGCCCAAGATGAATACGAAGTTGGACCTTGGTCGGGGGCCCGGGATTTGAACCCAGGCCTCACGGTCCTGAACCGTACCGATGGCGTGTCCTCGGGGGTCCCGCCAGCTCCGCAAGTGTCCGCCTGAACTCAAATCGCGCCGCCAATGTGTCCTCACGTGACCTTCTAGTACCGCTCGGTTCCCGGAATGTGTGACCCGGCTGTGACACGGCGATGGTCCACTGACCGTTCAAAAGCCGATCCCGCTTTTTGGGAAGGAAAGGAGGATTCGATGTACAAGCCGTGGGCGGCGCATGGCTCGTGGCCCTCGCTCGTGATTCAACGGTCCAGCGCGGCGTGAGAGGCCGGCGCCTGGCTCGAGTTGCTCCATGATGCGGCCGACTCGGGCTAACAAGCCCGATGGCTACCTTCTAGGCTCATACCGCATCGCCACCGCCCCCGAGCCGAACTCCAGCCGGCTCACGAGCCTCAAGTCGACACGCTTCGAAAGCCCCGCGAACAACGTCGGCCCGTGGCCCACCAGCCTGGGCTGCACCACGAACTCGTACTCATCGATCAATCCCAGCTCCGCCAACGCCAACGGGAGCTTCACGCCTCCCACGAGCAGTCCCTTGCCCGACTCCCGCTTCAGCTGCTGAACGGCCTTCGCCAGATCCCCGCGCACGAGCTCCGCGTTCCAATCGACCCGGTCCAGGGTGCTCGACACGACGTACTTCTTTGCCGCGTCGATCGTCCGGGCGAAGGGTTCCATCCAATCAGGCCTCGCTCCTGTTGCCGCCGGCGGCCGCCACGCTGATTCCATCATTTCGTAAGTCACCCGGCCAAAGAGAAGGGCATCGGCCTGGTTGAGGTTCTCGACCGCGTGACGATGCAAGTCTTCGTCCGCGGGGATTGCACG